>Ga0209633_10000161_pt1 | contig 79145 bp, 68 predicted proteins | sample Cruoilmetagenom1_FD_187290 | JGI IMG/M metagenome (GOLD analysis project Ga0209633, IMG submission 187290) | Oil polluted marine microbial communities from Coal Oil Point, Santa Barbara, California, USA - Sample 1 (SPAdes) (version 2) | ecosystem: Environmental > Aquatic > Marine > Oil seeps ... | reverse complement strand
CTGGAAGATTCCTTTCTCGCTCCAACGAATAAAACGATTATATAACGTTTTGTGAGGGCCATATTCCACAGGTGCATCGCGCCATTGCAGGCCGCGTTTTATCACGTGAATTATGCCGCTAATAATCGGTCGGTCATCTTCGCGCGGGACGCCACGGCAAGCTGGAAAGTAAGGGCGGATACGGTTTATCTGGTCTTGGCTTAAGTAATGCAATTGTGACCCCTCAAAGTGAGAAAAACACTATTGAATCATATTTGCACGAGCTGCGGAATCCTCAAACACCAAAGAACCCACAATGCTTTTTATAGGTCCTGAGCCCAAGAGATCATCTGACTCAAAAACTTATTCAGAGCCCTCTCTGGATAAAAAACTTGTTTAATTATAATGCGATATTATAATGATGATGTTCTATGTCCATGCTTCATGCTTGTTCTGAAGTTGCGGGAGCTTACGGATGGAAGGTTGTACAGTTATGTTTTTATCTATCTCTTTCCCCGAACTATGGGAAGGTAAATGATTGCCTTGAAAGCCTGGCAAGGTCTTACAGGGTGCATGATATAAAAGGCATGAGTATGCGCTTGTGGCTGGATCGGTTCTATCCACGCTTCGATAAGCGTTTTTACGCACATGCTAAAATTTTACAATCAAGGAGGAGATCTTGATGAAACAAGGAAGTTATGCTGTTCCGGTGCTTATTTTAGTATTACTGAGCATCACCAGTAATGCTTTGGCGGTGGTAGATAGCCAGTTGCAACAACGCATTCATGAAGCGGTTGATCACTTGGATGGGCAGCGGATCATTGCAGGTGAAAAAAACCCCGCTGACTGGTTGAACCATGGGCGTACTTACAGTGCGAAGCGATACAGTCCACTGGATCAGATCAATTCGGGAAACGTCGAGGATCTTGATCTGGCCTGGTATCTTGACCTGGGCACCAAACGTGGTTTAGAAGGTACTCCTATCGTAGTCGATGGAATTATGTATGCCACCGGGTCATGGGGCGTAGTATTTGCCATCGATGCGCGTAACGGCGAACTGATCTGGCAGAACGATCTGGACGTAGATAAGTCGAGAGGTCTCTTTGCCTGTTGTGATGTGGTGAGTCGTGGTCCTGCGGTCTGGAAGGGCAAGGTCTATACCGGCACCACTGATGGGCGTTTGGTAGCTCTTGATGCCGCTACCGGTGAGATTATTTGGGATACACTGACCATCGACCTCAAACGACCGTACACCATTACCGGCGCGCCGCGTGTCGTCAAAGATAAGGTTTTGATCGGTAACGGTGGCGCGGAATATGGCGTGCGAGGTTATATCAGTGCCTATGATTCCGAAACAGGAGATTTGGCATGGCGCTTTTATACCGTTCCCGGGAATCCTGAGAAGGGCTTCGAGAATGAAGCCATGGAAATGGCGGCTCAGACATGGGGCGGCGGGCCATGGTGGGAAGTTGGTGGTGGTGGAACCGTATGGGATTCCATGGCTTACGATCCGGAACTGGATTTGCTGTATTTTGGGGTCGGTAACGGCTCACCATGGAACAAATATATACGCTCTCCGGCCGGTGGTGACAATCTCTTTTTGTCCTCGATTGTGGCGGTCAGACCGGATACCGGGCAATATGTCTGGCACTATCAGACGACTCCAGGTGAAGCCTGGGATTATACCGCGACCCAGAATATGATTCTGGCTGAACTTGAGATTGACAATAAACCGCGCAAAATTATCATGCAGGCGCCTAAAAACGGTTTCTTTTATATTCTCGATCGAGCGAGCGGGGAATTGCTTTCCGCTGAAAACTACGTCCCGGTGAATTGGGCCACCCACGTGGATATGGAAACCGGCAAGCCGGTTCAAACCAAAAACGACTATAACAAACGCCCGACGCTCCAGTTTCCATCCCCCTTGGGTGGGCATAACTGGCAGCCTATGTGCTACCATCCCAAGACTGGTTATGTTTATATTCCAAGTCGTGAAATGTCGATGTTGTATAATAATGACAAAAGCTTTGAGTACGAGCCAGGCTACTGGAACGTGGGGCTTAAGGTGATGAAGGATATTGAAATACCAACCTGGATTGGTGCAGGTGCGGTGGCCAAACTTGGCGGTGCATCAGCCAAGGGTTTCGTGCAGGCATGGGATCCTGTGAAGCAGCGCCGCATGTGGAAAATCAACCTCTCTGGCGCCTGGAACGGTGGAACCTTATGCAGTGGTGATAATTTGTTCTTCCAGGGTAATGCGGATGGCAAACTGGTGGCGTATGCTGCTGACAGCGGCAAAAAACTATGGTCGTATTTTGTTCAGCACGGCATCATTGCTCCTCCGATTACCTACATGGTGGATGGCGAACAGTACGTCACTGTGATGGCGGGCTGGGGTGGTTCCGGCGGTTTATCCTTTAGTCCGGTCACCAATGCCATGGAAAATATGTATCCTGAGGGTCGGGTGCTGACGTTCAAACTGAATGGAACAGCGCAGTTGCCACCCTGGGAAGGTCAGGAGCGTAAACTTCCAGAGCCACCTCCATTAACCGCCTCAGACAAAAAATTGCTCAAAAAAGGCAACAGGCTTTATCACCATCATTGCGTTTACTGCCATGGTCCTGCGGCCATGACCAACCCGGTTCTGTCGGATCTGCGCTACATGGATGCAGAAACCCATGAACAATTTATCCCTATCGTCATGGGCGGCATTCAAGGTCAGGAAAACGGTATGATTGGTTTTGCAGACAAGATGACGATAGAAGAAGCCGAAGCGATTCATGCTTATCTGATCAAACTGGGTCAGGATACTCTGAAGGCTGAAGAAGCTCCAGCATGGTGGAAGGGATTAAAAAATTCCATTTATTCTGTTCTTGCCGTCATCACCGGCTGGGTTGTCAGCTTAATGACCTGGATCATGAATAGAGGTTGAGCCTTATGGAGCCTGTGAATAAACCTTAAAACGGTATTTGTTTTATTGGAAGGAAGCTTTAGTTGCTCATTTACTCCGTGTAAACTGCGCTTTATCGCTTCCGTTCCGGTTGGTTATCATCCGCCTCAAGAAGATTTCAGAGGCTCCATAATATCCGGGTAGCGGTTCAGCGCCGCTGCTTTGATGCCTATGAGGGTATGCGCTTGCGCTTATTACATACTATGTTGAGAGTGGGGAATCTCGATCAATCCCTGCTGTTTTATACCGAGGTTCTTGAGATGCGGCTGTTACGCAGACATGATTATCCCGAAGGTCGTTTTACTTTGGCCTTTGTTGGTTATGGGGATGAATCGACGCATAGCGTACTTGAATTAACCTGGAACTGGGATATCGATCTTTATGATCTCGGGGCCGGGTATGGCCATATTGCCATAGGCGTTGAAGACATTTATGAAAGTTGTCGTAAAGTTGAAAACAAGGGCGGGCGGGTGGTTCGCCCGCCAGGACCGATGAAGCACGGCAATACTGTCATTGCGTTTATTGAAGATCCAGATGGTTATAGGATAGAATTTATTCAGACGGGGTCACAATAAACGCTTATTTCCGTGCGTTGAGATCCGATGATCCAGTGCATCGGGGTCAGGATGGGTGGATTGATAGGTGAATATTGTTAATGTCCAGAATCGGTAGTGCGCAGATTCTGTATCTGTAAAACATCTGCTCAATCATTACATGGAAATACTTATATAATCATGGAAGCTACAAGGAGAAAAAGATGAATGCTGAATTGGTCTGGTTGGGTTATGCTGCTATTTTTACCGCCTTAATATTTGTTCCTTACGTTGCTAATCGGATGCTGGTTCGGGGTATCATACCCACCATGGGTAATCCAAGATCGGATGATTTGCCATTAGCGCCATGGGCAGATCGTGCTCAGCGGGCGCATGCCAACGCGGTTGAAAATCTGGTGGTGTTTGCTCCTTTGATCATCATTCTGAATATAAGCGGGAACAGCAACGAAACAACTGTTCTTGCCGCCCAGTTGTTTCTGATTGGTCGCATTGGTCATTATATTGTCTATGTGCTGGGTATACCTGTCGTTCGAACACTGCTGTTTTTTGTATCTTATATCGGTATCATTATCGCTGCGCTTCAACTGATTTCAATATAGGCTATAGCTGTAGAACCTTTAGAATAGGTTGATGGGGCAGATGATATTGATGGGGTAAAGCGCAGTTTACATGGGTGGGTGCGTTTAAGGAATATTCTTCCCACAAAGTAAGCGCGCCTTAAGTCTTATTCAGTTCGAACCATCGCTTATTGGCAACTTCAAGACCTGTCTGCCAGGCACGTTCCACGGTGTGACCGAGAAATATTTCCAGGAATGCCTGGCAGAATTCGTCTATCGTTTCAACCGGCGCTTCCGGGAACCTGAACTGCCCTCGCGCCTACTCAATGCCTGTATGAACCATAGACCCGTCCGACTGGCGGGGCTGAGAAAGGTTAATGGCATGATCAATATTTCGCTTTCACGTCCAGCCTGCCACCACCGTCGTTGGGAATGAATCTCCATTCATAGGCAAAACGCAACTGATCGGCTTCCTGTTTTATCCGCGCACCAAATGGCGGGAAGGGCGCAACTTTTCTGACTATTCGCTTGGCCATGATACTCAATACAGGATCCGCCGCCGGATTCAAAACATGCATCTCCGCAATCGTTCCATCGCTGTTGAGTGTCACCTCAAGGGTTATGCGCCCATAACCAGCCTGAACCAAAAACGATAACGACGCGGGTAGATTGCCGACTGCTTCCACCTTTTGGCGCCATTGAGCCAGATAATCCGCGTAGACCAGGTTCTTGGTGTTCGGGCGAACAAGCAGGATATCGGAAGCCTCTTTGGCATATACTTCCTGCTGAGAGATTTTATTCATGTCTGAAGCTTTCACAGGCGACGGGAGAAATGTCACCTGAAAAACCGGGCGCTGATGACCGCTTAAAGGCTGCGATGCCGGTATTTGCCATAATCCTCGTCGCGCTGCAATAACATCCTCACGACCCGGCGATCCCGAGCTCCCGGAAGCCAAAACCGTTTCCGAAACATGGTCTCGTTCCGGATTCTTCAGGGCATTGGCCCCTTTATCCGACCTGGCATCCGTTCCATTGGATAGATCGCTGCGCGGGCTTGAACGATCCTTCGTATTTCCAGTCCCTTTTTGCGCGTGCTGTGCCCAGTATTCGGCTTGATCATCAGCTTCCTCAGCAGACTTGGAATCAATGCTAATCGCTTCGCGGACAGCACTTGAATCTGCAGAACGAGGGGATTCATTCCAGTCGAAACCAAGGGCGCCAATGAATACGCCATGGAGGAATCCCGCCAGTATTAACGCATGAAAGAAACGCTCGCGCCGATATAAGGTGCCGGAGTCTTCCGGGAATACTATCACAGCCCGCCAGCTCCATTTTTGTCAGAGGGATAATCACCAGATTCAGGGGGCATCACGCACTCAAACAGAACGGTTTCCAGATGATTCCAAGGAACCTCTGATCAAGTCTGGGCGAAGGTAGGGGTAGTTCATTATGTTCAGATTCGAGACGACAATCGCGCGGGTTAGCAGGGCTATTGCGGAGATTGTCAACAAAGAAGCTGGACATAATGGACACAAGAACCGAGTTCATGACTTAATCAGAGGTCCCCTAATGCTTCGATCACCGGCCCTGCCACAGCAAGCCCGCTTTGGGACTCAATTTCACGCAAGCAGGTTGGACTCGTGACATTGATTTCCGTTAGATAATCACCAATGACATCAATTCCCACGAACAGCATACCCATGTGCTTCATGGCAGGCCCCACCTGCTCCGCAATCCAGCGGTCTCTCGGACTCAATGGACGAACCTCGCCGCGCCCGCCTGCAGCCAAGTTGCCCCGGCTCTCACCGACAGCGGGCACGCGCGCCAACAGATAAGATACTGGCTGACCATTAACCAGAAGGATGCGTTTATCTCCATCGCGAATTTCCGGAAGATAGCGCTGCGCCATAACGAAACACCTTTCTTCTTCTGTCATGGTTTCGATTATAACGGAAATATTTGGATCACTCCGATCAATAACAAATATGCTTTTTCCACCCATGCCATCCAGTGGCTTGAGCACGATTTTACCCTGCTCATCAATGAATGCGCGCAGATGCTCCTTGCTTTTAGCGATCAAAGTCGGCGGACAACAATGCGCAAACCAGGATATATGGGCTTTTTCATTGATATCTCTTAATCCCCGAGGATGGTTCACGACCCTGACCCCTTCGACTACCGCCCGTTCCAGAATGTAGGTGCAGGTAATATAATTCATATCGAACGGTGGATCTTTACGCATCAGCACTACATCCATCATGCGCATCGGGACATCTTCATACGCACCGAGCGAGAAGTAGTCCTTCGCATCGTCCCGCACTGAAAGGGATCTGCGCCGCGCCCACGCGATCCCATCATAAATCCACATATCCTTGCTTTCCATATACCAGAGCTTGTGTCCACGCACCTGAGCCGCAATCAATAGAGCCAGGGTGGTATCCTTGGCAGGCTTGATAGATTGAATCGGATCCATCACTACGCCGATTTCCATCAGGCTGTTTCTCCCGCGTGGTAGCGGCTTTCATGCGCCGCGGCCAGCAATGCCAGACGCGCCACCACGCCGTAAACATAGAGGCGGTTGGATTCATTTTCTATGAGAGCCCCGGGATCGGCATTCAGGCAGGATTCGGAGAAAGGAAGCGGCACAAAATGGGCCCCGGGCGCGTTGAGACTCTCTTCGGCACTCTTGTCCGAATGGCAACGGTAAAAACCACCAACCACGGTATGATCAATCATATAGATCACTGATTCGCTGGCGTACTTCTGCTGCCCGAACAATTCCTCCGTTGGAACGCCTTCCTGAAGAATGATCTGGCTCACCGACAAACCACCTTTGCCCGAAGACATACGGCTGCGTTGACGCCGGTTGAGATGGTAGACTTCATCGGGATCGCGTATCATCATGACAGCCATGCCATAAGTTCCTGCGTCGGCTTTGAGAACCACGAAGGGTTCACGCTCAATAGCGTATTGTTCATATTTGCGCCGAATATCAAAAAAAAGCTGCTCTGCATTATGATGGAGACAATCAAGCCCTTTGCGTTTCTGAAAATCGATCTGGCCACAATTGCGGAACCGAGCGTCCAGAAGCCATGGATCAAGCTCAAATCTCTGGCTGAACTCATCAACGATATCACGATAAAAGCCGAAATGGCGTGATTTCAAACGCTGGCGCCATCCAAGCGCAGGCGAAGGCATGACAGGCTGTTCTATGCCCAGCAACTGATCGGGAATCCCGGAGGAAAGGTCATTGTTCAGTATAATGCAGCATGGATCAAAATCATCCAGGCCGACGCGATCCCCATGGCGCTGGATCACACCATGACGCCATCCCTGCCACGGTGAGGACACATCCGCCGAGATGTCAATTTCTGACAACAGACCAATAGCGACTTCAAAACCGGCGCGCTCTATGAGGTCAAGCAACACGCGTACATTTTCGAAATAAAAGGTATTACGGCTATGACTTTCCACTATCAGCAAAACCTTGCCCGCTTCCGGACACACGCGTTCAATGGCATGCTCAATAGCCTGAATACACATAGGATGAGAAGACCGATGCAGATTATTGAACCCGGCGGGAAAAAGATTGGTATCGACGGGCGCAAGCTTGAATCCGGCATTGCGCAGATCCACGGAAGCATAAAAAGGCGCAGGCGTTGCAAGCCAGTGCTGGCGCAACCAGGCTTCTATATCATGACTGGCGCGCACAAGCGTGGAAAGTATTTTGATTCCCGCCTCGTGCCTGAAGGTCAACTGGAATCCATTCGCCTCAGCAACCGGAATCTGATTCACAGCGGCGCCATGGCTATCAGGAGTAGAGGATCCTGGTAAATTGGTGGTCATGGTGTCCCTTAATTGATGACTGATTTATCGAAACAGATAGCAATCTGAAACTCGCAACAGCATTCGCTAGCCCAAAGTTGATGCCAATGGACAAGAGAACTTGTAATCTGTTATATCTCAACATGCCAGTAATGGTAAAATCGAAGCGTTTTTAGATAGATAAAGACCTCTGCTGGTCACGATTTTAGCATAACTGCCCAAAGTTTCATGGCAAATATTTGAATGGAAAGATCCGACCCCGTCATGCATAAGCCTTCCGCTGACCATGATTCGATTTCAAATCTCCCATCTGCTCGCGATCGTCTCAAACTGACACAGCGTGCGACCCTGGTCGGCGCCCTGATCAATTCTCTGTTGGCACTGGCGAAAATTCTCATCGGAGTACTGATCCACTCTCAATCGCTGGTGGCGGACGGCATCCATTCCCTGTCGGATTTAGTGACCGATGCGGTCGTACTATGGGCCGCCAGGAAAAGCCAAAAGGATCCAGACAGCGAACATCCATATGGACATGGCCGCATTGAAACCGCCGCCACTGCGTTGATCGGCATTATATTGTTGCTCATGGGCTTGAGTGTGGCGCTTTCTGCTGTAACCAGATTGTGGCAGCCGCTTGACCAAAAAATGTTCGGTGTGTGGATTTTTGCAACAGCGCTGGCATCACTGCTTTCAAAAGAATGGCTGTTTCAATACACCAACCGAATGGCTTTATACCTCCATTCTCCTTTGCTCCATGCCAATGCGTGGCACCACCGTTCCGATGCACTGTCTTCGCTGCTTGTTGTCATCGGCGCTGTCGTCGTCATGGCCGGCTGGCCGGTGGGCGACGCTATTGCGGCGCTCGCCGTAGCCGGGCTCGTCATCAATATAGGGTTAAAACTAATCGAAAACAGCATTATGGAGCTGATTGATACGAGTGCAAGTCTGAAACAGAGAGAATTAATTAAAGATATGATCAGAGAAGTTCCGGGTGTTCGTCACTATCATCAATTGCGCACCCGGCGCATGGGTCCTTGCGTTTTTATGGACGTTCATATTGAAGTGGATCCCATGATCAGTATTTCTGAAGGCCATAATCTCAGTGAAACGGTCAGAATCCGCTTGCTGGAAAATTTGAACTGGATTGGCGACGTCACAGTTCACGTGGATATCTGCAAGGAAAATGAACCAAAGGAACCACCTCTGGTTTTTCCTCTCAGGGAAGAATTGCTCCCTCAGCTCGAAAAATGCTGGCGAGGAATTCCGGGAATAGACCGGATGCCGCGCCTCGAACTGCACTATTTTGAAGACGGTATCGAGGCAGTCTTGTTTCTACCCCTTGGTATGGCGGAAACAGTCGGGCCAGAAAGTCCCACCGCGCTCAAGCTGAAGGAATGCGCAACAAAGGTGTGTCATATTAAAAACTTCCGATTCTGTTATATATGATATGTTACAATGGAATAATTTAAGTAGTACATTATACTGGACTCGAATGCCGTTTAAGGTATATTTAATGCTGCACCTGAATTCATTGGGGCATGGAATCAGCTGGAACCAAGCCATTTTCAATGATGTAGCGTAATGTCTTTTATCGAGCTTGGGCTCATTGCAAGCAGCAATGCGGGATGCAATATATTATCGTATATGGAACGTTATAATGGAGTGGTCACATTGGCCTTGGTACTTCAAATAATGAATTTCCAGCAATGATTTTTTATTCTCAAGAAACATAAGGGGATTATTAAGATGATAGAGAACCCGGAAAATGTGCTTAAAACCATTAAGGACGAGGAAATTAAATTTGTTGATTTCCGCTTTACTGATACACGCGGCAAAGAGCAGCATGTTACCATCCCGTCCCATGCAGTAGAAGAAGATGCCTTTGAAAGCGGCAAAATGTTTGACGGTTCATCCATTGCCGGCTGGAAAGGAATCCACGAGTCGGACATGGTTTTATTGCCGGAAGCTTCTACCGCCTTCATCGATCCTTTCTTTGAAGAACCCACGATGGTTTTACGCTGTGATATCCTTGATCCACTGACCATGCAGGGCTACGAACGCGACCCGCGCTCTCTCGCCAAACGGGCAGAAGCCTACCTCAGATCATCGGGCATTGCGGATACCGCCTACTTTGGTCCCGAACCCGAATTTTTTCTCTTCGATGACGTGCGTTGGGGTTCAGGCATTAGTGGATCCTTTTACAAAATTGATTCCGACGAAGCTGAATGGAATACAGAAAGAGTGTATCCAGATGGGAACCTCGGCCATCGACCCCGCCTCAAAGGTGGTTATTTCCCTGTGCCACCCGTAGACGGGCTGCAAGACATCCGATCGGCGATGTGTCTGGTACTCGAAGAACTTGGCATTATGACAGAAGTTCACCATCATGAAGTGGCTACCAGTGGGCAATGCGAAATCGGAACTCGTTTCAATACACTGGTGCGTAAGGCTGATGAAAGTCTGGTAACGAAATACGTGATCCAGAATGTAGCGCATGGCTTTGGGAAAACTGCTACTTTCATGCCCAAACCCGTGGTCGGCGATAATGGCAGCGGGATGCATGTGCATCAATCCCTGTCCAAATCAGGTGAAAACCTGTTTGCCGGAGCTGGTTATGCCGGATTGTCTGAAGCTGCTTTGTTCTATATTGGCGGTATTCTACGCCACGCCGAGGCAATCAATGCCTTCACCAACGCCAGCACTAACAGCTACAAAAGACTGGTGCCGGGCTTCGAAGCCCCGGTCATGCTTGCTTACTCGTCCCGCAACCGCTCGGCTTCTATTCGTATCCCTTATTCAGCGAGTCCTAAAGGAAGAAGAATCGAAGTGCGCTTCCCCGATTCTACCGGCAACCCGTATTTCTCTTTTGCCGCCATGATGATGGCAGGTCTTGATGGGATAAAATCGCGCATCCATCCAGGTGATCCGATGGATAAAGACCTTTATGATCTGCCACCTGAAGAGGAAAAAGGCATCAAGAAGGTGGCTTTTTCCCTCGAAAGCGCCCTGAATGCTCTGGATGCCGATCGCGAGTTTCTGACGGCTGGCAATGTATTCACCGATGACGTTATTGATGCCTATATCGGACTCAAAACCCAGGATGTGACGCGCCTGCGCATGACAACCCATCCGGTTGAATTCGATATGTATTTCAGTTTATAAGTCCTGAGACCTGAAAACCGTGCCGCGGCATATGACAATCAGATTCGTTTCATCGAGCGTCGCCGTGGCACGGTAACACCAGGAATAAGCATGGATATGAATGGATCAGGGGGTTCCATGGATAATGGATCGCGATTCGAGAATGCCATCGATATACTGGACTCGCTGATTCAAGCTGTGGTATGTCTAAACCAAAATCTTCAGGTCATCTATATGAATCCAGCAGCCGAAAATCTACTGGATACCAGCCGCCACAAGGCACTGGGAACCAACTTCAGGCAATTGGTCGGCAATGAGAACACCTGGATATCCAAACTTGAAGATGTTCTGCAATCCCAGACATCCTATACGGCCTGGGATATCCCACTTCATATCCACAATGGAGCACGTCGCCTGTCCGTGGATTGCAGTCTGGCGCCTGTCCGTTGCAACAACAATCTGTTGATTGTGCTGGAGTTTTTTACCCTGGCTCGTAACCATCGGATTAGTCGTGACGAAACGCTATTCTCCCAGCACCACGCTTCGCAAACACTGCTTCGGCAACTGGCGCATGAAATCAAAAATCCACTCAGCGGATTGCGCGGAGCCGCGCAGCTTCTCGACAGAGAACTCGACCAGCCTGCATTGAAAGAATATACACGCGTCATCATCGGTGAGGCTGATCGTTTGACCAACCTTATCGATACGCTCATAGGTCCTCGGCGTCCGTTTGATATGGTGAGTACCAATATTCATATGGTACTCGAACATGTGAGTCTGTTGTGTGAACCCGACCTGGGAGGCATTAATCTCATTAGAGACTATGATCCGAGCACGCCTGAAATCATTGCGGATCCGCAAAGCCTGATCCAGGCTTTTTTCAATCTTCTGCATAACGCCCTGGTAGCGCTACAGCCTCAAACAGATCTGGGGCAGGAATCACAGCTCATTTTGCGCACAAGAGTACAACGCCAGGTTACGATCGGTCAGCAACACCATAAACTCGCGCTTCGGATAGACATCATCGACAATGGTCCTGGAGTGCCACTGGAAATTATGGATAGCATCTTCTACCCTATGGTGACATCACGACCAGATGGCATGGGACTGGGCCTTTCCATCGCGCAGAGCGTCATTATGCGTCACCAGGGTTTGATAGAATGTGACAGCAAACCTGGCAGAACGCAATTCACCGTGTTGCTGCCATTTGTGAATCAGGAATTGACCAAGCTCTCGCATGATGAGTGACACCAAACCTGAAGTATGGGTCGTGGATGACGACCAGTCTATCCGCTGGGTATTGGAACGAACTCTTGGCGGTTCCGGCATGCGAGTGCATACTTTTTCAGATGGCATTCAGGTCATCCGCGCCTTGGAAAATCGCCATCCCGATGTCCTGATAACAGACATACGCATGCCCAAATGTTCCGGGATTGAGCTGCTAAAAAAAATCCATCAAATCGATGAATCATTCCCAGTGATTGTCACAACCGCTTACTCGGATCTTGACAGTGCTGTTGCCTCTTACGAGGGCGGCGCATTTGAATATCTGCCCAAACCATTTGATATCGATGAAGCAATCCATCTCGTGGAACGGGCTTACCGATTCAAGAAAGAGCCCAAAACAACAACAACGCCGGAATCCGGACATTCCGCCCAATTGACCACCCCAGGGCTGATTGGAGCGGCACCGGCCATGCAGGAAGTCTTCCGTGCTATTGGTCGTCTGAGCCGCTCTTCGATAACCGTTTTACTCACTGGAGAATCCGGAACAGGCAAGGAACTGGTCGCCCGAGCCTTGCATCATCATAGTCCGCGCTCGAAAAGACCTTTTATCGCATTGAATTGTGCCGCCATACCCAAGGATCTGCTTGAATCCGAACTCTTCGGTCATGAACGCGGTTCTTTTACCGGCGCTCAGGCTTTGAGACGCGGGCGATTCGAGCAGGCCGATGGGGGAACCCTTTTTCTGGATGAGATAGGGGATATGCCTGCTGAATTACAAACCCGACTGCTCAGAGTATTATCCGATGGACATTTTTACCGCGTTGGTGGACAAACTCCTTTACGCGCTAATGTGCGTGTAATCGCTGCCACGCACCAAAATCTGGAAAAATCAGTCCAGGAAAATGATTTCCGGGAAGATCTATTTCATCGCCTGAATGTCATTCGTATTCGCATACCTCCGTTGAGAGAGCGATGTGAGGACATTCCTCTGTTGCTGAATTATTTTCTGGATCGGGCGGCTCATGAACTCGAAGTGGAACAAAAAACTTTACAACCGGAAGTAGAAACTTACCTGAGTTGCCTGCCATGGCCGGGCAATGTACGCCAACTGGAAAACCTGTGCCGCTGGTTAACCGTCATGGCCTCCGGACATGAAGTTCACATGGTGGATCTGCCCCCGGCTGCCGGGGATTCCCACATCGCTCCAACGATCAGCACTGATGGCGACTGGGAACAGGCTTTACGCTTATGGGCGTTTCAAGCCATAGCCAATGGAGAAGAAAACATTGCCACTCGAGCCACCAGCCGCATGGAAAAAATCATGATTGAGGCAGCCCTTCAACATGCTGGCGGAAAACGCCTGGTAGCGGCTCGGCTTTTGGGTTGGGGAAGAAATACGTTGACCCGAAAGTTACAGGAATATGAAGCAGGCGATGAAACGGAATAGATGATCAGGGCCTCATTCTCATTTCAACGTGGTTTCTGCTTTAATATCCGTGGAACCTCCGATCAATTCTGGAACGAAAGCGATGGTGGTCCCTTATGTTCAGATTTTGCAGCGCTTATCGTACGTAATGCAAAGATTTACAACGAAGTGGGGAGAAGGGATACAAGATATGAGTTCATGAAGTGCCTATAGCTTCCATCTCCTCATGATTTTCAACTATAATCATCATGGAACCAGCTCGTATCACTTCGCTATCAGAACTGATATTTCCGACCATTTCCATGCGATAAGGGTTATCATGATATTGGCTGCATGGTAATAGTCAAGACTTAACTTCAGGTGATGCGAATTTTCATGTCAGCGCGCAAACAGGAACTGGAGCATCCTGGCGATGCCAACACATCCGATACCGCCTTTCACGCCTGTCATCGTCAACGACTAAATCAGCGCCTGAAAAAATCCGGGCTCGATAGTCTTGCCGAGCACGAAGTTCTGGAATGGTTGCTTCAGCTCGCGATTCCGCGCAAGGACACCAAAGCTACCGCGCACCGCCTTTTACGAGCTTTTGGTAGTTTCTCATCGGTTGTCGACGCCCAATCGGAAGAACTGATGCAGTTCGAGGGTGTTGGGAAATCGGCTGCTTTATTGCTTTCGACCGTACCACAGCTATGTCGGCGTTATCAGCGCAGCATAATCGATCGACCTGCGCCGATTCTTGATACCGCAGCATCGGCAGCCGAATACATGGCTGCACTGTTGCTTGGCCGACGCGAGGAAGTTTTTTATACCATCTGCCTGGACAATCGCTGTAGAGTTATCTTTCCCGCCCTTGTCAGCTTAGGTTCTGTCACCCATGCCCATGTTTCCACCCGCAAGGTGGTCACGGAAGCATTGCGCCATAAAGCCGCCCATGTGCTGCTTGCCCATAATCACCCGGCAGGAAGTCTTCAGCCATCCGATGCCGATCTGCGCCTGACCCACCACCTGGTCACAACCCTTGAATCCATCGAGATCAGGGTAGTCGACCATGTCATTCTGGCTCCCGATGGCGCTTTTTTCAGCTTTGCCCAGCATGGGTTCCTATCCTCTCATGGCGCTGGCTGAGCTTTGAACGAATTCATCCATCCATTGCCTGCAAAAACCGCTACAGCTTCCGGGTCCGTCCAATGGCTTCGAGCCCTGGTTTTGATCGCAGGAACGGGTCTTCTGATCGAAGGCGCCTGGTTCCATTGGCAGATGTATGTGTTTGATGGCCAGATCAAATACCCCACCATCCTCCTGAAATTCCTGCTCTTGAGCGCTTTTACGGCAGGGGCGCTTTTTCTGAATCATACCTGGGTCATGCCGAGGAAAATTGCATTGCCATGGTTGGTGTTTATCTTTTACCTGGTTATCCATGCACTGTACCTGAGTGCTTTTGTTCGATTGCCCATCACAACCACGTTGTTCGGGTACAATGCCTATTACTTTTTTCTGCTTATTTTACCCGTGCTTTTCGTACTCAAAGACTGCATGCCGGGAAAATGGCTGCTCTTATGGTTTCTTCTATTATCCCTGCCCCTTGCATTGCTCGGGCTGGCGCAATACATCACTAATCATCCGATTGTGCCGGTACAATCGAACGATGATCGTTTCATGGTGCAATCCTTATGGTTTTTTGGTCAAGTACGCGCAGTATCGCTTTTTCCATCTCCGGGCACTTTCGGCAATATCATTGCTCTGGCGTGTGCTTTGAGCACAGCCTGGTTCTTGAATGCTATCACTGCCAAAAATAGACGAACGCTCCTCTATGTCGGCGTGTTGATCCTTATCATGTTGTTGACCGCTTTTACCACCTTGACCCGCGCCGTATATCTGCAAGCCGCCAGTGTTCTGGGTTTCTGCCTGCTCTGGAGGTGGACAACATCTCCCCAACGCTCTACCTGGCTGAAGTTATGGCCCATATTCACCGCATTTTCCGGATTCATCACTGCTCTTGTGGCTGGTGGCGTACTCGGACGCTCAGAAGGTTTATTGTCGGTCAGCTCTCTGCAGGAACGTTTGTATCAGTGGCGTCTATTTCTCGATGTTTGGTGGTCTGAAAACAGCGCAAGTCCATTTTTTGGCCTGGGCTATATGCCATATAAAGGTTTTGGTAATATCGCCAGCAGCGATCTCAAGGCTCAAAATCTCGATAACAGTTTCCTGGCGATTGGAGTGCATATCGGATTGATCGGATTGTTGCTATGGCTGTGGCTGATGTGGCAGGCCTGGGGTTATATCCTGCGGAGCGCCATGGCGGCACCGACACCATGGCGTCTGGGGCTGGCGGCTTTCTGGTCCACCTGGGCGCTCAGTGGCGTTTTTAATGTAAATCTGGTGGTTTATCCTCTGATCCTGCTTTTCGCCATATTCTCATCCACCTACGAACAACAGGCTTTTTTCGCAATGCCATGTAGCAACCCGCCCCCAAGGAAGTGGGCATAAGGGACGCAAGAACCGGGTTCATGCCTTAATCAGAGGTTCCCTAAAGCCGTAACGGCGCTGTCTCCCCTGTTCCAAGATAACGGAGATAATCAATCATGATCAGATCATGATCGAATGCCAGAATATCAGGCATATTATCTATGGTTGCAAGAAGAATCTCTCCCGCATCATCTCCTGCCCTTGGTTCACCTCGCGCTTCAGCGATGTAGACCGCGCTGACCGTATGACCCCGCGCATCCCGTTTGGGATTGGAATAACAACCCAGCAACCGGTTGAGCACTACCAGCAAGCCGGTTTCTTCTTTCGCCTCGCGCATGGCGGCTTGCTCAAGGCTTTCGCCAACATCGACGAATCCGCCGGGCAGCGCCCAGCCATAAGGAGGATTTTTTCTGCGTATGAACACAACAGGGGAGTCCGAACGATCACTGAGCCGAATGATAATATCCGCAGCGACCAATGGGGTAACAGGTCTGCCATTCATTTTTAATCCTGCGCAATCATGTGTATGAATTCATGCAATAATCATTATATCATCGGCTTGTGTGTACAAATTCAGTGAAGAGCGCTTTTTAGCGTAGAAACTTTTGAAACACCTGCGTCAGTATTGTTCCTGATGCTTTTTCAGCGTTGATAATGGAATCAAGCATGCCTCTAATCGTTTTTGGCAGTATCAATATGGATCTTGTAGTGCGGACCCCCCGCCTGCCAACGCCCTCTGAAACCGTCACCGGTTATGAGTTTTTCACAGCCCCAGGCGGCAAGGGAGCCAATCAGGCAGTAGCAGCAGCGCGGCTTGGCATTGAAACCTATATGGTCGGTCGGGTGGGTGACGACAACTTCGGAACGGAACTTGTGCATCACCTGCAATCCTCGGACGTGAACATCGAAGCCATACGGCAAGAACCGGATATTTCTTCAGGCATTGCCCAAATCTCCATCGATGATCAGGGCGATAACCATATCATTATCGTGCCCGGCGCCAATGGGCACATGGATGCCAGTGATGCAATGCGGTTGAATCCCTATCTGGCGGAAGCTGATTTGCTGCTTCTCCAGTTAGAGATACCCATGATCGCGAATCTTGCTGCAGCGCAACTTGCCCGAAAACATGGGGTCAAAGTGATCCTCGATCCAGCGCCCGCACAACTACTACCCGAAGAACTGTATGCCCAAATTGCTGTTATAACGCCAAATCAGCTGGAAGCCAGTCAGATGACGGGGTTTCAGATCAATAGTATCGAAGATGCATTGCACGCCGCAACTGAGCTGGTGCGGCGAAACGTGGGCGCTGCCATAATCACCATGGCTGAGCAGGGCGTCAGCTACGTAACGAAAAACGGAGAAAAAGGTCATATTCCAGCCTTCGCCGTTCAGGCCGCCGATACGGTGGGCGCGGGAGATGCCTTCAATGGCGCCGTGGCCGCCGCGCTCATCCATGGTCTTTCCTTGCCCGAAGCCATACGACATGGCGCGGCCGCTGGCGCCTGGTCGGTCGCCAGGCGCGGCGCGCAAGCCTCCATGCCGACCCCTGAACAAATACAAAAAATTCTCAACTAAGGCGCCTATAAAGTTTTCGCCTGATCTTCGCCTTAATGCCCGCGCCTTTTTCCGCCTCAGAATCACCAGGATAAAGGCATTATTCTTGCTTCATTAATATTCGCTGACTTGTACAATGCTTAAATAATCTTAAAGACCAGACACAGGGGGAATCATGTCTATTCAAAATTATATTCACTACTATAAAGGGCTAACCTTATGCGCCGCCTTCAGCCTTGGCATCACCATGATGCCATCTCAAAACGCACATGCCCAGTTAAGCGGCAATATTGGCGTGGTTTCCAAATACGTGTTGAGAGGCATTACTACGCCGACATCTGAATCCGATGATCCGGCAGTACAGGGCGGTCTGGATTACGTCTCTGAAAGTGGCGCCTATCTGGGATACTGGGGTTCATCTCTGGGGTATTCCGATGATGAGGAAGATAAACCAGCGTCGGGTTTTGAAAACGATTTGTATGCTGGCTACGCCTTCGATGTGGGCGAGTTCTCTTTCGATCTTGGAGCCATTTATTATGCATACATGAGTATTGATGATGCCGATGTGATTGAACTCTCGGCCAGCGTCGGTTATGGATCCGTATCTGCAAGCATGTTTTATCTGACCGATGACGTTGTTTGGGGCAATCAGGGTGATATTTACTGGACCCTTGCTTATGAACAAGCTTTGCCGAGCGAATTCACTTTAGCTGCCACACTTGGATGGTATACCTATGGGGATGAAGGCGATTACATACCTTCAACCGAAGAGGATGATGCTTTCCGGCATTTCACGTTAAGTCTCTCTCATCCACTGGGCGCGACAGGGGCGGATATGAATATCGATTATATTATCGGCGGCGATGATCGTAGTGGTCTGGATCAGGACGACATGGTAGTTTTAGGCTTAAGCATGGGATTTGATCTCTAATGAAGGCAAGCCAGGGTTATTTCTTTTCCAGGTCAGTTACTTATAGAAATTAAAGCTTGAAGCAACTTAAGAATAAAGGTAGAATCTTTATGAGCGTTTCTGGCATAAATCCGCGAGCTTAATAATACCCTTTGAGCTTAATTCTCGACTTTGGGACTGAAAGTAGCGTGTTGGTGCGCATATTTCACATCAGCGTGAAAAGCCTAAGCCATGCTCTGACGACCCACATGAACCCATGGTTCAAGGTCAATCGAGTTCGTGGATGAATGCCGGGAACGTTCCTTATTATCATACCAGCTTATCTCAGCCATTAAAGCCTGGTTCACCCGCGCCATCCAATTGCCTACCCGCATACAATTGCTTCATCTGTTCATCGAAATGAAACAAACCACGACCATCAGCGCCGATAATTTTAATTTTGTCGATAATTGCCTTGAACAACTTTTCCTCTTCATGTTGTTCGCCAACATACCACTGAAGAAAATTAAAGGTAGAAAAGTCTTTCTCCGAAAACGCAGCTTCTACCAACTCGTTGATTAATTTGGTCACAAAAAGCTCATGTTTATAAATTTCCTCAAATACTTCCGTCACGGACGCATACTCCGTTGGTGGTGCCTTGATATCCCCTAATTTGACCATCGAGCCACACTCATTAACATAGCTAAACAACCTATTCATGTGCCCCATCTCTTCTTTTGAATGATTGGCAAGAAACATGGCGCACCCTTCCAGTCCTTGGTTATCACACCATGAACTCATCTGAAGATAGAGATTTGACGAATAGAATTCACAATTAATTTGTTCATTCAATTTGTCGATAATTTTGTTACTTAGCACTTGATTACTCCTGGTTCACCCAAGTTAAATTTAGTTAAGCGACAGTTGGGTAAGACTGTCGCCTAAGGAACCTCTGATTAAGTCATGAACCCGGTTCTTGTGTCTCTTCTGCCCGGATCTTCATTGTTGACAATCTTCGCAATAGCCCTGCTAACCCGTGCGATTTAAGCCGAGAATCCAATTTTCGGACCTTGGTAGCTTCATCAACTTAATTACCAACTGAAAGACCTCGTTTGCGACTTCATCATTCAGAAAAATCGCCACTACATCACTGTCCAATAGAACCAAATTGGTGCTTCCTGAAAACGGCCCGCGTATTTACCTTGAATACCGCCCTTGAGCAATTCATGGAGATCGTATTCAGTGACGACTTCCCGGAAAGCAATGCGGTGTTTTCTCAAGCTTGTTTTTGCTTTGCATAATCTCTTGCGCGGATTATATCATCCCTGGGAAAACGCAACAATAAGGTGTCAGGTCTTGCGATCGCGCGCATAGTTCTGAGAACAGTTGGGAATAACTAAAATGCATGAATATCAAGACTTGCCCCGTGTGCTGTGTAAAGATCAAGTAATGACATTTGGGTGGCATAAGGTTAGAATACTTGTAGAATTCAAGTTGCTTTAACAATATCTATGTATGAAATCAAAAAACCTTCACATCTTGGCGCGCAATTTCGCCATATTATTCTCGATCAGCTTGACGACGCCATCTCTGAACTCACCATAGTTCCGTCGAGTGATAGAAAAATCCATGAAGCGCGTAAACGTTTCAAAGAAACCCGAGCCGTACTGCGCCTATTTCAAACCATGGCCGATTCTCACTTCGTGGCGACCAATTGCGCCCTAAGGGATGCGGGCAGAGCCATATCTGCGCTGCGCGATCAAGAAGCGCGGAGTGAAACGCTCAAACTTCTCGAACCTTCCCTTGCCTCCGTTCTATCCACCCATCAACAGAACAGGCTTCAAGCTATGCTTTCCGTGCCTTTAGCCTGTACAGAAGAAAAAAAAGCCATCAAGCATACGCTGGCATTGATCGTACCATTACGTGATGAGGTTCATGAATGGAAGATTTCTCAGGGTTCATGGTGCGATGTTGCAGCCGGACTAAAAAAAAATTATCGAAAGAATCGCCGTCTGCTGAAAAACCTTGATAGCGACAGCAACGATGAAAACTGGCACGAATGGCGCAAAACAGTCAAGAATCACTGGTACCATACGAAATTGCTGATCCGTCTGTGGCCGGGCGAGATGAAAGCACGCCGGGATGAATTGAAAACATTGAGCAACTGGCTGGGAGATGACCACGATTTAGCGATGCTGACGCTGTGGTGCCATTGCAATAATACCGCTATAGATGAAGAGATACTATCGGTATTATTACCAACAATCCACACCTTGCATCAAAACCTGCGTCGCCAATCCCTGAGCCTTGGCACCCGCCTCTTTGCTGAAAAAACTCACTTATACCTCAAACGCATGCAAAGTTACTGGGAAATTTGGGAAATGGAGCAGCACAATGCGCCTGGGTAAAACCATCCAGACGATTATGCATCACCCGCATGCCTGAGCTGCCTGAAGTCGAAAGCATTCGGCGTGGCATACGCCCCTATGTCCAGAATCACCAAATCACCGAAGTGCGTTTCAATCCTGACAAGCCTTTGCGCTGGCCGTTTCAAGCCGAATGGAAACATGAGAAAATCGGTGGCAGCCGGATTCATAATGTGACCAGGCGGGGTAAATATCTACTGTTCGCTCTTGATCAGGGCCATATGATTCTGCATCTGGGCATGTCGGGAACTCTGCGCCTGTTGGAGGAATATCAGGCTCCAGGCAAGCATGATCACATCGACTGGTTTCTTGGTAATGGCCGGGGGGATAACCAGGGGGATGGAGTATCCGGGCAATTGATCATGCGGTTGACAGATCCGCGCCGCTTCGGCGGTATCATTTGGTATGCCGATGCTCCCGAGATGCACCCCTTGCTGCGCAGGCTCGGCCCTGAACCTCTCGATACCCAGTTCACTGGTGATGACTTGTGGCGTGCCCTCAAGAAGCGCAAGTCGTCCATCAAGCAGGTACTGATGGAAGGAAAAACCATTGCCGGAATCGGGAATATTTACGCCACCGAATCGCTTTTCTTCGCCGGCATTCATCCCGCCATACCCGCGTTCAGGTTGAGTAAGAACCAAAACATAAAATTACTACAGGCCATACGTGAAGTTTTGATCGCCGCCATTGAGCTTGGCGGTACTTCCTTACGCGATTATATCCAGGTTGATGGCAGACCGGGCTATTTCAAACAAGCTCTGAAAGTGTATGGACGATCCAGCCTGCCCTGCGTTCGATGCGGTACGCTTGTACTTACTATGCAGCTTGGTCAACGAGCGACGGCGTTTTGTCCTGTCTGTCAACCGTTACAGGCTTGACGATCGCCTGCCCAATGCCGCGCGGATCACTGGCTGCTTCCAGCCTGCCTTGCTTCGGATACCATAGAATCACCTGCATGTTTCCATAAGCCGCGGGTTGTTTCCGCAATTGATGCCCGAGTGCGCTCAGAGCCTGGGCGCACGCCTGATCAAAGGCTTCAGCTTCATATTGAATGATATCCGGCAAATACTGATGATGATAGCGAGGCGCAGATACCAGCGCTTCGGCATGTTTACCCTCATCCACAATCCCCAGAACTGCCAGCAATACCATAGTGGTAATACGACTGCCACCCGGAGTCCCCACCAGTGCAACCGCGTCTTCGGTTTCAACCATGGTCGGACTCATACTTGACAGCATGCGTTTGCCCGGGGCAATGGTGTTAGCCTCGCTGCCAGACAATCCATAAAGATTGGGAACATCCGGGAGCGCAACAAAATCATCCATCTCATCGTTCAATACAATTCCAGTGCCAGGCGCCATGAACGCCGCCCCGAAACTATAATTAACAGAAAGCGTGGCCGAAACCCTATTACCCTCGGCATCCATGATGGAATAATGGGTAGTATCGTTACCTTCCGTAGCGGGCATGGCTTTCTGGCCGTGATTTTTTTCATTATTCTTTATCGGTTCACGCTTTGAGCCCAATTCAGTGCTTGGGGTCGTCCGATCAAGACGAATGGATTGGCGCAACTTATCCGCATAAGAGCGCGACAACAAGCGCTGCAGCGGCATTTCAACGAAGGCAGGATCGCCCAGATAAACATAGCGGTCCCGATAGGCTCTTTTCATAGCCTCGATGCGAACATGAACCCGATTTGTAGAACTGAGTTCTTCGGGTGCATATCCCTCCAGAATCTGGAGCGTTTGCGCCAGTATCACACCGCCCGCCGATGGTGGAGGAACAGTAGTGATTCGTGCATTTCGGTACTGAAAAGTGATGGGCTTGCGCTCAATAATTTCGTAGGCTTCGAGATCCTGCATGCTCCATATGCCGCCACCTTGACGTACACCATCCACCAGTTTTTGCGCCAGTTCACCGTTATAAAATCCATCCCGGCCCTTCTTGGCCAGAAGGCGGAGTGAGTGGGCAAAGTCCGGTTGCCTGATGATCATTCCGAGCTCGGGAATATTCCCATCGTCAAGAAACACTCCCGCCAGAGCCTTGTTGGCGCGAATATCCACCTGTCGCATGGTTAAACGCTTTATCATTCGTTTGTCTACGGGAAAACCTTCTTCAGCCCGGGCGATTGCAGGAGCAAGCGCTTCCTGTAGCGACAAGACGCCATACTTGGTAGAGATATGCGCCAATGCCGCAGGAACACCGGGTATAGCCGCCGCCAGAGCGCCAGTGACCGATTTTTTATGCGCCACCCGTCCAGAATCTTTGACATACAAATCAGACCTTGCTGACAAAGGAGCGGTTTCTCTGCCATCCACCACCACCGTTTCGCCGCTCAATGCGGACTTTAGCAACCAGAAACCACCCCCGCCAATCCCGGAGCTATAGGGCTCAACAACTGCCAGCATCGCGCTGACTGCCACGGCGGCATCAAAAGCGTTGCCTCCCTGTTCCAGAATCTCGATACCGGCCTGAGTGGCGAAAGGATGCGCTGAGACCACAGCATGGGAATTGATTTCCTCGGCATGGAGCCAACCCTGACTCAAGCAAAAAAAAGCGCACAGACTAAAAACGGTTGACAACCTTATTTTAGTTGACCGATAAATGTGGATCATCAACATTTTAGAAAACCTCTAATTAGGGCGTGTTATCAGGGAACCTCTGATTAAGTCTGGACGAAGGTGATTGCGATTCATTATGCTCAGATTCTCGGGTTGAATTGCACGGGTTAGCAGGCCTATTGCGAAGATTGTCAACGATGAAGCTGGGCATGGGGGGCGCAAGCGGGTTCGACTTCGCTCACCGCAGGCACCGGGTTCATGACTTGATCAGAAGTTCCTTGGTTGAGCCAGTAACAGTAGCAGCGAAGCGTTACAACCATGCAACCGGGCATAAAGTGTACAAGAACCGAGTTCATGGATGAATCGGGGGCTTCTTGGCCCTGCTGGTTTGCCATCAACCTGGTTTGACTGGTTCGCAATACTCACGCAGACAGATTAGCGCGGCGTTTTAATTCCTCATTGACATTAGCATGCACGAAACGCGAAATATCCCCACTATAGGCCGCAATCTGCCGAACCAGAGACGATGATACATAAATGAATTCACTGGACGGGGTAAGAAAGATCGTTTCGATTTCAGGAGCAAGATGACGATTCATGCCAGCGAGTTGATATTCATATTCAAAATCAGAGACGGCCCGCAATCCTCGTATGATGACATCAACACCCATCTGTTGCGCAAATTCGACGGTTAAACCCTCAAAACCCACTACCTCTATTTTAGGCAGATAAGCCAGCGCCTCGCGTGCCAGCGCCACCCGCTCTCGGACAGTGAACATCGGACACTTCGCCGGATTGGCCGCCACAGCAATAATCACTTTAGTAAACAGACGACACGTCCGTTCAGCCAGTTCACCATGACCTTTGGTAATGGGATCAAAAGTACCGGGATACAATGCTATTGCCATAACCACCCTTTTTCTGGTGAATGCGGGCTTATAAAAATTCAGGCAGCCAAATTTAAGGTAACTCGGCGTGCATATCAACCAACATAAAATGCTTCTCCAGCCACCCCTGTCAAGAATGACAGCCTGATTTGTTATGCTACGCTCATTCCCCGTACAGATAACCACTCAATCCGATTGGATAGCTCCATCATACACCATAAGGATGCCAACGGTTTGCCCCATTTTCACTTCGCGCCATACCCGGAATCCGGGTACTGAAGCAAGCGGTATCGAGCCAGATCCGGTTTTGATGAACAGATATCCGGACGGTTTGATCCATCGTCCAGCCGACACCAGTTGAGGAATCCATGAAATGTGGTTCGATAAAAAAGGCGGATCAGCAAAAACGATATCGTAAGCTTGGGATGCGGGCTGGCGCAAAAAAAGCTGCACATCATGACACACCGCCATGCCCTGCTCATCAATACCCCACAATGACACCTGACGCCGCAATGCCTGGATCACCTGGGTATTGCGATCGATCCAGAGAACTTCTGCCGCGCCGCGAGAGATTGATTCCAGACCGAGTATTCCGCTTCCGGCATACAGATCAAGGCAGCGGCTGCCGACCACATGCGCCCGCAGCCAGTTGAATAGTGTCTCGCGCAGACGATCCGGAACCGGGCGCACTTCTTCTACCGTGGGAACCGGAACCTTGCGCCCTCGAAAGCGTCCACCGATCACGCGCAATTGCCCCGAACCGGTCACAAAAATTCCGCCTGAAAGTTATAGACCAAGGAACCTCTGATCAAGTCCGGGCGAAGCTCGGGCGTGATTCATTGTGTTCAGATTCGAGACGACAATTGCGCGGGTTAGCAGGGCTATTGCGAAGATTGTCAACAAAGAAGCTGGACATAAGGGCCGCAAGAACCGGGTTCATGACTTGATCAGAGCTTCCCTAAAGGGATTATTTAATTTTGGCTTCCTTGTAGATCACATGCTTACGCACCACCGGATCATACTTGCGAATTTCCATCTTTCCAGGCATCAGGCGTTTATTTTTGGTCGTGGTATAAAAATGACCTGTGCCGGCCGATGAAACCAGTTTTATTTTATCGCGCATCGTTTTCACCTCAGTCCATGCAAAATTAGATCTTCTGACCCTGCTTACGCAAGCGGGCAATCACTGTTTCAATCCCTTGTTTATCAATCACGCGCAGGCCATGGTGAGAAACCTTCAACTTGATGAAACGTTTCTCGCTTTCAAGCCAGAAACGTTTGCTGTGCAGATTGGGCAGAAAACGACGCTTGCTTTTATTGTTAGCATGAGACACATTGTTCCCTGTGATGGGTCGTTTGCCGGTGACCTCACATATTTTGGACATGTTATTCATTCTTCCTGTAATGATCATCAAATATTGCATTATAACGAAAACAGCCTTAGAGATAAACATAATGAACAAAATCTGGCTAAGTCAACAACGATGTCGCTTGACATGCATTTTAATATTTTTTCCGGGCCTGGTCTGCGGAGCAACGGCTTTTGCGCAATCACCACCTTCCCTTACCAAGGCAGAAGCGGTTACCGTGATGTTTACGCCCAGCACCGGGAAATGGCCCTGGCCCTACCAGGTGGGCACATCTTTATCGAGCCCGCTACCGAAACCTTACCAGTCTCGCCAGAACTTCGATGCATCCGTATCTACCTGGCTCAATACACAGGATGGGTTTTCAACCATTGGGCCGACCCATGTGGATTTTAGCCATGCGATTGATGAGGGTACCATTGATGCCGGCGTAACCGTCCATCTGATTGAAGCTGTGATGGATTCCGCTACAGGTTTGCCACTCCATGGCTTGCGTCTGCTACAACCGAATGATGATTTCAACACCAGGCTTTCCGGCTTGCCGCTCGATCATGGACGGCTGCTTATTTACCCCTTGAAGCCTTTGCGTCCTTCGTCAGGCATGATCATGGAAGAAAGCAAGGGATATATTGTGGTATTGACACGCGGGATTCGTTCACAGGATGGTGTTCTATTCAGTCCTTCGGACGAATATCGATTTCTTTCGGGATTTCTTTCGCTATTTTCGATCGCGCGATCCTTCACGCCCGAACAGAGCGTTGTTCTGCGTGAATCCCGACAACGCCTCCATGCAGAACAGGCTATTGCAGCGGACTTTGGATTCGAACCGAGAAATACCCTGTTAACCTATTCCTTCGTCACCAACAGCGGCGCCAGCGTCCTCGAGAAAATAGCAGAGAATACGCTTGCCAGCGATTATTCCCTTCAGCCCTTATTGGATCCATCGGGTAAACACTTCGATACCGCCGATCTGGATCCGACTTCTCCCGGGCTGGCGGAAATCTATTTCGGCCATTTGACCATCCCTTATTATTCGCCTTTACCCCATCCGAATCACCCCCATGCGCCGGCACTGGATCATTGGCACACTAAAGACCAGATGGAAGTGACGCGTCATCAGCCATACCCTCAAGTTCAGGCATGGCTGGAAATCCCTCTGCTCGCCACCGTGCCCAAAACCATGCCAGGGAAAAGCGCGCCATGGCCGGTGTTGGTTTTTATGCACGGCAATACTGGCAACCGAACCAAAATCCTGCAATTGGCTGATTTGCTGGCCGATATCGGGTTCGCAACCCTTGCGATTGATCTTCCTCTTCATGGGCTGCTTCCTGGAAATCAAAGCCCATTATTCGATCCTTTCAGAGAAAGGCACTTTTTTCTCGATGAATTCGATAACACCCACCATGTTTCACGGATTGGAGGCGACGGTATGATCGATCTCCCAGGTAGCATGTTCCTGAATTTTCAGAGCCCCCTGACCAGTCGCGATAATATTCGCCAGAGCATATCCGATTTCATTCACCTGATCCGGACCATTCCCGGCATGGACATCGATAACGATGGCGAACTGGATTTCGATCCGCGCTCCATTTATTTTCTTGGCAATTCCTTCGGCGCGGTGGCTGGAGTTTCGGTCATGGCATTGCTTGACGATGAATTACGCGCCAGTGTATTAGGCATGCCCGGTGGCGGTTTTGCCAAAATGATCGATGGTGGTCCCACAATTACCATGCAACTGCAAATGGAACTCGAACAGATGGGGTTGCAGCGTGGTGGCGAAAACTACGAGCACTATCTTGACGTCATGCAGATTATCTATGACGGCATTGACCCGGTCAATGTCGCCTCACGCATTACCCAACCCGTTCTAATATTCGAAATCGTGGGTGATCCTGAACTGGAAGCATGGCCCGATCTGCTGATTCCGAACCACGTCCTGAACCTTCAGCCCTATGATATACTCGCTCCGGTCATAGAAACGGCGCCACTGGCAGGCACCGATCCACTGGCACAACTGATGAATCTCAAACCCATCATTGAAGACACCAGGCTTAAGGTTGGTTTACACGGTATCATACGATCCCGACGCGGCGCTCATGTCTCACTTATGGAGTCGCTGCCTGATCCTGAAGTCACGCAGATGTTCAGAAAACAGATGATTTCCTTTTTCGCCAGCCAGGGCACCAGCGTTGAAATATTCCGCCCTGATCTGGTGGCAGGAGCGCAGCCTTGACCCCTTGATAATCGCGCCCGATTTGCGCATAATTCAAAATTAATTCCTGTTGCCCAAGAAAAAATCTACTGTTGAAACTGGATGGATAACAGGCATGGTTCATGAGGGAAGCTCTGAACAAGTCTGGACGAAGCTCAGGTGCGATTCATCAGGTTCAGATTCCCGGGATAAATTGCGCGGGTTAGCAGGGCTATTGCGGAGATTGTCAACACTGAAGCTGGGCATATAAGGACGCAAGCGGGTTCGACTCCGCTCACCGCAGGCACCGGGTTCATGACTTGTTCAGAGGCTCCTCAGGCATTGCGGGCGTCTGTGAGTACCGAAAGTCTCATTTCCCTGTATAACGCCATCCATCTTCACTTCAACGTACAAAGACATCTCATGACACGATCTGGCTCTTCTCCCCCTAAAGATCCTTCTCCCGGCGAACCCCGGGACAGCGCTTTTTTCAATCGCTTGCGCCGGGGGCTGAAGCGAACGCGAGACGGGCTTGGCAGCGCCATCGATAAAACGCTCGGGAAACGGCGTAAACTTGACATTGCTACCATCGAAGAACTCGAAGAGATTCTGCTCAGGGCTGATGTAGGCATGCCCGCTACAACAGCCCTGTTGCAAAAGGTTGAAGAACGATACCGGAAAGCGGATTCAAGCGGGCTTGATCTAACCCAGTGCATCAAAGAAGAAATGATCGCCATACTGGAACCATGTGAGCGTCCATGGGCACCACAGGTCGCAGAGCCGCCCGGTCTGATTTTAATGGTCGGCGTCAATGGTGCCGGAAAAACCACAACCATCGGTAAATTGGCGCATCGCCTGCATTCTTCCGATACCAGCGTCCTGCTCGCCGCAGGCGATACATTCAGAGCCGCGGCCATTGATCAACTGCGGGAATGGGCGGAACGATGCCAGGTTCCTCTGGTCGCCCAGAATCCAGGGGCTGATGCGGCAGCGGTGATATATGATGCAGTCTGTTCAGCCCGGGCCCGAAAAATTCAGTGGGTTTTGGCAGACACCGCAGGACGTTTGCATACGCAAGTGGATCTGATGGGAGAACTGGGAAAAATCAGAAAGGTGGTAAAACGGATCGACCCGTCCATGCCGCACGAAGTTCTGCTGGTGCTTGATGCCGGTATCGGTCAGAATGCCATCGCCCAGGTGCGCCAGTTTAATGAAACCATTGGCTTGACAGGGCTGATATTAAGCAAGCTTGATGGCACCGCCAAAGGCGGCGTTATTTTTGCCCTGGCACAAGAAATGCGACTTCCGATATATTTTATCGGTGTGGGTGAACAGATGGAAGATCTACAGCCCTTCAACGCCTCAGACTTTATCGATGCCATGTTTACCCTTGGAGCACCCGAGAAAAATGATCCAGCCTAAAGCGGTTTCCACGCCTATTGTTAAGGCTGAACATGTAAGCAAACATTATCCCGGCGGCATCGAAGCCTTGAGCAACTTGTCTTTCTCACTGAACAGAGGCGAGATGGTTTTCATCACCGGTCACTCCGGCGCCGGGAAAAGCACATTACTCCATCTGCTCAGATTTGCCGAGAGAATCAGCTCCGGAAAACTCACCGTAGCATCGATAGAACTGGGTCAATTGGCTGTGCGCTCAGCCCCGGCTTTCAGGCGCCGTATCGGCATGATTTTTCAGGATTACAGGCTTCTTCAGGATCGTAACGTTTTTGACAATGTTGCGTTGTCAATTGCCTTTGCGTCTCTGGACAGTCAGACGGTTACCCGAAGGGTAAGAGCCGCCCTGAATCAGGTAGGTCTATTAAAAAAAGAATCGAGTCTTCCAGCACGGCTTTCCGGTGGAGAACAGCAAAGAGTAGGCATTGCCCGGGCTATGGTATCACGACCTGAACTCCTGCTGGCCGATGAGCCGACTGGAAACCTTGACCCCGATTTATCCCAACATATTCTGGGACTTTTCTCCAGACTCAACCAGCTTGGCACAACCACCGTCATTGCCACCCATGATCCGGCATTGCTCCACAGTGGGGTACGCCGCATTCTAAGTCTGGATGCCGGTCACCTGATTGCCAACGATTACTATGCCGCTTAAACAGCCCCCGGTTCCATAAGACCCGGGCACCAACATGCGTTTGATATCGAAAACTCTGATACCGTCTGCATCTACTTGTTGAGAATTTGTTCATGGCCCGATTCAGCCGTTCGAAAAAATATGCGCCGAAATCAAAACCTTCCCTGAATGCTGGATTGATTCACCTGTTCGGAATGGCTGTGATCGGATTGAATCTGTCAATACCCTTGAGTCTGTGGTTCACTTATGATTTATTGGTTCAATCGTCACTAAATACAGATTTGGCCACGGTGCATTTCCAGGTTTTTATGGAAAAGAACGTCTTGCCAGATTTGTTACAGGATGCTGAACGAGAATTATCTGAATGGACGGAAATTACAGCCGTTCAACTGATTGCGCCGGAACAGGCGCTCACGGAGTTTGAGCACATAGCCGGAATCCAGCCCGGGAACCTGACTTCTCTCGGCGCCGCCAACCCGTTTCCACCAGTATTGACCCTCGAAACCGAGAACCAGGGTCAGGAAGCCCTTGAGTTAATCGCGCGTCGGTTACAAAGTCAGCCAGGCGTAGCGTGGGTTGATTATGATGCAGCCTGGGCGCAGCAATCCGCCAGCTTCATGCGTGCTTTTGCTTTCATCATTGCCTTATTGGGCGCGCTCATGGCCTTCGCCACCTTGTTGCTGGTCCAGCATGATATCGCACTGACCATTCGGCAGCAGGAATTAACCATTTCCTTGCTCCTGACCTTCGGCGCATCTCACCGTTTCATCATCAGACCACTGCTTCGACTCGGCATCAGACAGACGGTTGGCGCTGCCGTCCTTGCGCTTCTGATCGCCATGATCATGAGATCCATCATCGCCCCGGTGATCCATATCTGGCTGATTGATGCTTCAGTATCGCATCTGAGCTTTCATGACCTGTCGATCATAGGCGCCCACTGGATTCTGATCATTTTTCTTGCCGCGCTGGCCGGTACTGCCGGCGCTGAAATAAGCGCCATGCGCCATTTGCGCCGCCTTGAACAAGGGTTGCGAACCAATTAGGGCCTGTTAACGCATATCCCCCACACGAGAATAAAAGCGAAATCATTATTCAAGCAGATCTATTCACACCACTCGCTCAAGCTGCAGACACGCTTGCCCCAAACGTTTCATTCCTTCCATGATATCTGCTTCGGGAATATTCAGCGCCGGAGTCAAACGTAGTACATCAGGACCTGCCGCCAAAACCATAACACCCGCTTCAAGCGCAATGCGCATGAAATTGCGCGCCTGTCCCTGGTAGCGTTGCGTGAACGGACAGCCGATCAGAAGACCCCGCCCTCTGGGAGGGGTGAACACGCCATAGCGCTCCGATAACTGCCGCAATTCGTCAGTGACCCATTGCGATTTGAGCCGGACGCCGGACAAGAAATCCGGATCGTTGATAGTACTCAACGCCGCGCCTGCTACCGCGCATGCCAGCGGGTTCCCTCCCAGGGTACTGCCATGGCTGCCGGGGGTGAATACCGAGGCTACGTCTGAAGAAGCCATCGTAGCCGCCACCGGGAAACCATTGCCGAGCGTTTTGGCGCTGGTGAGGATATCAGGAGTCACACCGGATTCCATATAAGCATACAGGCTACCCGTCCGTCCCATTCCAGTCTGGACTTCATCAAAAATCAACAACGCCTGCTTCTGGTCACACAAATCTCTTAATGCCTGCAAAAATGCCGCATCGGCCGGCAATACACCACTCTCCCCCTGTATCGGTTCCACAATAACGGCAGCGATATGATCGCCGAACACGGAGTTCAGCGCCTCGATATCATTGAAGGGACTGTGTTCAATACCGGGAGGCAATGGCTGCAACCCATCGCGATATCGCGGCTGCCCCCCAACACTGACCGTCCACAAGGTTCGCCCATGAAAGGCCTGATTAAATGCAAGGATCGTACTTTTACCCTCACCATGGTTCCGATGCTGATACAGACGCGCGAGCTTAAGCGCCGCTTCATTGGCTTCAGCGCCCGAATTTGAAAAAAATACACGATCCGCAAAAGTTGCCGCGCATAATGCTTGAGCCAACTCCAGCGCCGGCTTGTTTCTATAAATATTGCTGATATGCCATAGCTTTCCAGCCTGCTGCTCCAATGCCTTGACAAGAATCGGATGACAATGCCCAAGTCCGCAGGTAGCGATGCCCGCCGCGAAATCGATGTACATTTTTCCATCTTCGTCCCAGACATGCGAACCAGAAGCTTTTTCCGGCATCACAGGCAGCGGGTCATAATTATGCATCATAAACGAAGGGATCTGTGTACGCGTAAACGACATTTTTATAAGCTCCTAAGGCTTGACAGCCACGCTTTTTAACAAGCAGAACAAAGGATTCAGTTTGAAATAACGATCAATATTCATCATCATTTCCCCAACAGGCCAGGAGCTTCAAGTTGAATTTGACTGAAGTAGAGCCCAAACACTCCGGCGGAAATCAAGCCTATGCATGCTATTTTGCCCAGATTGAGCGATTCTCCGAACCATAAAGCGCCGGCCATGGTAATGACAATGATGCCCAACCCCGACCATATGGCATAGGCGATACCGACTTCCATAAATTTCAATGCCATAGTCAAATTGGCAAGGCTGAGGCAATAAAGAACAAAAACTGCCACGGTTGGAACGATATGCTGGAAGCCATTCGAAGCTTTCATACTCATGGTGCCACAGACTTCAAAAAATATAGCCAGCCCAAGAAATGCCAGCCCACTGGGTAACGGGATCACAAGAATCTCCACTGATTCGGAATCATAACATTAGCCTCACTTTATATAAGCATCGATTTGATCCCCATTTCAAGCGGGATCAATCTTTAATTTCCAATAATCTTTAACATGAATCATTATGTGGCAGGCAATGCCTGATCGGCACCTCTACTGATTTACACCATTCTTAGAGAAAAAAGTTTTCAGCGGTAGCATAAAATCAGGGTTTGCGCTATTGTAACGCAAACTCCGCCATGTAATAAGGACCGTCAGGCTTGTTCGAAAATACGGCTACTACCGGTGATTGGTTTTATCACGTACCGAATCAGCCAATTCCGTGATACATTCAGGTTTGGTATCCTTCGAATTTAAGGTATATTGTTGACATCTATAGATTCGTGCCGAGTTGAATGCCTGTCGCGGACACCTTGTTCATTCAGCCGTTGCGGAAAGCCTTAGCCTGCCAAGCGCAAAGGATACGGCTAAAATAATGATTCTTGCATTCTAAGGCGATAACTCTAAATGTATTGCCCCACTATTGCGTCACTGAAGATGGAATACTATATTCATCGGCATTGAGACACAAACGGGTAAATAACGCATATTGAACACGAATATCCAGAAAAAACACAATTTTCCGCAGGTTCAACAGCTTGAATAATTGATTATATAAGGGTAAGGGAGAAGAAAAATGCTTTTCAGCAAAATCCATACGCGTATTTTAACATGGATCGGGATGGCTGCCGTTGTTACTTGTCATTTTGGACTGGTGCAGGCACAGGAACAAAACTCGGTTGGCAAACTGGGTTTTGGATTTCAGCACAGACTATGGGGCTACTCCGGGGGTGATGATAACATCGGCGCCAGCGTGCGTTACTGGGCCAAGCCCGATCTGGCTGTGCAATTTACCGGGTATTACGAAAGTGACGAGATCGACGATAGCGATTACGAAATGGAAATATGGTCCGGCGCCGCTTCAATTTTATACGCTCCCATTATTCGAAAACACAGCCGTATGTTGCTGATGCTCGAAGTCGGGTATGGAGAAGCAAGCTATGAAGGTGGCGGTGGTCAACCCTCAGGTGGCGCTGGAGGCGTTGATGATATCATTGGCGGTGTGGAAGATACCATCGGCGACATTCCGGGCATTGGCGCCATGATCACAGATTTTCTGGGGGCAGGCGCTCAGGCACCTGCACTCGGTGGCGCTCCCGGGGATCAAAGCGCATGGAGCATTTTTCCGTCAGTAGGTGCTGAATTTTACTTGCCCGGTCTACCCGAAATGGGATTCTCCTGGCAAATCGGATACCGTTTCGTTAGCTTGGAACACGATGATTCGGATATTGATGAAGATCTCTCCAGTGTCACGGCCCTCATCGGCGTTTATTATTATTTCTAAACCACGGGAATACCCAACATGCCGCCTGTACGAAGGGCTTTCATTCAGTGACAGGCGAGCATGATGCCTGGCCGCGATAAGGAAGCCAGGCTTTGGAGCGCCTCAACGTGCCCTATGACAGGAGTTCCATGGTCATTGCCATACGATGACACAGTTTGACCAGCACGATACAGACTCCTTCAATCCTGCCATAGCCCCAAACGCCGATGCCAGGCCTCAATACTCTCGAATGGATAAGCATCAAAGTGACTATCGGCTTGATCGGGCTCGGAAACGCTTACCCATTCGGGTTTGTCGGCGAGAAAGATGTGAAGCCGCTCCGGCGGCAGTGGCAACGTGGTATCTATAGTCGAAGCGAATGGATGAACCAGTTCCGGCCATTTGGGATCCCAGATCCATAACGCCGAGCCACACAAACCGCAAAAATGGCGCCGACCCTGGCTGACCTCGAAACGACCCGGATTTTTGCGATCGTACAGCCTCGCTTGGTAAACGGTGACATGCGCCTCCCCTTCCACATCCAATGTGTCGGCAATGCCCATAATATTGATGGCATAACCTCCGCCACCGGCGGTTTTACGGCAAATGGAACAGTAGCAGCGCATATAGGGATATGGCGTGTGTGAACGCACGGTAAAACGCACGGCATTACAGTGACAAGAGCCATTCAGTAATAACCCTGTTGGATTTTTTTGATCGCGGTTATCCATACAGTCTCCAGAAAACAATGTTTTCGATAAAGATACTTCCATAACGCGATGGCTTAAGAGGCCGCGCAAACCCGACTCTGCTCATGGCTGGCACGACTGGCCAGACACACGTGATCGGCGATATCGGTTATGCTCGCTATAAGCGAATTGATTTGCGCCTGAAACGTTTGCATGCCCGCTATGCCACGGCTTTTTTGTTCAATAAAGGCTTTATCCGAACTTCCGGGAGGCTTCTATTCTGGAACTATAGTTTGAATTCGCCTCAAGATCCTGTTAAAAAATGCAATCACCGATCCGATGATAACGAAAGCTCCAAGTTTAACTGCTCCAGCCGTTCCGGAGTGCCGATATCCAGCCAGATACCCTGATAAAGTTCACCACTGACCTCATGCCGGGCTGCCGCGTTACGCAGAAGCCCGGCCAGCGGAAAATGCGCTTCCGAAGTGGACAGGAACAAACGGGGATGAAATATTCCGATCCCGCTGAAGCAATAGCGCGGTTTCCCATAGCTGTTAATCCAGCCATCATCCAGACAGAAGTCACCGTCCGGATGGTGTGGGGGATTAGGCACCAGTACCAGATGCGCCAGCGATGCTTTCGGCAAGCGCAATCGCGCAAAAGGATAATCGCACCACAGATCTCCGTTGACGACTATGAACCCATCCTGCCCCAGCCACGGGAGAGCACGCCTGATACCACCGCCTGTTTCAAGGGTTTGATCGCCTTCATCCGAATAAATGATGCGCAGACCATAACCGCCACCATCTCCAAGTTGCTGGTGAAATAAATGCCCGAGCCTGCCGGTATTGATAACAACCTTACTCACGCCTTCCTGCGCCAAGCGCCGCAACAGATGTACAATCAAAGAATCGCCGCCCACTTTCAGCAAAGGTTTGGGCATGGCTTGAGTCAGCGCGCCCATTCTTTTACCATGGCCGGCAGCCAGAATCATGGCGTTGCGCATCAAGAAGTTGCTTTGTGCGGCAAGCGCCGCAGCAGTCTTCCTAAATCCGCCCAGCGCGAATTTTGTGGCGTAGCATCAAGCAAATAGCGGATAGTAAGCGGAATATCCTTGAGATATCCAGCTTTGCCATCTCGAAGCCACAGGCGGGCAAAAATGCCCGCCACTTTAAGATGACGCTGCAGCCCCATCGCCGTAAACGCATCCAGGAATTCAACTTCACCCACTCCGGGGAGCATTCCGAGCTGATGCGCCTGATCCAGATAATAGCGTCTCCATTCCTCTACCCTGGCATCAGGCCAATAAACATAACAATCCCGCAATAAGGAAACCAGATCATAAGTAACGGGCCCAACCACAGCATCCTGGAAGTCCAGTACACCCAGGGAATGATCCGGCAATACCATGAGATTTCGGGAGTGGTAATCCCGATGCACCAACACCTGCGGCTGGAGCAGCGCCTGATCGGCTATGATCGTCATGATTCCTTCAAGTTCGGCTCGATCTCTTTCGGAGAGGGTGCAATCCAGATATTTCTCCACATACCAGTCTGGAAAAAGCCGCATCTCTTCTACCAGCATTTGACGGTTGTAAACGGGCAATGCAGGTACGCTACCAGTATATTTTGTTTGAAAGCGGAGCAATACATCAATCGCTGCTCGATAAAAACCATCAATATCACTGCGATGGGATAACATATTCCACAACGTGGTATCGCCCATATCGCTGAGAAGAAGATAACCACCGATATGATTCGCCGCTTTAATGCCCGGAACCTGAATGCCTAGAGAAGCGAACAGGTGCGCTATGGATACAAACTTTTCGGCATTTTCGTGTTGAGGGGGGCAGTCCATAGCAATATAAGACGTTGCATGATGACTCAAGCGGTAATAACGGCGAAAACTGGCGTCACCACCCAGTTTTACGGGTGCAAGCGGGCCGCTTTCCCATAAGGTACCCAACCATCGTATTAATCCTTCATATCGCTCATCATGAATATTTACACTATTCACGCAATGGTTTCCTTTGATCTTTCTATTGTGGCATAGTACCATTCACCATGAAAACCCACGATGTGATCCATGGCACTTATGCCGCCTGTTTGAGCAAAACATGGCCTCAGTACCGCAAACGGTTATGGCCATGGATCGCGGTGACTATTATCAGTTTATCCAGCCCGGCAATGGCTGAAGATGAGCTGTGTCCGCCTTCACTCCTGAGCCCTGATTATGAATCACTGCATGAATCCAGGCAACAGGTTCCTCCCGGTTACAGTAAAACAATATACATCTCTTCTAACCGTATTCAGTGGGAAGCCGCAGGCTCAAGCATCCTGGATGGCGAGGTTTTTATGCATTGGGGATCTAACGATCTTCTGGCCTCCAGAATACTGTATGATGCGGATATGCAGGCAATTCACGTGCCCAGCCAACTGCTGTATGAAGGATCCTCTTTTCGTATCAAGGCGGACAGCGGTAATTTCTTCATAATCGATGAAAGCGGCACATTACATGATCTGTCCTATCAACTCAATGGCATGCCGGGACGCGGTCAGGCCGCCGTCATCCATTTTGAGCGCTCAAGCCCGTCTACCATGGAAAAAATCAGCTATACAACCTGCCCCATCGGTCAGGAAGACTGGATGTTTCGAGCCGCGCGCGCCCGCTTCAATCATGATAGAGAAGTGGCTACGGTGAAACATGCACGCCTGCATTTCATGGGCGCCCCCATTTTTTATTTGCCTTATCTGAGATTCCCTACCGGCGAACAGCGACAAACCGGATTTTTGATGCCTTCGATTGGCTCATCGAACGAGAGCGGGCTGACGATAAAAGCCCCTTTTTACTGGAATATCGCGCCCAATCATGATGCCACCATCACCCCGTATTACTTTGAAAAACGCGGTGCGGCTATCGATACAGAATACCGTTATCTGACGCAATACAATACAGGTCAGATGGAAGGGTTATGGCTACCAGATGACGAGCGTCGCAATGAAGACCGTTCGCTGATCAGCTGGCAAGATCAGAGCCAATGGAATCGGGTTCTCTCCACCTGGCTCAATTATTCCGAGGTTTCCGATGATCAGTACTTCGATGACATTGGAGATGGCTTTGACAACAGCACCATTCCCTATCTCGATCAGAATGTCGGATTATTATTTGGCAACCACGCCTGGAGCTTACAGATGCAGGCGCAACGATTCCAGGAACTCGAGCTGACCCGGGATTCCTATGAACGCATGCCTTCGATTATGGCATCTTCCCAGGTCCCGTGGCGCTGGGGACCCTTGCTTCTCGATTGGCGCGGAGAAATCGTACGCTTCAGCAAAGACGACCTATTTCAAGGCAACCGTATCGATAGTGAGGTCGGACTTGGCATGGAATGGGAGCAGCCGGGTTATTTTCTGCGGCCACGCTTCGGTTATCGCTATACGGCCTATGATTTGAGCAATCGCTGGTTTGATGAGAACGGTCGCGACAGTGACGATGACTTGTCGCGCGGATTGCCAATCACCAGTATCGATAGCGGATTGCGCTTCGTCCGCGATCTGAATTGGCAGGGTACCCATTGGGCGCAAACTCTTGAACCACGTATGTTTTTTTTACTGGTTCCCTATGAAGACCAGGACAATCTCCCGCTTTTTGATACTGCGCACCCGAATATGGAATTCTATCAGTTGTATAGCGATAACCGCTTTTCAGGCGCGGACCGTATCGGCGATGCCAAACAATTGAGTACCGCTTTGACCACCCGGTTCTGGAAACAAAATGAGGGTCAGGAGCGTCTGAGCATGAGCATCGGTCAGATTCGGTATTTTGATGAGCAAGACGTCCTGCTTCCATCTGAAACTCCCGAAAAACACGACAGCTCGGATATAATAAGCTCTATTACGGTCAACCCGAATCAATGGGTTGGCGGTCATTTACGCCTGCACTGGGACGCAGATGATGCGCGCTCCAAGCAAACCATTGCCGACATCAATTTCACGGGCCCACGCCGGCAGGCACTGAACGTAAGTTATCGTTTGCGCCGTGATCTGGTGCAACCGCTTGAACAAGTGGATTTATCATTGGTTCTTCCCGTCAGCAAACGCTGGCAATTTGCCGCTCGCTGGAACTATTCATTGCGGGAAGAGGAGAGCCTGGATCAATTTGCCGGGATTGAATACAGTTCGTGCTGCTGGATCGGTCGCGCAATGATACGGCGATTTGTAGATTTTGATGAAGATAATGGATGGGGTGAACAGGAAAATGCTTTTTATTTCGAACTCGAACTTAAAGGTCTTAGCAGTCTCGGCGATCTCGTGCGTGACAGGCTGGGGGGAAGCATTGCGGGTTATCAACCCATGCCGTAACAAGCTGGCCTTCCCCAAGGCGGCAGATCAGAGCCACGGATTATTTCGCACGCTCCTGCTACTGGCTGGCGTGTCCCTGATCATAACGCTCTCTTATCCTTCCTCTGTCAAAGCTGAACAAATACTCGATCGCATTGTGGCAGTCGTCGATGACGACATTATTTTGTTCAGCGAGTTGCAGCAAAGACTGCAGCAGGAAGGATACAGCGACAATCCCGACCCTTCGGAATACAAAACCGGCATCGTCCACCAGATATTGGAGCGTATGATATCTGAAAAAATTCAGTTACAGCTCGCCGAACGAATCGGTTTGAGCATCAGCAACGCGGAAGTCCGCCAGATACTGGAAAATATTGCGCGCACCAATAATTCCGACGCAAGGGGACTGGCGAAAACGATGCAGAAACGAGGCTACAGTTATGCCGGGCTTCAGCAGAGCATCAAGCGTCAGCTACTTTTACGCAAGCTGCGCCAGCACGAAGTGGACCGAAGAATTCGCATAGATGATCGGGAAATACATGATCAACTGCGAATCCAGAAAGAGATGAATACTCGTTATCACCTCCAGCATATTTTACTCAGTACTCCGGAATCTGCCGATGCGCAGACTTTAGAAAACGCCAAAGCACAGGCGTTTGAACTGGTGGAACAATTGCGCGAAGGCGCGGAATTTGCCACCCTGGCACAACAGTATTCCGCTTCCTCCAGCGCTCAATCGGGCGGAGATCTTGGCTGGCGCTCGCGCGCCCAGTTGCCAACCCTGTTCGACAGTATGGTCCCGAAAATGTTCATCGGACAGATTCCCGATCCGATCAAAAGTGCAACAGGGTGGCACATCATAAAATTGATCGACGTGCGCTCGAATACCGCAATCATCTCTCAGGTCCATCTGCGGCATATCATTATTCGCGTAGATGACAGGCTCAATGAACAGATGGCTCAGGAGCAGGCGCAAATGTTGTTCGAACAACTCAAAGGTAATGCGGATTTCAAAAAACTGGCGCAGGACTATTCGGATGACCCGGTCAGTGCTCAACGTGGCGGCGACCTGGGTTGGATCAGCATTCATAATTTGCCGCCCGGTTTCCCCGACACGCTTGCCAATGCAAAAAAAAGCTCAATCGTAGGACCGTTCCGCAGCCCTTATGGCTGGCACGTCGTCGAAGTATTGGATCGAAGGGAACGCCAAACCACGGAAGAAGACATGTGGCTTCAAATTGAAAATCTAATCACCCAGGAGAAACTCGAAGAGCATTATGCGCTATGGGTTCGCAAGCTGCGTGACAACGCTTTTGTCGAATATCGACTGCCGTGAGCGGAGACCATCCAAGCAAACGAGCGCCGCGCATTGCCATCTCATCGGGCGAACCCGCTGGCATCGGGCCGGATCTGTGCCTTCTACTCTCACAGTACCGTTTTATGGCACAATTGGTGGTGTTTGCCGATCCGAATCTGCTTGAGCGACGAGCCCGTCAACTCGGCATGGAAATCGACATTCAACCGTGGGTACCGACCTCATCAGAGCTTGGTCAGGAAGGCAAGCTGTTCTATCAACCAGTCATGCTTGCTTCGCGCGAGCAGGTCGGCGTCGTGAATAAAAACAACGCCCATTATGTCATCGAGATGCTTGAATCAGCCACCTCCGCTTGTCTTGGGGACACGTTTGATGCCATCGTAACCGCGCCAGTACACAAGGGCATTATCAATGAAGCTGGCTACCCGTTCAGCGGTCATACGGAATGGCTGGGACAGCGTTGTGGCGGCGATCCGGTCATGCTGCTCTCTGGGGGCGGATTGCGCGTAGCGCTGATAACCACCCATATTCCCCTGTGCGCCGTTTCTCCTTGCATTAACACCGAGTGCATCATCCGCGTTCTCAGGATACTCGATCATGACCTCAAGGTTTTTTTCGCCATTCCAAAGCCTCGCCTGGCCATTTGTGGGCTCAATCCTCATGCTGGCGAAGGCGGTTATCTGGGCGATGAAGAAATCAACCATATCATTCCCGCCATCAAACAGGCGCAATTGATGGGTATTGATGCCGTCGGTCCTTTACCTGCGGATAGCGTTTTTGTGCCCGAACGCAGCTGTAATTTCGATGTGGTGGTTGCCATGTATCACGATCAGGGTTTGCCTGCCCTGAAATTTGCCGCCAAGGGGGCTGGCGTCAATATTACGCTCGGATTGCCCATTGTCAGAACTTCTGTGGATCATGGAACCGCCCTTGAAATCGCCGGTCACAGAGAACGCATCAATGTTGCCAGCATGGTGTGCGCGGTGGAAACTGCCATAGATCTGGCGCAACGGCGCAATTCTTTGAGAACTTGAGCATGGCGACCCTATACCCGCCGGCGCGTAAATCGTTGGGACAACATTTTTTGCACGATCCAGACGTCATTGCTCGCATTATCGAAGCCATCAATCCTAAGCGTGATGAAGCCATGGTCGAGATTGGCCCTGGTCAAGGCGCTATAACCGCGCCATTGCTGGATTGCCTTGATCAAATGGATGCCGTTGAGATCGACAAACGTTTGGTACCTGTCTTGCGTAAGCGCTTTGAGCCACAATTAAGCCTGCATGAACACGATGCCCTGACCTTTGACTTTAGCGCTTTATCCCGGCAAAGAAACCAGCCTTTGCGTGTAGTGGGCAATCTTCCATACAATATATCGACACCGCTATTGTTCCACCTGCTGGAATTCAAAAACACTATCTCTGATATGCACATCATGGTGCAAAAGGAAGTTGCCTTGCGAATCTGCGCCGCAACAGGTGACAAAAATTACAGTCGGCTAACCATCATGTCAGGCTGGCATGCGCATATCGAATATCTGTTTACTATCGGGAACGGTGCATTCACGCCCGCACCGAAAGTTCAATCGGCTTTCATTCGTTTGCGTTTCCGATCGCATCCACCCACCGATTTGATCGATCAATCCGCCTTTGAAAAACTCGTCACCCAGGCTTTTTCCAAGCGCCGAAAAACCCTGTTCAATGCTTTGGAGCGCCAGATTTCTCGGGAACAGTTGAATAGCCTCGGTCTGAATCCGCAAATGCGCGCCGAGAACGTATCGATGGAACAATTTGCCGCTCTGGCCAATCTGCTATCGGAGCATCGCCACCCGGAAGTATAATCCCATCGAGTTCATCGCTCGTGCTTGATCGCCTTAACGCAATGAATTTCGTGTTATTTCCGTAGCTTTTCTGCTTCGGCAGATCCATGCAAGGAGTTTGTTTTCGAATATAATGAATGGGATGATAATGAAGCAATAAATTCTGGAGCTTATTCAATGACCACGCCTTTCTGGTGCCTGTTTATCCTTATATTCTTGCCCTACATTCTTTCCAGCATCGGTGGCTATATCCGAATCAAAACATTCGGTGGTTATGACAACAAACAGCCCCGTGCGCAAGCGGCCATGCTGGACGGATTGGGCGCACGCGCTTACGCCGCCCAGCAGAACCTGTGGGAATCTCTCACAGTTTTTTCCATAGCGGTATTTGTCGCCCACTTCGCGGGCGCGAATCCCGATCAGGCATCAACCGCAGCGATCGTGTTTGTAGTAATGCGCATCACCCATGCCACCGCGTATCTACTGAATCAGGATAAGATCCGCACCTTAAGCTTTACTGCGGGTTATGCCTGTTGTATCTGGCTGTTTGCTTTGGCGATTCAGGCGCAATAGTTGATTTTCATGCTGGATCTTTATAATTATTTCAGCCGCCGAGGAAACCGCTGATCAAGCAATAGACCAGTCAGCATGATACCTTTGATCTATCAGGCCCCCCTATTCTCTAGCCGGCTAAGCCTCACAGTAAAAAGTACGCCATAAGCGAACCTGGGAGCTCAAAATTGTCACGACAGGGCGCTGAACGAAAAATGCCAACACCCGGATCAGGGCTGGATGGGCTGGCGGAAAACTGGCGTTTTGATCTGATAGCAGGATTTGAGGTTTTCCTCATTTCCTTGCCTTTGTGTTTGGCCCATGCCATGGCCTCAGGGTTTCCACACATGGCAGGCATTATTTCCGCCATCGTTGGCGGTCTTCTGGTTTCGCGCATCAATGGTTCACACGTAACCATCAGCGGCACGGCATCGGGTCTGGTCGTAGTCACAGCCAGCGCCGTAACCACACTGGGCGGGGGCGACCCTGTGCTTGGATATCATTGCACCCTGGCTGCAATCGTCTGTGCCGGGGTCTTGCAAGCCATCATGGGACTGACCAGAATTGGTCGTTTCAGGAGCTTTGTCCCTCCTTCTGTGGTTTATGGCATGCTTGCCGCTATTGGCATCAGCATGATGGCGAGGCAGTCCTACATTTTAATCGGTGTTGCCCGACCGTCCGGAGAACTGCTCGACGTAATCATTGCCTTACCGTCTCATGTGCGGGACATAGAACCGGCAATTGCCCTGATTGGTTTGACCGGGCTTGCAATTCTCGTTTTCTGGGATATCGGAAAAGCCAAATATGACTTGTTGAACCGCATTCCTGCGCCACTCATCGTGGTGTTGTCGGGCTTGTTACTGGGAGCGCATTTTAATCTTGGAGTGGAGCATCAATATAACTTTATCCATTCCAGCTATGCTATCGGCCCGGACTATCTGGTCAATATGCCTCAAAACCTCCTTTCAGGTATTGCCTTCCCGGATTTTTCTAAAATTAATACTATTCCCTTTTGGATTGCGGTCTTAAGCATTTCTCTGGTGAGCAGCCTCGAAAGTTTATTGAGCGCCTCAGCCATTGATAAAATCGACCCCTATCATCGCTCGTCTGATTTGAATAAAGATCTTCGGGGGATTGGGTCAGGTACTACGATATCCGGATTCATTGGCGGACTACCAATAATTTCGGAGATTGTCCGCAGCTCTGCCAATGTCCAATTCAAGGCGCGCACTCAGTGGTCCAATTTCTTTCACGGTCTTTCTATGCTGATTTTTGTAGCGTTGTTCCCGAGGTCCCTTCATCACATACCCCTTGCTTCTCTGGCTTCATTGCTGGCCTTTGCCGGATATAAGCTTGCCGCACCGAGAACATTCACCCATGTTTGGCTGATCGGGAAAGAGCAGTTGGTTCCTTTTGTTATTACCATTATCGCCATCATTGCAACCAATCTGTTGGCCGGAGTGCTTATTGGCATTGCGGCTAAAATGACCATGCATGTCTGGCACCGGGTGAGATTCTATGAATTCTATAAGCTGACCTGCCAGATCAACCAAATCAATGAAAAGAGCTTTCGAGTCAGTATCGAGAGCCCGGCGGTTTTTTCGAATTGTCCTGCTCTACAATCTAACCTGGAGGCGTTGCCGCTGCACAAAAATATCGTGATTGATTTGAGGGGAGCACGTTATATTGATCATACGGCGATGGTGCTGATTGATGATTTTCGTAATGCCTATGAGTGGCATGGCGGCCATTGCGCCATTTTAGGTCTGGAACAACATGCTTCTGCATCAAATCATCCGTTAGCGATGCGCAAGCATCATTAATCAGAATCCAGATTAAATCATATACGGATTGATGGAACACTAGCGATAGTGTCGAGAAATATCGCTATACATACCCACAGATTGTATGAAATGCCCAGATCCTGACTTCACAGATCTCATTGACATTGAGTTACAAAACTGATGTTCACAGACTCACTGATACATGCCTTCCTCCAGGGAAGCTCTGAACAAGTCATGAACCCGGTGTCTGCGGTGAGCGAAGTCGAACCCGCTTGCATCCATTATGTCCAGCTTCATTGTGGTAAACCTTCGCAATAGCCCTGCTAACCCGCGCAATTTAACCCGAGAATCTGAACATGGGGAATCGCGCCTGAGCTTCGTCCAGACTTGTTCAGAGCTTCCCTAAGGCGCAAAACGGGGTAAAGTCGGCGCTTGAATATTCTGCCGGTAACAGTTGGCCTCCACGGTGTTAACCAGCAGCATAGCGACCGTTAATGGTCCGACTCCACCTGGAACCGGCGTAATGGCGGCAAAGCGCTCAAGGCTTTCCGGTTCACAGTCAATGTCGCCGTGCAATTTTCCAGCTGCATCCCGATGGATTCCTACGTCGATGACAGTCGTATTATCCGCAATCCATTGACCAGGGATCAAACCGGGTTTACCTGTTGCTACCACCAGCAATTGTGCTTCACTGACGTGATGTTCAAGGTGCTTGGTAAAACGATGGCAAATGGTGACGGTGGCGCCCGCAAGCAGTAATTCAAGCGCCATGGGGCGACCCACGATGTTGGAGGCCCCAACAATAACCGCATGCTGCCCTTTCACTTTCTGCTGATAGCTGTACAATAAATACATGATCCCTCTGGGCGTGCAGGGGCGCAGATAAGGATCACGCAATGCGAGACGTCCTATATTATAGGGATGGAAACCATCTACGTCCTTGGCCGGGTCGATCCGGTGCAGGAGCATGCGGCTGTTCAGATGCGCCGGCAAGGGTAACTGAAGCAGAATGCCATCAATGGTCTCATCGGCATTGAGCGCATCAATAAGTGATTCCAGTGCCTGAGAAGAAATGCTCTCGTCCAGATGATGTTCAATACTGTGAATGCTTGCTTGTGCGCAGGCTTTTTTCTTGTTTCTCACATAAACGGCGGAAGCCGGGTCGTTGCCTACCCGAATCACAGCCAGTCCGGGCGTGCGCAAACCATTGTGCTGCATTTCTGAAATGAATAGATGGACATGCTGTCGAATTTGAGAAGCCAGGGGTGTTCCGGAAAGGAGAAGTGCGTGCATCAGTCTATTTTCTTTAATAAATCGCGGAGCAGGTATAATCTCCGGCAAATGTGTGCATTATAATATCAGCTTTGATATAAAGACAGGGGGGAGCAATCTCTATGAGATTCCTTGAGCCACGCTGTGCTTGAAAAGGTAGTGTAGTTCCGGCAAGGAACCGATGGTCAAGCCGCATGTGAGGTGGACCAGGAAGCATGAAATTCAGGGAGCCTCTGAACAAGTCATGAACTCGATTCTTGTGTCCCTACTGCCCCAGCTCATTATTGATAATCTGAACCTGATGAATCTTACAATCACCTTCGTTCAAACTTGATCAGAGGTTCCTTATGATCCATACAATTCTGGCCGAATCTGCTCGAGAATTTTATTCATGAAAAAAATTGTTTGTATCGGCGCTGGCGCCAGCGGTATCATCGCCGCCCTTCATCTTGTGGAACAAGATTTTAACGCCCAAATCATTCTCCTCGGCGAAGCGCCGGGCCCGGCCTATTCCACACCTGAGCCATATCATATCCTGAATGTTACTGCAAGGAATATGAGTGCGTTTGCCAGCGATCCTTTGCATTTCCATCGCTTTGCTGAAGGTTGCCTCGGTCATCCCGATTTGTCGCATGAAGCATTTGTGGCAAGAAAAGTGTTTCGCGAATACCTGGAAATGCTGTTGGAAGAATTGCAGCAACGTGGAGTGCAATATATAAAAGATCAAGCCATAGCGCTATCGTGCACGCATCCGGGTTATCGGATAGAAACAACAGTATCCGGTTCTATCGAGGCAGATGGGGTTGTACTGGCTATGGGAAACTTTCCGGCCGCTTCTCTACCAGGCGGTGAAACATTAGCGCCTGAACAATATATTGCGGTGCCGTGGAACAAAAATATTGCCGAGGGGCTTGATCCAGCAGCCGAAGTCTTGTTTGTTGGCACAGGACTCACCATGATTGATGGCGCCACGACCTTGGCACATTACGGCCATAAGGGTTCTGTGATGGCATTGTCTCGCCGCGGATTGTTGCCGCTCGCGCGCACGATTGTCGATCCACTGCCCATGTCGATGGAAGAATTGTCTGCGGATTCGGTAACCCGGCTTATGCATAAATTGCGGCAGATGGCGCAAGATCAGATGCAGCGAGGCGAACCATGGGATCGCGTCATCGATGGCATTCGTCCGTTTCTGCAACCATTATGGACAGGATTTAATCGGGTGGAACAAAAGCGTTTTTTGCGCCATGCGAGCGTATATTGGGATATCCATCGCCATCGCATTCCCCAGGAAAGCGCTGATGTACTCGCATCGCTTTTAGCTTCCGCACAACTCCATGTTATGGCCGCAAGGCTTATCGAGTTAAACCAGAAAGGTTCACGCGTCGAAGTCTCGCTCCGGCGGCGGGGTCAAAACGCCATTGAACGTATCAGCGTGGATTGCGTCATCAATTGCACTGGCCCGGTGGCTGATTATCACAGGGTGGACAGCCCATTGTTGCGAAGTCTCTTTGCTTCAGGGCTGGCACGCCCGCATCCTTTGAAACTCGGCTTTGATGCTACCCCTGAAGGGAAGCTCTATAATGCGGATGGCATCGCGCAGGACACACTGCGGACTTTAGGCCCGCCTTTGAAAGGTGTTTTATGGGAAAGTATCGCCGTGCCGGAAATACGGGCTGAAGCGGCAACGTTGGCCAAAGCGCTTGAGGCGACCTTCCGGGAACAGCCTGAGCTTTCGGTTAAAAAAGGTGAAGGTGAATCATGATCGGGGCTTAAGTTGGCTGATCGGAACGTTGTCATGCACACGATTTTCAGTATTCCGATCAGGGAATGTTCTGTACAGGATATCTGTTTCTTCCTGCCCGGCGTTAAAATAAAGCCAGTTTAAGCATGTGCTTCCATGGCTTGGGTAAGCTGATCTATACCAAACTTTTCCCAGATCGTATGACGCGAAGCATCAAGGTATGTTCTCTCTTCGTGAACATCGGATTCACGGGCGAATCTTATGAACTGCATGTGGGTAACAGGATTTTTCACAATCGATAGAGAGTGCGTCATACCGTTTTTTTTATAAAGTTGTTGCCCTTCCTTCACTAGGATCTGAGCGTCCGACGGCAGCGGCAATAAGGCTCTCATATCGGCAAAAACCTCGAATTTCTCGGGGGCGTCCCGAAGCATCTTTTCGGACTCATTCAGCCAAGCCTGCATTTCATCACATTTGATGTAACCTTCAAAGGTGAGCTTAAAACCAAATCTCGTTTTCTCAATTTTATACATGGTATCTCCATGATGCTATTGATCGGGATTGATGTCGCGCCTTACTTGTAAAGATTTATAATCAAATTTTAAAGATTTATAATCAAATTGTAAAGATTTATAACTAAATCTGGTGTATGCGAATTGAAGAGGAGCGGCGTATGTGGTTAATTTGTTGTTGAAGACATCAAACAAGCAAAAGGATACGCCACCATGAAATTGAATGTACCACCGGCAAACTTCTCATTTCACCTTAAGGGAAGCTCTGATTAAGCCATGAACTCGGTGCCTGCGGCTCTTATGTCCAGCTTCTTTGTTGACAATCTCCGCGATTGTCGCCTCGAATCTGAACATGGGGAATCGCACCTGAGCTTCGCTCAGACTTGATCAGAGGTTCCTGAGTTGCCCCATTCCGGGGTGTTCGCTAATATATAATGTAACAATTAGAAGAAATTATTAATACATGGCATCTTCATCAGGGATATTAAAGATAGTGAATACCGCTTTTTTTCTAAAACGCCAGGCGTCTACCCGCGGGCAAAAACCCGCGTTAATTTTCCGTAATACCGCGATATCTTTCCGGGATTTGCACCGACGCAGTTGTCATATTCGGGGTCACCTGATGCGTATGGGTATCGGGAAAGGTGATAAGGTCGCGCTGATTTTCGCCAATGGTCTCGAATTCGCCTATCTGTATTATGCTCTCGAGGGGCTGGGCGCTGTTATTGTACCTGTTGATCATCGTTTGGGTGGTCCGGAATTGCGCGCCTTGTGTGATTTGTGTGAAATCAAGATGGCCTGGGTTGCTCCCGATTATGGGCATGTACGCCAGCTTCAGGAATGGACACAAGTTCAGCCATGGGAGGATCGGTTTTTACAGTCTTCGTCCGTATCGTTTGATGCGTGTCAGCCCAAGGTCGGGAGTCGTTCCGAAAGCATATTGATGCTGCATACTTCCGGTACTACGGGCATGCCTAAAGTCGTGGAGTTGACCCGCGCGCATATGAATTGCGCTCCGGAAAGCATGCATACGCTCCTTGCTACCAGTGGCGAGGAAGTCATTGCCATGATTCTACCCATGTCACACATTTCAGGTCCGATTATGCTTAATGAGATAGTGGACAAGGGCAGTACCCTGGTTATTTTCGATCAGATCCATCCCAAGGCGTTATTTCAGGCGATCGAACGTTATAAAATATCACTTTTCCATGGCGTACCGCCGCTATTCCAGATGATTTTGAACAGCCCGGAACGCACGCTATACGATCTCGGAAGTTTGCGCGTGCTCGCCATGATGGGAACTGCGGTACCCGAATCTCTGATGAAGAAAGTTCAGGAAGCCTTACCGCATGTCGCGCTGTTGCAGGGCTATGGTCTGACGGAAACTTCTCCGTTTATAACTATGACGCCGATCGAAGAGGCTGGAGAACATTTATCAAGTATTGGTAAGCCCGTTTCTGGTGCTGAAGTTCTGTTGATTGATGATCATGGGCATGCTGTACCTTGTGGAGAAGTCGGTGAGTTGACCGTCAAAGGTTCTATGGTCATGAAGGGTTATTACAAAAACCCGGAGGCGACCGCTCAACGCATTCGGAATGATTTTTTGTATACCGGGGATATGGCGCGCTGCGATACCGATGGCTTTTATTATCATCTGGGGCGCAAAGACGATATGATCGTCACCGGAGGTGGATTGAATGTCTACCCCTCAGAGGTGGAAAATTTGTTGCTGATCCATCCTGATGTGGCGGAAGCGGCTGTGATGGGCATTGATGCTGGCGATCACAAGGGCACCGTACTCCATGCCTTTATCGTGGCTAAAAATTCATCGAATGTGGAAGCAGAAAGTTTACGCGATCATCTTCGCGAACGATTGGCGACATTCAAAATCCCGCGCCACTACCATATGCTTGCGGAAATGCCCAAAAACAGCACGGGTAAAATAGTGAAGGCCAAATTGGCAGGGTCTTTTCTGAAAAATCAGTCTACATGAATTTGCGCAAGCTTGCGGTGCGTCTGTTTCAAATCAGCAGTAATGCTATCGGTTTGCTACCTCATCGTATTTTATTGATGCTCGGCAGTTTATTGGGGAGTATGGCGGCAATTATTCCTAACCGAAGAATTAAAATTGCCCGTGATAATCTTTCCATGTGTTATGGCGATAGCTTATCGCAGCGACAACAGCGCCGGATTGCGCATGCTTCTTTTCGGCATATATCCATGACCGCTATGGAAGTCCTTTATGCTACAGCAAGAGCGCGAACCCCGCAGCGTATTGATTTTGAGCGCTGGATTTCATCAGAAGGGGAGCACTATTTGCAAGAAGCCGCACAGAAAGGGCGCGGCGTTATCCTGTTGACGGCTCACATCGGAAATTTTCCCTGGATGCTGCTGTATCTTGGCCAGCACGGTTATCGAATGGCGGTGGTCTACAAGGAACCCGCTGATTTTAAGGATGATTTCCTCGGTAATGCCATGAAAGCCTATAACATATCTCCCATCCGTTATAGCGGCAAAAAATATCTGGTAACCAAAAGCATTTTAAAACATTTGGCGCAGGGTTATATTATTCTGATGCCGCTGGATCAGGCCAAGAATAATGGTGTGGAAGTGGATTTTTATGCGCATCCGGTCAAGGCAGCGGGGGGGCCGGTGGTGCTTTCACGCCGCTCAGGCGCGGCTATTGTGCCAGCTTTCATATATAGGCGTGGACAAGGTCATCATCTGATCATAGAGCCACAAGTAGTATTAAAAGAGCCTGAAAATCCGCAGGATGATCTGCGGCTCAATACGCAGGCTCTTAGTGATATTGTGGAAGCGGCTGTTCGGCGCCATCCCGAACAATGGCTGTGGGCTCACCGCCGCTGGCGCTAAAAATCTCTGTATCAGGGAAGCTCGGAACAAGTCATGAAACCTGGTGCCTGCGATGAGTGAAGTCGAACCCGCTTGCGTCCCTTATACCCAGGCTTCATTGTTGACAATCTTCGCAATATACCGTGCAATTTTGCCTTGAATCTGAATATGGGGAATCGCACCTGCTTTCGTCCAGATTTGTTCAGAAGTTCCTTAGTGAGAAAAAACGCATTGAAACGGGTCGTTTTCAGATGTATGCGGGGGATTTGTGATACATGCATGCCTTTCCCTTTCAAGTTGGCAAGGGATCAGTGGTGTCCCTGCATGATAAAAGGCGCATAGCGGGAAATCATGGCAGGCTTTAATCCTGGATCTCCGCTTAGCCACAACCCTGTCTTAGGAATCATCCATGGATTTGGGGCGGGTGGCATAAATCCTGAAGCATAAATAGAGGCAGGCGCTGGATCGGTGCTGTAATGGTAGCGCACGATTCGCGCTTTATCGATATCGGCCAGTGATTTTGCCAGGGAGATGGCATCCGGAAGTTGGCCAAGCGCATCGATTAGGCCATACTTCTGCGCTTGAATGCCGTTAAGTGGACGTCCATCAAGCCATGCTGGATTTTCGATATCGACATGGCGAGATGTTTTCACAACATTGAGGAAGCGTTTTTGCATATCCGTCACCAGCCTGTCGATAATGGCGTGCTCGGTACTATCCGCTTGACGCCATGGTGACAGGATGTCTTTGTGCGCCCCCGATTTATAGACTTCTGTATGTACACCGAGTTTGCGCATCAATTCCGAAGCTTCAAACTGGGCGATGATCACACCGATTGATCCGGTTAGTGTGCTTGGAAGCGCAATGATCTTGTTTGCGCCGCATGCGACATAATATCCGCCCGAGGCTGCCATGCTCTGCATATGGGCTACGACGGGTTTATGGGTGCGCAAGCGAAAATTTCGTACCAGGTGGTACAATTGATCGCTGGCGGAAACTTCACCGCCGGGGCTGTCTATAAGCAGCACCACTGCCTTGATGCGGCGATCTTTGGCGGCTTTATTGAACTGGGCGTCGATCTGAGCCACCATGCCGGGTTTGGAGCCTAATCCTAAAGGACCCCGCCGGGGTTGATTATGAATAATGCCACGAACATCAATCAAAACCACCTTGCTCGCTCCTGAACCCTCGATCAGCTGTTCCTTGAGCTCAAGTTTTCCGGGAACGAGAAAACCCGTGCCAAGAGTACATCCACCCAAGCCCATAAATACCCACCAACACCATAACAAGCGCAGAGCTTGTTTCATGGCTGAGGCTGGGGCGGATGCAGACACCACAGGGTGTTTATTTCTTGAGTTTCATCAACAGCCCCATTTCTTCCATGGCATTTTTCGGTACGATATAACCTTCCTCGTCGCGGATCTCCTTGAAGTGATCGCGCACGGTTTCAATGGTCAGATCAGGTTCGAAAATGCCTTTAGTGGCGCCGATAAAAACCCTGCCAACACGCCCGGCAGCGGCTGAATAAATCTCACCGGTGACAGGGCAGCTCTCATGCACCAGATAACTCACGACTGGCGAGACCATTTCGGGTTCCATATTGAACTGATTGGCCATGGGGCCCATAAGATCCAAGGTCATGCGTGTCTTGGCGCCGGGTGCAATGACATTGCATTTAATGTTATATTTCTGGCCTTCGATCGCCAGTACATTATTCATCCCTACGACACCCAATTTGGCAGCGGCGTAATTGGTCTGTCCGAAATTGCCGAACAACCCGGCTGCCGATGTAGTATTGACGATGCGCCCGTATTTGTTTTCACGCATATGTTCCCAAGCCGCCTGCGTGACCCAGAAGCTTCCTCGCAGATGGACATCAAGGACAGGATCCAGAAATTCAGGACTCATGTTCTTGAAGGATTTGTCTCTGAGGATTCCGGCGTTGCAAATAATGATATCGACTTTGCCGAAAGTATCCATGGCGGTTTTGAAGATACCTTGGCCGCCTTCCAGTGTAGCTACACTGTTATAGTCCGCTACCGCTTCTCCGCCGGCCGCCTTGATTTCATCTACGACTTTCTGGGCGGGTGTGCTTGAGCTTCCACCACCAGCCACATCGCCGCCCAGATCATTGACGACAATCCTGGCGCCGCGTGAAGCAAGCAACAAGGCATGGCTCCGACCCAAACCGGCGCCGGCTCCAGTAACAATAGCCACTCGTCCATCATAACGCAGTTCTTCAGACATATTCCCCTCCTTGGGTAATTCAGGTTTGCTTTTACGGGTGAGTCCTGCAGCATAGGAAAATCCAGCTGTAAGATATTTCAATATTCACTATAGTACAGGATCAATCATTCTTCATCCCGCTGCGGAACTATTTTGAAATGCGGCTGGCTTCTAACTGAGCGCTACAAACCGGGGTAATGGAATCATATCGATTGATTTGGTGGTGTTGGATGCGTGTGGTTGCGATCCATTAGGGAACCTCTGAACAAGTCTGGGCGAAGGTGATTTTTATTCTTCGGGACGACAATCGCGCGGGTTGGCAGGGCTATTGCGGAGATTGTCAACAATGAAGCTGGACATAAGGGCCGCAAGCGGGTTCGACTTCGCTCACCGCAGGCACCAGGTTCATGACTTAATTAGAGGTTCCTTGGGTGGATTTTTGTTTTTTCCATCCTTGGCGTTTTTTCCACCCTTGGCCACACCCCCGGTAAAAATGAAGCGCAAGGATTCTTCCACACCCATATCGACTTTTTTGACGTGATCTTTCGGTACGATTATCATGAAACCGCCGATCTGAAAGCTCATGGGCAGATAGACCGCGACGCTATTTTCATCGCCTACCTCATCGGGCACATCAGTGAAATCCGTTCGCGTAATCAGCCCCATCAGATGCCTTTGTCCCGAGTCATCTACCGGGATCATAACCGTTTGATTGAACTCTTTCATGTTTTGCGGAGAAAAATAATCGATAAAATCGCGAATACCGTTATACAGGGTTTTCACCAGCGGGACCCGGTTAACCTGCGTTTCAACCAGCTTGAAGATGCTCTGAAAAATCACCTGGCGAATGAGAATGCCCGCGCTGAAGATGACAGCAATTCCTGCCGCAAGCCCCATGCCTGGAACATACCAGGCTTCGGGTAGAATAAAACCGATCATGTTGCCCAGAATGGATTCAGCGCTTGTGGCGAGCCAGTAAAGAATGGCGAGTGTGATCGCAAGGGGCAGTACGGTGAACAGTCCTGAGAGGAAAATGCGGCTCAGATGTTGCATGATTTACCTATATCGGCCAGCATATAAAGCTGGGATTCTGTCTATTAAAAAGCATCCGCGCATCAATGGGTAACCTGATAGAGGAGATGTGCGTCGGAGTATGAGCGTCTATGCTAAAAACCTGTTACAGCAGAGTCGCACTAATGCAAGCGCTCCCCGTTGCAGAAAATATCGCGAACTGTCTTGTAATGGTCACGCCCTGAAAGCTGGATAGCTGGAAGTTTAGCAAATCAATCCAGGTTCGCGCAAGTTTGATAAAGTGTCTTGCGGCATATTGATTTCGACATGACGCCGGGCAGATTTTATGGCGCCGGGTCTGAATAATGACGTGATATGTATGGTCGGGGTGAGAGGATTTGAACCTCCGGCCCCTGCCTCCCGAAGACAGTGCTCTACCAAGCTGAGCTACACCCCGATATTCTCATAGGTCAATAATGGCGATTTACGGCAAAAAGACTCAACTGCTCCAGCGTATGACGCCAGACAGTGGCAGGTATCACCGTTATGGCCTCACAGGCGCTTGAAGCTTTTGTCTGAGCCAAAGACACAGTGTATTGCACAGCATCGTATTTTGCAATGATGTCGCAGATTTGATCGACCTGATCCACACAACCCTTTCTGATTGCATCGCCGATGAAAGCCACATCTTCCGGGGTGCCCTGGTGCAGGACGTGAATTAATGGCAAACTCGCTTTGCCTTCAGCCAGATCGTCACCCAGATTCTTGCCGATGATTTCCTTATCGCCGGTAAAATCAAGTACATCGTCGATCATCTGGAAGGCAAGCCCGAGATTGATGCCGTAATCAGCCATGGCGTCGATGATTTTCTCATCGTCTGTTACCAGCATGGCGCCGATACGGCAGGATGCTGAAAACAGAATAGCGGTTTTGCGGCGGATTATTTCAAGATAGAGATCTTCGGAGGTATCCGTGCGATGCGCCTGTTCAAGTTGCATCATTTCACCTTCAGCAATTTGGTTGCTGGCACTGGAAATAACTTGCATAATTTCCAGACTGCTATATTTGACCAGCAATTCAAAGGCTCGGGAGTAAAGGAAATCGCCCACCAGAACACTGGCTTCATTTCCCCACAGCGCATTGGCTGTAGATCGTCCGCGGCGCAAGGTGGAGTGATCGACTACATCGTCGTGTAACAGGGTCGCGGTATGAATCAGTTCTACGGCGGCTGCTAGCGGAATATGCCGGTCCCCTTCGTAGCCCAGCGCCCGGGCGCAAAGCAACACAAGAGCCGGTCTGAGTCTCTTGCCACCGCTGGTGACGATATGTTTGCCCATCTGTTCAATCAGATGGACATGAGAAGCCAGGGATTGTTCCACCATTTTGCTGGCGCCGTCGAGGTCGCTTTCAACTGAGGCAAGAATGGTAGATAATGCATTTTTCACTTGCTTGGGTTCCACTTGATCCTACTGGATTATCAGGGTAGTCATGCTATGCTCTGGTTCCAGGAAATTAAAGGTGCTGCCACGCATAATGACGGCAGATGTTTCTGTTGCCACTCCGGTATTGCGTGAACTTGATCCTGCAACGCATTTGATTTTATCCCTCTTTTCGAAAAATCATAACATAATCTTTGGATTCCGGATTGGGCCTGGCCTGTGGGATGCGTGCACATGCATTATACTGCTTATTTTTATATCCGTGGAAAGTGAAGCCATGCAAAAGGTTGTGAATTCGGATTACCCGGGCGACGTTTTTCTCATGTCCGCCCCTGATGACTGGCATGTCCATCTGCGTGATGGTGTTGCGCTTAAAACCACCGTGGCGCACACGGCGCGATGTTTTAGGCGCGCTGTGATTATGCCCAATCTGGATAGGCCTGTTACCACGCTGGATGAAGCCATGGCTTATAAAGCGCGTATTGAGAAAGCCAGGCCACAGGGTTTGAAGTTTTCTCCTTTGATGACATTGTATCTGACAGAAGATACCACGGCAGCGCAACTCAGGCAGGCCCATAGCCATGGTATTTTTGGTGTAAAATATTATCCGGCCGGGGCAACCACAAATTCCCGGTCCGGGGTACGCAACCTTGAGCGCGTCATGCCGGCGCTCGAAGCTATGGCCGAATTACAAATGCCGTTGTTGATGCATGGTGAGGTGGCAGATGGAGAGATTGATCCGTTCGATCGAGAAGCCGTCTTCATCGACCGTGTTCTGCAACCTTTATTAAACGCGCTGCCCCAACTCAAACTGGTGCTGGAACACATAACCACAGAGCAAGCGGTTGCCTGTGTGCGGGATACCCCTTCACTTGGCGCTACCATCACGGCGCATCACCTGTTATACAATCGCTCCGCCTTATTTCGCTCGGGACTGCAGCCGGATATGTTCTGCAGGCCCGTTTTGCAGCGTGAACATCATCGACTTGCTTTATTGGGCGCGGCGACCGGGGGCGAAAAGCGATTTTTTCTCGGAACGGACAGCGCGCCTCACGGTACGAAAAGCAAATACTGTTGCTGCGGTCGTCCGGGCATTTATACGGCCCCTTTTGCGTTGGAGTTATACACTGAAGCTTTCGCCCGCGTCGACGCACTGGATCAACTTGAGGGATTTGCCTGTCGCCATGGATCGGAATTTTACGGCTTGCCGCCGAACCAGGAAATGATTACAATAAAAAGGATGACACAAATCGTTCCGGACTCGTATCAACTCGGTGATGACAGGGTTGTTCCTCTGCTGGCGGGTCAATCTGTCCACTGGCAAATCTGATGAGTAGCATGCAGAAAGCATTAAACCAACCTTTATGAATGATCGCCCACCTTCAGCGGATAAGCTGACTGATATTCGAGTTGGGTCTTTTCAGTTTCGCCCCCACTTGATGAAAAAACGTTTCCGCGGGTTCCTGCCCGTGGCCGTAGATGTGGAAACCGGCGGGTTTAATCCGCGAACCGATGCGTTGCTTGAGTTGGCCGGTTTATGGTTTTATTTTGATGATCGGCAGAATCTTCAGGTCGATGAACCCGTCAATTATCATATCAAGCCTTTTCCTAACGCCAATATGGAGCCTGCCTCGATGGCGGTTAACGGTATTGATCCCCATCATCCGTTGCGAATAGCTGTGGGGGAAGTCGAAGCCCTCACCGATTTTTTCCGCCGTGTGCGTTCCGCTCTCAAGGAAAGTGAATGTACACGAGCCATTCTGGTTGGGCATAACGCGGCGTTTGATCTGGCTTTTCTCAATGCGGCGGTAGAGCGTTGTGGCATCAAACGCAATCCTTTTCATCCTTTTTGCACTTTCGATACCGCAACACTCGGAGGCGTGGCCTATGGGCAAACAGTACTATCGCGCGCCGTCCAGGCTGCCGCTATGCCATGGGATGATTCATCAGCCCATTCAGCTGTTTATGATGCGCAGATGAGTGCTCGTTTATTCTGTTCGGTGGTCAATGCCTTCCGCGATGTTTACGAACGACAAGCGGCGCTTGTCAGCGGAACATCAACTTAGGGGACCTCTGGTCCATTCATGAACTCGACTCTTGCGCCCGTTATGCCCGGTTCCCTGGTTGAAAATCGCCGCAATGCTTGGTTATTACGGTCGATAAGTGTCTCGAGTCTCTGAACATAAGGAGCCACAATCTGCTTCGTTCAGAGTTAATTAGAGGTTCCTTTAATAACAACAGCCTGGGTCTGTCAATCACGCTACATCATAAGGAAATAGGTGAGTAATTATGCAAACAAGCCATTTGATTGCACCTCATGGAGGTATGTTAAAAAATCTTTATCTAGCGCCGGAACAAGCCAGAGCAGAGAAAGAAAAGGCGCTGGAATATCATTCATGGGATTTAACCCCCCGCCAGTTGTGCGACATCGAGTTGTTGCTCAATGGCGCGTTTTCGCCTCTGGAAGGTTTTCTGTGCAGGAATGATTACCAGCAGGTTCTCGAACATATGCGTCTGGGAAATGGCACTTTGTGGCCCTTGCCGATCACGTTGGATGTCACGCCTGAATTTGCAGATACCATCGGAGCAGGGGGGGATATTGCCCTGCGCGATGCGGAAGGTCTGGTGATTGCGATCATGCATGTTAGTGACATATGGCGCCCGGATTTTATGCATGAGGCTGATGCCTGTTACGGCACTAAGGACCCGCTGCACCCAGGGGTAGACTATCTGTTCAACCATAGCGGCAAGGTTTATCTCGGTGGTCGCCTGTATGGTATTGAAGCGCCGGTGCATTATGATTTTCAGCCGCTGCGGCATACTCCTTCGGAAACGCGTGAAATATTCACCAAACGCGGGTGGACGCGGGCGGTTGCTTTTCAGACCCGAAACCCCATGCATAAAGCCCATCATGAACTGACGTTCCGGGCCGCGCAACAGGCGGAAGCCAACCTGCTGATCCAGCCAGTGGTCGGGATGACCAAACCCGGTGACGTGGATCATTATACGCGCGTGCGCTGTTATGAAAAAATGTTATCGACCTATCCCAGGCAGACCACGATGCTTAGCCTTCTGCCGCTGGCAATGCGCATGGCTGGGCCCCGCGAGGCATTATGGCATGCCATAATCCGCAAAAATTACGGCTGTACCCACTTTATTGTCGGGCGCGATCATGCCGGGCCTGGGAAAGACGCCAGCGGAACGGATTTTTACGGTCCTTATGATGCCCAGGAAATGGTTCATAAATACTCCGATGAATTGAATATCGAAATGGTACCGTTTCGCGCCATGGTGTATGTCAAGGAACGCGCAAGTTACGTTCCCATGGATGAAACGCGTGATGATGAAACCGTCATGAATATTTCCGGAACGGAATTGCGTGAGCGACTGCGCGACGGGCGCGAGATCCCGGATTGGTTTTCTTACCCGGAAGTGATTGCCGAATTGCGCCGCAGCTATCCCCCTCGGCATCAGCAGGGTTTCACCGTTTTCTTTACCGGCCTTTCGGGCTCCGGAAAATCCACGATCGCCAATGCTTTGCTGGTCAAAATGATGGAGATCGGCAGCAGAGCCGTTACCCTGCTCGACGGTGATCTCGTGCGCAAGAACCTGTCGAGTGAGCTGGGTTTTTCGCGTGAGCACCGCAATCTAAATATTCTGCGCATCGGCTATGTCGCCAGTGAAATCACCAAGCATCGCGGTATTGCCATCTGTGCCCCCATCGCTCCTTATGAGGACGTGCGGCGTGAAGTGTCACAAATGATTAGGCCGTATGGCGGTTTTATTCTGGTGAGCATGGCAACGCCACTGGAAGTTTGTGAACAGAGAGACCGAAAAGGGCTTTATGCCAAAGCCAGGGCGGGAATTCTCAAGGGATTCACCGGCATCGACGATCCTTACGAAACGCCTGAAAAACCCGATGTCTTGATCGATTCAAGCCAGTGCTCGGTTGATGAGGCGGCGCAGCAGGTGTTGCTGAAACTTGAAGTCATGGGGTATCTGCGCTAAGGAAGCTCTGAACAAGTCATGAACCCGGTTCTTGCGTCTCTTATGCCCAGTTTCATTGTGGTAAAACTTCGCCATAGCCCTGCTAACCCGCGCAATTGTCGCCTGGAATCTGAACATGGGGAATCGCACCTGCCTTCGTCCATACTTGATCAGAGATCTCCTAAGCTTGGCATATCCTTCAGGAATTGGTTATGCCTTCTTTCAGTATTCCGATAGAACAACTGCCTCTGCCCGATGAAGTCGGGCTGGCGCGCAGTGAAGCACTATGCACGCGGCTGATGGAACGTATCCTCGCCCATCCTGAACAGCGTATGCGATTCGATCATTACATGGATGCCGTGCTCATGGAACCCGGGTTGGGTTATTACGCAGTGAGCGATCAGACCATAGGCGCGGATGGAGATTTTACCACCGCAGCGGATGCTTCCTTTATTTTCGCTTGGGCGATTGCCCAGCAATGTCGGCAGCTACTGGAAGAAATGGGCGGTGGCGATATTATCGAACTCGGACCTGGAACGGGCCGACTGGCGGCGAATATCATAACGGTGCTGGCGCATGAGGGTGGTTTGCCCGATCATTACAGCTTATTTGAACCAGCCGAACGGTTGCAGCAAGAACAGGTTAAAACCATCGGGAGTCTTGATGCGGGGTTGCAACAGAAAATCGGGTGGATCAATGCGCCACCCGGAGAACCATGGCGCGGGATTATTCTCGGTCATGAGGTTCTTGACGCTCTTCCGGTGCGCCGATTTTCGAAGCTTGAAGATAAGGTATGGCATGAAAGCGGTGTAACCATCGCCGAGGGTCGCCTACAGACATTGAACTGGGCCGCAGACCATGAGTTGATTCACCAGCTTGAGGCGATTGAAGCCGATATCGGGCAGGAATTGCCCCCTGGCTACAGGTCTGAAATCAATTTGAACATGGATCTACTGATGCGCAACTGGAGCGAGCAACTGACCCATGGCGCTGTTTTATGGATGGATTACGGCCACGCGCGTGAGTCCTATTACCAGCCACAACGCGATGATGGTACGCTGCGTTGCCATTATCGCCATCATGTGCATCGTGATCCTTTTTTGTATCCAGGCTTACAGGATATTACCGCGAGCGTAGATTTCACGCTGCTGGCTGAAAACGGGCAGTGCATGGGCTTGGAACTCGCAGGTTTTACTCCTTATGCCCATGGGTTAATCGCTTCGGGTGTACTTGAACTTCCCGCCTGGGTGCGCAAGCAAATCGATCCTGCGCTCCTGGCCCGCGAACTCCAATGGCTGCTGATGCCGGACAACATGGGCGAGGATTTCAAGTTGATCGGTTTTCAGCGCGGCATCGATACCCATTGGAACAGCTTCGCCCAAAGGAACTTTTCTTCACGTCTTGGCAGGGGGAAGGCGAGTGTCCGGCATCGAGGATGAGGCACGCCTGACCTGGAGCATGGTCGTAATACTGGCGCTGGTTCAGGGGATTACAGAATTTCTTCCCATATCAAGCTCGGCGCATTTGATTCTGTTGCCCTACCTTGCCAACTGGCCCGAACATTCTCTTGAATTTGACATTGCGGTGCATATCGGCACTCTGACTGCGGTAGTGGCATATCTGCGCCGGGATATCATCAATATGCTGGTTTCATGGTGGCGTCAACTGCGTACCGGAAAAGGCGATGAACACACCAAACTGGCGTGGTTGGTGGTGTGGGCTACACTGCCGATCGTGATTGTCGGCGCGCTGTTCAATAATGTGGTGGAGCAGCATTTGCGTGCGCCGGCGATCATTGCGTTGGCGACGATAGGCTTTGCGCTGGTGCTGGCATGGACGGATCGGCGCAGTTTTCACCAATTTCCCATAAGCCACCTGAACTGGAAGAGCAGCATGGTGATCGGTCTGGCGCAATGTTTGGCACTGATTCCTGGAACTTCGCGCTCCGGTATTACCATATCTGCCGCCTTATGGCTTGGCTTTCAGCGTGAAGCTGCGGCGCGTTATTCCTTTCTGCTCAGCATCCCGGTCATCGCGGCTGCAGGAATATTCGAGCTGACCGAAGTGCTGGAGCGTGAAAGTGCATCTCAGAGCCTCATTTGGTTGAGCGCTGCGATTACTGCGGGCATCAGCGCCTTTCTCTGTCTCCATGCTTTTATTCGTTTGGTCAATCGCATTGGTATGTTGCCCTTTGTTTATTATCGTCTTGTATTGGGATTGTTTATCCTGGCGCTGATACTGATTTGACAGGATAGTGGCTAAGCATTTTTATTTTTCAAAATGTTCTTTGCCGATAAGGCTAAGGAAGCTCTGATCTTGCGCCCCTTATGTTCCACATCATCAAGCGCATGCAGAGTCGGACGGCCAGGATCTGAACTGGATACAAAAAAAGTTTTGGGCTGGGTGGCGAATGGCTTTTGCAGGGCTAATTATAACATTGGTGTAAGGTGTAAACTGCGGGTGAGTTATGCTGAGGTCTCATAAAATAATACTAATTTTCGTATTAAACCTCCCTCTCTTCAGGGGAGAAAATCAACAACCTGCCAAGAAACCTCTGGAAAAATCTGGACGCAAAAACCGAACTCTGACTTGTTCAGAGGTTCCTTAGGTTGATGGTGAATGGGTATATGATTTAGAAGGCTAGTGAGCATGCTTGAGCACGCGCTCTTTGGTTCTCTGCCAGTCCATATCCTTTTCCCGAGCGCGCTTGTCATGTTGTTTCCGGCCTTTTGCCAGCCCGATTTCGAGTTTAACCCATGGCCCTTTCCAGTAAAGCGCCAACGGTACAACAGTATAGCCCTGCCTTTGGACCGCGCCTATAAGAGAGCTGAGTTCACGCTGGTGCAACAAAAGTTTGCGCGTACGGTAAGCATCAGGATGAATGTGGGTAGAAGCCGAAGCAAGGGGGCTGATATGACACCCAAGAAGCCAGGCTTCTCTATCCCTAAGCGTTACATAACTTTCTTTGAGCTGTGCGCGCCCTGCACGTAGTGCCTTGATTTCCCAGCCTTCCAGAACAACACCGGCTTCGAAACGTTTCTCGATAGCATAATCATGCCAGGCTTTCCGATTCTGAGCAATTTGACGGGGGGGGGCTTGATTTGCCATGGTATTGTTTTTGCTGCTAGCGGTAATATGCTTTAATGCCTAAGTGATTTTGATTATGGTAACACGTTTATGAACACATCAAGAAACCCTTCCATCCATGGACAATGGTCCTCCCGTATGGCTTTCATCCTGGCGGCAACGGGATCGGCCGTCGGTCTGGGTAACATATGGAAATTCCCCTATGAGGCCGGACAAAATGGCGGTGGTGCATTTGTTATCACTTACATCATCTGTGTGATGCTGATCGGTCTTCCCATTATGGTGGCTGAAATCCTCATCGGGCGACGAGGTCGTGAAAGTCCTATCGGAAGCCTGTCCCATCTGGCGCGGGAAAGCCATTACAGTTCCTTTTGGGGTGGAATTGGCGCCGTGGGTATGTTGGCTGGTCTTATCATTCTTTCTTTTTACAGTATCATTGCTGGCTGGGCTGTAGCGTACACAGGCTACGCTGCCACTGGAGAACTTGTCAATATCGATAAAAACGCCGCTAATTCCCTGTTTACAGCATTGACCTCCAATCCGCTAAAACTGCTCATACTACATACCCTGTTTCTTGGCATCACCTTTTCTATCGCCGCCAGGGGCGTCAGCAATGGATTAGAAAAACTGGCAACCTACGGAATGCCACTGCTGTTTGCTCTATTGCTTCTGTTGGTAGGCTACGCGGTGATAGTCGGCGACTTTTCCGCTGCATTTCACTATTTATTGTATCCGGATTTTAGCAGAATCAACGGTTCAACTGTGCTGACAGCCATGGGGCAGGCCTTTTTCAGTCTCAGCCTGGGCATGGGAGCCCTTATGGTTTACGGCGCCTTTCTACCAGATGATGTTTCGATAGGTCGTTCCGCCATGATGGTTGGCGCCGCTGATACACTGGTTGCGATCATGGCCGGATTTGCCGTTTTCCCGATCGTTATGGCGCATCAGATCGAACCCGGACAAGGACCGGGGCTGATCTTCCAGAGTTTACCGTTGGCTTTCAGCGCCATGCCCTTTGGGCAATTATTCGCCACTTTGTTTTTTTCCCTGGTGGTCCTGGCCGCTTTGACATCAGCAGTTTCTCTCGTTGAACCCAGCGTAACCTGGCTGGTCGAAAAATATGAAGCGCGACGATCAGCCTCCGCCTTTCTGGTGGGTATCATTTGCTGGATACTTGGGATTGGAAGCTTGCTATCTTTTAACCTATGGAGCAACAAGACTTGGTTAAACCGCACATTTTTCGACTGGATGGACTATCTGACAAGCAATATTATGTTGCCCCTCGGAGGCTTGGGCATAGCTGTTTTCTGCGGCTGGATCATGCATTCGAGTCATAGCAAAGACGAATTGCAAGGCCATAATCATCTCGCCTACCCTATTTGGCGTTTCCTTATCCGTTATATCGCGCCTCTGGCGGTGCTGATTATTTTTGTCAGCAGCATCATATGAGCCTACAATATAAAGTTATTAAGTAATGCCAGGAGTAAGACTATCAATCGCTGGCACACCGTAGTATTCACTCGACGATTATGATTGCTGTTTGCCATAACCAGACATTGCATAAAATCGCTCGCGAATAATGCCGAAAGCCAAGCGGACAACAGATGCCAGGATACAACATATCCAGGTTGAACTTCACGTAGCACTTTGAACCGGGAAACGTCAATCCAGGCGTTCAAAAATACCTTTTACAAGCTATTCAACAAGGATTTTGCATGACCCATTTGAGTCACAGTGTAGAAAGCCCATACAGTCCCAAACAATTATATATGCTGGTGGACGATGTCCAATCCTATCCTCAATTTGTGCCCTGGTGTCATCGAATCCAGGTGTTATGGCAACAGGGAAATCAGCGCATCGTCAATATGGCAATCAAAAAAGGGCCGGTGTGCCGATCTTTTGCGACAAAGAATCGCTGTTACCCCTACGAGCGCATCGAGCTCAGTCTTGAGGAAGGTCCGTTCCGCCATCTTGACGGTTGTTGGCGTTTCACCCCCGTTTCTGGTGGACAGGGATGTATAACAACTCTGGATATGGATTTTTCTTTTTCTAACCCTCTGGTTGAGAAAGCATTTGGTCCGGTTTTTTCGCAGGTATTGACCGCCATGAGTGAAGCCTTCAACAATAGGGCGCATGAACTTTACGGCAACCTCCGTAATGCTCAGGGTTGAAGCTGCTTACGCCATGCCCGATGAACAGATTATCATCAGGCTCGAGCTAAAGGAAGGATCAACCGTCCATGATGTACTCGAGCAATCGGAACTGCTGCAACGCTATCCCGAAATCAATGCAACTGATAGCGCTATCGGTATTTATGGGCGTGTCGTCCCCTTGGATCATCCGATACGGGATGGTGACCGCGTGGAGATCTACCGCCCTTTGACAATTGACCCAAAAATCGAGCGCCGTTCGAGATCGCGCCGCTCCGCGTAGCGAATCATTCCGACTTCTACCAGTGCAGCGCCCTCAATCTGGCTCTCCGTGTATCTTGACTTCTTCATCTTTAATCTCATGACGTGTAGTTTACGCCGGGAAACTCTATGTTGTCATGCAACTGGTTTAGGGGGTATTTACAGCCTTGTTGTCCAAAGAATCTGCAATTCGTTCAAGTGCTGTAGCTATTCGCTCCAAAAAAATCATTATTTCATTGTTCTCCCTATGCCCTCGATTTTCTGTGCATAATACCCGGCATCAGCGGCACAGTACACGCGTAGCGGACATGATGTCCGGCTGCATGCGCTTGATAGGCATCAAATTTCAATTTCATCGCCATAATGCATGATGCTACATTCGATTCCCAACTTCTTCACTTCGTGTTTGAATACTCGATCGTCTACCGGAGCGATATTTTTTATCCAGAAAAACGGGACGTTATAATGGCAGGGAATAACCCTTTTCGGCGATATCAATTTCACGGCTTCAATTGCTTCGGATAAATCCATTGTCCATGTATTATTACCCAGACCACCAATAGGCAACATAAGTACATCCGGTTTTAATCCAGCCCATTCCTTTTGCAAAATTGAATCTCCCAGATTCACAATCGTTTTGCTACCAACAGTGATTTTATAACCCATAGAACCGATGCCAGTACGTTTCCCTGGCCCCGGTTTCCGTTTTATTTTGAACCACAGGATTGGAACACTGATAGAACCGTGAACGGATTTGACAGCTTCAATTTTGACACCATCCAAAATGATAGTCTCCCCAATGCCTAGCGGATGGGCCTTCTTGAACGAGATCCAGGATGTCAGTCCTCTACCGCGAGGATCTACTAGAAATGTTTCGCTATCTTCGACTTTAGCTAATTCTTTTCCACAAACAACTGACGCATGGCTAACTTCCGCTACCCGATCGGATTGCCAGTGATGGTCGGGATCACCATGCGTGATTAAAATATGCGTGATACTTCTCCATTCCGATTTTGGGATTAGGCTACTAAGGCTAAAAATCCAGAGGTTTTGTCCCGGGTCAATGGCAATTTTGGTCTTATCGTTTTCTATCAGGAATGAATTATAAAGAAAGTGTCTGATTTTCATGAGCAACCTGAATGCCTAATATTCTCATCACCGGCAGTAAAAAGTAGAGAGACGAGGGACGGCGATTTTTACTGTCCGAATTGTATGTGTTTGTTAGCTTTTTAATTCGCAGATTCCAGGTCCGAAGTGCAATGTACGCGATGAGATCGTAACACATAGATAATAGTTTGGCGTTTATAGTACAATAAATACTGTTCAATATCGTGTTCCACCGCCGTATTCGACTTTTCGTACTTATCGTGGAAAAACCATCTCACCGGTGCTCAGGAGTGATAGCATGGACGATAAATCAACACTGTACTCCCTTATCGAAGCTGCCATGGCGCAAACGGAAGAGTTTTCCGTCGAGGAAAGCATGCGCTGGCTGGAAAGTGATGACACAGTATTCGTTGATGTAAGAGAATCGCACGAACGCAATGAACAGGGATGTATCATCGGATCGATTCATATTTCCCGCGGATTTCTCGAATTTTCCATTGATCCTGAAGGACCCAAGCATCATCCGGTCTTCCAGCGCACTGGACTGCGTTTCGTATTTTATTGTGCCGCAGGACCACGCTCGGCTCTGGCGGCGAAAACCGCTCAACATATGGGGCTCAACCGCGCAGGATATATCAAAGGTGGTTTGGCTGAATGGATCAAAGTAGGCGCTCCTGTCGATAAAATATGACCACTCCAGCTTTTCTTCGCACAATAAACAACGATCTAAACGATCTAATAGGGTGCGTTGGTATATCGTTCAAATTACTCGCGTGAACGTTGGAGTCAATGCACCCACGCCCAATAGACGCCACCCGGCTTCAACCACACACATAAATACAGAACAGCTGTTAAACCGAATGTCTGTGTAATGAATCGGTATATGTCACTTTTGTTATGGGTCGGAATCGGTGGAGCGTTGGGGGCTTGCGCTCGTTATACTGTCTATGTACTGGCACAGAAATGGCTGGGTAGCAGTTTTCCTTATGCCACCCTGTTTGTCAATACTGCCGGTTCCGCTTTAATGGGTCTGTTGAGCGGCACTTTAGCGCTCAAATGGCACTGGTCATCCGAGGTGCAAGCCATGGTTTTTGTCGGCATGCTCGGAGCATTTACGACCTTTTCCACATTCACCCTTGATGTGGCAACACTCTATCAACGCAATAGCTGGATAAAACTGATGGCTTATACCAGTCTTTCGTGCGTTTTGCCCATCGCTGGCATGATCGCCGGTTTATATACCGCACGCCTGGTAATGACCAAAAATAGTTAGGCATGACCACCATGCGGTACAGAATTCAAAACCGATTTCTCACCATGCACCACCAGTTGATCAAAAAAATGTTTCGTATCAAGAGATAACAGGAGGATTTATGAAGCTGCGGCGCACTAAAATTATGGCGACTCTGGGCCCCGCATCTGATGATCGGGAAATCTTGCGCGAAATGCTGCGCTCCGGTATGAATATGGTTCGCCTTAATTTTTCCCACGGCAGCCACGAAGAACACCAGTACAGGCTTGATCTGGTTCGGTCATTATCTCACGAGATGGGCCTGCATATAGGCATTCTGATGGATCTGCAGGGTCCCAAGATTCGAATCGAATGCTTCGTATCCGGTTCCATTGAACTAAAAACCGGCGATTATTTTATTATCGATCATACCCATCCGAAAGATGAAGGCAATGCCCATATCGTAGGCGTTTCCTATACACAACTTCCACATGAAGTGAATCCCGGCGACCACCTGCTCCTTGATGACGGGCGTATCGATCTTCAGGTTTCGCAGATTGAGGGCAGCGCCGTTCATGCCCGGGTGATGCTTGGGGGGCTTTTATCCGATCGCAAGGGGCTGAACCGTCTTGGTGGTGGACTCAATGCGCAGGCATTGACCGACAAAGATCAACAAGATATTATTTTTGCGGCGCACAATAATGTGGACTTTCTGGCGGTTTCATTTCCCGCCAGTGGGGAGGACATCGCCAAAGCCAGATGGTTGTTGAGACAGGCTGGCAGTAGTGCCGCCATCGTTGCTAAAATCGAACGCGCGGAAGCGCTGGATAATATCGAAGCCATTTTGACCGAATCCGATGCCGTCATGGTCGCCCGTGGCGATCTCGGTGTCGAGATCGGTGATGCGCAATTACCGGCTGCTCAGCTTAACATCATCCGTTCAGCCCGGCGCCGAATGCGGCCTGTAATTACCGCCACCCAGATGATGGAATCGATGACCTACAACCCCATTCCCACCAGGGCGGAAGTGTTTGATGTCGCCAATGCGGTGCTTGATGGTACGGATATGGTCATGCTTTCGGGAGAAACCGCCACCGGGCGTTATCCCGAGCGCACCATACAGGCAATGGATCGTGTCTGCCGGGCAGCGGAAACCCATTATATTGATCGATCTGCCGACCAGGTTCCGACGCAGAAAGGGCGCATCGACGAAGCTATTGCAGGCGCTTCAATTCATACCGCCAATTATCTTAATGTCCAGGCTGTTCTGGCATTGACCGAATCAGGTGATACAACCTTATGGATGTCCCGTCTGCTGACCAATATCCCTATTTATGCCTTTACCAGTCATACCCATACGGCGCAGCGAATCAATCTTTACCGTAATGTGTATGCCGTCATTTACGATTCTTCGCATGGCGATAATTTTCGCGTCAACCGTGAAATAGTCGAAATACTGATTCAGAGAAAGTCTATCAAGGTCGATGATATCATCATCATCACCAAAGGGGATCTGGCTGGGGTCATGGGGGGGACCAACACCATGAAGATCGTGCATGCCCGAGACTGTCTAGCGCAAGCAGTCAGCACCCAGGACTAAAACCCTTCCCATACGAGTGTATCAGTAGCATCGTCCACAGCAGCCCGAGCCTTCACTGTGGGTGCTTAAACCTGATACACCAGATATTCATGAAAGGATTTTAGCCCCCCCCCGCCAGAGCAGTGGCAAACGATTCATGATCATGGCGCTCAGTGCCTTGACATGCAATTCACTGTCATTCAAGGCTGGAACATAGCGCAGGCAACCGCCCCCGGCGTTGCAAAAGATCTCGGCGCCGCCGATGGCAATTTCCTCGAGCGTTTCAAGGCAATCGACCGCAAAGCCGGGGCAAACAATATCCACATTTCGCATTTGCTTCGAACCCAGATGATGTAGAATATCCTGCGTATTTGGAAGCAGCCAGCGCCCCCGTCCGAATCGGCTTTGATACGCCAGAACCCATCGATCATCGGGTAATTCAAGCGCGTGCGCCAATTCGAGCGCCGTTTTGCGGCACAGATCAGGATAAGGATCCCCTGCCTGAACCTGCTTTTCGGGAATGCCATGAAAGGAAATGATCAGCTTCTCCCCCGCGCCACCATCATTGTGCCATAGGCTTCGTATTCGATCTGCCAGCGCCGATATGTAATGTGCATCGCAGGCGTAATGGTCGATCATAAGTGTCGATGGAATCCGGATCCTGCTCGCCAGAGAAGTATGAATCTGTTGCAACATGGATCCGGTGCTTGACGAAGCGTACTGCGGATAGAGCGGCAGAATCATCATGTGGGTGATATCGCACTCCAGCAATTCATCAAGTGCACCCGCCAGTGAAGGTGTACCATAGCGCATACCGATCGCCACCTCCATGCTCTGACCCTGGGCTGCCAGTTCTGCCTGGACAGATCGAGCCAGATTTCCGGTCAAAAACCGCAATGGAGAACCCTCCTCGCACCAGATCGCTCGATATTTGGCGGCGCTTTTCGGGGAACGCAGAGGCAGAATTATTCCGCCGAGCAGAGGCCACCAGATCCAGGGAGAAACGGACACAACACGAGGATCCCTGAGGAACGACCATAAATAGCGCGCTACACTGCCTGTCGTCGGGTAATCCGGTGTACCTAGATTACAGAGCAGGATTCCAGTGCGCATTATTGGTCCTTTTTTATCATTGAGCATGGCTTGGCGGACGGTACCCTGTTCGGTATTCCTGGTATGGGCAGTCTATTTGTTCGGTGTTCCACCCTGCCCAATGCGCCTGCTCAATGCATTTAACCAATGGCGGATATGCTTCGCCGATTCGAAAGCATCTCGAGTTCCGATGCAAGGGTCTCAATCTGCTGATTCATTTTTTCTATTTCCGTATCCATATGAGCCATATTGGCAGACGGTTGATTAGAGCGCTCAGCTTCTGCGATCTGCTGCCACTTCAATTGCCTTTTCTTTAAATTCGCCAAAGTTTGTTCGAGGTAAAGCTGATTGCTGTCCACGGAGTTAAGTTGCTGGCGCGCCTCTGCACTCGAAATCTTCTTTTCCTGGTACGCTTGGTCTATTTGGGCGATTTTATTTCGATCCTGGTCGATGACTGCCTGGGCAGTCACGACAACCTTAGACAAACGGGCATTATCCTTTTTCAAATCGGTGATGATCTGTCGCATGCGCTGTTCATCATTTGCGTATTGTGTACGCAAATACTGCATGTAGTAGTTGGCGCCTACACCCACACCGCAACCGATAATGGCTGCCTTGAGCGCATCACCTTCATCGCCGTCGGTTGCGAGCAATGACCCGATTGCGCTAAGTCCGCCGGTCAGCAGACAGGCTTCTACACTTGAGCGGAGAAAAAACCTTGCGTTAGAACGGAGACGCTTTTCCTCTGGTGTCATGGACTGGCGATTAATCAAAGGCCGATGTGGCATCGTCTGACAACTCGCCTGAACCAGAATCAGCAGCATCAGCAGCAGATTAAACGATAACTGTATTCCTTTTTTATACGACATAAAGGATTTCCCGCTGTAAGCCCCATCCGAAACTATAGAAGTAATGAAGGGTGGAACTAGCGCACTGTATCATCCAGCGTATTACATTCCTTGAACCACTCCAGGCGATTCACCTGCCACCGATCAGTATATGCCTGAGCCTGACCATAAAACTTTTCGACAAAAAACGCGAGTTCACCATATTTTCTTTGCTTCAAGGCGGTTTCAAGTTGAACGCGCTGTTTATCCAGAATATCGGAAGGATAGTTCTGAGCCGACCCCATCACCGCTTCTGCATAAACACTCATATTATACTGCAATACATTCATTTCCTGATCGAGTTTGGTGCGATAACGGACACAACGCGCATGATCCCTGCCGCTACTGTCGACACAGGTATCGTGTACAGCGCGCAGACCTTTAACCGCTCGACCATCATCACGCATCTTCTGGCATAGAACACCCCCCAGCCTCAATGATTCGCGCGCCGCCTGGTCACGCTGACGGTTTCGCGCTTCCACCGTCGTACGAATGGCATTTTTCACCTGATCCAAACGATCTTTAAGTTGCGGATCGTTCACGCTCCGTGCGATGGCGGTCAATTCTTCAATGGGATCACCACCAACAGCGGGTTTAATGGATTCTGATACGGGTTTCTGCGCCAGCCCTCCCAATTCTTCCCAGTTGCGTATAATATCATCAAGTTTTTCGGCGGAAGTAATCACCAGATTGGCAACGCTCATGCGCATGCCAGTGGTGGCACTGTGCCATTCCTGATCCTCTTTGTAAAACGGTACTTCCATACGCAGAGAAGCGCGTATATTATCCGCAGAGGTCAGGAAATGACCGCCCCGAACTACATAACCCCCGAGCTGACCATGCATATGATCAAGCAGGCTCAGGCGGAAAAGATTGATGGTCATTTCATCGACATTCCCCAGCATGTCATGCAGGCCTAAGGGGTTGGGCTTGAGCAGCCCGACGAATTGCAGTTTTCCATTGGAGGAACGGGTTCCGGCATGCCAGACATAGCGCTGAATACCCCCCGGCATAGGGAATGATCGCTCGCGAAAGTCGGCTGCCGACATCATAGATCCACCGCGAACGGCATATTCCCATTCAGCTTCGGTTGGCAAACGCACAAAGGCATCCGGGCTTTCCTGGTTCTTCAGTATCTCCTTAAAAGCTTTCTCCCCCCGTAGCCACAACGTATAACGCCGGGCAAATTCCACCCCGTCAAACCAGTTGAGCCCATTCTGGGGCAGACGCTGTTCAAGTGTCGGCTTCGGACAGCTTGGTTCCAACAATGCCTTATATTGCAAACGGTTGACTTCATATTTCCCCAACAGAAAATACCGGCTTGTCCCATCGCCGTTAAAAGCGCCGGCGATAAAAACCTGGCGCGGAAATTCCGCATAATTATTGTCATCCGACGGATAACCCAGGGTGACCGATCGATCACTCAGGATCTGGTCGGATTCGATGGCAATCGCCCTGAAAGCCATGGCTCCGCCGCAGGGAATGGGCAGCAGTATATCGTCGGCAAGGGGTTGCGGATTGTAATAGACGAATTCCCAGGAATACCCGGCCGCAAGAGGCTGCATGGCACTCAGGATCAGGAAGAATCCGGTCGCCAGATGGCGCCAGAGGTGGCGCCACAAAAGCGGGACTGATAAGCCCTTCCTCAGCTCTGGCATGAAATTATAAGTCATATCCATCTCTTCTATTGAAACGCACGCAGACAAACCGAGGGATCTACCCGGCTGCCCCGATAACCGGCAGCAAGGGATGACAACAAAACCACCATCAGCGTCAACAGCACTACTATAACCATATCACAGGGTTGAAGTCGGCAGATGGCAGCTTCCGGCCACCACGGTGATTTCGGCAAATGCACATTAAAAAAATAAGCCACCATGGCATAAAGTCCAACCGACAGGATAAAAGCTGCCCCGGCTATCACGCAGGATTGCAGCACCGGAATCAGCATCACATCGCCGCGCCGACAACCCAGCAGGCGTAAAAGCGCGAGTTGTTGTTTTTTGCGCTCAATATTGACCCATAGCGAACCCCCGAATACCATGGCTCCTCCCAGGCTCGATAGCAGTGTCACCGCAGCAAAAATCAATGTTAATGTTCCGTCAATGATTTGCATATTCTCGATCTCGCGCGCATGGGTGCGCACTTCCAGATTCTGCGCGCGCAACTGCCCCGCCAGCGAGGCAACCGATTCGAGATCACGGGCGTAGATACGGGCGTTGGCATAAATTCTTGGCTCGTTATGATCGCTGATCCCGGCGTGAACATTAAACTCGGGTACGGCATAACCATCGCGATAATCTTCAGCCATGGTCAATAGATCAACTACCGCAAACAGGGCATCGCGCGATAATGCCTGCTCCGGAACGACACCCAATACTTGCAATACCAGTTCCACACTCTGTTGCTGCCCATGGACGCGCCTTTTCAGGATACCCCGGAGCTTATCGCCAACCTGTACATCCAATGATTGCGCCATACTGAAGCTGATCAATACTTCACTCCAGTGGCGCGGTATCCGTACGCTCTCAAGCAGTGGATCACCAGGACCCGTCGGCAGGAGTTCAACCGCTGGCAACACCCGGCGGCGAGCCACAATATCCATGGTCGCATTGATGGTGCGTGTTTTTGGAATGATGAACGCCACAGCTTCCTGTTTTCGCATCGCTTCAAACCAATCCCTGGTCAGGTGCGCATTCTGATAAATGATGATTTCCAGATTATGGGGGTCGGCGAGAAGATTCTGGCGCATTTGCGTGACAATACCCGTTTTGAGACCGAGCAAAAGCAGCAACGGGGCTAATATGGCGGCGATAGAAGCCACCAAAATGCCTGACATACGCCAGTCATAGCGCAGATCATACCACCCCTGGCTGGCAATGAAACGCAGCTTCCCCATCATCGAAAGCGGTCGAGATAAATGTTCTTCTGGAGTGATTATCAATTCATTATTCCGAGAATTCAGTGCCGCTTTCTGTGATCGTGGCGGTAACGATACGGGCAGAACCCAGATTCATGCGTTGCTGATCATGGGTGACAATGATCGCCGAGCATCCTGTCACGGCAACCAGCTTCATCATCAGGCTAAATACCGCATCGGCGGCATTGGGATCAAGCGCTGAAGTCGGCTCGTCGGCCAGAACCAGCCTTGGCTGATGCGCCATGGCTCGAGCGATGGAAACCCGCTGGCGTTCACCGATGGAAAGCTGGTGCGGTTTGCGCGCCATGAACGGAACGATATTCAATACCTCACTGATTTCATTCACATAACCAGAACAGGGTAATCCCGAAATCCGGCGCGATATCATAATGTTCTCGGCAACCGTCAAATAGGGCAGAAGACCACCGCTCTGTAGCACAAATCCGATTTCACGCGCACGAATGGACGACAAGCCGCGGTCATCGTTCCGTTCCCACAGGCGTGCGATATTCACCGCCCCATCGGAATCGGACTGCCAGATAAACCGACCAATACGATGGGGCTGCAATACCAGACCCAGCATTTCCAGAACCGTGCTTTTACCGCATCCGCTCGGACCGCTCATGATTGCCAGTTCACCTGATGCTAAAGTAAAAGAAGGGATCGACACATCAAAACTGCGGTCTTGTTCTCCCCGCCGACACGAAACCTGTTCCAATTCCAAAATACAAGACATAAGCGATCAGGGCAAAGCGTCGATAGGCACCGGATAAACATCATCCGCCGGATCGGAATTTTCCTGCAAAGCGATCCAGCGATCCGCATCGCTGTTGTAAATTTCATACAAACGCATTTTGCGTTTGAGATCATTGATAAAATTGATTTGCTGTTGCACGCTCCAGCTTGACCATAGATCCTGATCGAGGCTCATCACCGTACTTTTATAGGGAAGATCATCGAGATATTCTCCGAGCAATCCCATATCAGCTATTTTGCTTGCCTCAGAGCGGGTGGCGGCATTGGGGTCGCGACCCACAACCGAAACCACCGAGCGCAGGCTGGTGAAAAATTGATCCGGCGATGTCAAACCCTTGTTGGCCGCTTCCACCAGTTCTTTGAGAACCATATACAAATCACTCAAATGCTTTTTGGTAAGCAGTATATGGACACTCACGGGGCGCTTGTCCGGATCCTCGATTGCAATATTACTGATCCAGCCACTGAAAACCGATGGCGCCTGCGTGTGCTGGCGGCTCCCGAAATAAGCAAGCTGCATGGCATGACCAAGCAGCATGGTTTCCTGTTGGATCCGCCTGATCGGGGAACTGCTGTACTCCTGGGCTGCGCTAATGGCACTGCCGGCTACTTTCTCCCCTGCTGCGGCAGCTTTCATTTGAGTGATAATAGCCTCGGACAAAGCTTCCACCACTTGCCCGAACTGATCCACCGAGCCCCCGTCGATGGGGTAGTACAGGGGATGATGCAACAGGGGATGTTGGGATAGAACTTCATACTGCTGCTGGGCGCTGGCGTGATTTTTTTGCCCGGCGCTGGTTTTCAGATGCATGGTATAGATGGCGATGCCGCGGTGCATGGCTTCCATATTGACTTCCCTGGCCCCAAGACGCGTGGCGGAAAGCCCATCATTGCTTTCCAGGGCTCCAGCATCAGTAATCAATACGATATAGCGTGCGCCAAACTGCTTCCAGTCGATAGCTCCAAGTGTATGCATGATACCGGCATAAGCATCTTCATCAAATTCCGCACTGGAAACCGGCGCAGGTGCCAATTTTGCAACCTTGTCCAGAAAATCTTTCTCGTTTTTCATCTCGGCAGGATCAACGAAGGTCCGGGCCAGATATTCCAGTTCCGGAACCGCCCCGACATTGGAGCGATAGGCGATCAAACCAAATTTAACCATATCCTGTAAGCCCGCTTCCTCGATATTGCGGTAGATATGCCTCACAGATTCTTTGGTTCGTTCGATATAAGGACCCATGGAGATGGTCGAGTCGATTACAAATACAATCGAGGCGCGAAAACTGCGCAACAACGCCGCATCAGCGGCGTTGTTTTGCTCTTTTGATGGTTCATTCCTGGTCACCGAAGCAACGTTCAATAAAAGGGCGCTTCGCCCCTGATGCGTATAGAGTGCATCATAATCGAGAATGGGCAGGAGATAGAATTCCTGCTGAATATCGATAAAATCTTTCGGCTCGATGGAAACGACGCCTTCAGCCGATTTCCCTTGTTCCAAACGACGATGCAACTTCTCGACCTTTTGAGTGCCAGCCGGATCGCTCAGCAGTTCTGCCAGGGGTTCCCGATCTTCAAAAAAAAGGGTGCGCTCACGACCGGCTGGATTGGTAAAAGCCAGGGTCAACTGTTGTTTCCACGGCAGGGTTTGTTTGCGCGGTACCCATCCGCGCAGGGTTCCACGATCATCACTGCCAACTTCAAGCCAGGGCGTCCCTTTAACCGACTTCTCGGCGTAAACATACAGACGGGAAAACGCCGGCACCATAACGCCGGTATTCATTTTATCTGCAGAGGGTTCGGGTGCCAAAGTAACGCCCGGATGGGTCAAAACCCGCCGATAAAGAGAAACCTTGCCAGGCATCAGACAGGGTTTTCGGGGATTTTTTTCCGGGTTCGGGCATGGTGCAACAGGAGACTCTTGAGCAGTAGCCATGACGGACAGGAGCAAAAAAAACAATGTGATTGTCCGCATCAATAAATTATCACGCATAACTGTGCTCCATATTAGGGAACCTCTGATCAAGTCTGGACGAAGGAGATTGTGGTTCCCCATGTTTGGATTTCGAGACGACAATCGCGCGTAATAGCGGGGCTATTGCGAAGATCGTCAACAATGAAGCTGGGCATAAGAGACGCAAAAACCGGGTTCATGACGTGACCATAGGTTCCATAGTGGTAGATATGTACTCAACAGGTGGTACTTGCATAAAGTCAACCTGCTTCAAAAGAAGTATTCCCAAAGACATATCTAACGTCTTGATTATATTTTTCTCCAATATACATTCTTATACAGGAGAATACTGCTTCCATGCCGTAACTTTTAACAAGGTCTTCTGCGAAATTATTTGTTTCTGGAACATCAATGAACACAATCTGATTTTTTAGTTTGCTGAATATTGATTCAAGAAGCAGTCTGGCTATATATGCTGAATCTGCAAAACAAGGACCAATCTTGAATCCTTCAATAGCTGGACGCGCCACAATAAATCCTGAAAGATGTCCATTATCATACGCAGCGGACGCAGCAGTGCCATTACATTTTATCAAACCGGTCAGCAGATATCTTCTGTCAATTTTTGTGACTTTGGTATCATATTCAAAGATTTCATGGAATTGGCTATCCTTTATGCCCTCGCACTTTGTTGCATAGGATTTATTGACGGTATATTTGTAACGCGTTGTTTTATATGCAGATTTAAACCCTGATTTCTGGCATGTCTTCTCTTCTGTCAGCACACCGTCTAGCCCAACAGATTCAACACATGCATCATTTAATAAATAATCCATCGCATGCTTCCATATGGAAAATCCATATCCTTTACCTCTGTATCCATGCTTAACTATGTACATGCCTATAAAACCGAATTTATTGTTAAATTTTATTGCAGTTATACTGCTGATAATATTATTATCAATGATGCCCACAAAACACCCATCTGGATCAATAGCAGGAAAAATCATCCAATCTTCTGATCCAGGGTTCCACCCTTCTACTTTCGCCCATCCCCATACCGTTTTCGCATCATTTTTTGACATCCTCCTGATCTTATAGGTCATCGAGTAAGAACTCCTTGATTATGATCTGGGCAATAACTCGGCGGTTTAGCCTGTGCTCGTTGCGCTTCCTTTAGATAAAGGGCCTCCCTAAAGTATTGTTGCATCTGCTCAACGAGCTGACCATTACCCAGCTATATTTGCTATTTCAGGTCGCCCCAAATCGTCGGCAAGCCAAGGTCTTGACGAACAAAGTCCTTGTATTTCAAAATAGTCAGCTTACGACGACTTAAGTGGCGTTCCGTTATATGGAACACTGATATTCATTATTGACGTTGAGAAGGATTTGTTATACATTATTGATATCATATTAAAACCACAGTGCATTAAAACTAAATGGTTCCCATGCCTGTTTACCAAGGAGGCAGCGACGTGACCGAAGAAAAAAATCCATCCGATCAATCTTCTCCGTGGCCGGATGATTCGCAGGAACTCAAACGCATTATTGAATTTCATCAGAGTGTTTTCAGGCATCTTGATTCCTATAGTGAAGCTTTTCACGAAGCCCAGGCTTCTTTGGGTCATTTGGTTCAGGAGTTGATGCGTTCTGATTCACCCAGCGGTATCGAGCGACTGTTCAGCATCTTGCGTCACCGTTCGGAAAAAATGCCTCCAGGGAACGCGCTGCGTTCTTTTATGGAACTTTGCCGCATGGATCACCTGATCTACAAGTTTGATGTATACAAGGTATTGATGGGCTTGTCAAAGCAGCATCCCAGCGATTTTGCAAGCCATTTGCACTGCAGGCTCGGCAAATGGCATCACAACTGGAAGGGTTCAGCGAAATTATCCAAGCTTAAGGGGCTTGATGAACTCGAGGCTCCGCATCGCGCCATGCATGATCACGCCATTCACGCCGTGAGTTCCTATCACGCAAAAGATTATGACAAAACCACTCAAAGCATGGATGCCATGGAGCAAGCCAGTCATAGGCTCATGGCATTACTTGAGACCATCGCCAGTAGCGCCGAGGAAGGCAAAGTCGAAATGCCCGATTAACGGGGCGCGATGGTTCGATGCCAATACAGCTAACCTTGCGCATAATATATTGCAGCGCCGCGAATCTCACCCGGGGCCGTAATGCTTATCCGATGCGCCGTAAAACCCCGTCGTTAAGGGCAGGGATATAAGGCGCGGTTTTAGTCTGGTGTCTATAATAGAACCTATGAAACAACTCAAGGCTTTCAAGTTCCAACTCAAGACCAACGAAGCAGAGGCGGCGCAATTGCGCCGTTTCGCGGGGTGTTGCCGTTTGGTT
>Ga0209633_10000160_pt1 | contig 79418 bp, 70 predicted proteins | sample Cruoilmetagenom1_FD_187290 | JGI IMG/M metagenome (GOLD analysis project Ga0209633, IMG submission 187290) | Oil polluted marine microbial communities from Coal Oil Point, Santa Barbara, California, USA - Sample 1 (SPAdes) (version 2) | ecosystem: Environmental > Aquatic > Marine > Oil seeps ... | reverse complement strand
TGAAAATTCGTGCTGTAATTCGGATATTCTTTGTAATTTCATACCTAAGAAAAAAGAAAAACCCCGTTTTTATGGCTTTATGCCTGAATTCGGGGTTTGGTTTCTCTAAAATACAACTTATTTCGCTAATTTCCAAATGTTTATTTACTTATGAAAGTGCCAATTTTAATGCTGGTTAAGCAATGGTCTTATTGGATAAATATCGTGAAAATTCAAAAATAAGGAAGAATGAAAATAAAAAATAAACAATATGTTGATTATCATATTAAATTGTCCGATAAGGTCCGTAAATCTACAAGATACGTCATTCTGAACTTGTTTCAGAATCTCATAAGACAATAAATCAAGGCGATAATAGAAGACCTTGAAGCAAGTTCAGCGCAATATGATAACTATAAGACCAAAAACGTATTTACATATACATTTTTTTTATTCTTTAAAACTTATAAATATTTTCAAAATATATATCTTACAATCAATTGTATATCAATCACATAGTAAAATATCAATTAAAGATTAAAATAAAACATCATTTTAGGTAGGAGAATTTATAAGGTGGTTGTTATATATATGAATGCAAAAATAATATTAATCATAAATTATAAAAATTAGATATACTATAAGAGATTAATAAAACAAAAAGGGGTAAACTGTCTTAACGCTATGGTGAGTTAAGACAGTTTTTTTTGTGCCTGTTTTAAATAAGAAAAATATCTAAAATTGAATTAAACTTTATTAACTTTGAGAATTACGGATAACTGTTTAAGGCCGTTATGATAATAAAGCTAATTGCTTATAAGAATTTCACCCAAATAGAGTAACAAATGAATATTAAAATCCCCCTTTTATTTTTAACAATCATTTTTGTAACAACTGCTTTTAGTCAAGATATTACTGATAGTCTTTATAATTCCTATGACCAATTTAAAGAAACTACGCTAAACAACAGAAGAATCAAATATAATAACATAAAAGCCCTAACGGATGAGTATCGCCAAAATTCACTATTTAAGGTTCAGAAAGTGGGATCATCCATCGAAGGTCGCGATTTAAACTTGATTAGTATTGGTAAGGGAAAGATTAATGTTTTTTTATGGTCACAAATGCACGGAGATGAGCCTACAGCTACACAATCAATTTTCGATATTTTAAAATTTTTAGATAGTCAACAATTTATTGCTGAAAAAGAAGATATACTCAATAAATTAACTTTACATTTTTTACCAATGTTAAATCCGGATGGAGCCGAACGTTATACCAGAAGGAATGCTTTAGGGATAGATATCAATAGAGATGCACTGCGATTGCAAACTCCGGAAGGTAGAACATTAAAACGCGTAAGAGATAGCTTAGAAGCCGACTTTGGGTTTAACCTTCATGATCAAAGTACTTACTATAATGCTAACAGAACAGATAAACCGGCTACCATATCTTATTTAGCACCGGCCTACAATTATGAAAAAGAAATTAATGATGTTCGTGCTAATGCCATGAAAGTTATCGTTTTTATGAATTCTATTATCCAAAAATATGCTCCGGGACAGGTTGGAAGGTATAATGATGATTTTGAACCTAGAGCTTTTGGTGATAATATTCAAAAATGGGGGACAAGTGCTATTTTAATCGAATCGGGTGGTTATCCGAATGACATTGAAAAACAAGTAATAAGAAAGCTTAATTATGTTTCTATCTTGTCGGCCATTTTTACTATCGCTAAAGGAAATTATAAAACTATTGCTATAGATGATTATAATAAAATTCCGAAAAATGATCGTAAACTATTCGATGTAAAGATCAGAAATGTTTCCTATAAATTGTTAAATAAAGAGTATAAAATTGATTTAGGTATCAATAGATTAGAAGTTGATAATAAGGAATATACAAACTTTTATAATGTAGCTAGAATTGTTGATATAGGTGATCTTTCAACATATTACGGTTTTGAAACTTTAGAAGCTAAAGATTTTATATTGGTGAAAGGAAAAGTATATCCAGAGATTATTGGATCCATAAAAGAATTATCAATTGAAAAGGTAAATGAGCTTTTACAATCCGGTTATACTTATGTGAGATTGTTAGAACTACCAAAAAAACATATAGAGGCAACTTTTCCTATTCATTTGGTAAGTTCTGATTTTAAAATTCCCAATTTTAATTTAGGCATTGGTATGAACCCAACTTTTTTATTGAAAAGAAATAATAAAGTAGCATATGCAATGATTAACGGTTTTTTAATCGATCTGTCTGCCGATTCTAATACCTTTAGAAATGCTTTGATCTTTAGATAATTTTTTTAAAATGAGAATTATTGTCCAATTTGATAAGAACTAATCGTCATAGGGATATATGAACAATTAAAATTTAAAATTATGAAAGAATTTATGATGATTTTTAGAAATGAAAAAAATGACCAACCTAAACCATCTCCTGATCAAATGCAAGCTTTGGTGAAGCAATGGCAAGATTGGATTGGTGGTATTGCGGCTCAAGGAAAATTTGTAAGTACAAATGCCTTGGGATTTGAAGGCAAAACGGTAAGTGCTGATGGACTGATAACCGATGGCCCTTATGCAGAAGTGAAAGAAATTGTAGGTGGTTATATTATAGTTAAAGCAGATGATCTTAATGATGCTGTTGAACTATCTAAAGGCTGTCCAACACTTTTATCAGGTGGTAAAGTAGAAGTAAGAGATGTTATGGTTTTTAATTAATGCGGGTTTAATTTTAGCACAAATTTTGCTAGAAATTAGATCTATTTAGCGTTTACTTTGTATGCAAAAAGAACTTATTCCTCATTTATTTAAAACAGAGTACAGAAAAATAATTTCTGTACTCTGTAAGTTATTCGGAATTGTTCATATTGAAATTGCAGAAGACATTACCAACGATACTTTTTTATTGGCAACAGAAACTTGGGGATTGAAAGGAGTTCCACAAAATCCTACTGCTTGGCTTTATACCGTAGCCAAAAATAAAACCAAAGATTATTTTAAGAGAAACAAAATTTTTATTGATAAAATTGCGGTTGAAATTAAGAATTCTCAATCAAATAGTGATGAATTAGAAATTGATTTATCAAATAAAAACATTAATGATAGTCAGTTACAAATGATGTTTGCTATTTGTAATCCGTTAATATCAAAAGAAACACAAATAGGATTGGCATTGAGAATCTTATGTGGTTTTGGAATTGATGAAATAGCAGGTGCCTTTTTAACTAATAAGGAGGTCATTAATAAAAGACTGTACAGAGGTAAGGAAAAATTGAGGTTAGCAAATATTAAAATTGAATTACCAAATGAAAAAGAAATTGAAAAAAGATTAGCCTCAGTCTTATCTACTATTTATTTGTTATTTAATGAGGGCTATTATGTTAGTTACCAGAACTTAATCATAAAAAAAGAGCTATGTTTGGAGGCTATGAGATTGAATTATTTGCTTTTAAAAAATATCAAAACCAACACTCCAAAAGTAAATGCTCTAATGTCTTTAATGTGCTTTCATTCTTCCAGATTTAACGCTAGAACAGACGAAAAAGGGGGACTTATTTTATATAATAACCAGAATAAAGACAATTGGGATAAAGAACTTATTGATAAAGGAAAGTATTACCTGAATTTATCTTCTAAAGGTAATGAAATATCCAAATATCACTTAGAGGCAGCTATTGCCTTTTGGCATTCCCAAAATATTGATGCAACAATAAAATGGGAAAACATACTACAGTTATACAATCAATTGCTACAAATTGAGTATTCGCCCATTGCTGCTTTAAACAGAACCTACGCTTTATCAATAGTATATAATAAAACATTGGCCATTAAAGAAGCTCTTAAAATTGAGCTAAAAAACAATCATTTATACCATTGTTTACTAGCTGAATTGTATAACGATATTGATTCGAAAAAAGTTATTTATCACTTAGAAAAGGCCTTAAAAATTGCAAAAAATAAAAATGAAAAAAAAATGATATCTAATAACCTAAAAAATGCCAAATGCGGACAGAAATTAACATAAAAGCAAGTTTTTGGAATTGTTTTATATAATTAAACTGAATTGTAGGCTCCGTTTGACAATGCTAGCTATTTTTCTGGTTTTATCGAAAGGAGTTTTATTTTAAATTCTTATTTTTATCCTAATATTTTATAATTAAAACACATACGCGTCGTGCCATCTATAAATCTCTTGAAAAAATATTTATGCCTTTCTATAATACTTATGAACTCTATATTCCTAAATGCCCAAACAAAATCTGAACCCGTTAAAATAGGCATAATCGGACTTACACATACGCATGTTCATTGGATTCTGGGAAGAGAAGATAGAGTTGATATTCAAATTGTGGCCATTGTAGAACCAAATCGAGAGTTGGCCCAACGGTATGCAACCCAACATGGTTTTGATATGAATATTGTATTTAACACTATGGAAGAAATGATGGCGGCTGCCAAACCCGAAGCAGTAACTGCTTTTGGGACAATCTTTGATCATTTAAAAGTAGTGGAGACCTGTGCACCATTAGGAATTCATATTATGGTAGAAAAACCATTAGCTGTTAGTTTGGATCATGCAAAAAAAATGGAAGCATTGGCAAAAAAACACAAAATTCATTTATTGACTAATTACGAAACATCTTGGTATGCCTCCAATCATAAAGCCTATCAAATGTATCAAAATGGAGCTATAGGCGATTTGCGAAAAGTAGTAGTGCATGATGGACATAAAGGACCTATTGAGCTTGGTATCAATCAAGAATTTCTTGATTGGCTTACTGATCCCATACTAAACGGGGGAGGAGCATTGACAGATTTTGGTTGTTATGGTGTAAATCTAATTACTTGGTTACATCAGGGAAAAAAACCAGAGACAGTAACTGCTTTAACACAAACTATAAAACCGGAGCTTTACCCTAAGGTTGAAGATGAAGCCACAATATTATTGCAATATCCAAAAATGCAAGGTATTATTCAGGCATCATGGAATTGGCCTATTGCTCGAAAAGATATGGAAGTTTATGGTGAGACCGGATATATATTTAGTGATAATCGTTCAGATATTCGTTATAAATTGGATGAAAATGAAAGAGAACTAAAAGAAATATTAGAAGAAAGAACTATACCTTTTGATGATCCTTTTTCTTTATTTGCAGCAGTAATTAAAAATGAAATTAAGCTAGCACCATATGATTTATCCTCTTTGGAAAACAACTTGTTAGTAATGGAAATTCTTGAGGCTGCTAAAGAAAATGCCAACACCGGTAAAACGATTAAACTTGATAAATAAGTGTTATGAAAATTAAATTTGAACACATAAAGAATAAACGCATTCTATTATTGTCAATATGTAGACCAGCCTGTCGTTAAGACAGGTTTATGTTTTTTTTAGAAATAACAATTTTGTCTTACATTTAAAATTTATCTTTTTAATACCAAACTTTCAATAAAAAATTCCATCATTCTATCTCTGTTCATTCTGGTATGCCCTTTATCAGGACCTACTTGTACATCAAAACTTTTTCCTGCTTTTTGTAATGCTTGTATCAATTGTAATGAATTTGCCGGATGTACATTATTGTCACTGGTGCCATAAAAAATCATCAAATCACCTTGAAGATTAGCAACGTAATTCATTAAATTTGAGGCCTCATATCCAGATTTATTATCTTCAATAGTATTCATAAATCGTTCTGTATAGATATTGTCATAATTTCTCCAGTCGGTTACAGCCGAATTGGCAACTGCAGCATGATATACCTCAGGGAATCTTAATAAACTGGTTGCAGCGGTTGTGCCACCATAAGAAGTACCAAAAACGCCAACCCTGTCCTTGTCGAAATATGGACGGTTATATAAGGACTTGATACCTTCTGCAAAATCATTCATTTCTACAATACCTAAATTACCATATAACTGATCCAATAATTTTTTACCCCTTCCTTTAACATTTCTACCATCAATATTGGCAACTAAAAAACCATATTCAGTCAAAGCATCTGGTGTTTTAAAGGTTTCTCTAAACGCATTTGTAGATGGACCTCCATAAATACTTAACAATAATGGATATTTCTTATTAGGATCAAAATTTGAAGGAAAATGTAGCATACCATGGAGTTTCGTAACGCCATCGGCCGATGTAAATGTAAATACCTCTACTTTTTTAAGTCCAAGTTTTTCAAAAGCACTCAAATCACTAGTAGCCAACTTTTTTATGACTTTGCCTTTGGCATTTAATAAATTTGTAAAGGGTGCAATATTATGAGTTTGAGCAATATCAACTATATATTTACCATTTGGTGAAATATTTACACTATGATTATAAGACGGATTGGTTATCCTAACATCCTTTGTTCCATTTAGTTTTACACGATGCAATTGCATTTTCATATGATTATCACCACTTCTAGCCATATAATATAAAAGATTGTTCTTTTCATCTACCTTTTCAATTCCTGAAACTTCAAAATTATGACGCGTAAGGGTTTTGAGTAATTTGCCATTAAAATCGTAGAGATAATAATTCTTAAATCCATTTCTTTCAGAGGCCCAAATGAAACGTTTGCCATCTTTTAAAATATGCATTTCAGGAGAATTAACAGTAAAGCTAGGTAACCATTCCTCACGGATAATGACTCTAGTTTTTCCTGTATTAGGATCAGCAGCCTTAAATTCCATGATATTTTGCTTTCTGTTGGTGCTATGAAAAAGCAATTCTTTTCCATCAGGAGACCAGCTAATATCATATAGATAAGTACCCAACTCGCCATCATTAAATGATTTGCCATCACGAGTGTCTAAGGTGATCGTTTTTTTTGTTTCTAGATCATATACAATTAAATCTACCGGTAAATTCTTAGCACCAACTTTAGGATAAGCTTCAATTTCAATGGAATCTTGAATACGCGTTTGATGGTAAAGTACATAATATTTTTTTGATGTCTTTTCGTCAAATTTGTAAAACGCTATTTTTTTACTATCAGGAGACCACCACATAGCCGTAGTTTGATCTAACTCCTCTCCATAAACCCAAGTAGCAATACCATATTTAATTTGATTATCCTTATAGCCATCAATGGTTATAGCCATTGAATTGCTATCATCAATGTTAGAAATGTACATATTTCCATTTTTGGTAAAAGCTTTACGTGTACTATCAGGAGCAATGGTAGAGGCATATTGTCTGCCACGTTGGGGTTTATTCGCCCATCGGCTTCTCCAATCTGGCACAATTGCATCACCAATTTCATTTATTTCATCAATCTTTACATCATACAAAAATCGTTTTCCCTCTTTGTTGTATTCAAAATCATTACCATTAGGATGCCATACAACATTTATTGCACCGCTCTTGACAGAACTTTTTATTTGAGGAGCTATATTTTTATACTGCTCATAGCCTGGCATTTTTTTAAGTTTGTCTTGAGCAAAAGAAAAGCTGAAACTCAAGACCAATACAAATAATAAAAGATTTTTTACATGAAGTAAACTTTTCATAGAGAATTGGAATTTTCAAATAAAATTAATATTAAAATATATGCAAAAATAGTTAATTCTTTACAGTTCAAACATTCCCTTAGGGATGGCATGAAAGCCCATTTTTTTTACAATTTTTTGGATGGCTACTATTTCTACAACTTTTGAAGTGTGTACTGTAAATTCAGATGGAAATTTTTCTAAATTGAAGAGGAAATCTTTAATACCGTCAATTTCAAGAACGGCTACACGTATTTTGTTCAGATCAACGCTTTTTTTAGCATCAGTGCCAAATACTTTTCCATGATTACCTGGAATTACATTTTCTGATAAAAAACTCATCATTTTATTCTAGTTTAATTATTACTTGTTGGGGTTTCTTCAAGCATTATAAATATACTGATTTCTATTGATGATGTCAAATAAATCAATAAAATTATTTTCCAATAATATTTTTATTATTTTTACAACTAATTAACCAAATATATAATGAAACCGCTAGCCTTTTGTTTAAAAATAATCCTCTTTTATGTCTTTATAGGAAGCTACATTATTGAAGCACAAGGAGAAGAAGATACAACGTTAAAAGCGTTACGAAAAATCACCATCATCGATCAAAAAGTAATGATGCCTATGCGAGATGGTATTCGTTTGGCAACGGATATTTATCGACCTAAAGGCGAAGGGAAATACCCTATTATATTTTCAAGAACTCCTTATAATTTTAACACTTGGGTTGATGGCAAACAGACAATCAGGACAGCAAGAAGAGCCTTAGAAGCTGTTAAAAGAGGCTATGTATATATTGTTCAAAACGAAAGAGGGAGGTACTTTTCTGAAGGTGAATGGGATATTTTAGGAGTACCCTTAACTGATGGTTTTGATGCTTTTACTTGGATGAAAGACCAAGAATGGTCAAATGGTAAAATTGGTACTTTGGGTTGTTCATCAACTGCTGAATGGCAAATGGCTGTTGCAGCTTTAGATCATCCTTCACATGTCGCAATGGTACCACAAGGGTATGGTGCAGGCGTTGGAAAAGTTGGCAAGTTTAATGAGCAAGGCAACTGGTATAGAGGAGGAGTAGAGCAGATGCTGTTTTTTTCTTGGTTGTATAGTGTAGAGCATGATAAATTTAAACCAAGAATTCCGACTGGAGCGACCCAAGAAGATTTAATTCGTATCTCACGTTTTTATGACCTGTCTCCTAAAAATCCTGATGTTGATATGGCAAAAGCCTTAAATCACCTGCCTATTCAAGATATTATAAAAAATATAAATGGAAAAAAAGAAGTTTATGATAAAATGATTAGACGAACCCCTAATCATCCAGATTGGGCTAAGGGTGGTATCTATCAAGCGGATGATAATTTTGGCGTCCCAAGTTTTTGGTTTGCGTCATGGTATGATGTTTCTATTGGACCTAATATTGCGCTATTTAATCATGTTAGAGAGCATGGTAAAGATGCCGAAGTTAGAGATAATCAATATTTGGTAATTGCACCAACCTTACATTGCGGTTATACTCGTGCAAAGGAAAATACCATTGTTGGTGAGCGCTCTGTTGGTGATGCCAGATTAAACTATGAAGAACAAATTTATGCTTGGTTTGACTTATGGCTAAAAGGCGAACAAAACGATTTTAAAAAGAACACTCCAAGAGTACAATATTATACAATGGGAAGTAATAAATGGCAATCTGCCGAATCATTTCCGCCTGCAGCGTCTAAAATGTTTAACTATTATTTGAATAGTGGTGGCAAGGCAAACACTTTAAATGGAGATGGTGTTTTATCGACTAAAAAACCTAATAGTAAAGATATTCCAGACACCTTTATTTATGACCCTTTGAATCCTGTTAATTCATTTGGAGGTAATGTATGTTGCACCGGTAATGCAATAAAAGGTGGTGCCTTTGACCAAAGTGAAATGGAAAAAAGAGATGATATTTTGGTTTATACTTCTCAACCTTTAAAGAAAGGTATCGAAGTTACCGGATTTATTGAATCTACCCTTTATGTTTCTTCCGATGCCAAGGATACTGATTTTACCATTAAAATTATTGATGTATATCCAGATGGAAAAGCGTATAATTTAGATGAAACTATTCAAAGAGCTAGGTATAGACAAGGATATGATAAAGAGGTATTTATGAATAACAAAAATATTTATAAAATTAATTTTAGTCCTATGACAACAAGCAATTATTTTGAAAAAGGACACAGAATCCGTATAGAAATCTCAAGTAGTAATTTTCCTCGATTTGCCCGAAATTTAAATACGGGGGGTAGAAATTATGATGAAAAGGAAGGGGTGGTAGCTCAAAATAAGATACATCATTCTAGACAGTATCCTTCACATATAAAACTACCAATTCTTCTTAAATAGGACATTTTGTGACTAAAATATGCAGAAAAACGATCCGTACGCAGCACTAAGATTTAAAGAATTCAATATTTTTTTATTGATGCGTTTTGCAATGGTTTTTGCATGGTCAATGCAATTTGTGGTGATAGAGTGGGAGGTATATAGTCTAACCAAAGATCCATTATCATTAGGTATTATTGGTCTAATGGAAGTTATTCCTGCTGTTTCATTAGCTTTATTTGCCGGACATATAGTCGATCAAAAAGAAAAGAAAGGATTACTGATTAAATGTATTCTGGGATTTTCTGTAATTAGTCTGGGTTTATTCTTTGTGACTTGGCCAGTAATGGTGGCCGAATGGTCAACTAAAGTAGTATTATATGCTATTTATTTTTTAGTGTTTTTGGGTGGTATTGTTCGTGCATTTCTTGGCCCTACCATATTTTCTTTATTATCATTACTGGTGCCAAAAAAATTATACCCTAATGCAGCTACTTGGAGTAGTTCTGTTTGGCAAATGGGTGCAGTTTTAGGTCCGGCATTGGCGGGGTTTTCTATTAACTGGATTGGTGTACATTGGTCTATGTGCCTTATTTTTGTATTTTCATTGATTGCATTAATTAGCCTTTTTCAAATCCCTAAAAAACCAATATTAAACCCTAAAATTGGAGAAAATGTTTTTTCTAGCTTAAAAGAAGGAATAAAATTCGTTTATAATTCTAAAATTATTTTAGGTGCAATAACATTAGATATGTTTGCCGTTTTATTTGGTGGTGCTGTGGCTTTATTACCTATTTATGCCCAAGACATTTTAAAAGTAGGACCAGATGGTTTTGGTATTTTAAGAGCCGCTCCAGCTGTAGGAGCTTTAATTATCATGTTTACTTCAGCCCATTTCCCATTGACCAAAAATGCAGGAATGAAATTATTGACTGCTATTTTTGGATTTGGTATTTGTATTATTGTATTCGGACTGTCTTCTTGGTTTTGGATATCTGTAGTAGCATTATTTTTAAGTGGTGTAACGGATGGAATTTCCATGATAATTCGCCAAACAATTTTACAACTTAAAACACCAGATCATATGAGGGGTAGAGTGGCATCGGTAAATTCTATGTTTGTAGGTTCTTCAAATGAATTGGGAGCTTTTGAAAGTGGACTTACTGCAAAACTAATGGGTACTGTTAGAGCCGTTGTTTTTGGTGGTTCAATGACTATTTTTACCGTGATAATGACTGGAATGTTTTTACCAAAATTTAGAAAACTAGATCTACGGAAGGATATTGCAGAACATGAGAATGAAGCATAAAACTTTGCTAATATCAATATTTTAACATTATATTTAGCGATAATTCAAATATAATCAATCCTAACTTTACCATATGAAACCATTAACCATTAACGAAATTAATGATATAATTAAAGGAGAGCTTGTCGGTAGTACCTCTGCATTGATTGTAGGTCCTGAGCATTTAGAAAAGGCCAATCAAAATCATATTACCTTTATTGGTAGTTCAAAATATATTCGGTTGTGGGACACATCTAAAGCATCAGCTGCAATTGTCAATGAAAATTTTGAAATAGAACCAGGTGATAATCGTGCATTAATTAAAGTAAAGAATGCAGATTTGGCCATGGCAAAATTATTAGAACTTTTTAATCCACCTCCACCGGAATTCGAACATGACATTCACCCAACAGCAATTGTTCATCCTACTGCGGTGCTAGGATCAGGTTGTAAAATTGGTGCAGGTTGCTATTTGGGTAAAAATGTAGCTTTGGCAAATGATGTTATTTTGTATCCTAATGTTACCATAATGGATGATACGAAAATTGGTGAGCATACCGTAATTTGGTCAGGTACTGTAATTAGAGAGCGTACAGAAATTGGAAGTCATTGTATTTTTCATATCAATGTTAGTATTGGAGCTGATGGTTTTGGATATAGGCCGAGTGATGATGGTAGAGGCTTGGTTAAAATACCTCAAATAGGCAATGTTATTATTGGTAATGCTGTAGAAATAGGTGCAAATAGTTGTGTTGATCGAGGTAAATTTAGTGCTACTGTTATTGGAGATGGTTGTAAAATTGATAATCTTGTGCAAATCGCTCATAATGCTGTAATGGGTCGTTCCTGTATTATGGCGGGTCATAGTGGTTTAGCAGGTTCTGTTACCTTAGGTGATGGGGTAATCATTGGTGGTAGTGCTTCTATTAAAGACCATATAACATTACATTCCGGCGTTACGGTTGGTGCGGGTTCTGGTGTAATAAGTGATGTGGCGGCAGGAAAAACGGTTTTAGGATATCCTGCTTGTGATGCTAGAGATATGTTAAAGCAGTGGGTTGCTTTACGAAAATTAGCAAAAAAATAAAGCAAATTAGTTTTACTATTTGTCGATTTTTATTCTCAAAATATAACTTTACAGGATAAATTGCGTTATTTATTTTATATTTGCAACAAATCAAGAATATTAATTTGATTTATTCATAGTGAGAATAGTTTATCCTTAATCTAGTTTATTAACATATAAAATACCCAATTATAATTACGAATGGCAAGAGCACAAGAAACATTTGGCAAAAAAGAAAGAGAGAAAAAACGTTTAAAAAAGCGTGAGGACAAGAAAAAAAGAAAAGAAGCACGTAAATCAGAAGAGAAAAATGATGAGTTTATTTATGTGGATGAATTTGGTCAATTGACAGACACACCACCAGACCCTGCTAGAAAAATTAAAGTTGATGCAGAAAGTATTGTTGTGGGTGTTCCAAAAAAGGAAGAACAAGAAGAAGAAGATCCAATTAGAAATGGTAAAGTGTCATTTTATGATGATAAAAAGGGATTTGGATTTATATTGGATTTAGAAAATCAAGAAAAATATTTTGTGCATGTTAGTGGTTTGTTAGATGATATTTCTGAAAATGATAAAGTTTCTTTTGAATTGGAGAGAGGTCAAAAGGGAATGAATGCCGTTCGCGTAAAGAAACAATAGAATTGATATTTAGCCTGTATGATTTAGGTTAATCTTAAAATAAAAAAAATGCTTGGTAATTTTACCAAGCATTTTTTTATGAATTAAAGTTTGTACAAACTATTCTTTATCTGCCATTAAAGCAAAGAACTTGTCAATATTTGGCATAATAACAATTCTAGTTCTTCTGTTTTTAGCTCTATTTTCTTTAGAATCATTCGCAACTAACGGTTGAAAACTACTCCTTCCTGATGCAATTAACCTTTCTGGTGCAACTTTGAATTTATCTTGTAATCTTCTTACAATTGATGTAGAACGCATTACACTTAAGTCCCAGTTATCTTTTATAGCACCTGTATTGATTGTTCTTGAATCAGTATGACCTTCTACCATTAAATCTAAACTAGCCTCAGAAGCAAGAAGATCAGCTATCTTTTGAAGAATTCCATCTGCTTTGTTATTCATTCTATAGCTTGCTGTTCTAAATAATAAATTATCAGCAATAGTAATCATTACAACAGTTTCGTTAATGTTAATATCAACTTCACCATTACTATCTTCATTCAATTCACTACCTGCTAAAGTTTTCTTTAAATTATAAGAAACGGCTAAGTTCATAGAATCTTTTAAAGTTTTAGCACCACTAACAGCAGCAGGGTCCATTTTAGATATAGTCTTTCTCATTTGGTTTTGAGCCTCACTAGAAATTACAGTTCCATCAGAAGTAGTCAATTTAGCACCACTTTCTTCTTTAAGTGCATTGATCTTAGCATTGTAAGCTTCAACTTTAGCTTCAATAGCAGCAAACTTAGCTTGTAATTCATCTTTTTCAATTGCCGTTTTGTGCAATTGGCCTTTAATCTGATCTCTGTCTTGTTCTAAGGCAACATATTTCTTTTTAGAAACACATGAAGCCAACAAAACAGCCGTCAATAAAAATACTGATAATTTTTTCATAATTTAATGTTTTTAATAATTTAGAGTTTTAATAAAATTTTTTGTTGCTGCAAATTTATAATAATCTATTAACTATGCAATATTATTTTTTTTGATTTATTAAATTATATTAACAGTTTTGTTGAACATAATTCAAGATTAGTGAGATTATAGGAGTTAAAATTGTAGATAGTTTTTTATATACTTGGTGTAATACCGGTTAAAATCCTATTTTTGCAACAAATCTTAATAATGGACTCATTTACGGACTTTACTATTTCAAAGCAATTACAATATGCCATAGAGGATCTGGGTTTTGAAAAACCTACACCTATACAAGCTCAGGCGTTTTCAGTAATTTTATCAGGAAAGGATATGGTAGGTATAGCACAAACAGGTACAGGTAAAACGTTTGCCTATATGTTACCTATACTGCAGGAATTAAAATTTTCTAAACAATTGGCTCCAAGAATATTAATATTGGTGCCTACACGTGAATTGGTTCTACAAGTAACACAAGAAATTGAAAAGCTTGGTAAATATTTAACAATTCGTGTTGTTGGAGTTTTTGGAGGTGTAAATATAAATACACAAAGACAAGCAGTGGCTCAAGGTGCTGACATAGTAGTGGCAACTCCCGGACGTTTATATGACCTGGTTTTAAGTAGAGCTTTAAATTTAAAATCCATAAAAAAATTAGTTATAGATGAAGTAGATGTTATGTTAGATCTAGGCTTTAGATTTCAATTGACAAATATTTTTGAATTGATGCCTAATCGTCGTCAGAATATTATGTTTTCAGCTACTATGACTGATGAAGTAGCAGCTTTGATTCAAGATTTCTTTATTGCTCCTCAAACAGTGTCCGTTGCCCTAAGCGGTACGCCTTTAGATAATATTTCTCAGTATTGTTACGCGGTTCCAAACTTTTATTCAAAAATTAATTTATTAGTACACTTACTTAACGATAATACGCTGTATAATAAGGTTTTAGTGTTCGTGTCTAATAAAAAAAGTGCTGATAAGTTATTTGAAGTTTTAAATGAAATATTCAATGATCAGATTGCGGTAATTCACTCCAATAAAACACAAAATTATAGAATCCGATCTATCGAAAAATTTAATAATGATAAAATCAGAATATTAGTTACTACTGATATTATGTCTCGGGGACTACATATAGATGAAATATCTCACGTTGTTAATGTTGATACTCCTTCTTTTCCTGAAAATTACATGCATCGCATAGGTAGAACAGGTAGAGCTGAGCTCGAGGGAACTTCAGTTTTAATGTATACAGAAAAAGAAAAAGCCGCTAAAGAAGCCATAGAAACACTTATGGGAATGGATATTAATTTATTAACATGGCCATCTGAAGTAGCACTGTCAGATACATTAACTTTTGAAGAACAGCCTTTAGAAGCAGAAAATAAAACTAGTCAAAAAAAACGAGATGAGTCAGCAGGTTCAGGTTTTCATGAAAAGAAAGATAAGAATAAAAAAGTGAATCTAGGGGGATCATATCAGTATACCATCGCCAAAAAATATAAAAAACCAAAAACCAGAGGAGATAAAAATTATAACAATCGTAATAAGAAAAAATAAAGACACGAGAAACCTAATTTATCCTACATTTTGTGCCCAAAAACAAAATATTTAAATTATTTTTTATAATTAGCCTATAAAATCATACAAAGGTTTTAATTTTGCATTTAATACCCAAATGAAAATATGGCTGAATTAGCAATAGAATTACAAGATAAAAAAACAGATAAAGAACTATATAGTTATCAAAAAGGAGCTATCAATCAAATTTTTGAAAAATTTGAAACTGCACCTGATGATTATCACTTGTTATATCAATTACCAACTGGTGGGGGTAAAACTGTTATTTTTTCTGAAATTGTTAGACAATACTTAAAACATCATAATAAAAAAGTATTGGTAATGACACATCGTATTGAGTTGTGTAACCAAACTTCTAATATGCTTACTAGTTTTGGAGTGGTGAGTAAAGTTGTAAGTAGTACTGCCAATTTAGATGATCAAGAGCGTTATAGTTGTTTTGTAGCTATGGTTGAAACACTAAACAATCGTCTAAATGACAATAAACTCGATATTTCTGATATTGGGCTGGTTATTATTGATGAAGCACATTATAATTCATTTACAAAACTTTTTAAATTTTTTGAAAAATCATTTATTTTAGGGGTCACTGCAACACCGTTAAGTTCTAGTAAAGAATTACCAATGAATGATAATTATGATGAGTTAATTGTTGGTGAAACTATAGAATCTTTGATTGAAAATGAATTTTTAGCACGTGCTGATATTTTTCAATATGACATGGGCTTGACATCGCTAGAAGTTGGTTCTAATGGTGATTATACTGTAAAGTCGTCAGAAGATTTGTATACCAGTAACTCTATGTTGGATACTTTACTCAACGCTTATCAAAAGCATGCTGCCGAAAAAAAAACCTTAATATTTAACAATGGTATAAACACTTCAATTCAAGTGTATTATACATTTAGAGCGGCCGGATTACCAATAGCACATTTAGATAATACGGCAACAAAAAAGCAGCGTAAGGATATTCTAAAATGGTTTAGAGAAACCCCTAATGCCATATTGACTTCCGTAAGTATCTTGACCACAGGTTTTGACGAACCTACTATAGATTCAATTATTCTAAATAGGGCCACAAAATCATTGACATTATATTATCAAATGATTGGGCGAGGTTCTAGGTTTCTGAATAATAAATCTACTTTTACTGTAATTGATTTAGGAAATAATTGCTATAGATTTGGCCCTTGGGGAGCAGATTTAGACTGGCAAACTATATTCAAATATCCTGAATATTATGTGGATAAATTGATGAGTGATGAAGAATTGGAAGATAATTTTAGACATGAATTACCTGATGAGATTAGAAAAGAGTTTGCTAAATCTGAAGAAGTATATTTTGATATTAAAGCTACCTATATTCAAGCAACTGGTAAGGGTGAATCATCTAAAGTTGTCTTAGAACGTTCTATTATTCAGCATGCTAAAATATGTATTGAAAATAGTGAGGACGTCTTTGATGCACTTACGTTAGCTAAATTATTAAACGGTGATATAGAGCATAGAATACAAAGTTATGCCAAATGCATTAGTAAAAGTACTAACAACTTTCTAATATGGTTATTAGATGATTATAAGAAAAAACTAAATACATATCTCCGTCAAAATTTCAATACTGTTTTTGAAGAATTACATGGTCACCCTCCAGTAGATTAATTTAAAACCGCTATTAATTTTTTAAATTTTAAATGCTTTTTGTCGATTAAGGCGTTGCAATATTAATGCCTACTTTTGACATCTAATATATCTGCAATGACTAAGTCAGGCAATACAACCTTAATTGTTTTAGCTTTTTTTGCTATTTATGTAATTTGGGGCTCAACATATCTTCTCAATAAAATTGCTGTAGCTGAGATACCACCAATGTTTCTTGCTTCTATACGATTTACCATTGCGGGAATTTTAATATTAATTATGGCAAAAATTTTGAAGCAGAATTTGTCAATATCCAAAAAACAATTGGCGAATTCTATAATTGCCGGATTTCTGTTTTTAGTTTATGGGAATGGCGTGTTTGTTTGGGCTTTAAAATATGTAGATAGTGGTTTTGCTGCACTAGAGGCATCAACACAACCTCTTTTTATTTTAATATTAATGCGTATAATTGATGGTCATAAAATACAACCAAAGTCCTTACTTGGTATTTTATTAGGTATTATAGGAATTTATCTTTTGGTGAGTCAAGAACAGATTTTGATACATAAAGAAAGTATAAATGGAATTTTAATTATCCTTACCTGCGTATTAAGTTGGAGTTTTGGAAGCCTTTTTGTGTCAAAAGTAGATTTACCTTCCAATTTCTTTATCAGTGCGGGATACCAAATGCTAACCGCAGGAATTATCTTGTGCCTAGCAAGTTTAGTTTTAGGGGAAACATGGCTAGCTCCTCAATTTTGGAGTTCACCTGTTCAAATTTCAATGATCTTATTAATTGTTTTTGGAAGTATAGTGGCCTTCACCTCCTTTAATTATTTACTAAAAGTGGTTTCTCCAGAAAAAGTAGCAACATCTGCTTATGTCAATCCAATAATTGCACTGCTTTTAGGATGGTTTATTCTAAAAGAACAATTGACCCTACAATCCATTTTAGCCGCCATAATACTTTTAACTGGCGTTTATTTTATAAATACCAGAAAAAGGTATCCTTAATAATACCAATCTTCTAAACTATTGTTATTAAATAATCACCAATCTTAACCTTGTCAGTTTTTACTAATTTATTTCTGACCCTGGTTTCTATATGTCCATTTACTAAAACTTCTTCATTTTGGATCAAAATTTTGGCATGACCACCCGTTTGTGCAAGACCTAAAATTTGTAATAATTTATTTAATGGAATAAAGGCTTGATCCTCCTTTAATTTAAAACTTTGTTCCGTCATATTAGTATGATTAATTTTATAAAGTAATTAGGTGATTTCTAGATTTAAAATTTTGCAAATGTAATTAAACCTTATAACAAAAGGAATTGCTAGGTGAAAAGAATATAACGATAGTGCATTTTCTATCATAATTACATGAAGAAATATGATGAATATATCTAAAATGGTTAACTTAAACAATTATAGCATTAGTTTGTTCATAAGTTAATGATTTGTTAATAATTTCTTATCAATATGAGTAGCTAATTCTTAGCTGAAATGGTTAGTTTTAACACATTAAAATTTTAACCATTTATACTATGAAACAACATTACATTTTAAAACATTTTCTTTTATTAACCGCTACTATTTTTCTGGGAATTTATAGCTATGCTCAGGTTCCGGCTTACTATAACGGTACAGATATTAGCCAAACGGGTGCGACTTTAAAAACGAATCTTGCTACATTAATTAGCGATACACATGTTACCAATCTAACTTATACACCGGGAGTTTGGGATGCTTTAAAGCAAACCGATTTAGATCCTACCAATAGCAATAATGTATTTTTAATTTATGGATATAATGATACGGATGCTGATCTAACGAATGATAGAACAAGGAGTAAAGATATGAACGGCGGTAATGTAGGCGATTGGAATAGAGAGCATACTTTTCCGAAATCTCTTGGGAATCCAAATTTAGGTACTTCAGGTCCTGGAGCTGATGCTCATCATTTAAGAGCATCTGATGTACAATTTAATTCCCTAAGAAATAACCATCGTTTTGTAGATGCAAATGGAAATGCCGGATTAATTAACGGTAACTCTTGGTATCCGGGAGATGAATGGAAGGGTGATATTGCAAGAATGATCATGTATATGTATTTACGATATGGCAATCAATGTTTGCCAAGTGCTGTAGGTTTAGGACCTCAGAACTATCATCAAGATATGATGGACATCTTTTTAGAATGGAATGCTGAAGATCCTGTTTCTCAGGTTGAAATCAATCGAAATGTGCTGTTAGAAGGAATTCAAGGCAATAGAAACCCATTTATTGATAATCCAATCTTTGCTACTACCATTTGGGGAGGACCACAGGCTGAAGATAGATTCAATAATGGTACTATAGATGTTGAGGCTCCAACACCTCCAGCAAATCTAATATCAGCTAACACTACGCAAACTGAAACAATATTGTCTTGGAGTGCCGCTACAGACAATGTTGGTGTTATCGCTTATCAAATATTTAATGGTGCAACATTAGTAAATGTTGCATCTCAAACCAATTATACAGTTACTGGTTTACTAGCTAATACAACATATACATTTGCCGTTAAAGCTGTAGATGCTGCGGGTAATGTTTCATTGGCTAGTAATACAACAACAATTACCACATTAGAAGATATAACACCTCCTTTAGGTGATTTTATAGTTTATCAAGGTTATGAGGGCACAGCTCTAGATACTTGGGGTTATATAGCTAGTCCGATACCTTGTAATGACGGGGGTAATGATGTTTGGGATGTTGTTGCAAATGTAGGGTCAATTAGTACTGCTAATACCGGCGCAAACTTTTTTGGAGTTAGAGATTTAGATGGTAATTGCGGCACAACAGACGGTGGGGAATTGTCTTTTAATACAGTTGATATAACTGGTTTTCAAGATGTAACACTTTCTTTTTCTGTCAATGTAGATGGATACGACGTAGCAAACGGAGATACCATAAATTATCAGGTTTTTTATGATGATGTTGCTCAAGGAGAGCAAGCAGTAACTATAGGGAGTCCTTTTAGTACAACTGGATGGGAACAAGTTGCAATAGCTATACCAAATACAGTAAATACTGTTAGATTTTCAATTTTAGTAAAACAAAACGGAGGTAGTGACTATGCAGGTTTTGATGATGTACAATTGCATGGTACGGCTATTTCTATGGCGTCTTTTCTAATTAATGAAGTAGATGCTGATACCGCAGGAACAGATACCTTAGAATTTTTAGAAATTTATGATGGTGGGGTAGGGAATACTGCTCTTGATGGATTGGTTGTGGTAATGTATAATGGTTCTAATAATTTAAGTTATGGAGCCTACGATCTAGACGGACAAACTACAAACACTCAAGGTTATTTTGTATTGGGTAATACAGATGTGCCTAATGTAGATATGATATTACCGGGTAATGGTTTGCAAAATGGAGCAGATGCTGTAGCTATATATACTGGTGATGTCACTGATTTTCCAAGCAATACACCTGTAACTACTAATAATTTACTTGATGCATTTGTCTATGACACTAGTGATGCTGATGATGCAGAATTATTAGTTTTATTAAATGCAGGCGAAGCTCAGATTAATGAAAATGGAGCAGGAGATAAGGATGCACATTCTTCTCAGCGTGTTCCTAATGGGGCAGGAGGAGCTAGAAATACAAGTACTTACAATCAATTACTTCCTTCTCCTGGAGTAGAAAATAGTACTCCTGCTGTTACTGATACAGAAAGCCCAACAGCTCCCACTAATGTTGTCGCATCAAGTACAACAGAAACTGAAGCTATTTTGATATGGGATGCTGCTACAGACAATGTTGCTGTTACTACCTATGAAATATTAAATGGAACTACCCAAGTTGGTACAACAACAGACACAACAATTACAATTACAGGATTGAACCCAAATACTACATATTCATTAACTATTGTCGCTCTTGATGCCGCAGGAAATGTTTCTGAAATGAGTCTTCCTGTTGTATTATCCACCGCGGCAAGTACGCAAACGGGTAGTGCATTGGTTATTAGTGGTGTCATTGACGGTCCGTTAAGTGGCGGTATTCCTAAGGGGATTGAATTATATGTAATTGAAGATATTGCTGATCTAAGTATTTATGGTATAGAGTCTGCAAATAATGGCGGTGGTAGTACTGGTGAAGAATTTACTTTTCCTGCTGATGTTGCTGTAGCAGGAGACTATATCTATATTGCTTCTGAAGCATCAGGATTTACTTCGTTTTTTGGCTTTGCACCAAACTATACAAACGGAGCAGCTTCTATAAATGGTGATGACGCAATGGTGTTATTTAAAAATGGAGTAGTAGTAGATGTATTTGGAGATGTAAATGTTGATGGTTCAAATCAACCATGGGAATATGTAGATGGATGGGCTTATCGAATTGATAATACGGGTGTAGATGGCAGTACTTTTGTACTTGACAATTGGATCTTTAGTGGTACCAATGCATTAGATGGTACAACTACCAATGCAACGGCTGCAATACCATTTCCTGTATCAACATATACCAGACAGGCATCAGCTGCATTTGTAATTAACGAACTTGATGCGGATACAGCAGGAACTGATACCTTAGAATTCCTTGAAATTTATGATGGTGGTGTTGGAAATGCTCCGTTAGATGGATTAGTGGTTGTATTGTATAACGGAAGTAGTGATACCAGTTATAATGCTATAGATTTAGACGGGTTTACTACCAATGCGGAGGGCTATTTTGTTATTGGAAATACAGCTGTACCAAATGTTTCAATCGTGATACCGAGCAATGGTTTACAAAATGGAGCAGATGCTGTAGCTATTTATACCGCTGATGCAACTGATTTTCCTAATGGAACAGCGGTGACTACTGCCAACCTTTTAGATGCCTTAGTGTATGATACCAATGATGGCGATGATGCAGGATTATTGGTATTATTGAACGCAGGTGAAGCTCAAATTAACGAAGGGGAATTAGGTAATAAAGACGGACATTCACTACAGCGTATACCAAATGGTGCTGGAGGACGAAGAAATACAACAACATATACACAAGCTAACCCCACTCCGGGTACAGAAAATGGTGCAGTAATACCACCACCTGCTGTCATCACTATTTTAGAAGCTAAAAATACAAACGCAGGAGAATTGGTAACTGTAAGTGGTGTATTGACAGTATCCGATCAGTTTTCTGGATCAGCATATGTTCAAGATACTACAGGTGCAATTGCTATTTTTGATGAAATGGTGCATGGTGATGGTAATTTCATGATTGGAGATTCTATTACAGTAACAGGAACGTTAAGTGCTTTTAATGAACAAATTCAATTAAGTCAGGTGACTACGGTTGAAAATAACGGACTTCCAAATCAAACAATAGAACCTTTAAGTATTACTTTAAGTGAATTGGCTAATCATCCTGCAGAATTGGTTCGTATAATGGATCCAAGTTTTCCAAGCCCCGGTGATATACTCTTTGGAAATTCAAACTATACCTTAACAGATTTAAGTGGTAATGGTCAATTGCGAATTGACAACGATGTAGCCGAAATTGTTGGATTAGGACAACCTGAAATATGTAATGAAATAACTGGTGTTGTGGGTAGATTTTTTCAAACGTATCAACTATTACCTCGTATGGGTTCAGATATGTCTTGTGCAGGTCCTTATATACCACCTATACTTCCAATTGATGTTTCAAAAGACAAAACATTAGACTTTGTGACATGGAATATAGAATGGTTTGGAGATGAAGCAAATTCGCCAGCAGCAGGTAACCCAATGTCAGATGCAATTCAAAAAGACAGTGCTAAAACAGTTATTACAAGACTAAATGCCGATATTTATGCAGTAGAAGAAATTGCAGATGACGTATTATTTGCTCAAATGGTTAGCGAATTGCCGGGATATAATTATATCCTTTCAGAGGCCACTTCTTATCCTAATGATACAGAAGGGACCAAGCAAAAAGTTGGTTTTATTTACAAAACAAGTACAGTTGCAGTCGTGAGTAGCAAAGCATTATTAACGTCTATCCATCCATATTATAATGGTGGAGATGATAGTGCATTGACAGATTATCCTGTTGCGGATAAAACGCGTTTTTTTGCGAGTGGTCGTTTACCGTTTATGATGACGGCTAACATCACCATTGACGGACAATCAGAACCATATCATATAGTTGCTTTACATGCTAGAGCCAATGGAAGTTCCGGAGCACAAGATAGATACGATATGCGTAAGTATGATGTTGAAGTATTAAAAGACAGTTTAGATGCTCATTATGCTAATGCTAATATCATATTATTAGGCGATTATAATGATGATGTAGATGTAACAGTTGCAGATGTGAATACAACGGTTAGTTCTTTTGAAAGTTATGCATCAGATACTCAAAATTATACCATAGTCTCTAAAGTATTGAGTGAAGCAGGATTGCGTTCTTATGTATTCAGAGAAAATATGATCGATCATATTACAATCTCTAATGAATTAAATGATAATTATATAGATCAATCTGCAAGTGTGCATTATGAGTTCTATGACAATGACTATCCAACAACAACTTCAGATCATTTTCCAGTTTCTGCACGTTTTCAATTAAAAGCATTGGCGATAACCGATTCATTGATAACAAATGTAAGTTGTTATGGTGCGGCAGACGGAACTGCTACCGTTACGGTTACAGGTGGAATTACACCTTATGAATACGAATGGAGTGATGGTCAGACCACGATAACTGCATCTGAATTGGTAGCAGGTACCTATAGTGTAATAATTATGGATGCTTTAGGGAATAGCTTAATTGAAGTCTTTACTATTGAAGAACCATCTTTAATTACGGCATCAACCTCAGAAAATACTACAGTGTATTTTGGGTATCCTGACGCAGCATGTACAACACTTAGTTTAAACAATATTGAAGGTGGTACTGCACCTTATACATATTTATGGAGTACAGGAGAATCAGGTGAAGAGATAACTGTTTGTCCTGAAACTACCACTACGTATACACTAACAATAACTGATGCAAATGGATGTACTATAGATAAGGAGATAGTTGTAGAAGTGGTAGATGTTCAATGTGGTAATAATCCTAATAATCCTAAAGTGCAAATTTGCCATAACGGACATACTATATGTGTTTCTCAACGTGCAGTGCAAAGACATCTAGATCATGGTGATGTATTAGGTGCTTGCCCTGATGGAGGAGATAACCAAGTAAAAATTAGAAATGTAAGGATATTTCCAAACCCTTTCAGAAGGAATTTAAATATAAAATTAAATGCCAGTAAAAACACAAAAACTAAAATTGCGATATTTAATCTATATGGGAATAAGGTATTTCAATCTCGTAAACAATTAAAGAAAGGAAATAATGTATTGCATTATAATTTAAGACATTTACCTAGTAGCATATATTTTCTAAAAATATTTGTAAATGGTAAATTGAAGAAGGTAAGGACTATCATTAAGTCTTAGTTTGTAGATATTATTAATCCAAAATAGACAGAAAGTGTATTGGTTTGATTTTACTGACTGAAAACTTATGCTTATCCCGATAATTTTGGTTGCTTAGTTTTGATTTTTGATGATCACCTAATAAACCGTCAATAGTTATGGCTATTGACGGTTTTTCTTTTTTAAATAAGTTAACAATTTATGATGGTCTTAACATGCTAGTTCAATAACAAGTGTTTACTTTGCCAACTTAAACCAGTATATGGCTATGAAACAAATTGTGACTCTAATTGTATTTTTTATAAGTATTACCCTTTATGCAGAATCAAGAAAAATATACAAAGCCGACACAACAGAAGTTGTAAATGAAAAGGTCTTGTATAGTATGACTAGTGATCATAAAAATATGTATATCAGTATGAGTACAACAGACAAAAGGACAATGATGTTGATGTTACGTTCCGGAGTTACTGTTTATTTTGATGTAAAAGGAAAGAAAAATAAAGATGTTTATATAAAATATCCTTTAAAGTCGGCGTATTCAAATAACAAAAGTGACATATTGCGAAAAGAAAATAAATTAGATTTAAATCATTTAATCAACAACTTACCAAAAGAGGCAGAATATAATTATTTTGATAACACTCAGCAGTTTCATATCGATTTGAATAGCTTAGATGTGGTATTATCTTTTGCATATAATAGAAAGAATGATATGCTTACATACTACTTAGCAGTTCCAAAAAGTAATATTTCTGAAGTTGAAAAAATAGATTTATCTAAGTTAGCTATTGGCGTTGTGGTGGGAAAAAATGGAGATTTTAATCAAAAGAAAAAGACGAATTCTAAATCTTCTGGTATGCGTGGAAGTGGTTCTGGTGGTGGTAGAGGAAAAGGGAGAGGAAATAAAAGTGGAAATGCATCCCATCCACCTCAAAATAATAGGAAATCTACTTCTAGTGCAATAAACTTTTGGTTTAAAGCCACAACAAATAAATAAATATTTATTAGATAAAAGTTGTCATAGTTAATGTATAGCCTATTTATATATAAATTATTGATAAACTGATAATTATCAGTAATTATTATCAGGCTAAGTGTTAATTTTATAGATGAATAATAAATAGTTCAATTATGAAAACACTTCTAGACCGCGCCTTTGTATTTTCTAAAATTCAAACCCTTATTATCCTTAGTTTTTTATTGATTTTTATGGCTTGTAAAAAGGATCCACTAAAAGATAAAGTTCAAGCTATAAACACCACTATCTCTAAGGAATTTAAAACTATTTATTGGGCAATAAAAGCAGTACATCCAGAAGGTAAGTTTTTAGATGTAAAAGCGATAGATGGCTATGGAAATACTTATGATATAAAAGGGATACAAGACGCCAATCAAACAAGTCTTATGGATATTAATGCTTTCGTTGGCGATAAGCAAATCCCAGTTAAACTATTGGTTAATAATGGTAAATTAACACCTGTAAAAGCTATCGCCAAAGATGGAACCTTATACAATATATACGCCATTGCGTCTAACGGTGACCGACTTAACATAAAAGGTATAGAACGTGCCGGAAATATCGTTCATATTAAAGCTATTGCTAAAGATGGGACTTATTATGGTGTTAAAGCTGTTTCTCCAACCGGTGCCTTGAATGATGTAAAGGGCGTTAAAACATCTAAAGAAGACCTTGAATACACACTTTATGGTGCTAAAATATACGCACATATTAAGGCATTACCTCAAGTTGGATCTGCCGGAGATAATTTTCTTTGGCATATAGTAGCCATCCATCCTAAAGGTTATACCTTAGAAGTAAAGGCCATTGATAAAGATGGTAATACATATCCTGTTAAAGCCATAAAAGATGCAAATCAATGTTGTTTTTTAGATATTAAAGCTTTTGTAGGCGATATTGACCAATTGCCTATTAAGATGTTGGCGAGTGATGAGGCGAATAAACCTATCAAGGCAATTGGAAATGATGGTTCTTTGTACGACATTATGGCCTTTGATCCAAATGGTGAAAAGTTTGATATTAAAGGTGTTGGTCGTTCAGGAAATATTATTCATGTTAAAGCTATTAATGAGGAAGGAAAATTTTATGGTGTTAAGGCACTTTCTGCAGATGGCCAATTGAATGATGTTAAAGGTGTTAAGATGTTTAAAATACCGGTTGAATCAAAAGTAAATGGTGTGAAAATTTATGCACACTTAAAAGCATTACCACAATCAAAATAATTTAATGTTAAATATGATGATTAAAAACAGGCATTTTGCCTGTTTTTTTTTAAGAAAATAAAGTTATAATTTATCAAGGAAAAATACCATTTTCAAATAGGGGAAATTCCCTGTTGATTTTTGTTTTTAAATGAATTAACTTAGTAGCATGTCAACAAAAAAAAATAATTACATAGATTTTCACTGCCATTCAGCCATGAAGCCATATGGAAAGAGTTATAACTATAGCACTATTGTTAGAAACAATCCATACAGAAATAGATCTAATAGCATTTGGAAATACAATCCACCATCTCTGGCTGATAAGTTAATTAACTATATTATCAATTTGACCAAATTTTCCCAAGCTAATTTTACAAGTTTAGCAAAAGGGGGAGTAACAATTATTTGTATTTCACTTTATCCTATTGAAAAATGGTTTTTTGTAAATAAAATTAAAAATGAATTTATAAGAGATATTGCTTCAAATTTTGCCACAGGTGTCGGTAAAAAAAGGGTAGACGCCGTACAAGCAATGCAAAATTATTTTGAAGACCTTGAAAGGGAATATGATTTTTATAAGCAATTAGATGGTAAAATAATTCAATTACCAGAGGGAAAATTTAGATACAAGCTTGTTAAGAATTATAAGGAAATTGAAACTATTAAACTTAAGGATACGAATAAAATTGAAACCATTTGTGTAGTATTATCAATTGAAGGCTTACACGTGTTAAATCAAAGTATTGACAAAAAACCAAAAGAAGTTGAATTTTTGGCCAATCTAAAAAAAATAAAAAATTGGGATCAACCACCATTTTTTGTCGCTGTTGCTCATCATTTTTGGAATCATTTATGTGGACATGCAGAGAGTTTTACCAAACTAGTTAAAAAGAAAGTAGATCAATCTGAAGGACTCAATACCGGTTTTACACCATTGGGAATTACCATAGTTAATGAATTATTAAGTAAAAAGAATGGAAAGCGTATTTTAATAGATCTTAAACATATGAGTATAGCTTCCAGAATTGATTATTATAAACTGATAGAGGATAACACTTCATATAAAGATATGCCTCTTGTGGTGAGTCACGGAGCAGCGAATGGACAACAATCATTTACCAATAAAAAGCAAGTGGGTTCTCAGGTGGCGACTAAGTTAAATCCTGTAGATATTAATTTTTTTAATGAAGAAATCATTAGTATTGCAAAAAGTAAGGGCATTTTTGGATTGCAATTGGATGAAAGGAGAGTAGCAAATAAAGAAACACTTAAAAATACGAAACATTCTTTGAGTAGATCTAAAATAATGCATTATCGCTCAGAACTATTGTGGAACCAGATACAACATATACTTGAGGTTTTGGATAGAGCCGGATTGTTTGCATGGGACTGTCTGGTAATTGGTAGTGATTATGATGGTATTATAGATCCGTTAAATGGTTTTTGGACTACAGAAGAATTGCCATTTTTAGCAGATTTCTTAGAAAGACATGCTTTTAATTATATGAAAACAGCAAGTTTAAATATTAAGAAAAACAATATTCCGGCAGATGAAATTATTGCAAGAATTATGTCGACAAATGGATTGCAGTTTCTGAAGGCTAATTTTAAATAAAAATGGCGTGTTTGCAAATCTTTTGCTTTTTAGAATAAATTGCAATGTTATATTGATAATTAGTAAGTTATAGGAAATAAATAGGATTGGCTTACTTTTGTGATTAAAAAAAATATATTATGATATTCAATTTTTTTACAATTAGGAATTATAATTTCATTAAATCTTCTACTTTAAGTTTTTGTTTTCTATTATTAAGTATAGAAACGATATCAAGTCAAGTAACTTTAGCGGAAAAGTTAGGTTATAAAAAGGATGCAAAACTACTTATTATCCATGCAGATGACCTAGGATTTTCTCATGCAGAAAACATAGCCTCAATTAAGGCTTTAGATTCCGGTGCAGTAAACTCGGCCAGTATCATGATGCCAACGCCTTGGGTGTCAGAAATAGTCAGTTATGCACAAAAAAATGAAGGAAAACACGATCTTGGTCTGCATTTGACAATTACATCAGAATGGAAAAATTACAAGTGGAGTAGTGTGGCTTCTAAAGACAAAATACCTACACTGATTAATTCCCATGGATATTTTTATAATGATTGTCCCTCAGAAGCCAATATAGCCGAAGTTGAAACAGAATTGCGAGTCCAAATAGAATTGGCTTACACCATGGGAATTAAACCAACCCATCTTGACAGTCATATGGGTTGTTTGTTTTGGGGAAAAGTTGATTTTTTTGAAGTGTATTTAAAATTAGCCAAAGAGTTTAAATTACCATGTTTGATAGATAAAACTTTTGTTTCATTATTTGATAATGAAGAAGCTTTTAATAGAATGCTTAAAGCGTATAAGGCAATGGTAGTTATAGATCAAAACTTTACAATATCTGAAGAAGAAAATGCCAAAGATGTTGCTCAATATTATATAAGAACAATAAAATCTTTAGAGCCAGGTCTTTCACAAATACTTATTCATACCGCCTATGATAATGAAGAGATGCAGGCCATTACTATAGAACACCCGTCATGGGGAGCAGCCTGGAGACAAGCCGATTTTGATTTTTTTACTAGTGATGTCTGTAAAAATCTTATTAAGGAAGAAGAGATTGTTTTGGTTACATGGAGAGAAATTGCTGAAGTATTAAAAAACTAAATATTTATAAATAAAGATCTGAATCTGTTTTGCTTAGCTATTTTTAAGAATTAAGATCCGCCTCATAGCGATGGGTCGAGATCTATTTTTTTAAGATCAAATAATGATTATTGTAGATGGCTATTTTTCAGGTGTTTCATGAATAAAATCTAGGTTAAGTTCATTAAAATTATTTGCTGCTTTTACCAATAGGGTAGAACCAATACTTTCAAATAAATAATTCGTTTTTAATACAAATTCAGCTTGTTTTTCTATTTTATAATTAGGTATTCCTATTAAAGTTAAATTGGTAAATTCAGATTGTTCCTTTATCAGATCATAAAATGGTTTTTGCTCAACGGCATTATTTATAATTTTAATTTCAACATTTACCCTAAGATCTTCAACAAGTTTTGCAATTTTAGAATGTATAATTTCAATTTCAACATTATTATTATTTACAAAAAGGACTCTAATATTTGTATTATTCCATTTTGGAGAAGCTATGATAAACCGTGCAATATTCAACATCATCTCAGCATTTTTACTATCCGTTTCTCGCCACCAAAGATCAACACTTTGATAATTACCAAATTTGACTTTTTTATCAAAATCTAAATACAATAGATTATAATCTAAGTACAATAATGTTTCTGTCATTTTTGAATATTCAACAGAATTCTCCAACCCTTTAGGCCAACCCATCATTATAGTATTGGGTTCAACTCCTGAAAATCCGAAAGTAGAGGCAATATTAGTGATGCCATGATATATATTATCCACTTTTATCTGTCTAGCAAAAATACCAAGCTCTTTATATGAATTGTCTCTAATTATTTGCTCTGTTTTTTTTAAGGGTTTATTGTTTTCTTTATCCAGAATCAATTTAAAGTTTGTAACAATACCTGTACGACCAGAAACAGTTTTTCCCAATTCTAATAAATAGGATTGATGAGCACTTTCTCCACTAAATAAAATGATATTTGGATTCCAATTAGAATTTTTATCTACCTTGGCATCTATCTTTTTTAATCCTTTGTTTACAACATTTTCCCAAACACTTCGCCAGACATCATTAGATTGCAAGTGAACTTCTTTGCGTTGTAGGGTAAAATACAAGCCTCCAACAACTGCTAATGACCCAAACATGGCCACCATATCTAATTTAAACATGACTAAAAAACAAGCTATAAAACCCAAGAGACCTATCCAACGTTTAATTTTAAAGGTAGGTTGAAAATCAGGGTTTGCCCAACTTTCTAAAAAATATGATATATTAATAAAACCATAAGCTGTGAGGTAAAACATTGAAACCACACGAGCAATTACATCTAATTCTCCAATTAAAATTCCAGCTTCTGCAATTATAAATACTAAAAATAATGCATTTACAGGTTCATTATTTTCACCTTTGCCTTTCCTAAATATTTTGGGCGTTACCTTATCTAAAGACATGGCTTGTAAAATCCTGGGACCTCCAAGAATACCACCTAAAGCAGATGATAAAGTGGCTCCCCATATACCGGCAACTACAACGGGAGCAAATAAGGCCATTTTCATTAAGATATTATAATCAGATTTCAAAACCTCTGCATTGATGGTAAAAGCCATAAAAATGGCAAGTCCAATATAAACCACAAGACCTACGCCAATAGCTAGTAAAGTACCTACCGGTATTGATCTTTTAGGATCCTTCAAGTCGCCACTCATAGCAATACCAGCAGTAAAACCAGTAACTGCAGGGAAAAATATGGCAAATACAACTTCTAAAGAAACTGAATCTTCAGTTGAAAATAACGCTACAGTATCAGGGACAAAATCATTTGTTCCCAAAAAAATGGAAACCAAAGAGACTATAATGGCGGCAAGAATAAAAAATTGTGTTTTAAGTGCTGCTGATGTACTTATCAGAGCCAAAGCGGTAAGTAAAACGAGTGCAGCAGTTCCAGTAAACCTTAAATCATTAATTGACATACCAAGGTCAAAATAACCATTAAAACTTTCCGCAAAACCGATGAGATATAGGGCTATAGAAAAAGCGGTTCCAACATAGATAGCAATACCGATTGAGCCACCAATAGGAATACCCATACTTCTAGATAGTACATAATAAATACCTCCTGCACCAATTTTTTTATCGGTGGCTACCGAAGCAACACTCAGACCGGTAGCTACTGAAATAATATGAGCAATAATAATAATTGCAATTGCACCAATTAATCCGGCATTACCTACAACCCATCCTAAACGCATATACATTATAACACCTAAAATAGTTAAGATTGAAGGGGTGAAAACGCCTGTGAATGTTCCGAATTTCTTTTTCCCTGACATGAATTACGGTTGATTTCTATAATTTAAAAATGAAGGAGTGAATATAGAAAACTTTTTTAATATATCCGTTTAGTAGATGAGTGATTTTAACATTATTCCTTCTCTAGTATAAAGATTACTTTTATATTTGACTTTTAACTAAAGAATGACTTTTAACAACCCCATAATATTCTTCTTATGCACACTTGGTGTATTCAACGGCTTTTTGGTAAGCTTGTATTTTTTATTTTTTACTAAACAAAAACGTTTACAGAATAATTTATTTGGACTTTTAGTCTTAATGCTAAGTATTCGAATTGGAAAATCTGTATATGCAATTTTTAGTGAGGAGAGAGACTTATTGTATATGCAAATTGGTTTGTCTGCATGCTTTTTTATTGGAGTTTCGTTGTATTTCTATCTCAAAGCTTCTGTTGAGAATACAAAAATAATTCCACGCTCTTGGAAAATTCATTTTGCAATTTTAGCTATTATTATTATTTCGGTAGGTATCATAATGCCTTATGAAACGAGTAAATCTTTTTGGAACTCCTATTTTGTGCAATTTATTTATATAATATGGGGAGCCTATATTTTAGTTTCAGGATTTGTTTTAAAAACTATATTTGAAAAATTAGTAGCTAAAGAGGAGAAATGTACAACTTCAGAATTATGGCTCATAGCCGTTTTTATGGCTAATGTTCTAATCTTTGTAGCTTATATTATTGGTTATTTCTGGTTGTATTTGGTAGGGACATTAACATTTTCATTCGTGTTTTATGTATTGCTATTCTTTTTTTTATTTAAGAAAAATAGAGAAACTATTTTTCAAGACATACCGCAAAAATATGGTGCTAAAAAAATTGAAAGTGAAGAAGCTAATCATTTAATCATGCAACTTAACACGTTAATGAAAGAAAAAGAATTGTATAAAGACACAGATGTTAAACTACAAAGTGTTGCTAAAAACATCCATATTTCTACACATAAATTATCACAATTATTAAATGATAATTTAGGGAAAAGCTTCAATTCTTTTATAAATGACCACAGAGTAGAAGAAGCTAAACGTTTATTACGAGAAAATGATCAATTTACTCTAGAAGCAATTGGGTTCGAGTCAGGATTCTCTTCTAAATCAAGCTTTTACGCTACATTTAAAAAAGTAGTTGGTAAAACACCTTCAGAGTTTCAGAAGCAATTTTTATAAGGTAAATACTCCAAAACTATAATTCTGGATGCCAAAATTATAGGCTATCATTCTATTTATGCATCATTTTATGAAGTTTGTGTAAGCTTTAAAAATATACAAATGAAAAATGTCACACTCTTTTTTATAGTCACTTTAATTTCTATTTCTACTTTTAGCCAACCTTCAGATAATCCACCTTCAAACAAAACGGTTATTAGATTAACTATTCTCAATGAAAATGGAGATATTTTAATGAAGAAGACGGATTATGGATGGATGACAATTGCTACATTTCATACGCAAAGACAAAATATTAATGAAGTAATAGATAGTCTTTCAAACCTTTATGGAATTACAATTGCTAAACCTTATCTCAGGGGTGTTTTTACTTATAAATATACCTTTAAAGCATCTGCCGATATTAGACAAGTATATGAAGCTAAATATATTAATGGCGATTTAGAATCAGTAAAAGGCAACCATAATCTCATGTGGCTTCCAAAAGAAGAAGCTATAGAAAAACTTAAGGAAACAGTTCCATCATTGGGTGAAATGACACAACAAACGTTAGATTTTCCCAACGCAATTTGGGGAGGTTCCTTTTTATTAAGTAGAGATAAGGATGATAAGTTAAACTCTCAAATGACCGAAAGCTTTCACCCTTTGGGAGACAATCAATATGAAATACAATCAGAATCTTCTTTGATAAAAAAAACACTTGAAAAGTATATGGAAGGAAGTTCCTATAACAAACCAGAAATGCTAGAAAGTGCATTTACAGAAAATGCCACTTTATACTTAACAGGAAAAGACGGTTTTAAGATTTACACGCCCAAAGAATATGTAGCTTTTTTTAAGAATGGAGAAAAAGGAGAATTTAACGGTCGTAATGCAAAAGTTTTAGCTATTGAAGTAATGAAGGATATTGCCACCGCCAAGGTAGAAATTTCAATTCCTAAAAGAGAGATGATTTATGTTGATTTATTCTTATTAAAGAAATTTGAAGATGGTTGGAAAATTATTAGTAAAACTGCAACGAGAACAGATAATAATTAAAAACTGTAATTATGAAAGAAATGCTATTAGTGCTATTAATAGTCTTTATGGGTATATCTGTAAAAGCACAAGAAAGTATAGTAACAACTTTTCATAGAATGCTTGTTTTTAATAAAGAAAATAAGTTATTAGTTGTAAAAATTAAAGACAAAAAATTATGGGTAACACCTGGACTTTATCAAAATAGTAAGCAAACCATAAAGCAAGGTATAGATAGTATAGCGTCTACTTACAACATTAAAGTTTTTGATGTTGAGTTAAGAGGAATGTATGGACTTAAAAATCCTTCTCAAAATTATTATTCTACAAGAAATATTTTCGTAATGAAAACTGACTCTGTGGATGTGTTATTGCCAAATATAATTGGAGAAGCTGTATGGTTAGATGTTAACGAAGCTGTTGAGCGAATTAGCATTCCACATATACAATTTTTTATAAATGATGTTCTTATTTATCCTAATGATATTAGATATGGAACCGTAGAACGATTTGAGAGCAATGGTAAACTAAAATCAAAAATTTCAGAAAAATTTTATAGCAGAAAACAGTTTTAAAATGAAATATTATTTTTCAATTATAGTGTCGTTTTTTATACTAAACATCAGTGCCCAAAAATCATTAATTCAATACATAGACACTAAAATTAAAGTAGATGGTAAATTTGAAGAAGCAGTTTGGCAACAATTACCAGAACATACTGGTTTTTATAATTATGCACCTAATGACAAAGGTTTAGCAGAGAATCAAACCAAAGTTAAATTGTTTCATAATAAAGAATATTTATATGTAAGCCTAGTGTATTTTGATACCGAATCAAGATCTCAAGTTAGTTCTTTAAAAAGAGATGTTCCTATAGGATTAAGTGATGGTTTCGCTATGATTTTAGATTCGCAGAATCAAGAGCAAAATGCTTATTATTTTTCTGTAAATGCTTTAGGAACACTTGTAGATGGAATTGTAGAGAAAACAAATGGAGGTTATGATTTTTCAACAAGTTGGAATGCAGTATGGCAAGCAAAAACCAATACAGAAGGTAATAATAAGATTTATGAAGTAGCAATACCATTAAAATTTTTAAATTTTAATCCTGAAAATGCTGTTTTTGGAATCCAATTTTACGTTAGAGATATTAAAAAGAATTCTTGGACAATTCTTAAAAACGTGAAACGTAACTATAGATTATTTGATTTACGTTTTACCGAAAAATTTTCAGTTGAAGATTTGCCAAATAAATCTAGTTCTAAGTTTGCAATTACGCCATCAATAACTGCTAACAATCAAAATGATGTCATTGAAGAGACAGACAATACAACATTTAAACCTAGTTTGGATGTACAATACAATCTAACCTCATCCTTAAAGTTAGACGCTACAATTAATCCTGATTTTTCGCAAATTGATGTTGATCAGCAAGTAACTAATTTAACTAGATTCGCAGTAAATTTTCCAGAGCAACGAAATTTTTTTCTTGAAAATGCCGATTTATTTTCAAATTTAGGTGTTAATGATGTAAATCCGTTTTATTCTAGAAGAATAGGGGCAGAGAACCCTATTCAGTTCGGTTTAAAATTATCGGGAAATATATCGTCAAAAACAAGAATAGGTGTATTAGATGTTCAAACAGATTCAAAAAATGATAATCCTTCTCAAAACTTTGGGGTTTTGGTGGCCGAACATCAGTTGTCTAGAAGCTTTACAACTACTGGTTTTATCATTAACCAACAAGAGACCAATAGGCTTGAATTTAAAAATGATTATAACCGTGTTACAGGAATCAATTTAAACTATAAATCAGGTAATAATAAATGGTCTGGTTTAGCCAACGTTGGTAAAAGTTTTAATGATGGTATCTCAAAAGATAATAATTTTTATAATGCAGGTCTATGGTTTAATAGACGTGGCTTAAGTTGGAATGCAGCCATAAAAAATATGGGTAAAAATTATATTACCGAGGTTGGTTTTACACCCAGACTATATAATTATGACGCTATAAATGATATAGTTATTAGGGAGGGATACACGCAAACAACAGTCGGTATAGAATATGAAAAATATTATGAAAAATCAAATAGTTTAAATGCTGTCCGTTATTTAAACTATAATAATAATCATTATTTTAGTGCAGACGGTAAAGTAAGTCAATCATCACACTTTTTAAATTCGGCTGTATTCTTTAAAGATTTATCCGCTATATATTATGTGGTGAATTATGATGATATAGATTTAAAATATAGCTTTGATCCACTAGGTAATGGAAATTCGCTGCATCCGGATAGATATCGTTTTGGTATTTTAAAAGTAGGCTTTAATTCCGCTAATAATCAAAAATTTAGATATAGCGTAAACATTCAAAAAGGAACCTATTATAGTGGGAAAAGAACTGTAGCCGGGGCTTATTTAAACTATCAGTTATTGCCATTTGCAAACCTAGAGTTGTCTTATGATATTAATAAAATTGATTTGAATGCATTAGGAAAAGAAACTTTCCATTTAGCTCGATTTATAGGTGAAGTATTTTTTAATAACCGACTCAATTGGACTACCTATTTACAATACAACACCCAACGTGATAATTTTAATATGAATAGTCGCTTACAATGGGAATATAAACCCTTATCATATATCTATTTTGTAATTTCGGATAATTATAATAAAGAAATTGCCAGAACAAATTGGGGAGTGGCCATTAAAATGAATTACAGACTAGATTTTTAGTGACTTATGATATAAAATATTAAAATTTTATAGGAGACAGGAGTTAAACTAGAGGCTTTAGTCGGGACACCTCCACTTTGAATTTAACACAAAATAAAATAGGGGAAAAACCCCTATTGATTAACAGCAGATTATAAACTATCTTTGCACATTCTAAGTATTTGGTTTTATTTACCTAATACCATAAGTGTTGTTTATGAAAAAGAGCGTGTTGTTTTACTTTTGTTTACTAAGTGTTTATTCGGTTGCACAAACTTTACATCATGATGATATGGGTGTAAAACTATTCTATACTATAGAAAAAACCAATGAATATACATTTTGCAGTGGTAATGACAGATCAGATAAAAATTTTTCAAATAAAAGGATTAATATCTGGAAGATAACCATAAACCTTGAGAATATGTATTCAGACATCATTATTCCTCGTGGTGTGGGTATTGCCAACATTAGTGTATATCCTGATCCCATTAAACCCTATTCACAAAATTATTGCAAATATAGACGTATTGCAGGTTATGGTCCGAATTACGCATATTTAGATCAATCTTTATTTAGATGGCCAATTAGAGATTATACCGTTAAAGAAGTAAAACCAGGAGAAGTAATTTCAAATATGGCATACCTCTATTTATATGAGGGACAAACACCAAAACTATCTGATTGGGAATTTTCGGGTTATAGATTTAAAAAAGATTTTAGACCATTTGACCCCATACTGGTTGATATAAAAGAAACAAAAGATAAGCCCAGTACTAAACCCGTAACTGCCTATATAGTCAAAGAAAAGGAGAAAGTCATTAAAAGCAATTATGTTAGTAAAATTGACGATTTTGATGTGCCTACTGTAAAGCTAGATCAACTAAGTTTTAATATTCCAAAAGAGAATACTAAAAAAATAGTAACTGAGGTAATAGCAACAAACCCGGTAAGTGAAAATGCCAATACCCGAAAAAATACTACTATTGAATGCCCCGGAGAAAAAGCCAATTCATTTAAAGAAAAGTCAAATAGTGCTGTTGATTCATCTGTACAAAGAGCATATAGTTGGTTGGCTTTGTACTATACTTATATTTGTGAATGTGAAATGGGCTCACCACGATCCGGCCAACTTGTACCAATGATAAATAATGTAGTAGATAGTTATTCTGCAAATACAAAAGACGCTTACGGAAAAATAGCAAAGGTGACTGAATGTGCATCTTCTACTGCTAATCGGTAAATGTTTTTTCTTTTGATTTTGATTAAACACAACTTTAAATAAAAGACTGGGCTTATCGTTAATTTAGTAATGAGTAAGAGAACCAAGCAAATCTTAGTTTGAACACAGGTTAATAAGAACTACACTAAATTTGCTTTAAAAAAATCAATAGTTCGTTGCCAAGCAAGTTTAGCTGCTTTCTCATTATATCTTGGTGTGCTGTCATTATGAAATCCATGGTTCACATCAGGATAAATATGGACTATATACTCTTTTTGATATTTTTTTAATGCTGCCTCATAATTGGGCCAACCCGCATTAACTCTCTTGTCGAGTCCGGCGTAATGTAGGAGCAACGGAGCATTAATTTGAGGGACGTCTTCAATAGGTGCCTGGCCTCCATAAAATGGGACTGAAGCCATTAGATCAGAGATACGTACGGCCATCATATTAGAGATCCAACCCCCAAAACAAAAACCAACAACACCCACCTTTTTATTACATTCTGGATGATCTTTTAGATATTCATAAGCAGCTATAAAATCTTCTAACATTTTATCCCTATTCCTTTGTTTTTGTAAAGTCCTTCCCTCATCATCATTGCCGGGATAACCGCCTAGTGGCGTCAAAGCATCCGGAGCCAATGATATAAATCCGGATAATGCAGCTCTTCTGCCTACATCTTCTATATATGGATTGAGTCCTCGATTTTCATGTACCACAATAATCCCAGCTAACTTGGTTTTAGTATCAATTGGTCTTGACAATTGACCGCAAATTTTTCCACCTCCTTTATCGGATTCATAGTTGATATACTCCGTATTAAGTTTTGGATTATCGATTGCTATTTGTAGTTTTTCCTCATATTTAGGCATGATAAAACTGAGTAAGGATGGAACGGTAAGTCCGCCAATAGCATAAATTGACAATTTCTCTAAAAACTGTCTTCTTTCAATTTTATTATGGACATATGCATCGTAAAGATCAAATACTTCTTGATCAATATCTTCCGGTTTAATTTTTTTCATAAGGATATATCTTAAATTAAAATGACAAAACATCTAATAGTCAATCAAATATACAATTTAATTATGTAGAGGGGGCGGACGAATTGTGCAGCATTATTTACTTGCCAACTGGCAGGTACTCTTTGCACAATAAACCAGAGGACTTGGTTGGGAAAAGTAAACTAAGTTTTTTGTGAGTTTCATAAATTCCGCTTTATCAAATAATGAATCATTGAATAAACATGTGTAGTACTATCTGTATAAAATTTAATATATTTGTAAATGTGGGTTTAAATTTAGTCAAGACTATGAGTACAGAAACGTTAAAAATTTCATTGGCATAAAAAATACTAGGAATTTCTGATAATAATCTATTGGAAAAACTAAAAGCAATTATCGAAAAAGAAAATATTATTGGTTATGATGCTATGGGAAATCCAATAACTGAAAGTCAATATATTCAAGAAATGGATATACTAATCAAAGATATAGATAATGGCTCTGCAGAATTATATACAACCGAAGAAGTGAAAAAGAGTATTATCAATGAAAATAATCTGGAGTAAAAAAGCAAAAATAGATCACTAAAAAAAGTCCGAAAAATGGTTTAATAGTATTAAACACTTTAACAGAACTTGCAAATTCATTACATACTTTCCCGAATGCTTATCCAATTGAACCAATTTATAATGATAAAAAAATTCGCTTTATAGCTAAATGGAGTTTTAAAATCATCTATTATATTGGTAAAAATAATATTTATATAATGAGAATTTTCAATACTCATCAACATCCTGACAAGATTAAAGAGTAATTCTATTTTTAATATCATGATAATGATAAGTTTAATTAGAAGTTAATTATATCAAGTGTATAGAAATTTATATTTTGGAGCACTAAGGTTTGAGAAACATTACTTAGCTTTTCGTTAGTTTCATAAATTCCGCTATGTCAAATAATTTGATGAATAAATGTCTGTTTGTACATAATAGATGGGTAAATGGCCAGTTAGTTGTGTGATTTAACCTTAGCATTTAAAACAAAATCCTCTTTGATAAAAATTTAAAGCCTTTAGGACAGGGATAATATACTTTCATCCTATATCACTTGTTTTTCAATATTCAAAACTGGTATTTAGCAAATAATATAATCTGTGTTACAAAAATTGTAAAACAGTATTTACTAACTAAATCAATTAAAATGAAAAAATTATTATTATTAGCCTTGATGATCAGTACGCTGATCAGTTATTCACAAAAGAAAAAAAATGGGACTATTTATATTGAACACCCTGCCATTAATACCATAGAAGCCATGACCAAAGCCTAAGTTGAAGGTGATACTGCAAAAGTAGCTTCATATTTAGCAGACGACTTAAAAACATATAATGGAACAAATGATAATAAAGATACCAAAGCCGGTTCAAAAAAGAGATTTTTAGGTGGAGCGAATTGGTGGAAAAATAATGTAGATTATATGAGTGTTGAAAGATTTCCGGGTGCTTATCCAGATGCACTTCATTACAAAGAAGACAATGATAAAGATGAAACATGGGTGCAAACTTGGGAGGTTATTAAAGGGGTTCATAATAAAACAGGGGTAAAAGTTGATTATCCTCTGCATCGATTATTTGTTGTAGATAAAAACAATAAGATCAAAACAATTATCAACTATGGAAATGGAGCCGTTTGGGCGAATGTTAGAGAGAGCTATGACGATCGTAAAAATGGTAATATTTATAACCATCATGAATATATAAATATAGTAAGACGTATGATTCATGCCTTAGAATTTAAAGATATTGAGAAGGCCTTTAGCTTTTTTGATGAAAAGGCTCGATTTAGAACTTTAGATACGCCAAGAGGTGAATTTAAGAATATAGAAGAAGAAAAAGCCAATTTTAATGAACTTCTTAAGGGGTTTGATATTAGAAGCATTGATGTAAATGGTTATCCGGATTATTTGCATTATGAATTAGATAATAGTAAGGTTGTACAATCATGGTGGACACTTAGGTTGACCCGTAAATCTGACAAGAAGAAAATTGATGTCCCAATTTTTATGATACACGACTTTAATGACGATGGGAAGATTGTTAGTGAAATAGCCTATTATAGTGAGAAATTACTAGAGAATTAATTTAAGTATATTTTATAAAAGAGGGTAAATAGCCCTCTTTTTATTTTTATGAAAATTGTATATCCTGAAGTTTGATTGGGATTAGGTGGTTCTTTGATTTATTTAGAATATAGATATTATATATAATTAACGTAACCCTATTATAAAACCCTAGTTTAACAATAAATGTTGAAAAGTTTCTAGTTTTCATTTGTGAATATTTATTAACTTTAAGAAAAATTTATAATTATGTCAATATTTAATTTGAAAGTTAATGGCAAAGAACACCAAGTAGAGGTAGACCCAACGACCCCAATTCTTTGGGTACTTAGAGATAATTTGAAATTAGTAGGTACCAAATATGGTTGTGGTTTATCGCAATGTGGATCTTGTACCATTCATCTGTCAGGTATAGCCGTGCAATCTTGCTTATTACCAATATCATCAGTTGGTAATCAAGAAATAACAACTATAGAAGGACTATCAGAAAATGGAGATCATCCGGTTCAAAAAGCTTGGCTTGAACATGACGTGCCACAATGTGGTTATTGTCAAGCAGGACAGATCATGACGGCAGCTGCTCTTTTGAATAATAATCCTAATCCTACAGATGAGGAGATTGAGAATGCTATGAACCTTAATATTTGCCGTTGTGGTACTTATTTAAGAATCAAACAAGCTATTAAAACTGCATCAACATTGTAAACTCAAAAATCATGACAAAGGTAAAAACACAATACAATCGACGTTCATTTATGAAGGTATCTGCTGCTGCCGGTGGTGGTATGCTAATAGGATTTAGCTGGTTTATAGGATGCACACCGGTGTCTAAAGCTGAAGTTTTAGAAATTCCAAAGGAATGGTTTGATATTAACGGTTATATTAAAATAGGAGACACAGGCATGGTCACTATATATTCACCTAACCCGGAAATTGGTCAAAATGTTAAGACTTCTATGCCAATGATTGTCGCTGAAGAGCTAGATGTAGATTGGAAAAATGTAGTAGTTGAACAGGCTCCATTGAATACAGGATTCTATCAAAATCAATTTGCAGGTGGAAGTCTTTCTATTCGCTTGAGTTGGGATGCCCTTAGGGCTGCCGGTGCTGCAGGTAGAAGAATGTTATTGGAAGCCGCTGCCAAAGAATGGGGATTAAATGTTTCAGATTTGACGGCCAATCTAGGAATAATCAAAGAAAATAATGGAGAGAGAACGGTTACCTATGGTGACATAGCTTCTAAAGCGGTAGGAATTAAAATACCCGAAGAGGTTGAGTTAAAAGAGATAAGCGATTTTAAAATTATTGGTACATCCAAGAAAAATGTTGACGGAAAGAAAATTGTTACCGGGCATCCTTTATTTGGTCTGGATTTCGATAGAGAAGGAATGCTACTCGCCATGGTTGAACATGCACCGGCATTTGGTATGAAGGTCAAAAGCTTTAACGAGGAAGAGATAAAGCGAATGGTCGGAGTAAAAGATGCCTTTATTGTTGATACTACAATTAATGAACCTGCTTGGAGTGACGTGAACGCTTTTCCCCAGTTGATAGCTATTGTTGGTGATGCTACCTGGTCATTAATGCAAGCCAAAAAAGCACTTAAAGTAGACTGGGAGGTAGTTGGAGAATTGGAAAATTCAGAGCTTCACCTACAAAGATTGGAAAAAGCCATTGAAAATGGAGAAGTGGAAGAAAGCAGAAAAGATGGTGATCCGGATGCTGCTTTTAAGAAAGCTGCTAAAGTGATAGAACGCACCTACAGTTCTCCATTCTTGGCCCATAATACCATGGAGCCAATGAATTTCTTTGCAAATGTTACCGAGAATTCGGCCGAATTAATTGGTCCAACACAAACTCCGGAAGCATTGGAGACATCAGTATCTAAATTACTAAACATGCCCATTGAGAATATAACTGTAAACATGACACGTATTGGCGGTGGTTTTGGGAGAAGGCTCTATGTACATTTTGGTGTGGAAGCTGCGGCTATTTCTAAAAAAATAGGTGCACCGGTAAAGCTTATGTATACCAGAGAGGATGATATGACCCAAGGTACCTATCGACCTGCCTATAGATCAAAATATAAAGCTGGCCTAGATGAAAATAATAACTTAATTGCCTTTTCGGTTAAGGGAGCTGGATTACCCGAAGGTCCCGTTTTTCCGAATCGTTTTCCGGCAGGAACAGTGGAACATTATGTTGCTGAAAAAATCAAAGGAAAGACCAATGTTTCTACAGGTGCATGGCGAGCTCCAAGATCACATTTTACAGCCGGTGCTGAGCAATCATTTCTTGATGAAGTTGCAGAATTGGCGGGTAAGGATCCAATAGATTTCCGATTGGAATTGTTTGATCGTGCTATAAATAATCCTGTTGGCGATAAAAATGATTATGAAGCAGAACGTTATGCCGGTGTGTTAAAATTGGTCAAAGAAAAATCCGATTGGGGAGCAACCAAACCAGGTGTTCATCGCGGTGTGGCAGCTTACTTTTGCCATGCTTCTTATGTGGCAGAAGTCTTTGACATAGTTATAGAAGACGGTGATCCAAAAGTAAAAAAGGTTTGGTGTGCAGTAGATTGTGGAATTGTGGTGAATCACGATGCCGCTATAAATATGGTTCAAGGAGGTGTAATTGATGGCATCGGACATGCTATGTATAGTCAATTGACCTTTACAAATGGAACAACTAATGAAAAGAATTTCGATAGATATAAATTAATTCGTAATTCACAGGTACCTGAAGAGATAGAAGTTTTCTTTGTTAAAAATGAAACAGCACCAACAGGATTAGGAGAGCCGGGTCTGCCTCCGGCAGTAGGAGCCTTGGCAAATGCCCTATATAAAGCAACAGGTAAGCGTCATTATCACCAGCCATTTATTTCAGAAAAGACAACAGCAATCTTAGGATAAACTTATTCTTGAAATACAGTTGAGTTTATTATTTTTAAAAGATGGTAGGAAAAATAACAAGCAATGAAAGATAAGCGGTAGGTGCTTGAAATTATAATAGATTAACGGACTAAATTTGTAATAAATTGAAAAGAAGTCGATTAATGTATTGTAAGTCAAAAAAATGGCACCATATTTGCAAATAAATTATTATTATAAATTAAATTACATTAAAATGAGTAAAGGAACAGTAAAATTTTTCAATGAGTCTAAAGGATTTGGATTTATCACTGAAGAAGGAGTTGAAAAAGATCACTTTGTACACATTTCTGGATTGATTGACGAAATTCGCGAAGGCGACAACGTTGAATTTGATCTACAAGAAGGTAACAAAGGATTAAATGCAGTGAACGTAAAAGTTATCTAAAGCATATACTTTAAGTTTTATAAAAGCCCATCAATATTGATGGGCTTTTTTTTTGGTGAAATCCATTTTGACAATATCACTTTTTTTATGAGAATGGTCAAAATGAATGCTTGTCCAGATAGCAGTCGGGATAACCCCGTTTTTTTGGCGGGGTCTAAGTTTAGTCTGCTTACTGGCGGCTAAGGTATATCTTAGCTATCAGCGGACAGGATCGACCTTTGGCTCAGTTTTAAAAACAAAATTGTCCCGTTCATGCGAATTTAGAAAACGCTTTGGATTATTTATTTTGATTGATAAATTCAATTACTTCATCAGCAAAAAGGTGAGGTTGATTAAACATTGGGGCATGACCAGATTTTTCAAAAAAGACCAATTTTTTACTACTGGATCCTAAAAGATCATATGCTTCTTGTCCAAATTTAGGAGGTACCACTAAATCGTGTCGGCCCCATAAAACCAAGGCTGGAATAGTAATCTCGGATAACCTGTTGGTATAAGTTAATTCATCATGTAAGCCGTTATCATTTAATATTGTATGGATGGTTAAAAGGTTCCATAGGCGGGTAAATAAATTATATTTAAAAAAGACATCACCATCGTAATCGCCTTTGTCAATAATGTTGTCATTAGTTAAAATAGATTCGCCTTCATACGCTTTGCTATTTAAGTCATGAAAATCTCTATCTGAATAGGTATTCGCATCTACTTTGTCTACCAAATTTAAAACGCCATTCCAAAATTCTATATTATTTTCTAAGGCTATTTGTTCGTTAGCTACTATCGTAAAAAAGTTAATATATTCAAGATATAGACCTTTTTGATCATGTACACCATCAATATCAATCCAACCCTTAAATACATGTTGGTCTTTTAATAATGTAGCAGGTCCTAAAGTCCCTCCCCAACTATGTCCCATAAGGAAGAATTTGGCGTCATCACCATATTTATGTTGAATTACTTTGACCAAGGCCAACACATCTTCTGCCATAATATCTACATTGATCCCATCTTTTGAATATGTGCCCTGAGACATACCTGAACCACGTTGATCAAAATAAACAACCGCACAAGTTTTTTCTATTTCACTTTTTATGGTTCCATATCTATAACTTAATCCATAACCACCTGGTCCACCGTGAAGAATAATTAAAAATACTTTTTCAGACCCATTTCCGTAAATATAAGCCGGCATATCTGCCCCTTTATGACGTACAATTAAGGTATCCTCTAAATTAGAAATATTTTCACTATCTGAACAAGAAATTACCTGTATAGCAACAAGTAGGACTAAGAAAATTTTTAAACCAAGTGTCATTAAATGTTTCATAGTGTTAAAATTTAAAACGATATCCATAAGATACTGTAAAGGTTGGTAAAATACTTGCATTATAAGGCGTGCGTATTCCAAAGTTAAAATTAAAATACCTTCCAGACAAGGCTTTATTTTTTCTAAATTTACCAAATCCGAAAGTTAGGGAAGGTGCGTAATAAATTCTTCCTGCCAAGGTTTTTTTTTGGACATCATCACCTTTGACTTCATAAACTTCTGGCAGAATGGAACGATATAATCCAATAGGATTAATGCCAATGCTAATTTGTTTTCCTTTGGGATTTGTACGTCGCCAAATGAGTCCTAAACTTGTCAATAATCCCGTATCTGTCTGGGTTGCAGGCATAAAAGTAAATCCTATTTCACTTTGTAATACATACTGATGTGTGATGAGCTTTGTTCCTCGTTTCTTCTTTTTTTCATACGCCTTTTGACGCCATAGATATTCGGCTCCAATAGTAATACCTTGATTCCAAAGAATATTCCCCGTATAACTTGCTTTGAATTCTATTCTGTCATATAAGGATTTAGAATTTATAATTGAATGGTCAGATTTGTTTTGTGCAAAAAGGGAATAACTATTTAAAATTAGAAAAACAAGTGGTAATTGCCGCATAAGTGAATGGTTGATTTCTCAAATATCAATAAATTAAGTGTGACCATATCATAAATAAAATATAATATTTTTATAAATTTTTGTGAAGAAGAAGCTCAATGGTTGGATTGCTTTATTGGAGCAAGACAGACATGGTAGCTGTGTGGATGAGCATAATACTGTATTTAATTAAGGTTTTTGCCCCTCCTAAGTGGGGCTATTAAAACGAAATAAGATTATTAAACTAATTGTTCGATTCTCGAAAACGGTATCCTTACCTTTGCCAAAAACATTTTTTATGTCAAAAATTTTTTCCGATTTAGGAATTAATGAACAGTTACAACAAGCTTTAGCTGATTTACAAATTTCTGTGCCTACAGATATTCAAAAAAAAACAATTCCGGTTGTATTACATCAAAAAGAAGATGTGGTTGCATTAGCAAAAACAGGAACTGGAAAAACAGCAGCATTCGGACTACCTTTATTACAATTGATAGACTTAGATAATACCGCAGTTCAAGCGGTAATCTTAACACCTACAAGAGAACTGGGACAACAAGTTCATGCGAATTTGATTTCTTTTGCTACACATATGCCCTCAATTTCCATTGCTTCTGTTTGTGGTGGAATTCCCATTAAACCTCAAATAGAACGTTTAAAAAACACTACACATATTGTGGTGGCAACACCAGGCCGATTATCAGATCTTATTAAACGGAACGCTGTTAACATCAAAAATATCTCCTATTTTATTTTAGATGAAGCAGATGAAATGGTGGGTGCCTTAAAAGAAGGATTGGATAACATTATCAAAGAAATTCCGAAATCTAGAAGAACATTGTTGTTTACTGCAACTATGCCGGGTACCATCAAACAATTGGTTCAAAATTATATGTCCAAGCATGTAGTGCATATAGAAGCAGACATGTCAACTATAGGGCATCAGGGCATAGAACATCAATTTGTAGTGGTAGAGCCGATAGAAAAATTGGATGTATTGCTACACTTCTTAAATTCTAAACAAGGAGAACGAGGCATTATTTTTTGTAAAACCAAAGCAGCCGTTAATAAATTGGCTAAGAACTTAGCCATCAATAAATTTTCTTCAGGAGCCATTCATGGTAGTTTGACACAAGGCATTAGAGATCGGATAATGGGTCAATTTAGAGAAGGCTTTATAGATATTTTAGTCGCAACAGATCTGGCTGCTCGAGGCATTGATATTAAAGAAATTTCATATGTTGTAAATTACCATTTACCAGATACCTATGACACTTATGTACATAGAAGTGGTCGTACAGCTAGAGCAGGAGCAAAGGGCTTTTCTTTAACAATTCTACAGCAAGAAGAAAAAGCAGATATTGCAGATTTTGAGGCTGCATTAGGCATTGTTTTTAATGAATACAAAAAAGCCGATGCACAAAGCATAGAAGAAAATAAAGGCTTGCTATGGGCTAAAAAAATATTTAAGACCAAACCCAATCGTACCATTTCTGATGACTATAAAAAACAAATCAGCACAATATTTCATCATTTAACCAAAGAGGAATTGATAGAGAAATTATTGGCAAATTATATAGCACAAACAAAGTTAAGTACTCCAAAACCAGAAGCTATTAAAAAAGATAAAAATAAGATTAGATATGGCAAATAGCATCAAAGAACAACAAGATATTCTTGAAAAATTAAAGATCTACACCCTAAACCCAATGCAAGAAGAAGCCTTGGATGTTATCACAAACAATGCGAATACCATAATAATCTCTCCTACAGGAACTGGTAAGACCTTGGCATTTTTATTACCATTAATAGCGGCATTAGATCCGGAAAGTAAGGAAGTACAAGCATTAATTATAGTACCTTCTAGAGAATTGGCACTGCAAATAGAGCAAGTCATTCGAAATATGGGTTCTGGTTATAAAGCCAATGCCATTTACGGAGGAAGAGCCATCTCAAAAGATAAAATAGAGCTTAAACATACACCTGCCATTTTAATAGGTACTCCCGGAAGATTGTCTGATCATTTTGAGCAAGCACGTTTTACGTCAAAAGAAATCAAAACATTGGTGATTGATGAGTATGATATTTCATTTGAAGTTGGTGCCGATGGCGATATGAGAAATATTATCAATCATTTGCCAAACATTACAAAACGTATTCTGACTTCTGCAACGCAAGGAACTTCAATACCTAGTTATTTTAAAATGGAGAATGCAGTCACTTTAAATTCCATAACAAAAGAATCAAGTTCAAAATTGGTGGTGAAAACCATCCTTTCGCCTTCTAAAAACAAACACAATACGTTAGTGGCTTTACTACATCATTTGGGTAATGAACCTGGTATTGTTTTTTGTAATAGAAAAGAGCGTATTGAAGATCTAAGTCGCTTTTTAGATAAAAAGAACATAGCACATACTTGTTTTCATGCAGGGATGGAGCAAAGAGATCGAGAACGTGCCTTGATAAAATTAAGAAACGGAAGTGTGTCTGTTCTGATTGCAAGTGACTTGGCTTCTAGAGGACTTGATATTCCAGAAATGAAATATATAATTCATTATGAAATTCCGGATGCGTATTTAGAGTATACACATAGAAATGGCAGAACTGCCAGAGTGCATGCCAAAGGAACCGCTTATTTGATAAAAGGGAGCAACGAGGTTTTTCCAGAGTTTATAGAAAAATCGAAAGTGGAGACCTTAACGATTACCGGAGAACGTAAACCTAATTATTGGACTACCTTATTTATTTCCGGTGGTCGTAAGGATAAAATCTCTAAAGGCGATATTGCCGGATTATTTTTCAAATAAGGTGAAATTAATAAAGATCAATTGGGGATTATTGAATTGAAGCTAGATTGTGCTTTTGTTGCCGTTCCGGTGAGTATTGCTGATGATTTAGTGCATAAGCTAAATAATTCGCGATTGAAAAAGAAAAAAGTAAGGGTTATGCGTATTTAGTGACATAAATTTTATTGATTGACCGTTAACATAAGCTAAAAAGCTTCGTCACCCTCAACTTATTCAGGGTTGCATTCAACAAAAAGCTGAATGTCAAATAGAAATGAAAGCTGTAATCGAAGATGCATGAATTCATTAAAAAAATAGAAATTAATGAGCAAACTAGTGCAACATGACGTTAAGCTATATTATTAATTACAGATATATAAATCATTTTTTAAAAGGAATTTTTATAAGGAAATGCGATAATTTTCTAAAAGATTATAAATCTATTTATACGTATGAGTACTGAACAACCAGATAATCCATTACATGGAATAAAACTAGCTGAAATTTTAGAGGAGTTGGTCAATTTTTACGGCTGGAAAGGCTTAGATGAGCGTATTAGAATTAATTGTTTTCATTCAAATCCTTCTATACAATCAAGTCTCAAGTTTTTACGTAAAACCCAATGGGCCAGAGATAAAGTAGAACAGTTGTATTTGGATACTAAAAAAGTTGATTGAAGTATTTTATATTTGTCCTATAATCTGTCCAAGGGGGACAAGTTGTACCGCGTTATGCCTGTCCGCCGAATCCGCCTAAAGGATTACTTTGCTTTGGTCAAAGCGAGATATATCACTTATTCTTTTCTTAAAAAGTTTAGTTAAAATGATTGTTTTACCAATGATAATGGAACACTCTTTTGCGGAAGGGCAGAGGAGAGGGCAAATGTGTGTGGAATGGCAAAATATTTTTATTAAAGTTAAGTTAAGTTAAATATTTGTGAAAAAAGTACAAATAATACGCTTAAGAAGTAATTTTTTTAAATAAAATACGTTACTTTCGTATATATAAAACTAAATCACATGTTAATCGAATTCAGCGTAGGGAATTTCAAATCTATTAAGGATATTGAAACTTTAAGTCTGCATGCTTCTAATCTTCAATCAAAATATCCCCATTTGGAGGTGAATAACTTGTTTAAAGAAAATAATGGATTAAAGTTATTGAAATCAAAAGCAATTTATGGAGCAAATGCAAGTGGTAAATCGAATATTTATAAAGCATTGGAATCTTTTAAGGGAATTGTAATGAATAGTGTCGGAAATGAGAAAATCTTATTAAAGAATATTAGTCCATTCAAACTTTGCGATGCAACTCAAAAACAACCAACTTATTTTCAAGTACAATTCATAATTGATGAAACTGTATATAGATATGGATTTGTTGCTGATAATGAAATTATTCATTCAGAATGGTTGTTTAAAAAAGTAGAAAGAGAAACAATGCTTTTTACAAGAGAACGTGATGATTTAGATATTAATAAATCTCAATTCAATGAAGGAGAAATTTTAAAAGATATTTTTAAAAAATCAAATAAAGATTCTGCTTTCGATTCATATTTGATTTTAACTTTTATTGCTAAAGTCTTAAAAGGAAATATCTCTAATGAATTATTTAAATTTATTATTAATAAGATTGTTCTGGTTTCAGGACTTGACAGCGATTTGAATAAAAAGTTTGCTGAGAATTTCATAGAAGATGTTAAACAGAAAAAAATTCTGGTTGACTTAGTGAAAGCCGCAGATATGGGAATTGACGACATTGGCTATATCGTATTAAATGATAATGAAGAAAATAAAAAGGTAGAGGGTAAAAATTATGATGAAGAAAAATTGGTTTATGCTGTTAAGAAACAATACAATGACAAAAATGAAGAAAATGGAATGACGTATATGGGGTTAGATTTTGAAGAATCAAAAGGAACTCAAAAAATGTTTGAGTTAGCACCATATATAATTAATTGCCTTAATAAAGGAGGTGTTTTATTTATTGATGAGTTTGACTCAAGGTTTCATTCTCTATTAACAAAAAAAATTGTAGAACTTTTTAATTCTAAATCTAATACCAGAGGTCAATTAATTTTTATAACTCATGACACGAATCTACTGTCTTCAAAGCTTTTAAGAAGAGATCAAATTTCTTTTGCAAGTAGAGATAAACTTGGAATTAGTCACTTTTACTCACTAGCTGAATTTAAAGGTGTTAGGAGCTCGTCATCATATGAAAATGATTATATTCATGGGAAGTATGGAGCCATTCCTGCTTTAAATGATTTTGAAGAATTTTTTATAGAAGATTAACAGATAGAATATAGGAAAGAGAACAAAGGCTGTTAAAATAACTGATATAAAAAGTGAAAAACCTTGGTTAAAAAAAGTAGGATTATCTCCTTACAAAGAAGAAACTAAAAAGCCAAACAAAACGTTTCTTATAGTCTGTGAAGGTCAAACAGAGGCATTGTATTTTAAATCTTTTCCGACAATATCAGCCGAAGTAAAAACCTATGATATGGGATGCTCAAATGTGACTCTTGTAGATTGCACAATTGCGTTGGCAGAAGATAGCAATTATGATGAAGTATGGTGTGTTTTTGATATGGACTTTAAAGGAGATGTTAATGGTCAATTTGAGGATTTTAATTCAGCTATACAGAAATGTGTAAATGCAGGAATTAAATGTGCTTATTCTAATGATGTATTTGAATTGTGGATTTACCTGCATTTTCAATTTACAGATCAACGAAACCATCGTGTTTTTTATTACCAACAGTTAGGTGAGATATTTAACATCAATTATGAACGAGATGGAAAGAAAAGAAAGTTTGTGCTAAAATTATATGATTATCTGAATAAACATCAAAATTCGAATCAGTTAACTGCAATAGAAAGATCCAAAAAATTAGAAAGTCTACATGAAGGATTTGCTCCACATCTTCAAAACCCAATTACGTTTGTTCATTTATTGGTTGAAGAGCTTAATGAATATCTATCGTAAAACGACCTCATATTTTATTGGCTAAAATAACAGGTGAGTAAAGTTACTATATTTTACAGATTAGATATAAAGTTTCTTAAAACATAAAAATGTATCTTGCTATCTATTAATAACCTCAATGAAAATGTATTAAAATTTATGAAAACAGAGCTTAAGAAAGCTCAAATTGAAGTTTTTCAAAATGAAAGTGGCCTGCCTTCGCAAAGCTACGGACAGGCTAGGAGTAGGGAAGGCGTTGATTTTATTATTAAGACCAATACTGCAAATATTCATGAAGTGTATTTACAACCCATTAATTTGGATATAGAAAGAAAAGTTAAGATTCCAAAACTAACATTAGGAGAGCCAAAAGACAATCTTTGGGTAGCATTAGTGCTTATTATTGGTAATAAAGCCATAAATTTCTATTTAATTATTCATTGTTTCTTATTGTTTTTAAGGGAATTCATGAATGCTTCGCATTTCCTTCTAAAATAGTAAGAACACCAGATGATTTTGTGTTTATTGAGAACGAAGTGAGTAGTTTTCCACATTTATCAAATTGGGAAATCAAGGTATTTACCAAGGCTATTCCTGAATTAAGTAAATTTGGTTTAGATAATATGATTGACAAGCTATAATATTATGTTAAATAAGGTTCTCAAACGAAATATACTAACAGCTTATTTAATTAGTGTACCTCTTGGTTTATTTACGATTTTATTTGTTTACGCCATGCCAGTTATAATTACTGATGAAGGTTTGCCAACAATACTTATGGTTGCAACTTATGGATGGGCAAGTTTAGGTCTTTTTCTATCATTTTTAGCATCTTTATGGTATGGTAGTAAAAAGGCTCATGGAAGATTACTTAAAGGTAAAAATTTGCTTTCAGCTTCATTTAAATTCTCATTGACAATTAATACTCTAATTTGGTTGACTTTCATAATTGTTGTAATAATTAATAAACTCTATATGAATTATGAGCTTTCATTTATAAGAGATAATCCTGATAGTGGTCTTTTTAACCTTATTTATGTAATAGTATTACCTCTGATAGCTTTTATAACATCAGTAATTGGTACAACATTTACTATTGGTCTATTGATTAGCTATATTTTTGATAAGAATATTAAAAAAATAAAGTTTTAGAAAGGGGTTAAACACCCTTAAAAACTCAGGTAAAACCTCCATAAAATAAGGGAAAAATACGGGTTGACTTCTCATAATTATCGATTTATCTTTGAGTATTATTAACTTAAAAAAAACTATTATGAAAAAAGGAAGTCAAACTGATTCATTCGCTAATGAAGCTATTAGTTATGAAAAACAATCGGCAATTTTAGAATTGCTGAGACAAAGACCTGTACTTTACGAAGTTTGTAAATGGGAAATTGATCCAATTACCAAAAAACCTCGAAGAATATGCTGGATTGAGGAACCAGTGAATGCTCTTGTATTGAGCTAAATTAAAATTTGGTATTTTTATAAAACAGGATGGTCTCATAGACCATTTTGTTTTTATAAAGGTTTCATAAACTAGATTAATCCTGTGGATTAATTTAGTTTTGAGAAAGTTGATGCGGCTGCAAAGTTATAATCACGCCTGCGGCGTACTATAACACAATTATGTTAAATAGAGTTTAAATGGCTCTATACGAAAATCACTATAAATGTCCCATAATCCTCCAAAGGCGGACAAGTTGTACTGCGTTATGCCTGTCCGCCTTTGGAGGATTACTTTGCTTTGGTTAAATGCAGGGCAGAGCGTTAAGAGGACATCATTAAAAAGGTAATGATTTACCTTTTTAATGATGGGCCAGTCGATGTCGCCGGAAGTAGACTAATTTAGTCCCCAGTACTCGGGAAGCCAGATGGCGCTTTGGCATACTACATTTCTATTAAAAATTTTCTTCTCAAAAGTTTTTTCTGCAATGTTAATGTAACACTTTATATGCAACGACGTAGGAGGGAAGCGTAATGTGTGTGGAATGTTATGCGAATTGTTTACTTCCATTTTAATAATCCTTCATTAGGCTCTTTCAATGCATTTGAATTTTCAATTTGTTTTAACATCATGTCAAAATTAGTAGGATTAAGCCAATAACTATATGCCTGAACATTAACCATCATTTTTATATAAACATCTGGGTTGGATTCTCTTGTAAGCTTTCTTAATGCCCCTAAATAGTCATCACGATAAACATTTGGAATTATAATACGCTGTTCAGAATTTTTAACCAATTCGGAATTCATCATTACCCTCGCTATCCTTCCATTTCCATCATTGAAAGGATGAACTTCACTTACAAGAAACATCATATATATTGCTCTTCCAAATGCCGAAGGAATTGAGTTAATAACATCATAACCAGCTTTCAAAGTTCCTGCAACCATTTTAGGTATTACGAAATGTGTATTTCCTGCTCTATTACTCCTTTCTTTAAACATTCCTGGTTCTTTATCAGGTCTTCCTCTTAATATTGTTTCATGCCTTGCTCTTAATACATCAATAAACTCTTCCTTACTTGAGGGAGTTTTACTCATTTCGAATTTATTCGAGCAAATTTCAAAAGTCCCTTTTACATCATGCGTATCTCCAGTTCGGTTAACAATTATTTGATTTTTATAAATAATATCTACTGCCTCATCAATTTCAAATGTTGTTCCCTCAATATAATTTGAAAAATAACTTTCAAAAAAAGCAAATGTCCGGAATTGCTCTTCATTCTTTGCGTTGTCATCAATTCTGTCAAATGGCATAATTTTTAAAGCTCCAGCTAACTTTTGAAAAAGATTTAATCGATTAGGGTCATAAGGCTCACCGAATGACTGTGCCATTGCTGCTGGTGATTTCAGTATTTTACTAGGCTTCGTGGATAATAATGCTCCTATTTTTTTATTTAACAGGTCAAATTCTTTGATTAACCCTAATTCTTTAGAGATTTCTCGAGATTTATCGCGAAGCTCATTTAATTTTTTTTCACCAGCTTTATTCAAAAACAGTAATAACTTTTCCTCGATAATATCTTCCGCTACAGTTTTAAATTCTCCACCTGTTGATCTACTAGAAGTCAAATTTTCTAGAAATGTTCTTTCTTGAGACGAAACATATAAATCTTTGTATAATGGGTTATCGTTATTTAAAGGACCAGGACCTTTTGTAAATTTAAGAATTACCCCAGGCCATCTCACAACTCTGTTTTGTGATGATGTTAAATATAGATAGCCTTTTGGAGATAGCGTATATTCAATTGAAGATCTATGGCTTAATAAGGCTCCAGGATAATGTCTAGATATTAATTGAAATAAGTGCCTTTTAACTATGGTATCATCAGTATCTATAAAGTTTGATGTATATGCCTTTGGAAGCAACTTCCTTATTCTTCCATCTTTCAAAAGCCCACTTAGTTTTCGGGATTCTGTTGAATTCGAAGAACTATATATTATTTCTGGTAAATCTAATTTCATGATAATCTCTGCACTTAATTTTTATATAACATCAAATATAGTAAAATTATTGCACTTAAAAGTGTTATTTTGTATAATTATTGCATCTAAGGGTGCTAAGCAAATAATTGCACCTATTTGGATACAATCAGTGTATTAAACCAAACTATTGCACTTAAAACAATTTAAATAACAAATATTTGCATTTAAAAGATGTTTATTCTATAATGAAGTGACTATTATTATTTACTTCAATTTATTTTTGTTAATAAAAAAGATCATTTTGTTAATATTTTATATCTCATTTAATGATATATAAAATGGGTATTATGTAAATTCGCATTATGAATCGAATAAAAGAAATTTTAGAAGAAAAAGGAATTAAGCAAATTTGGCTCGCAGATAAAATGGAAAAGAGTTATAATATGATTAATTCTTATGTCCAGAACAGGAGACAACCAAGTCTTGAAGTTTTGTTTAAAATTGCTTCAATATTAGATATATCTGTTAAAGAATTAATTGATACAAACATTAGTGATAATGATTATAACAAACCGTTAGCTCCCATTTTGGTTAATGAAGAAGAATCTGATTACGAAAAAGTGATTAAGATACCACTAATAGGAAGTGTATCTTGTGGATTACCAATTTTTGCAGAAGAAAACATTGAAGCTAGGGTACCAATTTCTATCAAATTAATAAAAAAAGGAAATAAATATTTTTTACTAAGAGCTAAAGGAGATTCAATGAATGAGACTGGAATTAATGATGGGGATTTAGTATTAATAAGACAACAACAACATGCAGAAAATAGAGATAGAGTAGTAGCTTTAATTGATGATGAGGTAACAATTAAAGAATATCATCATAATGGCAATTTAGTAGTATTAAAACCAAGATCAACAAATAAGAAATATCAACCAATAATTCTATCTGATGAATTTAGAATTCAAGGTATTGTAGAAAGCGTAATTAAATTTTGAAATGGAAGAAATTAAGCAATTAGAACAGTCTAGGTATGTTCTCAATAGATTCGATCACTATATAGAAGGCGCTAATAGTAAGGGTAATTTTTTGCTGGCATTTAGTACGTTTTTATTTGGGTTTATTGTAACTAGTTTTAATAATATCGTTGCGTTTAGCAATTGTCGATCAGAGGACTTGACAACAGTATTACTTATTTTAATTTTAGCACTTGGGTTACTAAGTATTGCTTTTACCATAGCTGCCGTATTTCCGTTTTTAGAAACTAACAACTCTAGTAGTAAAAAATATCACTCTTTAGTATTTTTTAATTCTATTGCTGAAATGGATGAAAAAGATTTTTTAGAGCAATTCAAGGAACAAAAAGATAAAAAAATGTGTAGAGATATGGCAAAGCAAGTTTATGCTATATCCGAAGGTTTAAAAACAAAATATTTCAGAATTAGCTGGTCAATTAGATTCGTTTTTGTCCAATTAATTCTAATCTTAACAATTATAATAGTAAAGGTATTATGAGTTTATTTAAAAACTATAAATCAGGTATTGAAAGTGTACTAGGTAGGTCGGACAGAAGGTTTGAGAAAGGTTTAAAATCTCCCTATTTATTACTCAACGAGAATTCAAAAGTTTATTCTTCTGTAGCTACTGCAATTGAACCAGATTCAAAAACGATTTTAGAATTTGATTCTAGTGAATTACAAAAATACTTTGGTCAAAATGAATATTCTTTTGACAATGTTACCATAGGCAATCACCCCGACTTTGAATATTTAGAACAAAACGAAACCCTTAAACATCATTGTGTTTCAATGTTTGTTGATATTAAAGGATCTACAAGGTTAGCACTTAAATATTCTTTGGAAGAAGTACGTTTAATTAAAGATACTTTACTAACCCTTTGCATAAACGTTGTTAGTCACTTTGGAGGGCATGTACATAGATTACAAGGAGATGCCGCATTCGTGCAATTTGTAAGGAAAAATTCTAATCCAAACAATAGTATAATAAATGCACTTAATGCTGCTAGTGTGTTGTGTCAATTTGTTTCTGAAGATTTATCAGCAGCATTTGAAAGTTATGGTTTAGACCCTATAAAAATTAGAATTGGATTAGATTATGGGAATGATGATGAAGTCATGTGGTCACATTATGGTATTACAAATTGTAATGAACTAACTACTACAAGTTTGCATACCGATTTAGCCGCTAAACTACAGCATAAGGCGTCAGTGAATTCGATAAGAATTGGTAAAAATTTGGTGGACGCAACAGAAATGAAAGAAGCATATATTACTACGCCAATAGTAACTAAAAATGGGCAATCTGTTGAAGATAGATACATTATTCAGTCTTCAGAATTTAGCTATAGACAATTTGTCTTCAATTGGAAAAAGTACTTGAATAGTTTTTCTTTCTATAGATTAAATGGAAATGGAAAGTTAGAAATTATTGATAATCCTTACACTCTAAAAGCTAGTATTTATATACCCGAACAAGAAATTATAGCTTCTCAGTATTATGAGAATAATTATGCAATTCTTAAAGAGAAATATATTAAATATCAGTTAATGAGTAATGGTGTTCCATACCACAAAAAGTCATTCGAGAAAATTGTTTGGGAAGCTTTCAATTCTGGAAGAGAAGCAGTGGTAGCCAAAGAAGAACATCATAATTTTGAAAATTATTTTGTAAATAAAACGTATTGCATTGCTCATGCAGGTTACCATGGTAACCACTATTTAAAATGCACTATTCAAAGAGAGCATTCAAATAATGTGGTGCTTAAGTTTCCAATTTATGTAGATAATAAGTCGGATTCTGAAGCTAATTTTAATAGCAAATTAAATTAAAAAATAGAGATTATGTCAAAGAAAAACCAACACGTTGTACCATCGGGTAAAAATTGGGCAATAAAAGGAGCTGGGAATTCAAAAGCAACAAAAATCGTTACTACTCAGCAGGAGGCGACTAAAATTGCTCGAGAAATTGCAAAAAATCAAGGTTCTGAAATGTTCATTCATAAACGTAATGGACAAATAAGGGAAAGAAATACTTATGGAAAAGATCCTTTTCCTCCAAAAGGGTAATTATTGGTTTCGGCCTCATAAAATTTTGGTTTAAACAATAGGTGAGTGGTGCGTACTTATTATAAGCTGCGGTTCTTAATTATTAATATTATAATATTGTTTATCAATTAGTTACGATTTACTTTGATATTTTCAACGCTTCTTATAATATAGCATAACGAACCGTAATTGTTTCCAAAATTATATGCAGCCTTGAATTATTGTTTAGCTCACGCATTTTCTATTGTTTTATGAGTTCTTGAATCTCCTAAGGTTGATTTCTTTTATTTCAAGACAAAAGATAATGAAAGAAGAAAAAGAAAAGACAAATTGAAAAACTTAAGTTAACAAGTGTATAGAAATTTATTTTTTTAAATTTTGTACTCTTGTGGCAATCCACGAGAATCTCGTAATTATTTTTATCACGTACATTTTTCGAATACGCGATTTATAAACAGAGCAAAAAGGAAAGCTTTTATTTTGGCGTTGGCAAGCGATGGATAATTGTGTGTAAAATAAATTGAGATAGCAATTTGATTTTATAAAACAATCGAGCGTTTGACAGCGGCAACTGCGTAGCACAACACGAGAACTTATTTGTAAAATAAGGATAGGCCGAGTAATTCTAAACGCCAGAGGCGGTCAGGCATAATGTCAAATGTAAATTTTAATTTACATTCATGAACTCCTTTAAAATTCATTATAATAGATGGTGAGTAAATTATAGGACATTTGTGTAACGGAATGTTAGTCGCTGAGAATTGTGTATTTGAAATTTTAATGACCCAAGTACCGAATATTAAAACTATAGAGAAAACACTCTGGGATATTATACATTTCATAAAAATAATTGATCTAGTAGACCAATTAGTTTTTGAGAAAGTTGATGTGGTTGGGGATTATAGGATCTAATGTAACTTATAGTTTGAAGAGCCGTAAATTAGCTTTAACATAATTGTTTGTTATAATCACACCTTTGGCGTACTATAACACAATTATGTATAAATAGCCTGAAATACGGCTATATGCTAATTTACTATATATGTCCCATAATATATATTATGTTAAATAGAATAAGTATAATAGCCACAATCTTCATCGGCTATCCTTATAATAATACTATATATCCCCTATAGTCACTTCCTTATGCTCTAAGGATTTTATTTTACCATTATAACTAATTGGTGTTCTCTCAGAGCTATTCACATAAATTTGTGTACTGTGATTCGGAAATATATATACTATAATATTATAAATTTCATTGTCGCGTTCTTGCTTTATCTTAAAACGCATTTCAATGCGTCTCTTTTTAGAATTATAACTAATTTCTTGGCTCATAGGCTTGTCATCAAATTTAATGCCGCCTTCATTACTGCCATAGTTACCACCAAATTGTCGTTCACCAAAATATGGCAAATACGCCGTTATCGTATCGCCATCCATTTTAAATGAGTTAGAATTACCTATGAGGTCAATGCTACTTGCCGTATTACCCGGTGCCAATAAGCCCGAGTTCGCCACCTCACTAAATGCAGCTGTTGGTATAGGTGACGCTCTGTAAGATACGATCTCAAAAGGCGTCTGATTACCCCATAATAACATTTCTTTTTGTTGTGCTTCTGTTACAATTTTTGGACTTGTACAACTTATAAATACCATAAACACTGCAACAGTAAATACCAATGTTTTCATATGAGTTATATTATATAATTGTTTTCAATTAAATCCCACAATTTCTATACCAATCTACTACTTTGACTTAACAAATAACGTACTTTTGCCAAATGCTCAAGCAAAAAATCTCTAATGTAGAATTTGTAACCATAATGGCTTCGCTTATGGCCATAACGGCCTTAGCCATAGATGCTGTATTACCTGCCTTAGATGTGATTGGTAAAGATATTGGTGTGGAAAATCCACAAAACAACCAACTTATTATCATCCTCATCTTTTTAGGTTTGGGTGTTGGTCCGCTAGTATTTGGGCCTGTATCTGACAGTATCGGAAGAAAACCCTTAGTTTACTTGGGTTTTGCCATCTTTATCATTGCTAGCTTTATTTGTATTTTTTCTGAAAGCCTAGAAATGATGATCTTCGGAAGAATTCTACAAGGTATTGGCCTCTCCTCACCACGTACCATAAGCATAGCCATGGTGAGAGATGCTTATGAAGGCGATTATATGGCTAGGATCATGTCGTTTATTACAACCATATTTATACTGGTTCCGGTGGTTGCTCCTACCTTAGGAAAATTTATGCTAGATCATTACAATTGGCAAGCCATTTTCTATATCCAGCTAATATTCGGAATTTTAGTCACACTCTGGTTCTTTAAAAGACAACCGGAAACCCTTAGCGATCTCCATAAAAAAAAATGGACGTCCTCTATATTTATGGACGGATTTAAAGAGCTTATTACCCATAAAAGTACTCTTGCTTTTACAGTAATTTCCGGATTTATAACAGGGTCTTTTCTGGTATACCTTAGTACTGCCCAACAGATTTTTCATGAGCAATACAATTTGATTGATGAATTTCCCTATATATTCGCTGCATTAGCCGTAACTGTGGGAATGGCCACATTATTAAATGGAAATTTGGTATTGCGTTTTGGTATGCTAAAACTCATTACCTGGGCCTTAATTTTATATTTTTTGGCCTCTTTACTTTATGTGATCTTATTTTATAGCACCACCAACCCCAGTGCCTTGATCCTCTTTTTATTCTGTGCAGTACAATTTTTTGCTATTGGTTTTCTGTTTGGGAATTTAAGAGCCATAGCCATGCAGCCTGTGGGTCATATAGCGGGGATTGCCTCAGCCATAACGGGATTGATCTCTACATTAATGGCAGTTCCCTTAAGTATTTATATTGGTGCCTTTGTAAAAACGTCTGTATTACCTATGTTTATTGGGTTTACGATTTGTAGCCTGATCTCCATAGGCATATTATATTATATAAAAGGTTTACGGAAAAAAGAAATATAACTGTATTTTTGAAAACCGTTTCTGGCAATCTCACTTTTTAGTAAGTACGTTAAGCTGTAAGCTCCTCCCTTTGGATAAAGGGAGGTGGCCACGTTTTTTTGCGTGGACGGAGGGATTGAAAACTCAAACCTTACTTACCTGCCTCCTTATCTTCAAATATAGGATGTACTTCAATCGGATTACAACAAACCTCACAATCCTCTATATAAACTTGGTTCCTTACAGAACTATCCATGAGCATCGATATTTCCTCCCAGCAATGGACACACTGAAAAAAATATTCTTCCATAATATATTTAATAAATCTTAAACCTTAAGTGTGTTTAACTTTAAATAACTACAATTAAATATCTGTATATTAAATTATTATCTCAACATAATTATAACCATTTTAAAAAATAATCCATCATGGCTTCCTTCAATTCATAATGCAATTTTATATAGGTTTTCATATCATCTCTTAAAGTATTTTGCTGGTTTTGTAGTCTTCCATCAATATCCTCATTAAGATTTGCGAATTGTATATTTTTTAATTTAGCCTTACACTTATGCAGTAATTTTGAAATAGCATCTTTCTCAATCATGATACGGTTTTGAAAACTCTCTAAGGGTACTAATGCTCTATCGCTAAATTCTCTGCTGGCAATTTCTTCCAATTTTTCTTCAAAAGTGTCCATTTCATTAAAATGAAACTTTAATTCTCTTCTCCAAGTTTCTAAATTAAATTTTAAATCGCTTAAATATAATACTTTAGTCTGCATATGTGTAAATTTTAATGGTTATTATAATTGTTTTACTAAATCTTGCTGCACATTTCTTGGTACAGGCTGGTATGATGAAAATGTTGAGCCAAATGCTGCCCTACCTTGTGTTAAACTACGCAAAGCGGTTGAATATCCGTACAGTTCAGCTTCAGGTGCTAAACATTTTAATATTTGATAATTTTCATTATTGCTAATTCCTTGAATAATTGCTCTACGCGATTGTAGATCAGTCATCACATTCCCCACCATTTCCTCCGGAACTTTCACTTCTAATTCTTGTACGGGTTCTAGTAATTTGGGATTTGCATTTAAAAAAGCTTCTTTAAAAGCATGAGCACCAGCAATTTTAAAGGATATGTCATTAGAATCTACAGGATGCATCTTACCATCATATACCATCACCCTTACATCTCTTATAAAAGAATTGGTCAATGGTCCATTTTCCATAACTTCCAAAATACCTTTCATTACAGAGGGTAAATAACGCAGATCTATTACACCACCAACGATACAGTTGTAAAACCATAGTTTTCCACCCCAAGGTAAATCTACTTCTTGTTTGCCTCTAATATTGAATCCCTCCGGCTCCTCCATACCCTCATACCAGGGCTCAATTTTTAAATGCACCTGAGCGAACTGCCCTGCACCACCAGATTGTTTTTTATGCCTGTAATTGGCAGTAGACGAACGTTGAATGGTTTCCCTATAGGTTATTTTAGGTCTTTCAAAAGTGGCCTCTACGCCATAAATATTTTTTAATGCCCAATCAATAGTAGCCAAATGCAATTCGCCTTGACAACCTATTAATAATTGTTTAGACTCTTTTGAATAGGTTATGACCACCGTAGGATCTTGACTGTGAATCTTTTTAAGAGCATCACTTAATTTTTCTTCATCATTTTTAGATACCGCAAAAACAGCCTTTCTTATTCTAGGTGCGGGAAATTGAATTGGCTTGATAGTAACGGGATGATTTTCAACGTACAAAGTGTCGTTAGTTTCAGTATACTTTAATTTTAAAGTGGCTCCTATATCACCTACTGTTAATTTTTTTACTGCTTCTCTCTTGATACCATCCATAATGAATAACTGATTAAGAATCTCTGTCTCTTCATTACGAGAATTGACCAATTTATCATTCAAATTTATTTCACCGGATTTTACTTTGAAAAATGTAATTTGTCCTAAATTTGGTTGATACACGGTTTTAAAAATAAATAATGCCGTTGGAGCATCCTTTTTTCTAACAATAGTATCACCTTCTACACTTTGTTCCTCTTTTAGATCTGCTGCCGCAGGAGCTACATTATCAATAAAACCCATTAATCTTCCTGTACCCATATCATTTAATGCAGAAACACAAAACACCGGGAATAACTCGTTATTGAGCATCCCAACCTTGATACCCTGACGCATTTCATCTTCATTTAATGTCCCTTTCTCAAAGAAAAGTTCTAGCAATTCTTCATCATTTTCTGCTGCTTTTTCTACCAAGTCATTATGTAGCGTGTTGGCAAGTTCTATTTGATCGTCCGGTATAGCTAATTTTTCAGGCTTCCCTCCTTCCGGGGAAAATTTATAGAGCTTCATCTTCAATACATCAATGATTCCTTGGGCTCCGTCTATTTTAATCGGATATTGAATCTTTATAGCATTTTTACCCACTAAAGTTTTGATACTTTTAAAACTTTCCTCAAAATTTGCATTGATATGATCAATTTGATTGACGACAAAAAGGGTGGGCTTACTATATTTATCTACATAATTCCATATAATTTCTGAGCCGGCTTCAACACCATATTGTGCATTGATAACATTTACTATAGTATCAGAAACTCTAATAGATGAAATGATCTCACCAATAAAATCGTCTAAACCGGGCGTGTCAATAATGTTAATTTTATAATTACGCCATTCGGTATGTAAAGGTGTTGCAAAGACAGAAGTACCTCTTTCATGCTCGATTTCATGATAGTCAGATACTGTATTCTTGTCCTCTACCGTACCTCTTCTATTGATCAGTCCGGCCTCAAAGAGCATGGTTTCTGATAAAGTTGTCTTTCCACTATTGTGTGCACCAACAAAAACAACATTTTTGATATGTTTGTCGTCATATATCTTCATAATTTTGAATTTTTATGTTTATTTGAGTATAAAACTACTAACTTTTTATTTTCAAAAACATGATTTTTATTAGCTTTTTAAGATTTAAAAAAATTAATAAGCCAATACCGATTTTAAAGCATCTTCAAACCTATTTTTCCCTAAGTATTGGGTTTCTAATTGAGATACAAACGGAATAGGTGTTTCCATACTAGCTACTCTTTTAACCGGAGCATCTAAACTTTCAAAGCAATTTTCGTGAATCAATGCAGAGATATCACTGGCAATACCGCCAAACATAGAATCTTCTTGCAATATAATAACTTTTCCTGTTTTTTCAACGGATGTAAATATAGTTTCGGTATCTAATGGCTGTAAACTTCTTAAATCAATCACATCTGCAGCAATATGCGTATTCTTACTTAGAATTTCTAAGGCCCAATGTGCCGTAGCTCCAAAAGTAATAATGCTTATGTCATTCCCCGTTTTTAATACAGCGGCCTTACCTAAAGGCAAAGTATAATAATCTGTAGGAACATCTTGGCGGATGGTTCTGTACAAGGCTTTATGCTCAAAAAACAATACGGGATTCGGATCGTTAATCGCAGCAGCCAATAAGCCTTTAGCGTCATAAGGAAAAGCCGGATAAACCACTTTTAATCCGGGTGTCTTAGTAAACCATGCTTCATTAGTTTGACTGTGGAAAGGTCCTGCTCCTACACCGGCACCACAAGGCATTCTTATCACTACATCAGCCGGTTGACTCCATCTATAATATGATTTTGCCAATACATTGACTATGGGATTAAATCCGGAACTTACAAAATCTGCAAATTGCATTTCTACAACAGATTTTATTCCGTTGACAGACAATCCGTAGGCCGCAGAAACTATAGCCGATTCGCATATGGGGGTATTTCTGACACGTTCTTTACCGAATGCTGCAACAAAACCATCAGTAATTTTAAAAGCACCGCCATACTCGGCTATATCTTGACCCATAATCACCAAATCTTGATGCACTTCCATAGATTGTTTTAAACCCTGAGATATGGCATCAATAAAACGAATATTTTCGAACGAATCAGAATGATTTACTGGCTGATAATCAAATTGTTTATAGACATCATTTAATTCTTTTATTTCATCTGGAGCAATTAATGATTCATTAAAAGCAGATGCCAGATTTTCATTGATTTGATGGGCAATTTCTTTTTTAAATTCGACTATCTGCTCTTCAGACAATATATCTTCATTTTTTAAATAGGCCTGATAATTCTCTATAGGATCTTTGGCTGCCCATCTATCCATCAGGTCTTGTGGTACATATTTAGTACCACTAGCCTCTTCATGACCTCGCATTCTAAAGGTTTTAAACTCTAATAATATAGGACGAGGATCTTTACGAACACTTTTAACCACCTCAGATACTTTTTGATATACCTCTAGAATATTATTACCATCAATAATATGATTTTCCATGCCGTAACCAATAGCCCTGTCTGCAATATGCTCACATTTAAACTGTTCGCTTGTTGGTGTTGATAATCCATATCCATTATTTTCAACACAAAATAATACAGGTAAAGACCACACGGAAGCTACATTAAGCGATTCGTGAATGTCACCTTCACTCGTTCCGCCCTCTCCTGTGAATACCGCACAGACTTGTTGGTTATTTTTCAACAGATTACCTAATGCTATGCCATCAGCAATTCCAAATTGAGGTCCTAAATGAGAGATCATTCCTACAATATTATAGGTTTGTGTTCCAAAATGAAAACTTCTATCTCTACCTTTGGTAAAACCGCTTGCTTTTCCTTGCCATTGAGAAAACAATCTGTGTAAGGGGATATTTCTTGTGGTAAAAACACCCAAGTTTCTATGCATGGGTAAAATGTATTCCTCTTTAGCTAATGCTGACGTAAGGCCAACTGCTATGGCTTCTTGACCAATACCGCTAAACCACTTAGATATTTTTCCTTGACGGAGTAAAATAAGCATTTTTTCCTCTATTAATCGAGGTAATAACATAGCTCTGTAAAGTTCAAGTAACTTTTCTGTGGAGAGGTTTTGTTTGTCGAAAGTCATCCGTCAATTTTTATATCAAAAATAAGAAATCTTAATTAGCTATGCATAAAAATAACGTAATATATAAGGCGTTTTTTCGCTTTGAAGAATAAAAAACGCTTACAACATAATTGTAAGCGTTTTTTTAAGCAAAAAAGCAATGCTATTTAAATTTTGTAATTATCAAAAATAGCGTGCATTAATCGTTTTTTATCATTGATAACTTCTTCTAAAGAAATTGATGTTTCAGTTCTTAAGACACCTTTAATATCATCTATCTTAAATATAATATCTTTAGCATGTTTAGTATCTGTAGCTCTAATTTTACAAAAAACGGCAAACTTACCTGTGGTTAAATGTGCGACAGTAACTTCAGGGATAGATTTTAATTCTTCTATAATAGCTTTGGTATAGGTTGATTTTTCAATAAATAATCCAATATAAGCTATAAAACTATAGTTCATTTTGTCATAATCAACAGTAAGTGTAGAGCCTTTGATTACCCCTTCTTCTTCCATTTTTTTAACCCTTACATGGATGGTTCCTGCAGAAACCAATAATCTTTTTGCAATATCCGTAAAAGGTGTTCTGGCATTTTCAATTAGAATATCCAGTATTTGATGGTCGATTTCGTCTAATTTAAATTTTGACATGGTTGCTTTATTTTCAATTATTAGTCAAATTTCTTACTTTTTTGGTAATAATACTAACAAATATTGAATTATTTCTCATATAGTGAAGTTAATGTACTTTTATTTTTAAACGATTCACCTTTTTTGTCAATAATCTGATTGGCATAATAACCAGACAAATAGCTTACATGTTCTATAATAGGCTTAAAAATAATTTGCCTGTCTTTAAGGATTTCCTTAAAGACAATGCCTACATCTACCATACTTTGCTCATCTGATAGAAATATTTTTTTATAAATAATGTCTAAATATTTTTTTTCATTATTGGGTATAGATAAATAGGGATGATAAGCATCAAAATTTTCTTCGCAAGCTATATACTTTATCCCGCTAAGTAGGGCAATGAAATAGAATTTACGTACTTCTTCCCTATCATAATCATCCTTAAAATGTCCGGCCTCAATCAAGATGGTATGATGTCCGGCTTTTTGAAAATTATCACCGGTAGCCGTGGGGTAAAATTCATCAGTGTATCTTCCTATTTGTCCGGGAATTAGCTTGTTTAGGGTTTGAAACATGGCACTGATAACCGCCATGGTAATTTTTCTACTTTCTGTAATTTTACGTGTAATATCTTCTGATGGGGCTAAAAAAGAAATCGTAGCGGGTTTATCACCAACACTAAAAATGGTCCGCTGATCATGCAGATTAAAACAAAATTTAGGGTTTACTTCTTTTAGAACCGATTGCAATAATTTGCTTTCAGAAGCTATGAGATCAACCGCATCCCTATTTAAATCAATATCCTGAGCATTAACTCTGGTATATGCTTTGGCACCATCAGGATTAAGCATAGGTATAAATACCAAAGTACAAGCCTTTACTATTTGTGAAATTTTATCTGAATGATTGTCAATATCTGTGATCCACTTAAAAAAATCGAATACAGCCTTGGTACCGGTACTTTCATTACCATGCATTTGCGACCAAATTAAGATTTTAGTAGCTCCCGTTCCTATAGCAATTTTATGAATTGGTATGCCTTTATATGAGTGTCCAATTTTTTCTACTTTAAATGCTTCGGGTAAATTTTTTATAATAGGCTCAATATGTTTATAAGTGATATACCTACCATGCAGTCGCTCCTCTTTATGCAATAAAGACCATGCTAATATTTTTTTTAATTCAATTGAATCCATTCTAAAAATGATACATTTTTTCGATTGTAAATATACATAAACTCAATGATAAAAATGGAAGAATAAAGTATCAAGATCACGCTCTTAATTGTATGAATATTTACATTTGTAAACTTTTAATTCAAACTTAATAGACCGATTTTTGTAATTTAATTTACAAATGTAATCAACTTTAATATTTGCATTATAATAGAATGTATATCAGATTATTATATATTGTTATATAAATGAAATATGCGTAATATTATTCATTTATATACATTAGTATTAGGTATTGTAAATCTAATAATTTACATTTGTAATGTTAAAATGATCATGTGATAAATAACGCGGATTTTTCGGAAAGATTACAAATGGTGATTGATTATTATCAATTATCAGCTGCGGCATTTGCCTATAAAATTAATGTACAACGTTCTAGTATTTCTCATCTTTTATCCGGACGAAATAAACCCAGTTTAGATTTTGTATTAAAAGTGTTGGATCAATTTAAAGAAGTAGAATTGTATTGGTTACTCAATGGTAAGGGCAATTTTCCTAAAGAAGATAGTACTCCTATTCCAGACACATCCTTTATAAAAACAAATGCTGATGAAAATACATCAGACAAGGAAATTGATAAAATAATTATTTTCTATAAGGATGGCACTTTTAAGGGTTATCAGGAAGGAGAATAGGAAATCTTATTAATTTTGGTTTGGGTTTCAATCCCTCCGTCCACGTCAAAAAAAGTGGCCACCTCCCTTTATCCATAGGGAGGAGCTAAAACTGATCTAAAATAATCAAAATAGGATGTGGGTATTCTGAAACTGCCAGCAGGCTAGTACACTACGCCCTGGATCGATTTCTATTAATGGGTTTATGCTTCTACCTTAAGGTCTAATACTTTTTTAGCATGCTTCTTTTAATAAGGTCTAGCATGACTCAATTCTCAAATTAAGCTCAAAAAGAAAGGCCTCACAGATTTTATTATCCGTAAGGCCTGATCAGCACTTTTCTCTCACTAATTAAAAGGTAAGGGAGGGTTTTATGTTTAATTTGTTATTATTTAATTTCTGCCATTCCGTTTTTAACTATAGCAATCAATTGATCTTTATTTTCTGAGCTTAATTGTTGTTTAGCACCTTCAACTTGTTGCAGCATTTGTTTGATAATCTTGTCGGCACCATATTGCTTGAATTGCTTTGCTTTTGATACAAAATCGTCTACCAATATCTTTGTGGCGTCTATATTATCACTTGCTGATATCCATTGAAATGCTTGTCCATACACAGCTTGTACTGCTGGATCTTGCGTAAAGAATAATCCTTTAATAATTTTATCGGCTACAAAAGGCATTTCTTTTTCATTTTGTTCTTTTACATAGACCTCAATTAAACTGGTAGCCATTCCATTTTTTGTCATCTTATCTGTAATGGAATTTACTTTCGTAACAGCGGCTTCTTTATCTAATGTGTATAATGCTGAGATTGCGTTAGACTGTACAGCAAATGACTTGCTCTGTAAAGCCTCTTTTAAAAGAGGTATATATTTGGCATCATTTAAAGCACCTAAAGCCTTAATAGCTTTGGCCCTTACCAATGTTTTTTTATCAGAAGCAGCTAGTTTTTCGATAGTCTTTATTATATCTTTATGACCATCAACCTTAATCTTTTCTAATGCTAAAATTCTAAGTCTAAAATAACTATCATTCAAAGCCTTACTCAAAGTTGCCAATGCCTGTACATCAGACTGATCTTTTGCCAATGCCTCTATAGCATATCTTCTGTCAAGATAATTGGCGTCTTTATTATTATATTGATAGCTATAATTAGCTATTGATTTTTCATCTTCAATTTGAGCCAATAAAACCTTATCGGCATCTATATTGATCAATTGTGGTTTTGTATTGTATTTAATGGTGAATTTTTCCTCTTTATTTTTTACAATAATATGATACCTTTTAGGCTTATTGTTCTCATAAACATCTATATCTAGCGGAAATTCGTAGTTTTTATCAGTATTTTGTTTGATTACAATAGTAACCGATTTACCTTCATCGTTATAAACATAGCTTACATTTAATTTAGGATGACCGGCACCAAAATACCATTGGTTAAAAAACGGATTTAAATCCTTACCACTCACCTTTTCAAAAGCCAATCTTAATTGGTGTGCCTCTCCGGTTTGATATTTATAAGTGTTTAAATATTCTTTTAAACCTGCAAAAAAAGCTTTATCTCCTAATTTATTACGAAGCATATGTAAAATATAGCCTCCTTTATTGTAAGAAACTGCATCAAACATATCCTCACGACTCTTATAGTTAAAGCGAACCAAATGTTTGACTTCATTTCTCCCATTAAAATACCCTTGAATATCTTGGTATCTATGCTCATCTGCATGATCTTTACCATATTTATATTCTCTCCATAAATATTCACTATAATTAGCAAAAGATTCATTTACGGTGATATTACTCCAGCTTTCAGTAGTCACTAGATCTCCAAACCAATGGTGAAAAAGCTCGTGGGCAATAGTATCTTCCCATCCATTTTCATCAATAAGCTGTCCGCTTGATTGTTGGGCATTTTCTGCATGTATCACCGCCGTTGTGTTTTCCATGGCTCCACTTACATAGTCTCTACATACAATCTGAGCGTATTTTGGCCAAGGATATTCCACACCCGTTAACTTTGAAAAGAATCCAATCATTTCCGGCGTTAATCCGAATATCTCTTTAGCATAGGGTTCATAATCCTTTTCCACATAATAATCAACAGGAATATCATTCCAGGTATCTTTTACAACACTAAATTCACCTACACCCATAAAAAACAAATAAGGAGCATGCTTTTGATCTAATTTCCAATAATCAGTTCTAGTACCATTGTCGTTTTCTGACTGGCTTTCTAAGATACCATTAGAAAGGGTGATAAATTTATTGGGGACTGTTATATAAATTTCTTGTGTGGTCTTCTGATTTGGGCTATCAATAGTAGGAAACCAACAACTGCTAGATTCAGTTTCTCCTTGAGTCCAAATTTGCGTAGGTTTATTGGGGTCAGATTCGTCAGGATCAATAAAATACAATCCTTTTGCACTACTAATGGCAGTGCTTCCTTCTTGAGTTACTTCTTCAGGCCTTGCTGTATAAGAAATATGTAAGGTATATTCTTCATCTTTTACGTAAATATTATCTAATTGAACTACCAATTGCTGTCCATCATAATCATATTTTAAAGCTTTCCCATCTTTAATCACCTTATCAATTAACATCGCCTTAGCATCTAAAGTAACCGATTGAGTATTATAAAAATGAGGTTTTAGAGTGATCCACTCCTCACCTATCAATTGACGTTTTGCAAAATCAAATTTCACATTGAGTTTTGTATGTACTATATCATTTATTTTTTCTCTTTCTGCTCTATAAATATTTTCAACTTTAGTAGAATCTGCTTCTTGAGAAAAAGCAAAAAATACAGAAAACAAGGCAATTAAGATAAAAAGTGTAATTTTTTTCATGTATTAAATTTAAATTAAAGCACAAATATAATATTTTTGTTATTAATGAAAAGTTAAAATAAAAAATCCTGTTTACATTATGTAAACAGGATCTACCTTATAAAATTCTGAAACAAGTTTAGAATGACGTACTAAGTAAATTTATGAGCCTTAACGCATCATCAATCCTAGATATTTAAAAAGTAAAAAAATTAAGATTTTATATTTTTAAATAAGCCTTCTAATTTTTTAAATTCCTTTGAATCAACATTTTTGATTTTCCCCATTAGCTTTGCCATTTTACCAGGCTCCATTTTATCTCCTAAAACCCTAACCAATGCAAAACCTTGTGCTTTATCAGCAGCATAAATTATAAATTCGTCAACAGTAGCATCACTTTCATTGCCTTCATATTTTAAAACTATGTTTACACCTTTATCTTTTACACTTATTAATTCTTGATATTTAGTGTCTTTAATAATGGCTTTAACCTTTTGTTCTTCAATTTTATATTCAGCTGTATTAGCATCATCCTTAACAAAAGCCAGAATATTTAACTTTTTCAATGTTGATAAAGCATCTCTATCTTCTTGAGAAACATATTCTTTCAGATCTATTACGCTTGCCGGAATATCTAAAGAAATAAAATTCTTATTGTCTGCATTGTCTATATAATATTTCTGTAACGACGGACTGCTGGCACAAGACGCAAATAGACCGGCAAAAATAATAAGGCCTAATATTTTGATTGTTTTATTCATGACAAATTAGTTTTTATTTGCTTTTTTTAAATGATCACCTCCTGGAATATTCATTTCTTTTGTCAATTCTGAGATCTTATTTAAGTCAATATCTCCAGTTATAGAAACGATTACGGCTTCGGGCTTACGTTCTTCATCTTTCATATGTGTACTTATACCGTCAATAAACATAAAGAGTTCTTTTACATGGTCTTCATCTTTACCTTCTCTGATGTAAATCTTTACATTACCTTCTTTATCTTTAACACTCATTAGCTCAGACAAATTAGCTGACTTTAAATAACTTGCTACTTTAGCTTTCATATCGGCAGCAATACTGGCATTTTCTGTAGCCAATACTCTTAAATTATCTAGACTATTTACAAGACTAATATATTCTTTAGCTTCATCAGTTTCACCGGAAACTTTTCCCATTAAGGAAAACATTTTTTTGTTTACAGTTACTACTGATACATCATCCATATCTGCAAACTTATCAAATGTTGATTGTGCAAAGGTGAATAATGGGGCTATAGCTATGACCAATGCCATAATTAAATTTTTTGTTTTCATCTTTCTATTTTTATTGATAGTATTCATAATTTTCTTATTTATTTGTTATAAAAATTTTGTTTTGTGTTTTTTCAAATTCTCTTAATCCGGCAATTGCAACGGAGCTCCCTTTATTTAGATTTTTAGAGACCATTTGGAGTGCTTTCTGAGTTTCTTGATAGGCAAATTCAGCTTCTTTTTTTTCTAAATCATTAATAGTATTAGCATTATATGTGTAAATACTAAACATGATAGCTATTGCAGCTGCTACTGACAACCATTTCCAATATGTTTTTTTAGTTTTTAAAGGAATGCTTTTAGTAAAACGTTCTGCATTGCTCTCATCAAAATAATTAAACATAGCTTGATATTCTAACAAGTGACCCGGTACATCAGTCTGTTGAAAATAGTCTTTTAGTTCCTGTTCTTCTTGTAATGAAGTTTCAGCATTTTCATATTTTTCAATGAGTTTTTCTATGTTAGCTAATTCCATAGTTTTGTTGTTTTATCAATTGTTCTCTAATTGTTTTTCTCGCTCTAGACAGTGCCACACGCACTGCTGTAGGTTGTAAGTCAAGAATCTTGCCAATTTCTTCAAATTCAAAATTTTCAATATCTCTTAACTGCATTATTATTTTTTGTTTTTCAGGTAAATCTGTCATCAATTGATGTACCCTACTTACACAATCCTTAAGTTCAATACTCCGTTCTAAGGATAGATTATTGTCTTTATAATTACTGTGTACCAAACTTAAATTGTTTGATCGTTTTGCCTTTAATTGATCTAAACAATAATTTTTTGTCATGGTCATGGCAAATGCTTCAACACTTCTATATTCGCTCAATTTGTTTTTATTCTTCCATAACTTTAAGAATAGATCCTGAGTAGCATCTTCAGCCTCATCTATAGAAATCAATAATCTCTTAGCCAATCTAAAAACTTTGTCTTTTAATGGTAAAACTGTATTTACAAATTCAGCTTGATTCATTTTGGTTTGATTATTGCTACTTATTAATGCACTACAAACTTAAGACGATCAAGTATTACTTTTGTAACATGAGTGCATATTTTTGTAATTATTTTTGCTACATTGCGACAAAATTTAAAAAAATACCATATGAAAAAAATTGCCTTAGCTACTGTTACTTTCCTTACCTTATTGTTTGTTAGCTGTACAACTAATGATGATACTGCACCAGAAACTACTGTTGAATTGAAAAATGAAATCAATGATTTTGTTTGGAGAGCTATGAATCATTGGTACTTTTGGCAATCAGATGTTGCCAGTTTGAATGATAATAAACTAGATGATATAGATACTTACTATAATTACTTAAATACATTTACAGATTCTGAACAATTGTTTGAAAGTTTGAAAAATAAAAATTTAGATGATTTTTCATGGTATATTAAAGATGTGGATGAGCAACTTAATGATTTTAAAGGAATCTCGGTTTCTTATGGGATCAATTTGCCAAGATATTATGTCAATTCTGATAGTAATAGGTCTGGTATAGTCATTTATATTTCTTTTGTAGCGAAAGGCTCGCCAGCAGATTTAGCAGGAATAAAAAGAGGTGATCTTATATATAAGGTTAATGGGGAAAAACTTAGTGAAAGCAATGTTTCATTGTTAGGTAAAATTTATAATAATCTTAAGATCACTATTGGTATTGAAAGATTAGAAAATGGAAACGTTGTTGATAAAGGAGAGTTTGATCTTACGGCTGTTCAAATTTCTGAAAATCCAGTACACCATACTTCAATAATTCAAGAGAAGGGAAAGAAAATAGGATATTTGGTTTATAACGCTTTCAATAGCACATACCACAGTGAACTAAATGATGTATTTGGTACATTTAAAAATGAAAATATAGATGAGTTGATCTTGGATTTAAGATATAATGGCGGTGGTTCCGTATTAACATCAGCCTACCTTTCTAGTATGATTGAAGGTAGTAAAGCAGATGGCTCACTTTTTGCTAGTCTTACCTTTAACAACAAAAGAAATGAAGAAAATGGAAGTAATTATCCTTTTTATGATGATGCCGCCTTATTTAATAAAGAGACTGGAGATTTTGAAAATAACTTTATACCAATTAACCGTTTAATGAATTTGAAGAGATTATATATTATTACATCTGTACAAACGGCCTCTGCAAGTGAAATGATTATTAATGGACTTCGCCCTTTTATGGAGGTTGTTACCATAGGTACAACCACCTTAGGTAAAAATGAAGGTTCAATTACTTTGGTAGATGCACCCAAAAGCGGTGATAGTGAAATTTACACTAATATAAATGGTAGAAAGAAAAGTCATACCGTAGGTCTTCAACCAATAACTTTTCAAATTTATAACAGTTTAAAACAGAATGATTACGGTGATGGTTTTCCTGCAAATGTTCCAATTGATGAAGCACAGTACACTTTTAATATTTTGGAGTTTGGAGACCCCAACGAAGTAATGCTTAGAACAGCTTTAAATGAAATATCTGGTGGAGCTAATAAACCTACGCAAACTAAATCTTTATTAAAAACAGGGAAACTAGATAAACTGAAAAATAGAAAATTTGAAGATGAAATGTATATTTTGCCAGAAGAAGGGTCGTTTTTAAAATAAATGAAAAAAATCTATTATAAATCATCTAAGCTTTTGCTTAGATGATTTTTTTATGATATAATTTTAAATTTTCACAAAACTAGTGGTATCTGGGTATATTTAAAAACACCCAATTTCACTATTGTTTCAATAATTAATTTAATCTATTTTTGAATATTATTAATCGTTAAACAATATTTATTATGAAAAAAATTACTTTTTTGTTGATTATATTAACATTTATTTTAACCAATAACTCTTTTTCCCAAATACCAATGGATGATTTGTATTGTGGTAATGTATATACGTCTACTTCAAATCCAATACCATCGATGAGTTTATACATCCATTCACGAAAACCCGACTGCTCTGAGTATGATTTTTCTTTTTCTACAACTACACATTATGGTAGTTACCCTTCGAGTAAATTGTCTTATGTAATTAGAGTTTTTGATGTCGATGATAATGTTGTAGCTAGTTTTTACATTGATTCTAACGACTATGAATTTGAACGTGATGGGTTAAACGGAACTAAAATCTATTATTATAATTATGAAAATTTTGACTTATCAAATTATACTGGAAATATTGAAGAATTAAGAGCTCAAGTATTTCGTTATAAGGTCAATGCATGTGTTTCGTACGGAGCTGAACTCGCTACTTTTATTAATATAACACCAAGTTCATATACAAGACAATATTTACCCCCATGCATTCCTAATGTTGATACAGATCGAGATAATGATGGTATAACGAATTCATCAGATAATTGCCCAGATAATTATAACCCTGACCAAGCAGATAGTGATGGTGATGGCATAGGTGATGTATGTGATTCTACTAGTAAACCAGATTTAACTGCTGATAAATCTAATATAATTATTTATAGTGATTGCTCAAGTTGTCCTTCCCAATTAAGTAATTTAGGGTCAAAAAGACATTTAGTCTATAAACAAGCAGGTAGTATAAATTTTCAACAAATGATTATAGATAATAAAGGTACTGCTAAGTCACCCAATTCAAAAGTGAATTTTTATTTCTCTGCAAATAGCAAATATGAATCGAATAACGATACTAAGATAGGTTCTGTTTCTACACCAGAAATTAATCCGAATTCATATAAAGTTCTTTCTAAAACCCTTTTTGGTAATGACTTTCCTTCTGTATCCTCAGGTAATTATTATATTCTTATGATAATTGATGGTGATAAAAATGTTGATGAATCAGATGAAACTAATAATACTTTTAGTATTCCTATAACATTAAAGCAAAATGTATTTGGTAAGCCTATTGATTTAAATGGTTTAAACAGCTTTTCTCATAAACCGTATAGTCTTTATATATATAATTTTCATGGTAAATTAATAAAAAAAGTGGAGGTTAATGATAAGGGTGATGAAATTAGTTCAGTTAAAAACTTACCTAATGGAATGTATATATTAAATTCTATAAATGGAAGCAGAAAAATTAGTGTTAACAATAATTAGCCTGTTAATCTATTTTAAATCAAAAAGAGTCAGTTAATTGACTCTTTTTTTTATACTTCTAACTATCTTATATTTGCAACGTGAGAATAGATAAATATCTTTGGTCAATACGCTATTACAAAACAAGGAGTATAGCTACTGAGGCCTGTAAAAAAGGTCATGTTAAGATCAATGCTGTAAATGCTAAGCCTTCAAAAGAAGTGTTTATTGGTGAAAAAATTCTAATTAGAAAAAATCAAATCAATTATGAATTGGAGGTAATTAATTTGCCTCCAAGTCGTGTTGGTGCTAAACTGGTAGATCTATACCGAAAAGATATTACCCCTAAAGAGGCTTTTGAAAATGCCGAATTGCTTAAATACTCAAAAGACTACTATCGTAAAAAAGGTACTGGTAGGCCGACTAAAAAAGATAGAAGAGATTTAGAAGAGTATACAGATGAATAGATTTGATAAAAAGTTCTGGAAACAGAAATATAATAAAAATAAAACCGGTTGGGATATTGGCTATGCCTCTACACCACTTCAAATCTATTTTGAGCAATTGACTTCAGCGGATAAGAATATATCAATATTAATTCCCGGAGGTGGTAATGGCTATGAAGCTGAGTTTTTGTGCAGAATGGGGTTTAACAATGTTCATTTATTAGATATTGTGAAGCAGCCTTTGAAAAATTTACATAAAAGGCTCCCTAATTTTCCTGAGAAAAATCTGATTAATGCTGATTTTTTTAAACATCAAGGCAATTATGACATCATAATAGAACAAACCTTCTTTTGTGCCTTAGACCCACAATTGAGAAAGGAATATGCCAAAAAAATGCATGAATTATTGGCAGATAATGGTAAATTAGTAGGATTGTTATTCGATTTTCCACTTACTGATCAAGGGCCACCCTTTGGTGGTTCTAAACAAGAATATTTAGATACTTTTTCTGGACTTTTTGCGATAAAGGTTATGGAAAAATCATATAACTCTATTAAAGAACGGAGTGGCATGGAACAATTTATTATCTTTGAAAAGTTATAAAATAACTTTAATCATCAATTCATGTTTAACATTATTCTAATTTGACTTGAAGCAAGAAGTTGGAAGTTTAAATATTGGATCAATACCAAATAAAACACCTAGAGAATACATCAATGGAACGCTCAATAATTCTTACCAATACAGAAATTCAACATAAACTGAAAAGAATTGCCTTTCAAATTTATGAAAACAATGCCAATCAAAAAGAAATTGTAATTGCGGGTATCACAACAAATGGGTTTTTATTGGCGAAAAAATTAAAATCAATTTTAGAAGAAATCTCTCCAATTAAGGTGATTGTTTGCGAGGTTAAAATGGATAAGAAAAACCCTTTAAAAACTATTGAAACTTCTGTATTAGAAAAAGATTATAAAAACAAATCATTGGTTTTGGTGGATGATGTACTTAGCTCAGGTAGTACCTTAATGTACGCGGTTAAACACTTTTTAAATGTTTCTTTAAAACAATTTCAAACGGCGGTATTGGTGAATAGAAATCATAAAAAATATCCAATTAAGGCCGATTTTAAGGGGCTTTCTCTTTCAACCTCTCTACAAGAGCATATTACAGTTGAAATTGAAGGTAAAAAAATAATAGCTTATTTGAATTGATAAGACTCTAATTTATCAGGCCAAGAATCTCTTTTGCAATTTCTTTTTTTGTTTTATTATCACTAATTATAATGTGTTTGGCTTTTTCATAAAAAGGGGATCTTTCAAATAGATGTTTGGCAATAAATTCTTTTAATTTATCCGTGGATATGTTGGAAATTAATGGTCTGGTTATTTTATTTTTAACTCTAGATAACCTATCATATATATTTTGTAATGAATACTTTAAGTAAAATGAAATTCCAATTTTATTTATGATTTCCATATTATTACCATAACAAGGTGTCCCACCACCTAGAGCTAAAATGAATTTTTCATTATTATTCATTAATTCTTCAAGGTATATTGTTTCTTTTTTCCTAAAATATATTTCACCTTTGGATTTAAAGATTTCAATAATACTTAAATTTTCCTGTTTAACTATATAATCATCTAAGTCAATAAATGTCATTTGCAGCTCTTTTGCCATTTTTTTACCTATAGTTGACTTACCACTTGCCATATATCCCAACAATATAATCTTCATAAAAAATTGATTTTTAGCATATTAATTTGTGGAACAAATATCGTAGAAATTTTTTTATAAAATACCTTGTGGAATAAATATTAGATATTATATTTGCAACCTCAAAATGAATGACCTGGTAGCTCAGTTGGTAGAGCATCTCCCTTTTAAGGAGAGG
>Ga0209633_10000159_pt1 | contig 80455 bp, 67 predicted proteins | sample Cruoilmetagenom1_FD_187290 | JGI IMG/M metagenome (GOLD analysis project Ga0209633, IMG submission 187290) | Oil polluted marine microbial communities from Coal Oil Point, Santa Barbara, California, USA - Sample 1 (SPAdes) (version 2) | ecosystem: Environmental > Aquatic > Marine > Oil seeps ... | reverse complement strand
TATAACCCGCGCCAACATTATCGTTATTACGCTCTAGCGCCTCGATCAAGTCGGTAATGGTCAAATCATAGGCCAGCAAGCGTTCCGGGTAGGGCAACACATGATATTGCTGTTCATACCCGCCGATAGTATTGATCTCGATTACACCCTTTAGATTACGAAGCTGGGGCATAATCACCCATTCCTGAATGGTCCGTAAATCCATAGGGGTATAAGCGGTGCCGTCTTCTTTAACAGCACCGTCCTCGATCTCTACCGCGTACATATAAATTTCACCAAGGCCTGTGGATATCGGCCCCATCATCGGTTCTATGCCTGCGGGAATCTCACTTTTAATTTCCTGCAAACGCTCGGCCAACAATTGCCGCGCAAAATAAATATTGGTGCCTTCTTCAAAAACAACCGTGACCTGTGACAGCCCATAGCGCGAAATCGAGCGCGTATAATCCAGCTTTGGAATCCCGGCAATTGCCGTTTCAATAGGGAACGTAATACGTTGTTCGACCTCTAAGGGTGTATAACCGGCAGCTTCCGTGTTGACCTGAACTTGAACATTAGTAATATCCGGTACGGCGTCAATGGACAGGCGTTTGAAATTATAAATGCCTAAAATGCAAATCACGAAGACTACAAACAGTACAATCCAGCGATTCCGGATTGATAGATGAATAATGTGTTCCAGCACCGAGGTCTTATTTTCTGTATTAGTGGTCATGGCTGGCTCCTGATTTTTCGATATCCGCTTTGATAAGGAAGCTGTTTTCCGTCACATATTCCGTGCCCGGCTTTAGTCCTTCCAACACTTCCACAAACTCGCCGTCATTTATGCCTAGCTCAAGCATGCGGACTTCATAGGTGTCTCCAATTTTCGCAAACACCACTGTGAAATCACGGAATTGCTGCAAGGCAGAAGTCTTGACCACGAGAGGCGCCTTTTTTTCAGAAACCAGCACATCACCTTCCACAATCATACCGGGACGCCACGCTCCATCTGTATTATCCAATGGCACAATAGCCAGCACGGTTTGACTTATCTGGTCGGCAGTCGGGAGCAGCATGCTAATTGATGCTTTAGTCGATTGGCTTTGCTCTTTTTTTACGCTACCCAGCGTCTGTACATGGACAACCTGATCTTGTTTCACCGCAGCCAAGTCACTCGGGAACACATGAAACTCTGCCCAGACTTCCGATAAATCGGCGATGGTAAAGAGCGCATTATCACCAGCCACATCACCAACATTGGTGTTACGCGCCAGAATCATACCATCGATTGGGGCGGTTACCGGATAGATTTTTAGGCTTTCATTGCTTTCGATCATGGCCAGTACTTGTCCTTTTTTCACCTGTTCACCCCATGTGGTTTTCACCGCTTTGACGATGCCGGGGAAACGCGCCCGTATATCCGATGTGGTGTTGCGATTGAGTGTGATTTTTCCAGTCAGATGAGCATATTGTGCGATCGTACCAGCATCGGCTATCTCAGTTTTTACATTGGCTTCCTGAGCAGCCGCATCACTGATTTTGGTGCGCCCTTCATAGGAAGCAAATTCCCAATTGTGAGTTTCACCCTTATAGACCGCTGTCATTTTCACATCAAAAGAATGCGGCTCGGTCACCACGTTATTACCGATCAGCACATCATCCTGCGCAGTAAAAGCGAAACGATTAACCTCACCATCCAGGCGATGCAATTCAATCGAAAGCTTTACTTCAGCAGGATTTACAGGTTTGTCATTTTCATATGCATAAACCCTGAATTGCGGTGGCGCGCCCTGTTCAAAAATGGTTAGCTCTACGGCAAAATCACCATCACGAAACAGCTTGCCACCATTTGGGCCGCGTACGTCCTCTTCTTCGCCAGGCCCATCATGGCTAGCTTGCTCAGCATGCGTTGAAACAATTGTTCCCGGCGTAATCTGCCATGCAAAGAAGACCGCACAGAACATTAATATAGAGAGTATTTTCCTATTCATTGGTTTGTCCTTTTTCATTTATGTTGTGTTCAAAAGCCGAAACGGCAGCCGGCGCATATGCACTGGTCAGCAGATCGACTTGTGCCTTGGCTTCGTAGAAATCGTCAAGAGATTCCAGATGCTTGTCCTGCACATTAAAAAGTGTGCGCTGCGAATCCAGCAGATCGAGGAACGAAAACGCACCCCGGTTAAATCCATACTCTGCCTGCTCATAAGCCCGTTGCGCGGAGGGTAAAATATTGTTCTGATATTCGAGGGCTTCTTCCCTGGCGTTAACAAGCCTATACCATATTTCCATAGCCAGTTTTGTTAAACCCAAGCGCTGGACTTCCTGATCAGATTGTGCGGCCAGTAAATTGGCTTTGGCTTCTGCAATCCTTCCCTGATTACGGTTTGAAATTGGAATGGGAATAGAGATGATGGCCAGTAAAGCCGTAGTATCATCTTGGGCGAAACGACGCACACCCAAACCAAAGGTCGGGTCGGGAACGCCGTTTGCACGGGCCAGGTCAATTGCCGCCTCTTGCCTGGTGACAGATAAGCGGCTCATGATACTCATTGGCGTTTTCTCAAGCGCCTGCATAATAACCGTGCGTTGTGGCACGTCCGGCAGCATGGATAAATCCGCTGTAATGCTTTGCTCCAAAACAGGCACGTTCATTAGATTGGCCAGTGTCATTTTCGCCATCAGTAATTCCTTTTCGGCTTTGCGCTTTTCCACGTCCGCGGCCGCCACTTCAATCTCAGTCTTAGTGTGTTGAATATCGGCTGATTTCGCTGCGCTGACCCGCTTCTTGACAATTTCAAGGGTTTCATTAGTCAGCGCTATGCGTTTTCCGGCAAGATTTAACCGTTCCTGCGCTATCGCCACGCGCATATAAGCAGCTTCGGTTTGCGCCAGTATAGCCTCAATAGCGGCCAGTGCCTCCTGACGTGCGTGCTCTTTATCAAGATCAGCAACCTTCTCTCTCTTAGTGCGTTTACCCGCGATTTCAAATTGCTGCTCAATCCCAAGTGTATATTGCGTCGCCTCAAAGCCATCACGCGGGCCCTTCACGGCAAAGTCCTCAACCTCAAAAAAAGCTTCCGGGTTAAGTCTGAGGGATTGTTGCAAGCGGTTGCCTTCCGCTGCCATATAGCGTGCTTTATAGCTACGCACTTGCGGGTTTTGACTTAATACAAGCATATATGCCTGTTCCAGTTTTAGGGTATTTTCCGCCTGTGCCTGTGGTGAAAAAAACACCATTATTATGAGCACAGGAAGAATTAATCTTCCTTTGTACATGTTATAGTCCTTTTATGTTCCTTTAGATTTTTAGATAATAAAGGTCGCGCGCTCAGATAAGAGCGCTGTGAAAATACAGGCGTAGTATGCCTGCATTTTTAGACCATTGGGGGTCTGTAAAGAGGGGATAAATCGCTTGAATATAAAGCATCGGATGGTGCTAAAGCCATACTCTTTTTTGCTGTGTCAGTTATAGCAGCCAATACACCTGTTAAGACATAGTTATGCATATGGCAACAATCCTGATGCTCGTTCTGATTTTCTTGATTTTGTGTATGATCGTCATAACTGTCTTGAGATGCATTATCTACCTTAACCGTGTGATGCAAATACATTGCATCAGGCGTGGTAGCAAAAGTAAAATTATCAATGCCGGGAGCAGAGAAGGTGAACATACATATTATCAAGATCAAAACACGCATACTAAAAATATAGCACAAGAAATTGTAAGAAGACAACTGTCTTACAAATCAACCGCTCTACCAACGGAGCTATTGCGTCGTTTCTATACCAATGTGATAAGGGCGCTCGTATAAAACAGCAAGCCCTGTCACTAAATTTCCATACACTCTGATCCTTCTTATTAAACTGTCCTTTATCTCCTGTTTAAGATAGCTACATCAGTTAGATTTAAAATGAATAGGCATCATAAAAATAGTAAGAGATACGGAGTGATTGCTCAATGCAATCTGAATGTACTTTAGATTATGGGAATAGAACTTTTAACCGATATTTTAATCATATTTAGTCTGTCAGTTGTAGTGCTTTATATCTGTCATCGTCTTAACATACCTACAATTGTTGGATTCCTCATAAGCGGCTTATTAGCCGGACCACACGGGCTGGGACTGATCGGAGCAGTTAACGAAGTTGAAATTTTAGCGGAAGTCGGCGTCGTGTTATTACTTTTTACTATAGGGATCGAATTATCTTTCGCAAAGCTACAGAAAATCAAAAAAGCAGTTCTGATGGGCGGTTCAATCCAGGTGGTGCTAACCATACTGGTTACTTTCGTTGTAGCCAGACAATTAGGTTTTGGACTTGGAGAATCAATCTTCTTAGGATTTCTTATTTCTCTCAGTAGCACAGCAATTGTACTGAAACTAATTCAGGAAAGGGCTGAGGTAGATAGTTCCCACGGCCAAACAACTCTCGGTATACTCATATTCCAGGACATCATCATTGTCGCAATGATTTTAGCTACACCTCTACTTTCCAGTGTAAAGGCAATCCAGGGTGAGTCCCTTATAGTTCTTTTGTTCAAAGGAATTGGAGTAATTCTGTTAGTAATTGTAAGCGCCAGATGGATTGTGCCTCGGGTTTTGTATCAAATCGCAAAGACCAGAAACAGAGAAGTCTTCTTGTTAAGTATTTTTGTAATATGCCTTGCCGTTGCCTGGGCAACTTCTAGTGCCGGCTTTTCCCTTTCTATAGGTGCATTTTTAGCAGGATTAATCATTTCTGAGTCTGAGTATGGTCATGAGGCGCTTAGTAATGTACTCCCTTTTCGCGATGTATTTACAAGCTTCTTTTTTATCTCTATCGGTATGCTACTGAACATCGGGTTCCTTTTCGAACAATCCGTACTCATATTGCTAATCGCTTTTGGGGTTTTGATTATTAAATCCATCATAGCAGGCCTTGCCGCAATTTTGTTGGGACTCCCTCTCCGCACGTCAATTTTAGTTGGTCTCGCGCTTTGTCAGGTAGGAGAATTCTCGTTTATTTTATCCGAGACCGGTATCGAACATGGCTTACTTGATGAAAATTCTTACCAAATGTTTCTTGCTGTATCCGTACTAACAATGCTGGTAACCCCGTTTATCGTACTCTTCTCACCCCGCCTAGCTGATCTTATTCTGTGGTTGCCAATACCTAACAAGTTAAGATTAGGCTTCTCCCCCGTATTAAAAACTATTGTAAAAACGGAGAAAGACCATCTTATTATAATAGGTTTCGGATTGAATGGAAGAAATATTGCACGAGCTGCCAGGACAGCGGGCATACCCTATGTAATTATTGAGATAAATCCTGACACAGTAAAAAGCGAACGAGCAAAAGGTGAGCCAATTTATTATGGTGATGCAACTAGGGAGACTATACTTAAGCATGCCAACATCAAAGATGCGAGAATAGTTGTATCCGTAGTTAATGATCCTGTTGCAACCCGCAGGATTGTCGAGTTAGCTCGAAGACTTAATCCGGAAGTCTATTTGGTCTCACGAACAAGATATGTTAACGAGGTGAAGCCTCTATATGAATTAGGCGCTGACGAAGTCGTACCTGAGGAGTTTGAGACATCGATTGAAATCTTTACACGGGTATTGGAAAAATATCTAATACCTAGGGACAATATTGAAGGGTTGATAGCCGAGGTGCGCTCAGATGGATATAAGATGTTCAGAAATTCTTCTACAGAGACACCGTCAACTTCCGATTTGAGAATTCAACTTCCCGATATCAAAATCAACACATTATCTGTTGCCGAAAATTCACCTTTAGTGGGGGAAAGTTTAGCTAAAATGAAGCTAAGAAAGGAATATGGAATCTTGGTTTTGGCGATACGTCGAAACACACAAATCATATCCAATCCGGATAGTAACATGCAGCTTTGCGCAGAGGATGAACTTTTTGTCCTGGGAGCACCGGATAAGATATCGGAACTTGACAGATCAGTCCTTAATCCACAATAGAGCGGTGTAAGTCAATGAATTTAGTTGTCAAGCCCCCGGAAAGCGGTCCACCTTTTGAGTTAGATTTTTCATAAGATTAGTCCAAGTGAGTTGAAACAAATCCGTCTTTAAGAGATACGTTCATAAACTAAAAGGTAAGAAGCCGCCTTAGGGCTGAGTATCAATAATTCAATCACCTCGCTAGTCTTTTTACTCCGTTGATTATCTTAATAAAGACTGTTATTGTGACTGGTACATATCCGGGTTAGGCTAAATCTGGATAAAGTAGATAGAAAACACTGAAGGTCCAGATTTAAGACCTTACCTCTTTTTAATTAAGGAAGGAATACTCATTGTGAAATTCAGTTTGAAGCAAGCCGCGGTGTGGATTACGTTGTATGTGATTTTTGCAGCAGCTCCGATAGTCGTCGCATACTTAAGTCCTGTGCCCAATGCAAGGTCGTTCTGGGTGGAGTTTGCCGTAGGGTTGGGCTTTGTCGGTTTGGCCATTATGGGATTTCAGTTTGTACTTACAGGACGCTTCAAAAACATTGCCGCATCGCTTGGTCTGGATTCGATGTTGCAGTTTCACCGTCAGGCGGGACAGATAGCCTTTTTTTTCATTTTGGGTCATGTTTTTATTCTTATGCTTGCTAATCCCAACTATCTTGCCTTTCTTGATCCCCATGCCAATCTGCCTCGAGCTCTCGCGCTTTCAGCAGTTTTGGGGGCACTCGTACTAATATTAGTTACAACGGTCTGGCGACAATCTTTCGGTCTATCTTACGAGTGGTGGCGTGTTATTCACGGAGTTCTTGCATTATTTATTGTATTTATCGGTTTGGTTCACATTCTCCAGGTTGGATTCTACATATCCGTATGGTGGAAGCAAGCGTTTTGGTTAATCATGACGGTAGGAGCTTTATTTCTCCTAATTAATACCAGAATCATTAACCCGCTTAGAATGTACAGAAGACCTTATAGAATCTCTCAAATACGCGAGGAACGTGATGAAGCATGGACTTTATCACTTGAACCCGTTGGACATCACGGTATACGTTTCACACCTGGACAGTTCGCATGGCTCACACTCGACAAATCACCTTTTTCTCTGCGCCAGCATCCTTTTTCATTTTCATCTAGCGCTGAGAATAATGAGTGTGTTGAGTTCACGATTAAAGCACTTGGTGATTTTACCAAAACCGTGGGGGCAACGAAAATAGGCACTCGCGCATACATAGAAGGACCTTATGGCGCATTCACCCCTGATCCAGATCCTGCAGTTGGGTGTGTTTTCATCGTTGGAGGTGTCGGTATTACCCCCATAATGAGCATGCTTCGAACCTTCAGGGACAGAAGTGAATCACGCAATCTCTGTCTCATATATGGTACACTTTCACTTGAAACAACCCTATTCCTGGACGAGATTAGAGATTTGGAGCGAACCCTGAACCTAAAATTTGTTCATGTTTTGGAGAATCCACCAGTAGGCTGGAATGGTGAGCGCGGTTTGATAAGTAAGGATATTCTGAATCGTCATCTTTCTGAACACTATATCCGTGATAATGAGTATTTCGTTTGCGGTCCCGAGACGATGATGGATATGGTCGAGCCCTATCTTAGGTGCCGAGGGATTCCACTCAAGTATATACTTTCCGAACGTTTTAAAATTGTTTAAGGAGAATCACAATGCTTCATATCTATATACGCAGAATTGCGATTGGAGTTGGGTTCTTATTAGTGATAATCGTTGCACTTTTAGCTTGGTCCCGCGTTGCATAGAAACGTTTACGAGATCTGGTGCTGCTTTGTTTTGCTCACTCTAAATATAGGGTTTTCTGTCAAAAATCCAACTTATACTATGGTCCTATTATAGGGGGGCAGGTCAAGATACATCGCAGCGCTGCTTATTTGCGGCGACTCATGAGACACAAAATATTGCAAAACATTCAGTAGGTAATAAACTATATATACTCTAAAACTCAGAATGCTTTGGGGAGAAAATTCATGACACGATTTAAAAATATACTATTGGTATTACATGGAAAGAATAATGAAGAAGAAGCCGTAAAAAGGGCTTTCGCACTGGCCAAAAACAACAAGGCAAAATTAACCATAGTTGATGTCCTGGAGGAACTACCTCAAACAATAAAGGATTATCTTAAAATTGTTTCAGTTCAAGAACTTGAGAAGATAGTTGTCGAGGAAAGAGTCTCAGAAGTACAAACGCTCATTAAATCGATTGAGACCGAGAAACGTCTTAAGCCTATAGTCAAAACTCTCGTCGGAAAACCTCATATTGAGATAATAAAGGAAGTACTAAGAAATAAGCATGACCTGGTGATGAAGACCCCAGAAGGCAAGGGGGGAACAAAAGAGGCGCTATTCGGAAGTATTGATATAAATTTAATGCGCAAGTGCCCCTGTCCGGTATGGATGATTAAGCCTAAAGAATCTACAAAATATTCTCGGATTCTTGCCGCAGTAGATCCCGACCCTTATGATGATGTAAGAAATAAACTTAATCATTATATAATGGAATTAGCGGTCTCAATTTCCCAATTAGAGAAAAGTGAACTCCACATAGTTCATGCATGGAACCTTTACGGGGAGAGGGCTTTGAGGGGGCCTCGTTTTCATAAAGCTGAGAATGAAATAGCAAGATTGCTTCTAGATGCTATGAATTTTCATAAAGACAACTTAGACAAACTTTTAAATAAGTTCCCCTTAGATAAACTAAAGCACAAGATACACCTGCTAAAAGGTGACCCAGCGGTATTGATCCCGGAAGTAGCAAAGAGAGAAAAAATTGATCTAATAGTAATGGGTACAGTTTGCCGCACAGGACTGCCCGGTTTTATTATAGGGAACACTGCTGAATCTATTCTCTTTAAAGTGAACTGCTCAGTCTTAAGTATAAAACCCTATGGGTTCATCACTCCCATCAAGCTCTAAGATTGATTAAATATTAAGGATTTTTATAAGTTGAAATTAAGCTTGCCGTATTCTCGGTCAGAACATTTTGTCGATTGACCTGCCCCACCTACAATAGATACATAGTTTAAGATAGATTCTGGATAGAAATACCGTATGCAAGTGTGCATCAGAATTGCCCATTAGGATTTCATTCTAGAAAATTTCAACTAAAACCGAGCTTGACAAAAGGGGAGCAGTACAAAAGCACAAATTTAGCACAATTGAATGTAGTTAAGAAGAAATAAAGCATCTAAGTCCCTGAGATTATTGGTGTCCCCGAGAGGATTCGAACCTCTGGCCTCAGGATTAGGAATACTAATTAGCTGGTCTATAGCCTTATATACCTTTATACAGAGTTGATATAACACACTGATATGGCATGATATTTTAAAAATGTTTTATATAGCGTTATATACATTTATACAGATTCTACTCTTCAGTTACTGACAAATTCACTGACATTTCCTGCAACTTTTGCTCTATCTCATCTATTAGTCTATGAAGTGAATATTTGCTGATTATATCCTCAAGAGTTAAACCTTCTTCTTTTGCTATCTTTTTTCTGCCAAAGTATCTAGAGTGTATTGAAGTTGCTTCTTGACCAGTTACTTTCGCTAGCGCCCTGAATGCCCCTCTTAAACCGTATTGTTCCCTATTTCTTTCAATAACAACGTAATTTAGCCAGTAACCCATTTGTGTTATTTCTTTTTTATCTAATGGTTTTGCTATAGCTCTAGCTAATCGAGTGGCTTGTTCATTTGAATAAGGAAATGAGCTATATGACGATGCTATATATCTTAGGGAGTCTATGTAAAATGCTCTGAATCCTACTCTTGATACAATATCCAAAAGTAAAGAATCAAAATCTTGATGTTTTCTTCTTAAAAGTCCGTCTAAATATTCATAGCATAATAAAACATTTGTAACATACGGCGCTAGATAACTCTTATTAAATAATCGCACTGGCATGGTTTGAAGGAAAGAGGCTTCAAATCGTCCTTGATTTGCACTTACTGAGTCTTTTAGTTCAGTACTATTGAAAGCAGCAAGTATATCGAAGCAAGGGTCTGAATTAACAATTTGATTACAGACAAATTTTACCAAGTTATCATAATGAGTATTAAATAAGCTTTCAAATACGTCATTTTTTCTATCCTTTGGATTATCGGCGTCTACACATATTCTTAATATCTCTTCACTATTTGCAAATGAAGGAGTTTCTAAAAACTCTTTAATTGCACCTTTAGTTACTTTTTCTGACCATTGAAACTTATCGGCAATTAGTTTTATATCTGATTTTAAGAGTTTATTATTCATAGTGTGTGTACAAAAAGATAACATATTGCACATGTGCAATATTGTGAGTTATAGTATACATCATGATATCAATCACTACAATAGGAGGCATTCAAATGCATGAACTTGAGCAAAAAGGAAAACTGGCTTACACCATACCAGAAATCTCAAAACTCACTGGCCTAAGTGTTTCATATCTTTATCGACTCTCTTCAGAAGGTAAGCTGCCGGTTTGCAAAATTGGAACCCGCTGTCTGATAACTTCTGACGATTTACACAACTGGCTAAAAAAAAATAAGAGGAGGTTAATAAAGTAACAATGAACAAAATCCAACATAGAGGTCAGTCGTTTGGTCAAATTTACTTCAAGGAGGTAAGTCATTATGAAGACCGAAAAAGCAATAAAAAGCGTAGATTGTAAAATAAAAAGCCCCGACGTGCAGGCCGGGGCACATACTTGGATGCAGAAAGACTTAAAAAAAAGTGGTCTTTCTAATGAAAATTTTACCATAGAACCTTTCGTACGGGAAGCCGAGTTAAAGGAAAGACTGGGATTCGCATCTATTTCAAAGACTCCCATAGCAACGGACGATGCTTACTGGATACTCTATCCTAATGCTCCCGAATATTACCGACTCAAGTTAAGATCGCCCATAAATACCAAAAAAGGGACGATTAAATATTTATCACCTAAAAAGGAAATGGGGTTTGGTAACAAGCCTTACATCTTACCCAAAGTAAAAAAACTACTTGATACTTACAATCCAGATAAGCCCATATTTATAACTGAAGGCGAAAAGAAGGCAGCAAAAGCTACACTAGAAGGTTTTCCATGTGTTGGACTTTCAGGTGTATGGAACTTTAAAGATTCTGAAAACGAATTTCTGCCCGAGCTTGACGCATGTAAGTGGAAAGATCGTACTGTTTACATTGTTTTTGATTCTGATATATCGGATAAACATTCCGTGAAACAAGCCGAAATAAGGCTTGCTATCAACCTATTGAATCGGGGGGCTATACCTCTATCAGTACGCTTACCAAAAGATGAGGATGGAGACAAAAATGGATTAGACGATTATCTTGTGCGGTACGGAAGTGATGAGTTTCGTAAGTTGGTTGATAACGCACTGCCTACATTAGAGGTTCATACTGAAGATAGTTCAAATTATAAAATGATCCTCAAAGAGCTTGCATGTCTTAATAATGAAATCGTCAAAGTACAGACATTTAAAATTCTTGCAAAGAAATTGAACGTGAATATGAATGCAATGGAGACTGAGTATAAAAAATTAATACCACAAGAAGAAACTGAGAAACAAATAAAACCAGAAGAACAATTTACATCAGAGCAAATAGAAAAAGCTGAGACATTATTGAATTCACCAGACATTCTCTCTAAGATGCTAGAATTTACCAAGAGACAAGGTTTTATTGGTGAAGAGTTAAATCAACAGCTTTTATATTTGTCTTTTACATCACGACTTTTTTTGAAGCATTCTATTAGTACAATAGTCAAAGGCCAGAGTGCTAGTGGAAAGTCTCATCTAGTGGGAACAATATCAAATCTATTTCCTACAACCGATGTTATCAATCTTTCATTTATTACGGCAAAAGCACTTGTTCATAGACAAGGTGATTTAAACCACAAGATTCTATTCATTGCTGAACACACTGGTGGAGAAAGTGCCGACTATTCCATAAGAACTGCTTTATCAGAAGGTGAAATATCTATTATGATTCCTGAAAAAAGTGAAGAATCTGGTAAATGGGAGACAGTTGAGAAGCGTATACCAGCAAAAGGCCTTGTTTTTGTAGAAACAACAACAAAATCAAAAGTACATCACGAAAACCAGACTAGGCTATTTGACTTATATACGGACGAAAGTGAAGAGCAAACAAAAAACATACTTTTAATGCTGTCTAAACAGATCGAATTACAAAATCCAGATATCATAGAGCAAGGTAAAGTATGGCGGGCAGCACAATCAAAACTTGATGATTATTCCGTATATATTCCATTTGCTACAAAAATTGCAGAAGTTTTTCCTACATCAAAGACTAGGGCACGTAGAGACTTTCGTCGTCTGTTAAGTCTTATCAACTCTCATACTCTACTTTATCAGTATCAAAGAAAGACAAATGAACAAGGACGTTTGATCGCAGAACTTCGAGATGTTGAAGCTATATTGCCATTAGCGGAAACAATACTTTCTCAAAGTATGAAAGAATTAAGTCCGAAGCAAGAAGAGGCAATATTAATATTACAAAAAGAGTTTTCCGACAGTGAATTTTCAACAAAGGAGGCGCATGATGAAACTAAACATATCGCAGCATATAGTACGCTACAAACGTGGTTTAAACAGTTTAGAGAAGATGGTATTTTAGAGTGGAATAATAAAAGAGGAGCAGATAGCAGGTATGCATTTATAGAACCTGATAAACTGTTAGGTAATACTAGTATATTCTCATCTAACCTACTAGAATCATTGAAAAATGATTACCTAGAATCCGAATTAGGTAATGATAGGCAATTAAGTAATGAAACTGCTGTAGAACCCCAATTACCTAATAACCTAGAATTACCTAATTCAAGAGATTAGGTTGCTAAATCTAATGATAACAGTGAGTTACAAAAAATATAGCAGATTACCTAATAACCTATAAAGTAATTAAAAAGAGATGTGCAAAAAGGGTGCAGTGCACTAGTTAGAATTTTGAATTAAAAATATATATAAGGAGGTTCGTCGTATGGAAATTATCAAAATAGGAAACTGGACAATCACTGAAGAAGGAATTAAGTGGAGCGGTAAGGAGGAGATAGAATACTTTATTGGTAAAGAACGTATTACTGAGCGGGTTCAAGGTGATAAAAAAGATATGTATGATTGGCTAATTCATATTGTAGAAAAACCATGGCTTACTAGAGAAGATATTTATGCACTAAATACAGCCTTTGTTTATGCTCTTGAATATTTTGATATTGGCTTTCTTGAGTATATATCATTCGTAGAAACATTTGAAACACAAAATGAGGAGCTTAATAAAGATAACATTGACTTTGATCAAGGCCTATAATCTTTTCCTTGTTTATGTGATAACGGGCTATACTTACTTGCTTTCTCTCTATAATTATAGTTCATGGATAGTATTTTGTAGAAAATGTAGATTTTCTATATAATATTTTAAATTTAGATAATGATTTAGTACAAGTCAGTTATTTAGGAAGGAATATATCAAAAATAATAAGTTATTGAGCTATAATGTCAGTATTTTAAATATATGATATTTAAGTTGTTGAATGAAAATTACACCACGATTTTTTCTGTTTTTCTTCTTTTTTTTCAGCATACTCTTTCTGAATTCTGCATATCCATATTGTATTTTTTACAAATTTGCAAAGTGTTGAATACCCTTTTTGAGAAGCCTTAACTATCCAACCTTGTGAACATGTGCCATCGGTAGGAGCGAAACGTTCAATTCTACCCCTTTGCCATCTATAACTCTCAACCATAATTTCACCAGATTGATCAGTCCATCGAAATAGACCATCATTACTAAATGACCAATTCAGTTCTTCACCAATAATAGGATTTAGTGCAATCCATGATGATCTTCCGATCTCAACTCGCTGTGGAGTTCCCATTATAAATATTGATGTTTGGAGAGCAACATCTAAAAAAGGCATATTGGGATATTGATCTGGCCTCCACCAAAGACTAAAGGATGTTCCTGGTATGATTAGTTCCGGTCTAGTTCTCAATTTGTCTTTTTCTATTTCTGAGGAGCTGATAGAACCTATTAGAATTTCTTTAGGTATTTCCCAAGATGTTCCCTCAGACTCCATAATAAATCCAATTGCTATTGATGAATCATCTAGTAAAGGTGGACTAGAAGGCAAAGTTGGTTCTGTCTTAAGCCATTCTGCATTATTACCCATTATGTCCTTTGGAAGTGTGGTTTTAAAAGGTAATAAGTTAGTAGTATTGGGCTTTATTTTTGCTAATACTTTATCGTAAACTGATATAGCTGGATGCAGAAAATTTAGAAATTCTAAATCAATAATCCTTGAATCATACAATTCGGCCAGGAGATGGCCTAAAGCAGTTAAAGCTGCAAAGGCACGTGGTCGTCTATAGTAGGTTTCTATTCTTAATTTTCGTAGTTTTAATTGAAGATTATTTTCGGCCCTACTATCCCATTGATCTTGAGGAATTAACTCTTTCATCAACGTAGCTGTTCTTTGTGCAAGGTTGATATATGGAATTCCAGTTTCTTCATGAATAAAAATAAAAGAAGTCCTTAATAAACTAGTGATTTCTCTTGGATCCTCGCTGTCAGCAAAAACAGAAACATCTTCTTTAGAAATATTATCTTGATAAGACCCGCTATCTGGTAATATGAGACTGTATATAGATGGCAATTCTCGATCTATGCGGATTTGAGAAATATTTATATCATCAGATAATAATTTTGCTGCTGCCAGGCGAATTGCTATATCATTATTTACAAGTAATAGATTTAATCTATCTTCCGAACGCTCAAGTATATCACTATCAATTAAATGTAATGAACTTATTAGTGCAATGCCAAAAAGTGGAGATTCTAGATCATTTATTAGTAGTTCATGAATTTTATTTTCTATTTGTGATCTGACTAAAGGGACGTCCCGATAAGTATTAATCACACCCTTGAAACCATCTTCTCTTAATTCGGGCGACGGTAAAGTCAGTGCTTTGAAGAATTGTTCTATTACAAAATCTATAATATCAATATTGTTTTCTCTTGTTAAAGATACTTTTTCAGGTTCATCAAGAGGTGGATCCGCAAATTCTCGCAATTGAAAAAAGTGGTTTTTTATTTCAGGCCATAAACTCTCGTAGGGCGGATTTTTCCATAAAAGTGGGATTATATCATTAATAATGAAATAAAAATGATGTGGTCTATATCCTTGTAATAAATCATCAATTAATTGAACTAAAGCAGAACTACGATACTTATCATCGATATTTACTAGTATCTTATATGGTTCTATTCTAGTTCCACCATCATAGTAATTGCCCCATCCACTTGATTTAGAACTAGATAGTAATTTTTGGGCATAGGCTTCAACATCTTCAGGTTTATTTAATTTTTCTAATAACTTTAGAAGATCACATACAAGTTCACCACCTTTTTCCATACACAATAGGGCGTCGATTATTCTTCTGGATTTTTCGTAATCTAGCGATGTTAATAAAGGACTTAATACTTCTGTCCAGTGATAGAACTTATCATCTTTTATATTTTCAAGAATGTATATAAGTTGATCAACATCTTTTGTTCTTTCTATTAAAGCCTCTTCATTAATTTTTTCTCCATCAATTAATGTTATATAACCAGGGGTGTGATCTAGCTTAAGCTTTTGATTTTTAAGTTTATCTCTAATTTGAATAAGTAAATCTTCTTGTCCAAATTCACGTTCAAAAACTTGCTCAAAAGCCCTCCACCATTTACCATGTAAATCAGGTGATTTATTTATTTCAATATTATAAATCAGCGTATCTAGAATTTGTTTTGCACTTTCTCTGTTGGTAATTTGGGATAGTCTTCTTCCTAAAGCTTCGATTACATTATTATTTAGCCAACGCTCATAGGGTAGACATATATTGGTATATAATTCAATAGTCATATCAAAAGGAATTTCTGGAGACTTAGCGCTGGCTATGACAATTGCTTGTATTGTTGGGATAAATTCTAATACATCATTTTGCCAATAGTATTGAACTAACTCTTTAGCACACGTCGGATTGTTTAATAAAACGGCTTCGAGAAGTAACATTGCAGCTTCATTCGATTCTCGACCGCGATTAAAAGCTGCACATGTAGATACCCCAAGAACTACATCTTTTAAGTCATTAGCTACTATGTCCTGATTTTTATTAAAAAAATCAATAAATAATTTTACCCAATGATATATCTGAGTGTCCTTTTCATGTTGAATCCCAAATGATGTCCTAATTATTTTATCCAGATAGTATTGAGGCTTACTGTCATCTTGAAGCTCTGCCCAATTCTTTGCTTTCTCTTGACAATTATCCAAAAAATCTCTAATTCTATCCTTATTGCTTAACTTCTCATCTAGGTCATCAAGTTCACAAAGTTTCTCAATATAATATTCATCTGATAAACCTACTGAATGGAAATCTTTTAAGATACTCCGACGAATATTTATTGACCAATACATTTCTCTAGTAGGATCTTTCCAAATATTTTCGAATGTCTCGAATAGTTTATAAATTGCTGATTCTCCATGTTCTGCAACTGCACTTATAAGTGTTTGAAAGTACACACTTGTAAATCCAGAAAATGCGTAGTGTAGATTATATTTATCTGGAGTGTAATGGCTTCTTTCATAAAGTAGAATAGTAGGTTCAAGTTTCTGTACAGCTTCATCAGCAGTGTAAATATTTCCTCGCCACGCCTCACCCCAAACATTTGCTATTTGAATCATGCTGCGTGTCAATAACACATAACGCCACATAAAATCTTTTTTCGGATCGGGAACCTTTTCTTCAGGATCTATTGAATTGTCAAAGGTAGATTGCAAGCGATAATAGCGAAAGCAATTCATTAAATAATCAAAGTTGTCATAATCAAAAGTATTGTTTTGCTCGTCAATTGGCTTTGGAGGTTCAATTGTTTGAAAAATTCTGTTTGAATCAGGCAAATTATTTTTTTCGGTTATTAAAATTTCAGCCAAGACAATCTTTTGGTAATCTTTCAATTTATTTAACTGTTTCTGGTCTAGCAGGTATTTAAGGCAGTCGTTCCTCCATGACTCGGTAATGTTAGGGGCATCTAACAGATTTATCGTAATGTATCTATGAAGACTGTCCGGAACTAAGAAATCTCCCAACAAAATAGGTAAATTCTCAATTTGTTCGCGATCACCTAGCAAAATAATTTCATCAACAAGTTCAATGAACAAATCATTCCTAAGTTGTTTTGATAATTTCTTTTTTTGTTTTTCGTCTCGAGCTGGTTCTTGTGATTCTATTTTTTTTATTATTTCAATCAATTCATCAATATTATGAAAATGGATTGCAGCCCTTACCCATACATGGAGTAAATTTTCTCCAGCATATGAAACCATGCTTCGATTTATTCCTGTCAACTCTCCCAAAGGTTCCGCTACATTAAATACTTCTTTAGCTATTTCAAAATTTCCTAATTTTAAAAGTGTCATACAAATATTTAGCGCTTTGTATGGTCTAGTAATAAGTTGACCTTGATATATCACATGTGACAATGCTTCTTGCAATTTGTTGAGTGACAACAAGAATTCAGGGAAATCGATATCTTCCAGTAAGTCATATCTGGAAGTTAATTCTTCTTGTACCAATAGAACTCTGATCACTGCAAGAGCGTCGTTCTTCTCCTTTGCAGCTTTGATAACAAGCATTAAATCTTCTAGAATTGGTTTTAAAGATCTCGAAGCAAAAAATTGCTCTCTAAAATATTTTTGTTGTGCTATTTTTATAACATTATCAATCTTTCTAGCATGATATGTGTGGTATAAAAGTTCCCATTTGAAAATTAATTTAGTTTCTTGTTTTGCGGCTAGAGTTGCTAATTCATTATGATATTGTCTATGTAATTCTAGGTCATCAATGCCAAAGGGATTCCGTCCTGTTCGGTCTAGTACAAATTGTCGAAAACTATTATGAAAAAAACGCCATTGATTATCTGTAACTTCTTGAAAATAATGTCTAGCGTTAGAAACTAGCATTTTTATAGTTTTATCATTTGCAAGCTGTCGGATAATTTCAATATCGAGGAAACCACGCATGCGAGAAAGTAAAGCTAGTAACCTTTTTAATTCAATATCATCTTCCAATTCCTGCCAGTATAGCTCATATTGTCGTTCAATATTTTCCTGAAATGGTGCTAAATCTGATAACACTTCAGAAATATTCGCTGGTTGGGTGTGACGTAATCGATTTATGATATAGCTTAATGCTAAAGGATGACCAGAAGATAGTTGTTCTATTTTGTTAAGTTCATCTTCTTCAAAAGTTAGTTTTTCTAATGCTGAACATGTAATCTTCCTTATAGAACGACGCGGAAGCTCTGCCATTTCTAATACCCGCTCGGAGTCGTTTTCAGTCAGTTGGTGTGTAATCTCATACTTCAATTCTAGATTTTCGATACTCTGACTACCCAAAACAAAAACAACTCCATCGGGAATTGAGTTAGGACGTGGTAACTCAACTAGTAATGACCTTTCTGGCTGTCCTTCTCTTTTAATATGGTCTAAACCATCTATTAAGATCAATGTACGGATCTTCTTCTCTTGGTACAAAGTACCAAGTTCTTGTATTTGTGCACCAAGTTCTAACCTGAGTTGTTCAATAGTTTCTCCAATAATTGAATTTCTAGTATGAATTCCTTGAGCCTTTAAGTTCAATACCAGATCATGTATGAAACTGTAAGCTTCTCCTCTTTGGGTTAGTGCCGTATCGTCTGGTATAAAACAATAATAACGAAACACTTGTATTGTATTGCTATATCGTAGTGTATTTGTTAGTAAGGTGGATTTTCCAGATCCTGGAGAACCAATTAGAGCTACATAGCCTTGGTTGAATTTCCTTAGTGCCAATTTCAATTGATCAACTGTTCTCTCAATCGGCTCGTAATACTTTGTTATTGGAAATTCATGCTTTGATACAAATTCAAACCTTCTATCCCATTTCATAAGATTTAAAATTGATATTTTATCAAGTTCAATAGTGCCTCTCTTTCTGCCTGCTAGTGTTAGAAGTTCTTTGTGAAGATCATCAATGTCATTGTAATATCTTTTTTCTGGAGTGTATTCTTCGCGTTCCTCTGGACGACGTCTATTTAGCTGAAACTTTAGTGCTGTTCGGAATTGTGAAAATTCATCTTCAGATAATTTAGAAACCGCCTTAAATTTATCTATAATAGGGGTCCATTTTGTAATCACATCAATATCTGGATGATCTGATTCCCAATATGTATTTATAAATTCTGAAAGAGTCCTTGGTCCGTTAGCACTCTCATCTATACCTGCAATATTACTATTAGATGCTATGTTACTTGTATATAAGTAGATATTTATCTGCTTATCTGGAAAGTTTTCAACAAGTAGTTGCCAGGCATTTCCTAATTGTGCAATTAATCCAGAGTCAGGGTCATTTGTTGATCCGGTGAGATTACTATACGTTAAAGTGGAAGAAGGATTACTCCATTTAATTTGATATGCATCAACGCTATTTTTGAATACCAGTACTAGATCATCTGCGGAACCAACTCTTGGGTCCTTTAAAAGGATATGCTCAAAATGAGGATTGTTTAAAGAACTATAAATTATCTCTGCAGCTGCGATATACTGTGCAGTATATCCTTTAAGGGCATTTTCTTCTCCAAGCGCAGACGGAACATTCTTGGATACTGCCTCATGTTTATCATTGGTTTCCATTTTGACCTATTCACATTCTATATATATTAAATATATTTTAAAATCGAAGTCTATACTAGACTAGATACCTACTAATTTACATCCGATGAAATAAGTTCAAGAGTTAATTTCTATTTTTGAAGGGAAAGGTATTCTTTATGGGGTTTTTCGAATCTTATTAGCTAGATTACCATTTTCAGATGGTAATACATCGGCATAAAGTGCGGTCATGCTTATTTTACTATGTCCGAGCTGTTTCTGAACATATCTAAGGTTATTTGTAGCGTGCAATAAAAAAGTAGCATATGTGTGACGAGCATTGTGTATTGAAAAATGTAAAGGTAAATGAGATTCTTCGATTGCTCTCTTAAATGACTTCATCAAACTTATCGCAGCACAGTGTCCCCCATTACGACCGGTAAACAGTGGACTATCAACTTCAACACTGTCAGCCATTGTTTTCTTTTTCCATGCGATAAATGTCTTTAAATGGTTTACAAGTTCTTTGTCCATGTAAACATCTCTTTTCTTGCCCCTCTTTCCTTTCCTTACAATTAAATATGGATCTTTAGTTGTTAATTCAATATCACCAATTTTTAAGTTAGCAACCTCTGCTACACGTAATCCGCTAAAAAGTGCTAAATCTATTAACATGTATCGTTTTACCCATGTTTCACGACCATGCAATAAATCCAGTTCATGTTTATCTCTACAAGTTTTTAACAGCTTTGACCTTTGATCAAAGTCTAAAATCTTTTCTCTATCAATGTTGTAAGTAGTAGAACTCATGTTTGCGCTCTATATTTTATAGCCTATGGATAATAATATATAGAATAATACGCAAAGGACAACGGTATTTTATAGAATATTTATATTCTCTATAAAATATTTTTGGGCTCTGGATAATATTACACCTCAGGAGTATGTGAAAAAGCACTTAAAAAAGCCGGAAATCTCTAATTTACGTGGTACAGCTTTAGGGTGAGGCTCAGATTTACACATAAATTCTTTATTTACTAGACTATAATCGGTGTTACAATCATCTAAAGTTTAAGATCACGGGAGCATGCTATTAGTGAAGAAATATCAATCTGCAATTAGGGAAAATGTCTTTTTTTGGGTAGATGAGATAGTAGATGAGCTCGATATTCACGAAGACATGCAGGAATTAGCAAACAGAAAAAAGTCATAAAGATTAGGATTTCACAATAAGAATTGTGAGGAAAAGCAAACATGTTTGCTATAGGTGTGATAGTAGGGATTACGCTACTGGGTTATTTTCTTTGTTCACTGATGGAGGCTGCGCTATATTCAATACCTAGAAGTCGTATCGAATCATTAAAGAGGAGCGGTGACCCTGATGGTATCAGGCTTGCAAAACTTCGCGATAAAATTGATGAACCGATCGCGGCAATACTAACTCTTAATACCGCTATAAATATTATTGGAGCTACTTGGTCTGCAGGATTAATCGCTAAACATTATGGCGATTTATGGCTGGGTGTATTTTCGGGAGTTTTTACAGGAGCAGTTCTCTTTATAAGTGAAATACTGCCAAAGTCTTTGGGAGTGACTTTTGCAAGCTCAATTGCCCCTCGGCTGGCAGGAATCATTACATTTTTGGTAAAAGCACTATGGCCCTTTGTGAAGCTAACCACTTTTATTACCAGTATGTGGGGAGAAAAGGCACATATAAATTTCCCAACAGAGGAAGATGTAATAAGTCTTGCACTACTCAGTCGTCAAAGCCGCGCCATAATGTCTCATGAAGCTCGCATGATAGTAAACGCTTTGAGGCTGGACAGATTGAAAGTCCAACAAATTATGACCCCCCGTTCTGTTGTTTTTAGTTTGCCTGGGAATATGCTTCTTAAGGATATAGATATCGACTCTGATAATTGGTATTTTAGCAGAATGCCTGTGTATGGAGAACAAGACCCTAATAATATAATAGGGATTGTTAATAGACGTGATATCGACTTCTCTATGCTCAAAGAGCAGCTTGATGTGGAAATTAGCAGCTTAATGGCTCAACCAGATTTTGTTCACGGTACTATGCCATTGCACAAGCTTCTGGATAAATTTATTGATACTCGCCGACACCTCTTTTGTGTTAGGGGTGACCAAAATGAGTTTGCCGGAGTCGTCAGTTTGGAAGATGTCATAGAGTCCTTGCTTGGGGAGGAAATAGTTGATGAGTCAGACATACATGAAGATATGCAGGAATTAGCAAAGAAGGAAAAAGCTAAAAAAATGTAGCAAGTAAAATGCTATAGTTAATCAAAATTAGCCAAGCTTTCCTGTTCACCATTGAGATAGAAATTAACAGTCCCATAGAGCCCTATTATAGGGGTCAAATTATGTTCACAGTTCCTCTTCCTCTATCGGTTCTGTAGATGAATCCATGACAATTGAATGCAGCTCTACCTCAAACCATTGCCAGAACTTTTCATTAGTCCTATCCTGTGGCCACCACGATTCTTCTATAGACCAGTCAGAAAGTATTTGAGTGAAAATATCCTCATATATCTCATTAATGAATACAACCGCTTCTTCATCTGTATCATAGTCAGGTATTAAGACAGCAAGGCAATCAGTTTTGAAATCATCCAAAGAGGATTTGAATTCGGCATCAGGCAATTGATTTGCCCAATCAACAAAGGACTGTTTAATTCTAATGATTGCGATTGAACGGTTTATGGTATACATAAACAAAATTATACTTTTCAGAACTAGAATTGTAAGATACCCAATTAATCAGTCGCTGAACCGGTGTGCGGCATCTTAGTGCTGAATGAAGGTAATCGCATCGAGTTTCTACTACCTTCCTAATGGGGAGCAGTATAATAGCGAATTACCGCTTAATAAGATGTTTAAAATAATTGTTTTAACCGTCGAATCCTGCACGATCTCATATTAACGTATACAAAACTACTTGTTTTAAATTATCACAACTTAAAATTACTAATATTTTGGTCTAATTTACGTGGTACAGCTTTTGGGCGAGGCTTATCTTTTCAAAAATTTAACTTAACTCATGGACCTATTATAGGGGGTCAGGTCAAGGCCAAGCAAGTTTAATTTAGGGACTTCATCGGGGATTCTTTAGCAAAAGAATAGTGAGTATTAAATCCCTTGCTTTCCCCCTGCTGACGATATAGAATTTATTAATAGATATGGCACTTGAAACACAATTTTCTGTATTTGTGAAGAACAGGGTTGGTATGATAAACGAGCTCTGTACAGCGATTTCTGAAGCCAACATAAATATCAGAGGGCTTTCTTCAGTAGTTGAAACTGATTGGGCAATTGTAGGCTTGATCGTGGATGATGCAAATAAGACCAAGGAAGTTCTCCATAAACAGAATCTGAAATTCGGAGAAAGCACCGTTTTGACTGTACGGATGGATAATAAACCCGGACAAATTGCCAAGATTACAAAAAAACTCTCCGAGCAACATATTAATATTGATCACGCCTCTTTGACTGCAGAAGGTGAACACTGTTTATTAGTCCTGATGACAACAGACAACAAAAAGGCAAACGAAATCCTGGGTTGATTTGGGTTTCTAGCGTTACCTTTACCTCTGATTGGTCTTCTCCCCGAAATTTGGGCCAAGTTAAATGAGAAAAATCCGGTAAGGTTTTAACAAAAAACCAGGAGGATTTTTCTATGAAACGAAGCAAGTTCTCAGAGCAGCAAATCGCGTTTATTCTCAGGCAGGCTGAAGAAGGTGTTCCTGTAGGAGAGGTTTGTAGAATAGAAGGTCATCAGAATTGTCCATTAGGATTTCATTCTAGATAATTCCACTTTAAACCGAGCTTGATAAAAAGGAGCAGTTCAGGAGCTATAGATAAACTATGTAATATGGTTAATTAGGGGATAAATCTTAACGTAAACCGGTCGATCCCGCGACTTTTAACAAAAGTAGGGTATTTGTACGTGGTTAAACAAAAAAACCGCTGTAAGCAGGTGATTTACAAGTTTAAATTTTCTATGATAAACTAGCAAGATGTCAGGTAGATATGGATATTCTCTTAAAGAGTGGGAAGAAACTAAAGAGGAAATAAGAAAAATACTTATTGCTCGTGCTAAAACTAAATGTCCCATATTTTATTCCGAATTAGCTAATCAAATTAAGACTGTTAAAATTGAGTACCATGCACGTGCTTTTCACGAAATGCTAGGTGAAATTTCAATAGCTGAAGACAATGCAGGTCGCGGATTATTATCTGCACTAGTTATCCATAAAGAGGGAAATAAGATGCCAGGACAGGGCTTTTTCAATTTAGCAAAAGAAAGAGGGAAGAATTTTTCGGATAACGATGATTTTTGGATTAAGGAGTTAAATTCTTTTTATTCTCAGTGGAAATAAAAATCTCAATAAAGATATTATTAATCATTAAACCATTATTATATTCAATTCAAACGATTTAGTACGTTCTTCTAATTACATCCCCTATAATATCGATTACCTTATTTACATCTACTTGCTGCTCTTCTTGTTGTCTTGGATAAGTTGCCGGATTTTGAGTTGGAACGGGTTTGGCTTGGTTAGACAAAACAATCTCACAGGCCCTTTTGAATGCAGCTTTTTCGAAGTCATTTAATTCGCTTGTAGTAGAATACTGGCTACATGATGCTGCTCTATCGTTTGGACTAAGACCATTAAGATAATTTACATAATAGTTGACGTTTGAGTTAAATTGATTGTTATAATCAACAGCTTCAGATTCTTTTGTATTCTGAGCATCGTCGGTTTTAGTGCTCTCATTTTTTGGGTTATTCTTAACCGTTTTATTAGTTTTTGGTTGTTTGCTCGAATACGTTCTTTGTTCAATTATTTTTTCTGATTCAGCGATTATTTTCCATTTGCCTTCAACTTGTGAAACAATTAACTGCTCTATCGCTGTTCCTGAAACAGCTTCATTGCGTTTTGAGTTTTCAACAAGATACCTAACAGGTATTGCAACTTCTGCTACATTACCTTTGTTAATTATTTCTATCTCACCATTAATATTAAAACTGACACTCGGCCATTTTTTATAGTAGTTCTCTTTATCTAATCTAATTTCTTGAAGTCTGTAGTTCTTGCCGTGGAATTGAACAAAATCATTATAAAAAGACATAAGCTCATCAATGTTAGTTGAGTTTACTGTGTCAATAAAGTTTTCGGCAAAAGTTATTAATTCTTCAGCCGGTAATCTCTCAGCACTTGTTATATCTGTTTGATTGGACTTTTCTTCAAAGAGTTTGTACTCAGAACCATCAAATTTATATATCTCAGTTTTAGTTAAAAGGATATTTGTATTACTATCGTCCGAATTACTGTTAGTATCTGTAGTAACTACCTTTATATCATAAAATTCCTTGTTCTTAATGGGGATGAATTGAAATTCAGCATTCGATTCAGAAGGTTCCATATCAGTCCCTTGAACATAACCATGGTTATCATAATGTGTATTAACTTGAAATACTTTCTTAACCTTTCCTCCAACCATAGCAAACAAAATACTACTTTCAGAATAATGACCTTGTGCCATAGTCTTGTTATAAAAAATTATGCCAAAATTATCTTCTCCCATTTTTGCTACCATTGCCTCTGGAAGTTTTCCAAACTCACCTAAAGTAGCAACGTTTTTCTGTTCGTAAGTTTTTTTCCACTTGTATCCAGATTTAGAATATATAACAATCCCTATGTTAACTGGACAGGCATGACATGTACGGTTTTTCTCTCTGCTCTCGATTAAGACGATACATTCTTCACTATCTTTTTTCCTAATATAGAGAGACCTAGAGTATTTTATATCTAATATCTTTTGTTCATCGGGAGTCCACCAATTCTCTTTTAAATCTGAAAGTGATTGTGCTGCTTCACCATCTGAAAAACAACTTTCTGCATAACTATTCTTGATGTCGGTTACAGTTTTATTGACATTGGCTGTGTCAGGTTCATCAGATTTTTCTTCTGGCTCAAAAATCTCAGGCGATTCAACATCTTGTTTTTCAGAGTCTTTGAGACTACTAGCCTGTTTTTTATTGGCTATATCAGAAGGCTGTTGAGCAATTTTTTTACTAGGAGAGTTTAAAGAAGGTTGCCAATTATAAATCGCTTCTACAATATCTTTATAGTCAATTCCTTCCCATGCAACGCTGTCCATATTATATAATTCAAAAGTCTCCTCATTTGTATGAACAATCCATTGTACTGTAACTGGTTCACCAGGCTTCCATGCCTCGTTAAAAAGAGCATTAATTGCTTCATTCACATAACTAATCGTTCTTGTTTCAATGTCCTTTTGAATTTCACTTCTCTCTTGGGGTTGGGCCGCTCTATGTTTTTCTTTTCTTAAACATTTAGGAAACGATCCCGATAAACCAGAAACATGAGCCATATTATTCTTTAGCTTACAACCATATTTTTTATTCAGATCTTGAATAAATTGACTTGTCGGACCTCCGAATTCCTCTAATGCAACTTGAAACATTCCAAACATATATTCACCTAATGAAAGCTTTAGTTTTAGATCATTTCTCGCTTTTTCAGTAACCCATATGTGTAAATCTTCAGAAATGTTGCCACTGAATTGAATAACAATTTCGCCTTTATTGCCTTCGAAGGTTTCCCAATTTGGGTTATCAAAAGATGAATCAAATGCTTTACCCACTGTTGTTGTTTCATAACCCTGCATTGTCCCATTTTTGACAGTATTAATATAAGAATAGTCAAATCCATAAAGACATATTAATAAAAAGATGCATCCTAACATCCAACGATGATTCAAATAATTCTCCATGAGACTTAATATTATACTTTCATATTAACATTAACGAACATTTTATGAAATGTTAAGCTTCGGCAACTGTCCAGTTGAGAGCAAGAATGTCAAAAGGGAGGTTCTTTATCAATCACATACTTGTTCCCATTGCCCATTTACGCACCTACCTATTTTACATCCAACATCTGGGATGGGTTTAATACCACAGTCTAATGTTGGAGAGGTATCACATACTTGTTCCCACCTTCCATTTACACATTGGCCAATTCTGCAACCAACATCAGGAATCGGTTTTATTCCACATGAAAGAATTGGTGCATTATCGCATACCTGTTCCCACATACCATCTACACAACGACCGATATGACAGCCTACTTTTGGTATCGGTTTTATACCGCACTTCAGTGTTCCGCCTGCATATGAAAAAGTATGTAGAAGCAATATAATAAAGAAGAATAAGAATCCATATTTTCTCATGTGACAAGTTCCTTTATAAAACTGATATCTACTTAACTATACTCATTTCTTAATAAGGAGCAGTATAGAAAGCAATTATTAAGTTATAGATAAACTATGTAATACGGTTAATTAAAGGGGAAATCTTAACGTAAACCGGCCTACACTGCGACTTTTTATAAAATTAAGGTGTTTGTACGTGTTTAAGCTTAAAAACAGTTGTAAGCAGGTCATTTGATGTTGAGTATGAATAAATTTGTAAAAAATTAAGATGCGATTTATGACCAAAAACTACTATGAGTTATAAAATAGAATCCTCCTAATACACTAGGAAAACGATTTAAAAGAAATTTACGGATATTATTGTTGTTCATGTCCGATATATGAGAATTCTCTTGTATCTAATTGCAACTTGACTTTGCCTGTATGGTTATGCATCATATAGTCATGCCAGCAAATCGTTTTAGACCAAACATGATACATATTTATCTGCATCCAGAGGAAGATAAGTTCATTAAGGATTATGCGGATAGCAATCTTTTAACTGTATCAGAACTAATCAGAGGATGGATTCACGAAGTAATGAAGAGAGAAGGGTATGACATTAAAGAACCCACTCTTCCTGAATCATCAAAAACTAAAAAGGGGGTTAAGAAATAATGGGAAGTGTATATCAAAGAGGTAATTCATGGGTTGGTCAATACAAGGACCGCGGTAAAACAGTACAAAAGACACTTGGTAAGAAAAGCCTAATTACAAAGACTATGGCCCGAGAAATTGTAAAAAATATTGAACATCAGATAAAGCTTGGTAAATACGATATGTTAGATACTGAAATCCCAACATTAAGAGAGATAAGTAAAACCTATATTGCTTATGTGAAGGATACCCTGAAGAGAAGGTCATGGTACAGATACGAATACAGCTTAAATAGCTTGTTAAGTCTTTATGGGGATAGAAAGCTAACCGAAATTAATCCCAAAGATATTGATGACTTTAAAGAAATAAGATTGAAAAGCGTACAACCGGCAACTGTTAACAGAGAGCTATCAACTCTGAGACAAATATATAATCTTGCTAAAAGGTGGAATCAGTATTATGGCGAGAACCCCGTAGCCATTTCCCGTCTTTTGCCTGAAGAAAATGTTAAAGAAAGAATCCTAACAACTGAAGAGGAGGAAAAGCTATTATCTTCCTCAAATGACCATTTAAAACCAATAATTATAACTGCCCTTTACACTGGTATGAGAAAGACTGAGATTCTAACATTAAAATGGTCTGACGTGGATTTAAGTAATAGGATTATAACTATCAATCAGACTAACACTAAGAGTAAAAAGATGAGAAAGGTGCCTATTAATTCAGCACTCAGAACTTTGCTATATGAACAAAAGTTAAAAAGCGGTAGTAGTGAATATGTGTTTTTGTCTCAGAATGGGACTCCTTATAAATTTCATTATTGTCTGAATAATGCATTTAGGAGTGCTTGTAAGAAAGCTGGCATAACCGGATTAAGGTTCCATGACCTAAGGCATACAGCAGCTACAAGGATGGTAGAAGCAGGAGCATCAATTGTCGCAGTGAGTAAAATACTAGGGCATAGCGATATAAAAATAACTATGAGATACTCACATCCTGAGAACTCTCTGGTTCAGGCATTGGAGTTGCTTGCAAATAAAAATTCGGAACCAACTACTGACAAATCTACTGACATCCGTGCTATTTAATAACGAGGCATTTACGTAACTGCCTGAAATTATTGGTGTCCCCGAGAGGATTCGAACCTCTGGCCTCAGGATTAGGAATCCTGCGCTCTATCCTACTGAGCTACGGGGACATTATCAAAAAAGGCAATTCAGAGTAGGAGTATGGATTTAGCTTATATATTACAGAATTTATTCCGTCCATCAATAGAAGGTTGATAGATGGAGTCGGAAGGCTGAGGATCTTTTCATATAATTTATTGTTTACCCAACAGCGATTGTTTTTTTAGATCGTTGTATATTGTATCTGCAAACATCTGATTGGCTCTTGTATTAGGATGAATGTCTATTTTGTATATTGTAAGCTCACTCAGGTCAGCGTTTTTAAACGCGGGAATGGTGTTTGAATAGTACAGATTGTTTTTCTCGACCAGCTTTTGTATTTCACCGCTCAGCTCATAGTTCGAATAGTCGTGGTCTAATACAACTATACAGATCGGTACTTTGTATTTCTCGCTTATTTGGCTTAGCTCCTGAAGATCCAGGTCAAATTTATTTAGACCTCTCAAATGATTATCTAAAAATTCCTGATGTTTTCTGTCATTCTTAAGTAATTTGATTTTAGATAGCAGCTTGTAAGTGAAGCTTTGGAAAAACTGATTCTTCTCTGGTTTAGGATTAAATTCTTTTTCCTCATCTTCGGTGAATTGAGAGCCATCTAAAATAAGCAATATAAGATCGGGCTTGTATTTGAGTGCTCTATATTTCAGAGCCGTAATTTTATTGTTAATTCTATATCCGCTTACACCGAAATTGATAAATTCATAATTTAAATCCGGAAATTTCTGATTTAGTCTGTTTTCCAGAATACTGTGGAAAGCCTGGTCGATTTCAACTCCTGCCGGCACTGTAAATGAACCACCAATGACAGCTACTCTAAACGTGTCGGCGGGTTTCTCGAGCGAGTATTCTTTATCTCTTAATCCTTGGGAATTTGTTTTAAAGCCAGCGAGTTTAAAGTATGAATCAAGTCCCGGTTTAAACTCATAAACAACTTCAGGCATATCAGATTTCTTTAGATAACCGGTATAGCCCATCGAGCCTACGCTCTTCATTTTGTAGTAGCTAAAGGAATCGCTCCCAAAGAGATAAAAGCGGATTGTTTGTTCTAAGATGAGAGAAAATACAAGAATCAATATAAAAATAACAATTAAATCTTTACCACGGCCGTAAGGAGTGTCTTGATTGTTGGGTGACTTATTCACTTTTTAATTGGCGCTAATAGACGAGACTAAAAAATTTGATAATTAAAGCCTCCCTTCTGAGGGCCGCCTGAGAAAATAATTAACAGAGCTGTTAATATGACAAATATTATTATAGCTGTAAGAAGATAATACTTGTATTTTGAGATGAAATTTTTAAACACTATTCTTTCCCCTTATCTGAAATGAAATCTAAAGTTGATTCTGCAATTTTTTTATGCGCAATATCATTTGGATGAGCGTCATCATTGCTTACCCATAATTCTAGTTGATTTGGATGGTTCTCAAAGAGCTTTGCCAAATTAAGATAGTCGATATTATTCTCTTCCAAGAAAAGCGATAAATTGTTATAAACATTAGCAAATATCTTGTTATTTACATCATGAAGCTCCGGAAGAAGCACAACCTGGAATTGAATTCCTCTACTTTGGCAAATATCTCTTAACTGTATAATTGCTGTCCTTGAATTTATCCAGCCTTGCTGATCCTCATCATAAAGAGATTCATAATATTCTTTAAAGCTTTTAGAGGGGAAGAAATTATTAAGCATAGAGTTGATTCTTGACCAGTAAAACGAAATAAAATGAGAATAACCTAGGAACCAGAGATCGGATTTTTTGGGTGTAATCTCGGCGTCGTTGATAAAATAGAATAAAACTACTTTGTCAGGTCTGTATTTGAGCCCTTTTTCAATGAAAAGGTTAACTTCCTGCTCAGTGTTATAGTTGCCGGTGCCAAAATTTATAATTTCGGTTGGATAACTTGAATTCAGATCTTCCTCAAGAATGGTTGCAAAAGTTTTTTGCTCCTCAACGCCCCAGCCGAATGTAAGGGAATCTCCCAGAACAATAATTCGATGCTTATCACTTTTAGAAACCGGATACTCCTTGTCCCTATGACCGTCGGAATTGATATCTACCATCACATTCATAAGTTCCATAGATTTTCCTGGCTTATGCACATGGCCTATTAATTCGTTTTCCGAATCGTTTTTAAGATTCATTGCGTACTTGGTCATTTCAATGTCATACGCAGTGTTGTAATGAAGGTATATCCTGATTAAGACTTCGCCCAATGCGAAAAACACGATAAAGACTATCAAGATAGCCACAAGTTTTATAAGAAGATTTCTTAGATTCATATATTAGGGATACCGCTGCCTTTAAGAGTATGTTTGAGGGTGTATTTTACAAAAGAATACGACTGTTGTAAACGGATGCCGCTAATTGCGATAATTTGTACGATTTAAGCTCTCATGAAATTTTCAAGATACTTTACAGTGTTTACCGAAATTGATATCATCACCAGATATAGGAGGTTGTATAAATGTTAAAAGTCAGCCCGAAAAGAACTACTATTGGTTGGATTGGGACCGGGGTAATGGGGAGTTCTATGTGCCTTCATTTAATAAAAAAAGGCTATAAAGCGGTTGTTTATAACCGCACCAAAAGAAAAGCGAAACAGTTGATTGACGAAGGGGCGCAGTGGGCAAAGTATCCTAAAGAGGTGGCAGAGAATGCGGACGTGATTTTTACAATTGTTGGGTTTCCTAAAGATGTGAGGCAGGTGTATTTCGGGGGGGACGGGATTTTCGAAGGACTTAGAAAGGGGAGCGTCTTAGTCGATATGACTACGACTGAGCCCGCACTGTCTGAAGAAATTTACGAAGAAGCCAGAAGCATGGGTGCTACGTCTGTTGACGCGCCGGTGTCCGGGGGAGATATCGGAGCACAGGCCGGGACTTTATCCCTAATGGTTGGTGGGGATAAAGATGCTGTTAGTACCGTTATGCCGCTTTTAAAACTAATGGGCAAAAACATTGTTCATCAGGGTGGGCCAGGGAAAGGTCAGCATGCTAAAATGTGTAATCAAATAATGGCTTCCGCTCTAATGATAGGTATGTGTGAGACTCTGCTTTACGGCTATAAAGCGGGGCTTGATCTCAACACCATGCTTAGCTCGGTAAGCATGGGGGCAGCGGCTTCATGGATGCTTGATAACCTGGCTCCAAGGATTGTGAAGCGTGACTTTAAAGCTGGGTTTTACGTCGAGCACTTTATAAAGGATATGGGTATCGCTCTTAAAGAGGCGGAGAGGATGAACTTAACACTCCCGGGGCTTTCGCTCGTGCATCAGCTCTATATCGCCACAAAAGCGCAGGGGCACGGCCGAAAAGGAACTCAAGCATTACTGCTTGCGCTTGAGAGGATTTCAGATGTGAAATAACATTTTTGCTGTATTTTGTTGCGATTGTTAAATTAGTTGAATTAGCGGCAAGTTTATAAAATTTTTTATTCGGAGGCAATTTAAATCTTTAGGATATTGAGCTTCGGATTTAACATCATGTCAATTTCTCCTGAGAACTTCTCAAAATCTCAAAGACCGGCTGAGAATGAATAGTCAAAATCATACAAGAGGTTTCTGGCGTGCGATTATAGTGTGGGGTGCGGGTGACCTTTATTTTATCGTAAGTGTTATGACCGCGGTTCTGTTCGGTATTCTATCGCCTGAATTACAGAAACATCTTCAACTCACCACAGCTCAGGTAGGGCTGCTAGGCTCGGTCTTTTTCCTGAGTTATGGCTTGGCACAGCTTGCAACAGGCAGCCTAATGGATTCATGGAACCCGAGGGTCACTCTGGCCGGATCAGCCGTTATTGCCTCGGGCGGTCTCTTTCTTCTATCCGCTGCCGGGGGTTCAAGACGGCGATTGCGGTGCAGTTCCTGATAGGTGTGGGTTTGTCCACTTCTTATGTAGGAGCGATTTATCTGGTTGGGACATGGTTTCCCTCGAAGCGGTAGAATTGTGCATGTAATAAGAAAATAGAGCGGGGATGAAGATAAAGCAATTTAACTCAATTGAGCATTGCGTTTAGAACTACAAAAGCGATAACGCAACCAAAGGCTACAATAAGAGATAAATTGAGTAAGAACCACAGGATATGAACCCATGTTTTATTAGATTCACAAAGATGGTGATATAAAAAAGCCGTAACAAAAATTAATACTATCATCGGCAGCAGTGAGGATATCCATACAATCCAGAATACATGCCTTTGCTCGTTAGCGTATCCGGTCATATACATTACAATAAGAAGCGATGAAATGGATGCAATTATTGTAACCAGTAGACCGAAGATGAATGTGCGTTTTAGTTTTGTCATTGGGATATTAATCTTATCCGTTTTATTTGATGCTCGATAGACTATTAGAAAACTTCAAATGCTTAGGTTCTTTTTGGAGCAGTGTGCTGAACTTCCAGAGAAGGGGTTGCGCTTAAAACTATAATTACCGTTAGTAGTAATGAAGGCCGTATTTTTCCCATGAGATTATTCTAAATTAATTTGCCTTCTGTTTAATATAACATGTAAGATTATTCGACCAAGATTGTGCTAAATAAAGGGTTTTAATATTAGAATGGATTCCCGACAATAACGGTCGGAATGACAAATTGACAAGTAGAGGGCAGGAAATGAAGAATATATTTTTATTGCTATTAATTGGGTTGTCCGTAAGTCTCGGTTCATGCTCGGCATTATTCGCTCCAGCGGAGCCTACAGCGACGGATGAGTTAGAGCCGAGGGTAGAGCCTGAGAGTTACGATTCCAAATATCCTCGGGAGATTGAAGAGGAAATCGAGTCTGATGAATCGCCTTTATCGACCGAAGAGATGGAGCAGCAGCCGCTTATTAAATAGAGGGGTCTTGCAGGCTCCCCTAATTTTGGGGTACGAGTTCAATCTCAAACAACTTCGGCCAGAGTTTCCCTGTCACAAATAGCTTGCCGTTGTCAGAATTAAAGGCGACGCCGTTTAGAACATCGACCCCTGGTTCTCTGTCCTTATCACTTAGTAGTCCGCTAAGGTCGATCCAGGCTGTGACACGGCCGGTTTTTGGGTTTATCCTGGCCATCTTCTCGGTTCCCCATATATTTGCGTATATTTCACCGTCTATATATTCGAGCTCGTTTAGATTGCTAACTTTTCCGCTATCTCCGTATACTTCCAATGTACCGATTATTTTAAATGTATCGGGATCCAAGAAATAGAGCATGGCGCTGCCATCACTCATGATCAGATATTTGCCGTCGTATGTGATTCCCCACCCCTGAGTTTGATAATTAAACGTCTTTAGCAGCTTAAAAGTTTCCTTGTCATAGACAAAACCCGTTTTGGATCGCCAGGTTAGCTGAATTATCCTGTTTTTAACTATAGCGATTCCTTCTCCAAAATATCTCTTCGGCAGTTCATGCGACTTAAGGGTCTTGCCTGTTTTAAGGTCGATTATTTTGACTGCTGAGCGCCCGTTACGTCCTGTACTTTCATACAGGACTCCTTTATCAAAAACGAGTCCCTGTGTGAAGGAGTCTGTGTTGTGGGGATAGGTGTTTACTATTCTATAGCCAAAGACCGGGGTATCGCTCTTTTCTTTGGCATGAGCATGGTTTTTGGATGTCTCCAGGTAACTCAGGTTATAAATTGAGAAGCCTATAACTAATGCTAATATCGCGATTGAGTATTTAAGATATCTGGTCATAGTTGCAGAAAATTCTATAATCTTTACGTCAATATTTACGTCGTGACTAGAAAATATGAGAGATTAATATTCATATAATAGCCTAACTCTGTCAAAATTTCCTTATTTAGTGTAAATTAGGAAGCGGTACGGGGAAAGTTCATAATGTTTATTTAGGGAGATATAAGTGCATCGAAAACAGATCTTCTCGTGGTTTTTCCTAGCGACATTTCTCTTACTCATATATCTTTTCTATCAGATATTTAGCCCGTTTCTCCTTGCCCTTTTTTGGGGCGCTATACTTACGCTTATCCTCTATCCGGTACACGTACGACTTACGAAGCTATTAAAAAACCGCCAGAGCGTATCGGCTCTAATAATGACCGTACTTGCAACATTTCTTATCATACTCCCTCTAGTGTTTATTTCAGCCACGGTTGCAGTAGATATGTTTGATATATACCAAGATATTGCTGATAACGTCAAATTCTCGGAATTAAAATCCAGCTTCGATAAGTTAAAGGGGCTGATCCCGGTAAAGGTGTTAGATGAGTTGGAGCAGAGGCTTCAAATAGGGGAAATAAACGTTCATCAAATGGTGCTTAAGGGTCTTGGATCCGTGAGTGGTTATGTAATCAACGAAGTGCAATCAGCGGCAACGAATCTTACCGGCCTCCTTGTTAGTTTCGGCATGATGATCTTTTCCCTGTTTTTCTTTTTCCGTGACGGCAAAAAGCTCTTTGAACGCCTTAAATCTTTAATTCCTATGGAAGACGGACAAAAAGATGAAATCTTTAAGAAATTTTACCGTACTCTAAATGCTGTTCTTATAGGCGTTGTGGTTACAGCGGCGATTCAGGGGATACTTCAGGGGCTTATTTTCTGGGGATTAGGGATTTCCTATTCAGTGCTAGGGGGAGTTCTAACTTTCATTTTTGCTCTTATTCCAATAGGCGGTGCCGTAATAGTATGGCTGCCTGTCGGACTCTATCTCATTTTTACCGGCAGCCTTTATACGGGAATCGCAGTTCTTCTTCTGGGTGGAGTGGTAGTGAGTTCTATTGACAACTTCTTAAAACCTATGATTATCGGGGGTGAGATTCAACTATCGACCCTGTTCTTGGTTCTGACAATTTTTGGAAGTTTATCTATTTTCGGCTTTACCGGAATAGTCTTGGGACCTGTTTTCTTAGCTATATTTATGAGTTTTATAGACATTTATAAGAGTGAATATTTGGACCCTTCTGATTAAGAATTAATATCTTGAAACTCACTAAATGATATAGATACTCTCTCGTTGATTTAAGCTTCAGAAATACAATTCTACCGTTATTAGCAAAAACATATTTGACAAATTTTTGCACTTTATATAATTTAGACAAGTCTAAAAATATAATTTGTCTCAGCTAAGAATCTATTTTAATATCATTGTTTCTTTGATATGCAATTAGGAGTTGATAGTGATGAAAAATTTTATAAAAAGAAATATTTATTCAGCAACAAATATATTTTTCCCTGTACTTGTTCTAGTGCTCTTAATATCCGATACAGCCGAAGTGTTCGGCGTCGGTGGGATTTCAAATTCAAAGGTTATTGTTCCGAGTGCTGAGACAGTGCCAAAAAAACATGTTGAATTCGAACCGTTTTTCTCATTTGAATTTGTTGATGACAGCGATAATACCTTTCGACTGGGCGGTGGGGCGAGGCTTACGTTTGGTGTGCTTGAGAATCTCGAAATCGGAGCAAATGTGAACTATCTAAATCATGAAAATTCTGATTTAATAGATACGGTTAATGATTTTGGTGACATAGACGCGGGTCTTAAATTCAGGTTCTTGGATCAGGGAGAGAAATATCCTTTCTCTTTGGCCTATCAGGGAGGAGTATCGTTTCCTACCAGTGGGGCCGATGCGCCTTGGTTTATTGAGCCCGGAGGACTTATTTTAACAAAAGACTTTTCTGAAGAGTTCTCTATGGACGCCGATTTTATATTCGGAATAGTTGAAGATGATGCCTGGAACTTTATTTCCAATATAGGATTTGGGTACTACCTGGTCCCATGGTTTCAGGCGGTAGTTGAGGCGGCTTACGCATACGAAGATATCGACGGCGGGCGAAGTACTCAGGTTGTAAATATCACACCGGGTTTTACATCCCCTGTGACTGACTGGCTTACGGTTATAGTAGGCGTTACGCCCGATATTTATAGCGAGAACACGGAAAAGGAAGTTGTTATCACGACGGCCTTCACTTTTCTTTTCTAGGCGGTTTATTTCTTGACAGAGCCTTGTCTAGGCAATATTATTTTTAGAGGAGTCTAAATTCTATTTTAGGAGATTTAAAATGTATACGGAATCTATAGAAGATTATTTAAAAGCAATTTATGAAATCCAAAAAGAACATGTCAAGGTATCGACTAATTCTCTATCTGAAAAATTAAACGTTGCACCTGCATCTGTTACGAGCATGATAAAAAAACTTTCCGAGAAAAAACTCGTTACACACAAGCGCTACCAGGGTGTAAAACTCACTAAAGCCGGACAGAAAATTTCACTTGAGATCATAAGACATCACCGCTTAATTGAGCTATACCTGGCAGAGGCTCTTGGCGTGCCCTGGGACCAGGTTCATGAGGAAGCTGAAAAGTGGGAGCATGTATTGTCCGAGGATCTGGAAGATCGCATGGACGCCGTACTTGGTTATCCGACCAGAGACCCCCACGGCTCTCCCATACCAAGCCGTGACGGTACGATCGCAGAACTTGATTCAATTCCATTGGCTGATCTTCGCTCCGGGCAGAGCGCTGTAGTTGCCGAAGTGAGTGATCATGATCCTGACCTTCTCAGATATGTGGGCAAGATGGGGCTTTATCCCAAGACTAAATTTAAAGTCCTTTCAATTGAGCCCTTTAACGGTCCGATAAAGATAAAGGTCGATGGTTCAGAGCATGTTTTAGGCTCGGGAGCGGCTCAGTATGTTTTTGTTACAGAGGTTAAGGGTTCTACAACGGGGGCGACTTAATGAGGGGATCTATCTGTTTATTAATAACCATTTTGACGGTGGTTCTTTTGGCCTGCTCTTCTAATAAGGAGGATGTAAACGGAAGCTCTGACAAAGGAGTTATAAATATTGTGGCTACTACAGGGATGATAGCTGATATGGCTGCAGTAATTGGCGGAGACAATGTTGTCGTAAAAGGTCTTATGGGGCCAGGAGTAGACCCGCATTTATACAAAGCAAGCGCGGGCGATGTAGCTCTTTTGTCTAAGGCTGATGTGATTTTCTACAATGGGCTCCATCTTGAGGGGAAAATGTCTGAGATCTTTGAGCAAATGAAAAGCCGGGGTATACGGACTGTTGCAGTTACAGACGGAGTTGACCGGAGTGATCTCCTGGCGCCGCCCGAATTTAAGGGTAACTACGATCCGCATATTTGGTTTGACGTTACTCTATGGATGAATACAGTGGGACCGGTGAGAAATATGTTGATTGAAAAAGACCCGGAAAACGCTCCGGAATACAATGAAAATGCGGACTCTTATTTGGCGGTGCTAGCTGAGCTAAACGAGTATGTAAAAGAAAGAGCCGATAGCTTGCCGGAGGATAAACGAGTTTTGATCACAGCGCATGATGCCTTTAATTATTTCGGCAGGGGATACGGCTTTGAAGTTAGGGGCCTTCAGGGAATTAGTACCGAGTCTGAGGCGGGAACGGCGGATGTACAGGAGCTTGCTGCCATTATCGTTGAACGCCGGATACCGGCCGTTTTTGTAGAGTCCTCGGTTCCTCCCAGATATATCGAAGCTGTTCAAGCTGCAGTCAAATCCAAGGGTTTTGATGTGAAGGTAGGTGGTGAGCTGTTCTCGGACGCAATGGGCAACCCTGGGACTCCCGAAGGCAATTATATTGGAATGGTACGACATAATATTAATACAATTGTTGATGCCTTGGGACGCGGTGGGGAGTCTTAAGGGGTTTGCATAGCTCTAAGGGGGTAAAAATATGAGCAAAAATGCGATAGAAGTGGAAGATTTAACTGTAGCCTATAAGGATAAGCCTGTACTGTGGGATGTCGATTTAACTGTTCCTGAAGGCGTGCTGATGTCTATAGTGGGTCCAAACGGCGCTGGTAAAACTACCCTCATTAAAGCGATATTAAATCTTGTAAGTACCGCTGCCGGTCAGGTGAAAATATACGGCAAACCCTCTTCTGAACAGCGTCGTATTGTTGGTTACGTGCCCCAGAGAGGAAGCGTGGATTGGGATTTCCCCACGAGTGTGAAAGATGTTGTGATGATGGGGCGGTACGGTGCCCTGGGCTGGATAAAAAGACCGGGGAAAAAAGAGCAGGATATGGCCCTTGCCGCGCTTGATAAAGTTGGAATGACTCAATATGCGGGGCGCCAGATAAGTCAGCTCTCAGGCGGTCAGCAGCAGCGTGTCTTTCTGGCGCGCGCCCTGGTGCAGGATGCCAGGGTTTATCTTATGGACGAGCCGTTTCAAGGCGTAGACGCGACAACAGAGCGCGCTATTGTATTACTTCTTCAGGAGCTCCGTCGATCAGGCAAGACCGTAGTAGTTGTTCACCATGATCTTCAGACAGTGCCTGAGTATTTCGATTGGACGGCACTCTTAAATGTGAGACTTATTACATGTGGGCCGGTTGAAAAGGTCTTCACCGAGGAGAACCTTCGCCTCACTTATGGCGGACGAGTCTCCATATTGAAACAAAACGGCCAAAGTGAGGGATCTAATATAGAGCGGAGGACAGGGGTGGTCTGAATTGGATTTAAGTGCGCTTTTTAACGATCTCCTATTTGATTATACGCTTAGAACGGTAGCTCTTGGCTCTGCGGTCTTGGGCATAGTTAGCGGCGCGCTTGGCGCATACGCCGTGCTGCGTAAGCAAAGCCTGTTAGGCGATGCCATGTCCCACGCTGCTCTCCCCGGAATAGCAATCGCGTTTCTGCTCACTGGCAGCAAGCAAACTCTTGTTTTAATATTGGGCGCTGCTATTGCAGGATGGATAGGGACTCTATTCGTTATGAGTATTGTCCGCTCTACAAGAATAAAATTTGACAGCGCCCTGGGTATGGTTCTGTCTGTATTTTTCGGTTTCGGACTTGTCTTGTTAACCATTATACAGAAACGCCCTGACGCGACTCAGGCGGGGCTTGATAAATTCCTGTTCGGCCAGGCAGCAGCCCTTCTTGAACGTGACGTAGTTACAATGGGAATCCTGGGCGGGGTGGCAATAATTACAATGACGGTTTTCTGGAAGGAGTTTAAACTTCTTAGTTTCGATCCTGACTTTGGAGCGACTCTGGGATTCCCGATTAAGCTTCTCGATATCCTTCTGACCACACTGATAGTCCTTGCAATAGTTTTAGGTTTACAAACAGTGGGTGTTGTTCTTATGAGCGCTATGATCGTGGCCCCGGCAGCTGCGGCAAGACAGTGGACAGACCGGCTCGGCACCATGGTCCTCCTCTCTTCATTCTTCGGAGCGCTGGCGGGAATAAGCGGCGCGCTTTTGAGCAGCAGTATTCAGCGGCTCCCCACGGGTCCTACAATAGTTCTATGTATAAGCGCGATAGTTGTCGTATCTCTTTTCTTTGCTCCCCGTAGAGGGCTTCTATGGCGTTGGATAAGAGACAGGAGAAATAGAGGCAGGCTGCACGTTGAAGCAATTCTAGAGGATCTTTATTCCCTGGCTTCAGCGCATGAAAACCCTGAGCACGCACATTCAATTGCGGTTTTGAGGTTAATGAGCGCAGGGAAGGGGGGAGTTGATAAAAGTCTTAAGAAACTCCAGGAGCGCGGACTTGTGCGGCCGTTAAATTCAGATGAATGGGCTCTTACAAAAGCCGGAATCCAAGAGGCCCGGAATATGATAAAAATCAGGGACGGTCATAACTCATGAGCTTTGAGCAGTTTGAGATACAGCTGATTGCATCTGTAGTAGCCGCGGCTTGCGCAATACCCGGGGTTTTTCTAGTGCTCAGGAGTATGGCTATGATGAGCGACGCAATTAGTCATGCAATTCTTTTAGGAATCGTTCTGGCTTTTTTTGTAATACCTGATATCTCCTCACCTATACTTATTATCGGAGCTGCCCTGAGCGGGGTGCTTACAGTAAGTCTTGTTGAGCTTCTAAATAAAACAAGGCTTGTTAAAGAGGACGCTGCAATTGGTCTTGTATTTCCGGTTCTATTTAGCATTGGAGTGATTCTAATCGCCCGTTACGCATGGAATGTGCATTTAGATGTCCATGCCGTGCTTTTAGGTGAGCTTGCTTTTGCCCCATTTGATCGGCTGCTGTTATTCGGACACGATATTGGACCCAAATCCCTATATGTTATGGGAGCGATTTTATTTCTGAATCTGATATTGATTACTCTATTTTATAAGGAGCTTAAAATAGCCACGTTTGATGCGGGACTTGCAGCTGCGCTTGGTTTTTCTCCCGGACTTATCCACTATGGGCTTATGAGCCTGGTGTCGGTGACTGCTGTTGGAGCTTTTGACGCTGTTGGGTCGATCCTGGTCGTCGCGCTTATGATTGCTCCCCCAGCTGCCGCATATTTATTAACGGATAATCTCTCAAAAATGATCCTCATAAGTGTCTTGCTGGGTGTTATAAGTTCCGTGTCGGGTTTTTGGCTTGCAATATTGCTCGATGCAAATATTGCAGGAGCTATGGCGACTATGGCGGGGCTCTTGTTTGTAATTGTTTTCCTCTTTGCTCCTGAGAGGGGAATCATTGCTGTTGCCAGAAGGCGTTTTCGCCAGAGGTGGGAATTCGCGGGAAAAGTGCTTGCTATACATCTGCTTAATCATGAAGGAGCCAAGGATGAGGAGCGTGAGTCTCAAATAGAGCATCTTGAAGAGAACCTTAGGTGGAAAGAAACGTTTGCCAAGCGCGTAGTCAGGTATTCAGCTAATAATGGATTTGTTTTAGTAAGTGGCGGAAGGCTAATGTTGACTGATCGGGGTAGGGAATACGCAAAAAAATCTATACTTGATGAGTATATTGGGGATTAATCCGGGTCAGATAAATTTCCCTTTCTTTTTTTCATTAACTGCATGATTACGGAAAGTAGAATAATGCCCTTATTGTCGTCATCATCATCTTTTAGAGATTGTATGTAGTCCATATTATCTTTTACAGACTCATCTTCCGGAGAGATTTGGAGCGCCGCTCGAAGAACGTCCAGCGCGTCGTCATACCACCCCTTCTCCGCCAATGATAAAGCCAGGGAATTATAGGCGGGGATAAATCCAGGCGAAGCCACTATTACTTCTTTAAATTTTGCGGCGGATTCATCTATCCAACCAAAGTCGAAGTAACAGCTGCCAATTGAAAGGTGTGCCCAATTATCCGTTGGGCATTGCTCTAGATGTTTCCTGAATTCGATAAGCGCTTCTCTTGTCCATCCCATATCGAAGTAGCATAGGCCGAGTTGATAGAATATTTCATCTTTTATATAGTCAAGTTCTGAGTTTGAAGCAAGGCATTCTTCAAACTTCTTAAGAGCTTCTTCGTACAAACCTGTTGCCCTGTAAACAAGTGCCAAGTGCCATTTGGCAAAAACGTATTCGGGATCAATCTGGAGAGCTTGCTCAAATGCGTCTATAGATTCACTATGTCTAGCCATCCGAGAGAGGGTAATGCCTAACTGTGTCCAGATATATGAGTCGTCGGAGTTTAGGTCGAGTGTTTTTTTGAAATAGTGAATTGAGGTTTCAAAGTCTTCCATCGCATCATAAGTGAGAGCGATAGAAAGGTGTACATCGGGGTCTTGAGGTGCGATCTCGATTGCTTTAGTCAGTTCTTTAAGCGCTTCTTCAAAGCGCCCCGCCTCTTTAAAATCATCGGCTTTGTTCAACAGCCTTTCAAGCCTGCCCATTTTGTGCTCCGTATCCTTTCGGCATTTAAATCCTGTAAAGAATATGTTCTGACGCTCCCATTGTCAACAGTAGGGAATTTTTCGTATATACATAATTTGGTATATATGAGTAGACCTGTATGAAAATGCTTCATAAGATTCTATTTTATTGAGCCGTTGCCGATACTATTGGCTAACAATCGAAGGGGGAAAAGCATTGTCCGCGCATCATGCGTATGATGTGGGGTATACAGCGCAGTTTGCCCCAGGGGAGCATTAAAACTCGAGAACGGTCAAATCTATGACGGCCGTTTTGAGTGCCCCGCAAGACCTGTTTTAACCTTCATTGATTCCATGAGGTATGCGCTATAACAAGCTGTAGTCTCTCAATAATAACAGCCTAATCATAAAACTCTACGGAGAATGACAGGGGGAAATAAATCCCCCTGACCCCCCTTTTTCTAAAGGTGGGGAGGAAGAGAAAAAAATGCAAAAGATGGTTTAACTGAGCCTCACTCTATTGAACCGCTGCTCAAAACCAATTAGACTCCAATCCTAAATGGATGAAACTATTCAAGTTGCGATTCCAATCCCCGGAGAAGAGTCTTATTCCTATAGAGTCCCTGAGCATTTAAAGGAAGGGATTGAGTTAGGCAAGAGGGTGCTTGTACCCTTTCGGAATAGAAAAGCCATAGGGTTTATCGTAGGCACTGGTGAGCCCCCTGCGGATATAAAACTAAGGGATATCATAGATATTATTGATGAAGAACCTTTGTTTGACGAGAGACGGCTTGAGTTTCTCAGATGGGTTTCTAGCTACTACATTACTTCACTTGGCATAGTACTCAAAGCAGCCCATCCCGGAGGTCTCGGAGTGAGTCTCAGGCGCCTTATCAAAATAACCGAAAATGGAATTAAGGCGCTCGATGCACAGAGGCTTACAAGCCATGAAACACTTGTGTTAAATACTATCCGTAATTCAGGTCAGATTACATCCCAGAAACTTTTGACCCTTGTAGAGAATACTTCCAATGAACTCCTTAATTCCCTTAAACGAAGAAATCTATTAGAGATCGGATATGAACTAGCGTCAGACCCAAAGGTCAAGACAGAGAAGATCATAGTGGCCGGTGACGGCGCCAGTCTTGAGAATAAATCTCTTCACAGAAAGCACGCTAAGGTTGAGATTCTTGAATTTGTTCTTACCCACCGAAGAGTTCCTCTCCCGGATTTAAAGGAGGTATTCGGCAATGTGGGAGCTCACTTGAACTGGCTTGAAGAAAAAGAGTTTATAAAAATAGAGCATCAGGAAATTTCAAGAGATCCGTTTTCACAGATTGATATCTCTAGTGAGGACCCGCATAAACTGACTTTAGATCAAGACGTTGCCTGCAAGAAAATATCCGGTGCAGTAGATAGCCGGAAATTTAGCCCGTTTTTACTCCACGGAGTTACGGGGAGCGGAAAAACAGAGGTCTATCTCCGCGCTATTGGTGAGGTTCTTAAAAAGGGTAAGGAGGCGCTTGTACTCGTGCCCGAAATTTCTCTTACCCCCCAGCTTGTAAAAAGGTTTAGGGCTCGTTTTGGCAATCAAGTGACAGTGATTCACAGCGCTCTTTCAGATGGGGAGAGATTTGACGCCTGGCGGATGGCAAGCAGGGGTGAGGTGAAGGTGGTGATAGGGGCACGCTCGGCCATATTCGCACCTTTGAATAATATAGGAATTATCATTGTCGATGAGGAGCATGAGACTAGTTATAAACAAGAGGAAGCTCCCGCCTATAACGCGCGGGATCTGTCCCTGGTACTGGGCAGAATGAACGGATCTGTTGTGGTGCTGGGATCGGCCACTCCCTCTGTAGAATCATACAGCAATGCTTTAAAGAATAGATACGATTATCTCTCTCTTCCGCTTAGAGTAGAGGATAGATCTCTTCCTGTGATAACGGTGGTCGATATGAAAAAGGAGTCGGGCGCTGTATTCTCGGAAACTCTAAAAGAAGCTATCATCAAAAACTATGAAGAGGGTAAGCAGACCATTTTATTTCTTAACCGCAGAGGCTACTCGGGACTGCTGATATGCCACTCTTGCGGAGAGATCCTCAAATGTCCGAACTGCACTGTTTCTCTGACCTACCATGCGGGAGACGATTCTATAAAATGCCATATGTGCGGACTCTCCGAGAGATCTATCCCGGATTGCAGCAAGTGCGGTGAGCATATGAGAGGCCTTGGGATAGGGACTCAGAAAGTGGAAGAGGAAGTCCGAAGAATACTTCCACAAGCTACAGTTGCAAGGATGGATAGAGATACAACTAGCGGGAAGAACAAGCTGCTAAGGCTATACTCAAGGCTCGAGCGTGGTGAAATTGATGTCCTTATAGGAACACAAATGGTTGCCAAGGGGCATGATCTTCCGGGGGTGACCTTGGTCGGAGTAATTTCTGCAGACATTTCTCTAGGCATACCGGATTTCCGCTCAGGCGAGAGGACCTTTCAGCTTGTCACGCAGGTTGCCGGGCGTTCAGGCCGCGGCGATCATCCGGGAAAGGTTTTTGTCCAGACCTATAACCCCGATCATCCGAGTATTACGTTTGCCACACATCAGGACAGCAAGGGATTTCTCGAGCAAGAAATAAAACTCAGGGAAGAACTTCTCTATCCGCCGTTCTCAAGGCTGGTTAATGTCCGCATCTCAGGAAGGTTTGAATCCGAAACTGAGCGTATTGCTAATGACTCGGGCCGGATCGCCCGTAAGATGGTCTCAAAGCTACCCATGGGATCTCTTGAAATACTAGGGCCTTCGCCTTGTCCAATATACAAAATAAGGAACCGCTTCCGGTTTCAGATGCTTCTCAAATCTTCTAATGCCGCCATTCTCCGCAGTTTTTCCAAGCAGCTCCTAAGCCTTATCTCAAAGAGCTCGAGCAGTGTCAGGTTCTCAATAGATGTAGACCCATTTTATTTTAGTTGATCTCCTTTTTATGTCCTATCTTTGTGGATATAGCAGGTGTGATTAAGCGGATGGCTTTGTGGTAGAATCTCATGGTAAAGTTTATTGTGTATATAGGGTGGGTATAATCTATTTGTGGTAGCTAAGTATTTAGGAAAAGAAAAAAAGTAAATCCAAGGGATCCGCAAGGAATAGACAAAGGAAGATAGACGTTGAATAGAGTTTTACCCAACCCCGATAATGCCAGCAATGTTTTAGAGCGTTATATAGAAACGCATAAGAGAATATCCTCTAAAAAAAAGGATATTCTAAACATCCTCTCATCGTATAGTTGTTTTCTTGGCAGGGTGATTTTAACAGACCCCTTCATCTTGGACTATCTAAGCCAATCGAAGAATATAAAGAGTAAGAAGACATCAAAGCAATTTCTAAAAGAAACAGATTTGATAAGAACGGACTCCGCTTCAGGGGAAATTCTCGGATCCAAATTAAGACAGTATAAGTACAGAGAGTTCTCAAGAATTATCTACCGTGACATAATGGGCCTTAGCCCTTTTGGTGATATTATGGAGGAGCTTTCCGACCTCGCGAGTGCTACTGTGGAATCCGCTTACAGGTTTTACAGCGAGGAATTAGATATAAAGACGTACGGAGAATTTGTGGTTTTGGGTATGGGGAAGCTTGGTGGAAGGGAACTGAATCTGAGCTCTGATATTGACCTGATTTATCTGTACCGTGACAAGGGAGACCCGGAGCCCTTTTTTAAGCTCGCCGAGAGGATTACTAAAACCTTAAGCGCCGTAACTGAGGATGGCTTCCTATACAGGGTTGATTTAGCGCTTCGCCCAGGCGGAAGTAAAAGCACAGTTGCCGTGCCTATTGACGGCGCTGTGGAGCACTATTTTTACTGGGGCGATTCTTGGGAGAGGGCTGCTATGATAAAAGCAAGGCCTATTGCGGGATGCCTTGAGCTGGGCGAAGAGTTTATTGGAGAAATCGAGCCGTTTGTATATAAGAAGTTCCTTGATTATAACTCGATCGAGGATTTAAAAGATATGAAAACCAAGCTTGATAAGCTTCAAAAAAAGCGTGATGTTAAGCTAGGCAAGGGCGGCATAAGGGAAATTGAATTCTTTATTCAGGCACTTCAGCTCGTAAATGGTGGTGAAGTTAAAGATCTCAGGGAGAGAAACTCACTTCGTGCACTTAAAAAGCTCAGGCGCTTAAATATTATAGATGAAGAGGTGTTTGAATCGTTAACTTCTTCATATCTCTTTCTTCGAGAAGTCGAGCACTCGATTCAGCTGGTTGAGGAACGACAAACGCATAAAATCCCCACATCAGCCGAGGATATTGAAAGTCTGGCCAAGAGATGCGGGTTAAAAGGTGAAAAAGAATTTGAAGAACTCTATAGCGAGAATACCTCTAGTGTTTCTAGTATTTACAAGGGGCTCTTTTTTGACCCTTCTCAAAAAACCCAAGAGTTCGGGAAAGAGTTCTGGGAAATTGCCGACTTTTTAACTGTAGGAAATATAGAAGAGGCTGAGGCTGTAGAGAATTTAAGAGAATTAGGATTTAAAAATCCTGAGAGCGCAATTGATTTATTTTCCAAATTACTTGATCCCAGAATGGGCGCTTTAACTCAAGATGGCAGGTTAACTACCAAAAAGGTGATACCGGCTTTTCTGGGAGAGATCCTGAAATCCTCTGATCCCGACGCGGCTTTGGTAAATCTTGAAAGATTTATCTCGGGAATCGGCTGGCGCTCATCAATATATGCTATTTTGTTAGAAAATCCTGACATCATAAAGCTATTGGCCAAACTATTTTCTACCAGTGGATTTCTTTCAAACTTTCTAATCAGACACCCTGAGTACCTTGATGTTATAACGTTAAGGGATGTTAGAGTCGAGTATGCCTCTAAGGAAGATATGCTCGAGGGTCTTCAATCAAATATGGAAGAGGCGAGAGATTATGAAGATAAGCTGGATACAATAAGAAGGTTCAGACATGTGGAGACCCTTAAAATATGTCTCAGGGATTTAAATGGAGAAGTTGATCCATTTTATGTTGGCAAATACCTTTCCCTTGTAGCCGAGGCTATTTTAGAAGTCGGACTTGAATTAGCCTGGGATTTAGTGAAGGGCAATAACAAAGGCAAGAATAAAAAAATGCGTATGCTCATTCTCGGTATGGGGAAATTGGGCGGTCGGGAGATGAGCTATAATTCTGACCTGGATGTGATTTTTATTTATGAGGGAAATGATCATGAGTTTTATTCTAAGCTCGGACAAAAGGTTATTTCGGTCCTCTCGGTTCCTACAGGAGAGGGCTTCGCCTATAAAATCGATATGGGTCTTAGGCCATCAGGTAGAGCCGGCGCTCTCGTAACTTCGTTTGATTCGTTTAAAAAGTACCATGAGGATAGTGCACAGATATGGGAGAGGCAGGCTCTAATAAGGGCTGCACCTGCCGCAGGCAACCTGGAATTAGGCGCCAAGGTTCAAAAGAGCGTAAAGCATTTTGTATATGAAGAATCTTTTCCCAAGGACTTTTATAAAGAAATTCACCGTCTTCGTTCTCGAATGGAAAAGGAGCTTGCGAAAGAGACTGTCAATAAACTCAATATAAAAACAGGGAAAGGAGGAACTGTTGATATAGAGTTCCTTGTCCAGATGCTTCAGTTAAAATATGGGGGTGAGTATCCAGATGTGAGGGTGCAGAATACTATGGATGCACTCTTTGCGCTTAGATCTAGCGGGCTAATGGAAGATGGGGAATTTGAGATATTAAAAGAAGGGCTTTTTTTCTTAAAGAAGATGGAAAACTTGCTAAGACTCCTCCATGACCGCTCAATTAATGAGCTATATGAGAGTGATTTTCAGAAATTGGCTTCTGAGCTGGACATGAAAAATGAGGGGCAGAAATTAAAAGAGGAATATATCTCTAAAACCAATAAGGTTAGAGAGATATATGATAAATATTTCCTGTAAACCCTCTTGTGATTTAAAATAATTGGCAAAGGAAAATTGTAATGAGTGAATTTAAAAGCTGCATATTTATTATGGCCGACGGTTCCAGAGCTGATGTGTTCTCTGAACTCTTAAAGAGTGGGGATCTGCCAAATATTTCCAAGTATCTAGTTGAGAAGGGGGCTTACAAAGAAGCGGTTACAGTGTTTCCCTCGACTACCGGTCCAGCATACACGCCCTATATAATGGGTAAATATCCCGGACGATGCAATTTGCCGGGCATAAGATGGTTCGACCGAGATGCCTATAAGGACAAACTCTTGTCATTTAATCGCTTCAGGAGCTACATAGGGCTGGAAACGTATTTTATGAATAGCGATGTTTCCTTAGATTATAAGACCCTATTTGAAGTATTTCCAAGAAGCGTGAACATTTTTAATGAGCTTTCAAGAGGAGTAAGCTATAAAAATGATAAGACATTCTTCTCGAAGCTCTTCTATAAGGTGAAAAGCCACTTTACCGATAAAAGTGATGAAGTTGATCTTGTGGCACAGCGAATCCTTTTGCAATCTTTAAAAGATTATCCTGATTATATTTACGCTGTATTCTTAGGAATAGATACCTATTCTCATCTAAACCATCCGTTTCACAAAAAGGTTATTGACTCCTATAGAAGAATTGATGAAACAATAGGGCTTCTTGCAAAAAACCTGGAAGCTGAAGGAAGGCTTGAAGAAACCTTAATCATAGTTGCAAGTGACCATGGTCTCACCCAGACCCACTCGCACTTTGATTCGCTTGAATTTATGAATAACCAGGGCCATAAAACGTTTTATTATCCTAACGTATTTAAACATTTCACAGATGCGGATGCCGCGTGCTTAATATCCGGCAACGCAATGGCCAATATTTATGTAAAGAGCAAAGATGGGTGGGGAAGGAAATCCACTTTTGAGGAGCTAAGGGGCCTTGTGGATAATTTCATGGAACGGCCTGAAATAGATATCGTTGCGGGGTTGGATGAGCAAGGCCGCTCAAGAATTATAAGTACGAAGGGTGAGGCGGTTACGTGGCTTGATCCGGAGGGGAATATCAATTATCAAAAGATTAGCGGCGACCCTTTTAACTATAACGGTATGCCGAACAAAATGAGTTCCAAAGAAGCGTTAGCTAATAGTTTCAATACCGAATATCCGGACGCGCTCTTGCAGATAATACAGCTTTTAGAATCCCAGCGAGCCGGTGACTTGGTCTTAAGCGCTGCTCATGGATACGACCTAAGGGCTAAACATGAGAACCCGGAACACTGCTCCTCACACGGTGCGCTGTTTAGAGATCATATGTTGGTGCCTCTGGTTATGAACGCAAAAGTTGATAAAGAGTATATAAGAACTGTGGATATCTTCCCGACAATATTGAGTATCCTGGGGCACCCTGTTCCTAATGATATTGACGGTGTTAGCTTGGTAGATTGATAAAATTATTTTACTAGGAAAAAATTGCTCTGAAGGTTGCTTCTGAGACAAAAAGAGCAATTACACCCCAGAGAAAGTAGCGCCATACATTCTTGAAAACTTTTACAAGCCCTCCTTTTTGTTCTGAGCTGCTTTCTATTTTGGGAATGGAAGCTCTCTTTAGGTTAGATTCTTTAGGGTCTATATTGACAGCGAATTCGTATGCGTTTTTTCCATTCTCTTCTACGGTATAAATTCCGGGGAGCCCTGTTTGTTCAAACCCGGGGGCTTCAATGCTCAATTGGAATTGTTGTCCTGACGGATCTATTACTATTGCGCTCTCGGTGTCTTGGGAAATATCAATATTCACCCTCTCATCGACCAAGTAGTTTCTTCTCTTGCTCTTTGCCACATATTGAAAATCATGAATTCTTTTAATAGCCGGGAGAAATATCGGTGTTATTGAAAAATTGTTCCAGCTCGAATCTGCAGTTGAAGTAAAGAGAAAAACACTTCCTTTGCCATATTCCATCTTTGCTAAAAAGGGTTTGTTGTTTGAGGCGGACATAAGTATGGTTGATTCCACATTAGGCGAGAGATTGAATAACTTATGAATCTTCACCTGATTCACTTTCTGGTTAATATCTTTTGAAAATATATCGGAATTCTCTGGGAGCAGTGATAGTTTTTGCTCTTCTATATTTTGAAGCTCTCCGGGCAGAATGCTTTTTAGTAAAGCGTTATAGGGGCCTGCTCTTACCCTGTTTCCTAAAAATATGACTATAGATCCTCCATTATTGGCAGATTCCTCAAGCTCTTTTGCAATACGGGGAGTTATTTCTCCAATATTGGCTAGAAATATTAGGCCGTAATCTGAGAGGTCCTCATCTAAAAAACTGTCGTTATCAATGATAGAAATATTTGTGTTCGAGAGCTCGGAAATTGTCTCTAAAGCTCGGGCCAGGTAGTAAGTCTCGCTAAGCCGAGAATCTTCCCTTGGATCGCCGTCAACGATTAATATTCTGAATTGATCCAGACCATTTATAATAAAATATCTAATATCGTCAACTTTAAGTTTATCGTGTGAGGTCTCAACTGATCCATTACCCGGCATCTGTGTTTTGTTTCTGCTAAAGTTGAATTTTTTGACTGATTTCTTCTCAGGTTCGATGTCAACAGATTCCCTTATCTCTTGCTTCCCCAAGCGGGCCCTGGTCAAAAGCCCCTGCACTGAGTCGCTTGAGAAGTTGGATACTGTCGCCTCAATGATTAAAGAGTCATTTTCGTGTTTGAGCTGTGTTTGGGATACTGCATGATTTGAGGCCTGCAGGTTCTGGGAAATGTCTATCACTTCAAGCCAGGATCTTGGAGCACCCTCGTTTTCCCAGCCGTTTTGTTGAAGATCTGTAATAAGCGTGACCCCTTTTTGCTCGTTTGGGGCTTTTTGTAGTTTAGTGTAGATATCTTCAAGCCTTTTGTCGTTCTCCGTAAAGGTATAAGAAATCTCAATTTCTCCTACAGCCTTTTTTAGCTGAGTTTTGTCTTGTGTTAAGGGGGGCTCCTGCTCATTATCCGGGACAAGAGGTGCTATAAAAGCAAAACTCCCATCAGGCAGAGAGTCAATTAAATTCTTAGCTTTATTAAGGGCGCGTCCAAAGTTGTCTTCATATTCCATGCTGAAGGAATTGTCGATCACAATCGCCTGGGATTTTGGGGCGCTCTCTTTTGCTGTGGAGAAAGAGAAAACAGCAGGTTTTGCAAATACAAGCACAATTAGTACCAATATGAGAGCCCTTAGAATTAATAGGATGATATCCTTTATTTTAGATCTTGTTGCGAGCTCTCCTTGGGATGAAATAAGGAATTTGACTGCCGGAAAACTCTTCTTTACTCCGCTTTTCCGTGATATCAGATGAGCGAGTATGGGGAGCGCTATTGCCGCAAGACCTATCAGGAATAAAGGGCTTAGGAAGGAAAAATTCAAAACGGTTCTCTATTTATCCGCAATTTGTATTAGGGAGTTTTCTATTGATTTATTGATTGGGGAGAAAACATACCTTGTTTCGTTCTCATGACATATCATCTTGAGTCTTTCCATAAATTCCCCTATTCTTTTTTTATAAGTATGTCTTATACTGTCGGTATCTACAATTACCTTTGCGTTTGTCTCCATATCTTCAAATTCGACCGATCCCCTGAAGTCAAAATCAATTTCATCGGGATGTAACACATGAAATAGAGAGACCTCTTTCTTTGAGTTCCTAATAAGCTTGAGAGATTCCTCAATAGCCTCCGGTTCAATCAAGAAGTCTGAAACTATAACAAATGACGCCTCTGAGCTATAAGTCTCAAGCGCTTTTAATACGGGTTCTTTGATACCGGTAGTTCCAGAGGGCTCAAAAGACTCAAGTTTGTCTAAAATGGGTGTTATAAAAGGACTTCCCGCTTTGGGCGGGACAAATTCAATGTCGTTCTCAGAAAAGCCCAGGAGCCCGACCGAGTCACCTTGTTTTAGAAGTAAGTAGGCAAGTGTGGCGGAAAGCTTCTTTGCGTAGTTAAGTTTTGTATCTTTATTGTCGCCGTAGCCCATCGAAGCGCTTTTGTCGACCAGTATACACCACCGCATATTAACTTCATCCTCAAACTTTTTAACGTAGAGGCGGTCGTGTCTTCCATAAAGGCGCCAGTCAATTTGTTTTAACTCATCACCCTTATTATATTCTTTATGGTCTAGGAAGTCCGGACTTATTCCATTGTAGTAGCTCTTATGGATCCCCGCCTTGTAACCCCTAACTTTTGACGGAGTTCGGAAGTGAAAACCTTTAAGTCTGAGTGCTGTTTCTATGTCTAAAATGCTATTTGACATATTCAATGGTGAATAGCGATTATGCTGTAAGGGAAGAATTAATCACTTGTTGTAAGGATTTTGTCGATTTCTTTTGTTACTGATTCTTCTTTTAAATTTTTAGCAATCGATATTTCTTTGACTAATAGTGATAGCGCAGAGTCCATTATTCTCTTCTCGCCGAAGGAAAGGTCTTTGTCGTTTTGTAGGAGGTTGATATCTTTTAGTACGTTTGCAACTTCAAAAATGTCCCCGCTCTTTAGTTTGTCGGAGTATTCGCGATATCTCTTGTTCCAGCTCTGGTGGCCGTTGAGCTGCTCAGAATCTTTGCTTCTATTCTTAAGGATTTTATAGATTCTTGTAATCTGAGATTTTGAAATTACATCTCTTAACCCTACGATATCAGCGTTATCAGTAGGAACCATGACTGTAACATCACTGTCTATAACCTGGAGTATGTAATAGTCTTTTTTAGTGCCGCAAATCTCTTTTGATTCGACTGCCGTGACTTGAACAACGCCATGAGCAGGATAAACTGCTTTATTCCCTACTTTGAAAATGGTCATTTTCTTGTTTTCTCCCATCCCAATATTGGCGCCAGACTTAACAAACCATAGCATAAATTATGCCCAAGGTCAAATAAACTGAAGTTCCCGCTTTGTATAAAAGAGTCTGGTTTTATCCAGTAATTATTAAGTGTTGCAGGGGCAGTAGTATATGATATATATATAATACAAATTATCGGTATTATATATCTCTGGCAGGTGTATCTTCTCGATCTGATAAAATCTTATAGGTTTTATAGTCAGTTATGATTAAACCGACAATAATTTTAGTTTTAAGTCTATTGGACGGGTATAAGCAAGTTTCCCAAACGGATTTTCCTGATTACAAACAGTAGGTTAAACCCTATACTAAATGAATAGATGATTATCTTTGTGCGGGTATTCAAAATAGGTTTATAATAATATTCTTAGGAATAAAAGGGAAAGATTCTTGCCAAAATAGTTATCCTTTGTATAGTATTTAGTCGTTTTCGAGACATATTTGATCAGTAGGTGGAAGACCATCTTAAGCGGAGGAATTAAAGAAGTGCGAAAATTAACGGATAAAGATCTAGCTGAGCAGCATGGAATAAAAAATCCTGGGAAGATTTATTATAATCTTCCAATTCCCGCCTTGTATGAAGAAGTAATAAGAAGGGAAGAGGGACTGATTGGTGAAGGCGGTACGCTGGTTGCTTATACCGGAGTACATACCGGGCGTTCTCCTGCTGACAGATTTATTGTAAAGGAAGCGGGAACAGAGAATGATATTTTATGGGGACCCGTTAATAAGCCCATTTCGCCTGAACATTTCGATTTGCTACACAAGAAAATTCTGGATTATTATGAAGGTAAGGACCTTTTTGTAAGGGATCTTAATGTATGCGCGCATCCCGACTACCGTACCAATGTTCGTGTTGTTAACGAATACGCATGGCACAATGTTTTTGTAAATAATCTCTTTGTCAGACCAAATCCACAAGACTTGCCGCACAAATCGGTAGGGTTCACTGTTTTATGCGCCCCTGGCGTTAAAGCTGATCCTGAGACCGATGGAACACGCTCGGAAACTTTCATTATTTTAAATTTTGAGAAACGAATGGCTATTATTGGCGGCACTCAGTACGCAGGAGAGATGAAAAAATCCGTTTTTTCCGCTATGAATTTCCTTCTTCCCGAAAAGGGTGTGTTTCCGATGCACTGTTCGGCTAATGTTGGAAAAGACAGTGATGTTGCATTATTCTTTGGCCTCTCAGGTACTGGAAAGACAACGTTATCCGCCGACCCTGACCGAGCACTGATCGGTGATGATGAGCACGGCTGGTTTGATAAAGGTGTGTTTAACTTTGAAGGCGGTTGTTACGCAAAGGCTATAAAGTTAAACCCCAAAATAGAACCTGAAATTTATAATGCCTCACTTAGATTCGGGTCGGTATTAGAGAATGTAAAAATTGACGATGAAACCAAAAAAATTGATTTTGATAGTGATGAGCATACTGAAAACACACGCGTTGCCTATCAGATTGATTCACTTACAAATATAGTCCCCGAAGGCGTGGGCGGAATTCCCAAGACGATTTTTATGCTCACCTATGACGCTTTTGGCGTGCTGCCTCCAATTTCCAAACTTACACCGGAGCAGGCGATGTACTACTTCACTCTTGGATACACGGCAAAGGTCGCAGGTACCGAAAGAGGGGTGAGTGAGCCTCAGGCTACGTTTAGCTCCTGTTTTGGAGCGCCTTTTCTACCAAGACCGCCGTTATTTTATGCCGAGATGTTAAAACAAAAGCTCGAAGAGAGCGGAGCAACCGTTTGGCTTCTCAACACGGGAATTACGGGTGGTCCATACGGAGTAGGGGAGAGAATGCCTCTGCCGCAGACAAGAGCTCTTGTTACAGCCGCAGTTGACGGCACGCTTGAGAAAGGTTCTTTTAATGAAGTTCCTGTGTTTGGTTTGCAAGTTCCTACTTCATGCCCTGGGGTGGACGAGAAACTCCTTGAGCCTAAAAAGAGCTGGAGTGATCCTTCGGAATATGACGCTAAGGCAGAAGAATTGGCTTTAAGGTTTGAAGAAGAATTTGCCAAGCATAAAGCTTAAAAACTTATAAAATTCCAGGGGCGGTCTTCCGGGCTGCCCCTTTTTATATCCACTACATTTCATGTCCGCAATTTAATCTCAGAATTTTTTGTAACTCCTAATATCGCTACATTTACTATAGATAATTTGATACTTGGTACGATTGGTTAAAATATATGTCTGTTCTCTCAAATGGGGTTGAGGAGCAAAGCAAGCGGCGTCCTGAGCTTTCCGGGAATGTACTTTCGGCTGCAGAGGGAGAGTTGGACCAGGAGGGCTGGTCGATCCTGTAAAGTGACCTTGAAGCTAGAATTTTACGCACGTATATGCTAATAAAATAGAAAACAATTAAGCAAAGGAGATCAGTTATGGATTTTATAAAGAAGGAGGATACTTCGTTCGTTGTTGTGGATGTTCAGGAAAGGCTAATGGGCGCTATGCCTGAGGGGATTACCGAAACGAATCTAAAGAATATGAAAATTCTGCTTGAGGCGGCCAAAATACTTGGAATCCCTGTAACTGTAACCGAGCAGTATCCAAAAGGTCTTGGGCCGACTATTGAGGAAATAAAGGAATCGGTTGGTGAGGGGTTCTCTCCCGTAGAAAAAGTTGTGTTTAGCTGCGCCAGGTCTCCCGAGTTTGAATCCGCAATCAAGGATATCAACAGAAACTCGGTACTTCTATGTGGAGTAGAAACACACGTGTGCGTACTTCAGACTGCTATTGATATGGTCAATAAGGGCTACACCGTGTATGTGCCTGCGGATGCGGTAATTTCAAGAAGAGAGCTTGACTGGGAAAAGGGGATCAATCTGATAGAAAAGGCGGGAGCTGTGGTAGGTACAACAGAGGCCTTTTTATTCCAGCTGTTAGAGACTGCGGGTACGGATGAGTTCAAACAGATATCAAGACTAGTAAGATAACAAAGTGCTGTTTCTTGAATACGGAACGGACAATTAGTAATTGGTTTATTACATCCAAGAGGGGAGGTAGGATCGCTCTAAATTTCTATTTTATCCTAGAGAATTATAGATGCGTCCCCAAGGGGATTTGAACCCCTGTTTTCGGCGTGAAAGGCCGATGTCCTGGGCCAGGCTAGACGATGGGGACTAACTTAGTATGAGCCGTGCAGGATTCGAACCTGCGGCCCACTGCTTAAAAGGCAGTTGCTCTACCTACTGAGCTAACGGCTCATTAATAAGGCCAAAAATATATCACGTGATTATGCATTGTCAAAGAATATGGTTATTATCTCTAATCTCTTATTTGCCTTTAAATCTAGGTACTATTTAGCGGATTTCTACAAAAAAATATGGCATCTCGTCTCTCTTCCCCGCAATTTAGGAATTTTACTCTAGCTACAGCTGCTAATTTCTTTTTTTTCTGCAACTTTTCCTCATTTTTTCTCCTGCCAATATATATCAAGGATTTAGGAGGGAATGAAGCAAATATCGGTTTTATAATGGGCTCGTTTGGTATTACTTCCCTTGGAGCAATTCCCTTTGTCGCGTATCTGGTTGATAAATACGGGAGAAGAAGGTTTATGCTCCTGGGATACGCGATCATGTTCATAGCTTCGCTTGGTTACCTTTTCATCTCTCACTTGTCTCCCGCCTTCTATCTTTTACGTTTTGTGCAGGGTATTTCATTTGCCTTCTCTTTTACCGCGGCAGGAACGTTTGTAACGGATTATATTCCTCCCGAGAGAAGGGCGGAGGGGCTTGGTATATTCAGCGCGTTTACAATTGCCTCTTATGCAATTGGCCCCTCACTTGGGGAGCTTATAATTGAGCTGTCGGGTTTCAATTACTTTTTCATTTATGCCTCCCTTTTTAGTTTAATAGCTTTTGTTCTTACAATCTTTACAAGAGATGGGGGATTTGTACGCTCGTCTGATCCGTATGGGCTCGGCTTTTTCCGTTTAATAGCTTCTAAGAGGTATGCGCTAATTCTAATATCCAATTTAATTCTTGCAGGGGGGTTGGGGGCAATCTTGAACTTTGTTGCAACGTTTTTAAGATCAAAGGGGCTGGCAGCTTTTTACTTTTTTCTGACCTATACGATTGCGGTTACCGCAGTGAGAATTTTTGGTGGAAGGATTTCCGATAAGTGGGGAAGAAAAGCCATTGCGTCGCCTTGTCTTTTTGCCGTTGCCATCTCTCTTGCGGCCATGTACTTTGTGGAATCTCCTTTAAGCGCAGTATTAATATCACTTTTCTTTAGCATTGGATACGGGTTTTTATACCCTACGCTTAGTGCGCTCGTTATTGATAAAGCAGGATCGCATGAAAGAGGAAAAGCAATGGGGGCATTTAACGCCTCTTACAGTCTAGGGATCAATTTTTTAGCATTCCCCCTTGGTCTAATTGCAAGGGATTTTGGATATGAGGTTATGTATTTTGTGACAGGGTGCATGGTTTTTCTGGGTTTTCTGCTCTTTACTTTCTTTGAGTCCGACAGGGAATCTTGAAAAACAATTTATATTAATTACTCTTGCGAGCAATGAACATAAATTCAGGCGATCAAGTACTTATTATTTCTTCGGACGATAAAACCTTTCTCCTAACTGTGACTGAGGGGAAGAAAATGGGGACTCACTTGGGTGAGATCTCTCTTGGTGACGCTATCGGCAAACCTTACGGAGATAGGATTTATTCCAATTTAGAGCACCCCTTTTTGCTTCTAGAACCCACACTAGAAGACAAAATGATGAAGGTCAAAAGACACACTCAAATTATATATCCCAAAGACGCGGCTTTCATAATACTTAAGACCGGAATTCAATCAGGAATGAGGGTTATTGAGTGTGGGACGGGATCAGGCTCTCTTACAATTGCGCTTGCTAATGCTGTGGCTCCCAACGGAACGGTCTTTACTTACGATAGTCGGGAGAAGCATCTTGAGAACGCAAGGATGAACATAGAAAATGCGGGATATTCTGATAATGTTGAATCTAAGCTTAGAGTAGCGCAAAATGGTTTTGATGAAGAGGGGGTCGACGTTGTCATTTTAGATCTCCCCTCGCCCTGGGACGGTATTCCCGCGGCGGCTAAGGCCTTAAGAGGGGGCGGCCGGATAGCGAGCCTATCTCCTACATATAATCAGGTGGAAAAATGTGTCGAGAATTTAGAAGAGCACGGATTTGTCTACATAGAAACAATGGAACTTCTGCTCAGACATATCAGGGTCAGCGCCGGCAAGACAAGACCTGTAGACCGAATGGTGAGCCACACCGGATTTCTTACATTCGGGAGAAAGATTCTATCTAAAAAAGAAGAAACCATTGATAAATCCCCTGACCCCTTTAGAGCTCCTTCAAACTCTTAACAGACTTATTTTAATAGAGGAAATAAGATATGAATAGTAAGAGAAGAAAGCTTTTATTCTCGCTCTTTATTCTTTTGATCTTCGGGGCTTATTATCTTTCAGAGAAAAGGGGAAATACGCCGGATTCGGCTGAATACAGAGTTCTTGATGTTATAGATGGAGATACTCTCATAATTGATGACGTTAGGAAATCCCGTGTCAGATACCTGGGAATAGATACGCCGGAGATTGCATATCAGGGCTCTCCGGGAGATCCAATGTCTCAAGAGGCACGGGATTTCAACGAAAAGCTCGTTCGGAGTAAGACTGTCAAACTTGAGTTCGATGAGGAAAAATATGACGTGTACGGAAGGATACTTGCCTATGTATATGTAGATGATCTTCTTGTGAATGAAGAACTTCTAAAAGAGGGTCTTGCAACAGCACTTATAATTGAGCCCAACTCAATGTATTCTGAAATTATATTTAACGCTCTGCAGCAAGCTAAAAAAAATAAAAAAGGTATGTGGGGAGAATTAATAACCCTGGTTCCGCCACGGGGAAATAGCGAATACCGGGTTGCTCTGAGGAACGCGCACCGGTATCAAGGAAAACGCATTGTCGTGAAGGGTAGAATTGTTGGTACTCGTAAATCGGACAATGTGATGGTTCTAAATATGGAAGATAAGCTTGACGTGGTTATTTTCCCGGATGATTGGAATAATTTTGAGCATTTTGACATAGACCCTGAAAAATTCTACAACGGTAAAACTGTGGAAGTTACGGGAAGGCTGAAGATGCATAAAGGTACGCCGAGCATAGTTGTGGATCACCCTATGCTGGTTAGGAGCTCGGGTTGAGTCTAAGGGGATATCTAATAGAGGGAGCCAAGGAGCTTGGGGTCGGAGTTTCAGAGAAGGATGCGGACCTTTTCTTTGAGTATTTAGAAAACCTGAAAACCTGGAACGACAAGATAAATCTGACTTCTATTAAAAATGATAGAGATATAATTATAAGCCATTTCCTCGATTCAATCTCAGTTGCCCCTTTGATAGAGGATGGGAAGAGGGTTTTGGATATAGGCTCTGGCGCTGGATTCCCCGGGATTCCTTTAAAGATTGTACGCCCCGGTCTTGAAGTGACACTATTGGATTCGGTGAATAAGAAAGTGTCATTTATGAACGACACAATAAGAAAGCTCGGCCTTAAAGAGATTAAAGCAGTTTGGGGCAGGGCGGAAGAGTTTCCAAATGATGTTCCCCTGCGCCACTTTGACTATGTCTTAAATAGAGCTGTCGGAACTATTTCAGATACGCTTAAGCTAAGCTCTCCGTATGTGTCGGAGGGTGGTACTATTATCCTGATGAGGGGGAAGAGAGGGAGTGAAGAATGGAATACTGCAATTGAAGATGTCGAAAACAAATTCGAACTTGTAGATTTTAAGGATTTCACTCTCCCGCTTAGCGATTTAAAAAGAATTATAATCGCTCTTAGGCCGCTGTAATGATGAGGCTTCTTTTTGATTGCCCTTCCAAGCTTCAATGCGTATTGTCTTTAGGATTAATTGCATACAAATGATTTCCCGGGTCATCATTCTTGACCTGAAATAGTTTGAATGTTAGTTTAAGTGCTCTTAAATAATGAGGTGATTATGAAAACTGTTGGAGTAATAGGGGGAAGCGGGCTTTACGATATAGAAGGACTGATCGATGTTGAGTCAGTTAGTGTGGATACACCCTGGGGGAGCCCTTCGGATGATCTGATCGTCGGCACTTTGGGTGACACCAAAATGGTGTTTTTGCCCAGACACGGGCGTTATCACAGACTAATGCCCTCAGAGATCAACTACCGGGCAAATATTTTTGCTATGAAGAAAATGGGCGTGGAAAGGATTCTATCGGTAAGCGCCGTAGGAAGCATGAAAGAGCATATTTTTCCGGGACAGATTGTTATTCCTTCACAGTTCTACGATCATACTAAAACCAGAGTCTCAACATTCTTTGGAGAGGGGATTGTGGCCCACGTATCTATGGCTGATCCGGTTTGCCATAGCCTTTCAGATGAGCTTTACAAAGCCTCAATCAGCATAGGCGCGACTGTTCATAAAGGAGGGACTTATCTCTGTATGGAAGGTCCCCAATTTTCTTCCAGAGCTGAAAGCAATATATATAGAGGGTGGGGGGTCGATATAATCGGTATGACTAACGCAACCGAGGCCAAACTTGCCCGTGAAGCTGAGATTTGTTACGTCAGCCTTTCGTTGGCGACTGATTATGACTGTTGGCACGAGCACCATGAGGATGTCACTGTGGATGACTTGATCGAGACTTTAAATAAGAACGTTCAGCTTGCAAGAGATATAATAAAAAGGATAGTCCCGGGAATTAGCGAGTCAAGGGATTGTCCATGCTGTAACGCACTTCAGAACGCGATAATTACACCCAAAGAAGCTATAACCAAAGAGACAAGAGATCGTCTCGAAATACTGATAAAGAGGTATGTATAATGAAATTACTTGTTGTTGGATCTATGGCGCTTGATACAATTGAAACACCATTTGGCAAGGAAGATAATATATTAGGGGGATCGGCTTCATACTTTTCTCTGGCAGCCAGTATGTTCACGGATGTGGGTATAGTCGCTGTGGTAGGAAAGGATTTTCCACAAGATCATTTGGATCTTTTTAGATCTAAGAGCATTGAGCTTGAAGGAGTTACCAGGGAAGAAGGGGAAACTTTTAAATGGGAAGGGAAGTATGGGTACGATCTCGGAGATCCCGATACGCTGGGTACATATTTAAACGTTTTTGAGAATTTTAACCCGGTAATTCCAGAGAGTTATAGAAATGTAGATTACGTTTTTCTCGCAAATATAGACCCGGTGCTTCAGCTAAGCGTACTCAAGCAGGTTAAGAATCCTAAGCTTGTGGCGTGCGATACAATGAATTTCTGGATAGATAATAAGCCCCAAGAGCTTAAGGAAGTCTTAAAACACGTAGACATATTACTTATTAACGATTCTGAGACCAGGGCGCTTGCGGGTGAACCCCGAATCACAACTGCAGCGAGAGCTGTGTTGGATATGGGCCCCAAGGTTCTTATTGTTAAAAGAGGCGAATACGGAGCGTTGATGTTCTCAAAAGAAGGTATATTTTGGGCTCCGAGTTATCCTCTCGAAGAAGTGATTGACCCAACTGGGGCGGGAGATACTTTCGCAGGGGGTTTTATGGGCTATATAGCCGGCAACGATATTACCGACCCTGCCGGATTTAAAACAGCGGTAGTAAACGGGAGCGTTGTGGCATCGTTTACTGTGGAAGATTTCAGTGTCCGAAAGCTGTCTAATCTAAAGACTGAAGAAATTGGTACCAGATTTGCTGAGTTCCTAAAACTATCTAAAGTGGATTAACTTCGGCTAATCGGGATACCGCTTGCAAGCCCAGCTTTGTTTTGGTTAGGGGGGCTATAATGCTTGCGCCTTTATATAAAGATATTGCTGATCCCAGAGGATGAGATGGGCGCTCAAAAGCTCGATACCACTACCAACAATACTTATAAAGTAGTAGACAGCAACTATCCTACTTAAGAAGAGAGCTCAATCCTTTAGTTAATGTTTGTTATCCCTTTGAATGTTGGATGTACTTTAGTCTAAGATTATAGAGAATGTCCTCTAATAGTTTGTTCTCGCCATCATCCAGATTGCCAACTGTCTTGTCCCGTAATATCTCCAGAATCTCTATTGTGTGCTTCGCCGCCGGAAGATTAACGCTTATTTCCTTAAGCTGGGGGTCGTGTATTTCTCCCAGATGGATTAGGGACGAAGCGTTTAACGATAGTATGAAGGTTGAAAAGTCCATTTTTAATCCGCCCGGATCATGCGGGGTTTGTTCTTCGCTCATTTTGAGAATGCCTCCTTTTTTATCAACTTTATAATAACTGTATTCCTCTAATTTACTTCATATACTTGCTAAATTTTGTTCTCGGGTCGTAGGGAGTTGATTCAGCAAGTTTTTCAAATATTTCTTTATCACTTTCTTTTATCTTATCAGGCATGACAATCTTGACCACGACGTACTGATCCCCTCTAGCCTTGGATTTTATATTCTGAACCCCTTTGCCTTTGAGCCTAAGTTTTGTGCCGTTCTGCACACCGGGGGGAATAGATACTTTTGCAATTCCGTCAATTGTCGGCACATCCACTTGCTTGCCTAGTGCGGCTTCATAAAAAGTAATCGGTAATTCAAGATGTATATCGTCTAGTTTACGCTTGAATATGGGGTGCGGCTTTACCTTTATTTTTAGGTATAGATCCCCTTTTTTACCCCTTCCGCCGGATTCTCCTTTACCTTGCACCCTTATCTTGGAGCCTGTAGCAACTCCAGGGGGTATCTTAACGGACAGTTTCTCAGTACTAACCTTATTTAGTTTTTGCCTGCTAATCGTAATATCTCTTACCCCACCTTTGATCGCAGTATCAAAATCTATCTCGATTTGATATTCTAAATTTTTTCCCTTGGCAGGTTTTTGCCTTGAGGTGGAACTGAATATATCACGAAACCCACCACCACCCGCGCCTCTTCTCTGGCCTCTTGCCGCTCTGGGGTCTCCGCTAAAGCCGAATATGTCTTTAAAAATATCTTCAAATCCCGGGAAATCCTGTGCGCTGTATGTATATTGATAGTTGCCCCCACCTTGATCTCCAGCCCGTCTCCAAGTGGTTTGGCCTCCAGGTCTAAACTCGGCGCTTCCGAACATATCGTAGGTCTTTCTCTTTTCTTCATCAGAGAGGACCTCGTGCGCTTCCTGGAGTTCTTTGAACTTTTCTTCGGCGTCTTTGTTGTCAGGGTTAAGGTCGGGGTGGTACTTTTTCGCAAGGCTGCGATAGGCCTTTTTAATATCTTCCTTTGAGGCGTCTTTAGATATACCTAGTATTTGATAATAGTCTCTTGCTGCTGCCATTTATCCGCGTGAAAGGGTTTATCTGTCCAATTCAGAAAGCTGTTTGATAAAGGACAGAATAGCCAGTAACTAAGTTTACGTCAATTTATTAGTTTACCGTCTCTAAAACCCTAATATCTCCTCGATTTCTCTAAAACTCTTACGCTTTTTGAATAAACTCCGTTAGCAAACTCCATTGCTACCCCAAGGAGGTATCCATCCTATAAGATAATCATTTAAGAATCCGGTTCAAGATATACTAGAAGTTGGTAAAGGTCTAGAGTTAAGCTTTATCAGGTTTTCTCGACCGTGTCTAATATGTGTACGGCTATTTTGGTAAACGCCTTTGCAGCTACGCTATCAGGGTGAGATTCTACTATCGGAACTCCCCCATCGCCGCCTATTCTTATCTGGGGATCAATCGGGATCTCTCCCAAGAAAGGCACTCCAAACTGCTCAGCCATTTTCTTCCCCCCGCCTCGGCCGAAGATATCAATCACCTCTTTGCTCCCGGGTTGCTCAAGATAGCTCATGTTCTCTACTATCCCGAGTATGGGGACGTTTAATTTTCTGAACATCTGAACGCCGCGCTTTACATCTATAAGAGCAACATCCTGAGGTGTCGTAACTATAAGCCCTCCGCTTAGTGGAACCGTTTGAACAAGGGAAAGCTGGGCGTCTCCCGTACCTGGGGGCAGGTCGATTACCAGGTGATCCGTATCGTCCCAAATTACGTCTTCGATAAACTGCTTTATGGCTCCATGGACCATCGGTCCCCGCCATATCACCGTCTCTTCTTCATTAACCAGAAAACCGATAGACATGAGCTTAAGCCCGAATTTGTTCAGAGGAACAATCTTGTTGTCCCCCGTTGCTTTGGGTCTATCTTTTATATCCAGCATTGTCGGGATACTAGGTCCCCAAATGTCGGCGTCCATTAGGGCAACCTTATCTCTCATCTTGGCCATAGCTACAGCAATATTTACAGCCACTGTAGATTTGCCTACTCCGCCCTTTCCGCTAGCTACCGCAATGTAGTATTTGATATCGGGAAGTTTTGCTGATTTCTCGGCTTTTGCGGGCCCCTGTCCCGGAGGAGCTTTGGGCTGGCGCGCGGATATCTGTATATCCACGTCGGAGACACCCGGTGTTTCTAAAATCGCGGTCCTTACTGAGTTGTCTATTTCGGATTTTAGTTTGTCATCCGGTTTTGGGAGTACAAGTGAAACATTTACTTTAGAGCCGTCAATCTGTACATCCTTTACAATGCCGAATGACACTATGTCTCTTGTAAAACCGGGGTACTTTACGCCCTCAAGGGCTTTTTTTATTGTCTCGGGACTAAGTTCCATAATTTGTCTTTATGCTCCTCTATTCGATTCCAAGTTTCTCTTTAGCTTCATCTGATATCATGTCGGGGTTCCATGGCGGGTCCCAAACTATTTCTACCAGTACATTGCTGGCCCCGGCGCCTCTTATGGCCTCTTCGGCTTGAGAGGCTATCATAGCGCCCATACCGCAACCCGGCGTAGTTAGAGTCATTTTAAGGTTGACGTTATTCCCCGAGGAGATAGCTACATTGTAGATAAGCCCCAGGTCAACTATGCTGACAGGTATTTCAGGATCGTATACGTTTTTTAGTGCGCTGTATACTATGTCCTCAGTTAATTCGACATCACTTGCAGGTTTCTCGGACTTGTCGAACTTTTTAAAGCTAACACCTTTTTCCGAAGACTCTGAAGGGGCGTCAGGTTTTATGGTTATTATTTTTTTCATTCCCATTCTGTAAACCTCCCAATTTTTCTTGCCTGGCTGAGAGTTGCTGTGCCAAGCGGATTTTTATTAAACAGTCTAACACTATTTATGTCAAGCTGTTAGCTCTAACCGTTTTGCTAGATCTTAGGCTTGGATGTCTCCGTAGTTGATGGTGGGAGAACCGGAAGCTTTAGCGCGTCTTGTGGTATCTCACCTGTCATAGAATCAAGGAAGATCACTATTCTCAAGACTTCCTCATCACTGAGCTGTACTCCTAATTGACTCTCTCCCATAATGTAAACAGTTTCTTTAATATCCCAGACCTGACCGTCATGAAAATAAGGGTATGTTCTGGTAATATTTCTCAAAGACGGCACTTTAAATACATATTTGTCCGCCTCTTTGTTGGTAATCGTATATCGTCCCAAATCCTCTTGATTCTTATAGGGCTTTACGACGCCGAATTTCTGATACATAGAGCCGCCCACTCCCACTCCGTTGTGACAAGTTGTACAGCCTTTGGACATAAATAGCCCAAGGCCCTCTTTTTCCTCAGGAGTTAAAGCGTCGGCGTTACCATTTAGATAATCATCAAATCTTGAGGGAGTAACAAGGGTTCTCTCAAATGCAGCAATCGCATTTGCGACATTGTCGTAATTAACCGGTTCATCGCCTTCAAATACTACTGCGAACTCCTCACGGTACTCGGGGATTGAATTTAACCTTTGTATTACAAGCTCGGAGTCGGGCATGGCCATCTCAAGCGGGTTAAGCACAGGGCCCTTGGCTTGAGCTTCCAAATCCGGTTCTCTCCCATCCCAGAACTGCGCTAAATGAGTGCCCGCGTTTAAAACTGTAGGGGCGTTTCTGCCGCCTGTCTGAAAATTGTGTCCAAGCGAAGTCTCTACATTGTCAGAGCCGTATGTGGCGAGGTTGTGACAAGTATTACAGCTAATAACGCCGCTTAGCGATAGCCTTGGATCATAATAAAGCTTTTTGCCTAACTGGACCTTCTCGGCGGTTGTGGGGTTTGCCTCCGGAGCGGGCATAGTCTGAGGGAGCGGTTTAAATATAGCCTGCGCCTGTTTTTGGATTTTTTGATCATCCGGTTTCATCCCATTGCCGGAATTCTGCGCATAGGACGGTGTTATTAAAAAGGCGCCAAAAATAATAAATACCGCAATGGTAGCCCCATAAATAGTTAATCTCTTTTTCATTGTTAAATGCCCCCGTTTTAGAACATACTTTTAAAGTTGAATCCTAATATGTTTCTAGCTTCTTTGTCCCATTTTCTGAATTAATAGGAAAGAATATTATATCAGGGCCAATATTTGATATCAACTAATAATATAAACCAAATGAGAATTATTTGCATTTGTACGGGGTTTGGTGTTAGAATGTTTAGGTGGCCATAGAAAAAATAGCTATTGTGATAGGAAGCGTAAATGATTGAAAATAATGATAATCTTAAAAAGCTTATCAATTTGTCAAAAGAAAAGGGCTTAAAGCTTACTCCGCAGAGGATGGTTATCTTCCGTATCTTGTCTGAATCCAATCAGCATATAACGGTGGATAAAGTTTATCAAAAAGCCAGGGAAGAATACCCAATGCTGTCTTTGGCTACCGTGTATCGCAATATGGAGCAGATGGTGGACGCCGAGCTCCTTACGCAGCTGGATTTGGGCGGGACTTCAATGAGGTACGATACGAACCTGGACGAGCACCACCACTTCGTATGCTCAAAATGCGGCAAGGTTTTTGATGTATATCTGGACGAGGTTAATTACACCCTGGATGAAAGTCGCTCGCAACTTGGCAATGCCCAGATTAAGTCCTTAGACCTGCACCTGCAAGGAACTTGCGGGGAGTGTGGATGAAACCATTTAAAGCCTACTTCTATTAATTTGTCAATTATGCTAATATGTTCCTCTAATGCCAAAATGGTATGGTGGAAGTACTTTAAATCCTGATGAACTTATCCCTTCCAATAAGCAATGGGTTCTCCAATGGGAGCGTGTTAAGCGGTGGTACAACCAAGTATTAGAAATTGAACAGAAATCTCTAAAGCAAGAACTCAATTCTTATGATATCGACATAATCATTGCCTTCTTCCAAAATTCCTATCACATGAGAGATTGGCTACTTGCGTCAGACCCTGAACTGAAACCTAAACTCGATAATTTATTTCAATCTTCGTTTGAGATGGGAGCATGTCGTGATATTTGCAATGGCTTCAAACATAAGTCCTACAAGAAACCAACCCATGATCCTGATTTTAATTTATATCGAGAATACGATCATTTTGAAATTGAAGGGGTCAGTCCTGCGAAGTACAGAATTGTTTTTGCAGATGGGACTGACGACATTAGGGAGTTTGACTTATTTGAACTCGTTGCAACTATCTATCAGATTTTGCAGGACTTTCTGGATAAAGAGGAGTTAGTAGGCTGATATCGCAAAGGGAGGAGCTTCTTCGTTGAAACTGAATTCCAGTGCCTAGTTGGATTGCATGGGTGAAATATTTGCAAAGTTTATTTAGAAATTAGAATTCGGAGATAATTGTCCTAAAATTAATATTACTAAATCGCATTTCTTCCGATGTATAAAGTTTCTTGAAACATCCACTGACTATAGTATATTTACAGCCCATAAATTCTAGCTTAGATTCACGTTAAAAAATGGACTGTATTTTAATAACCAAGGACGCTAACTAACAACTATGGAATCTCTCCTAAGCGGAAACCTATCGCTCATCATATTCTTCCCACTTTTGGGGATTCCTCTTATCCTTTTTCTTTCCTATTTATACGAAAATTCAGAAGAGAATATGAAAAGAGGGGTGTTGATTGTAACCCTCATAGAATTCTTAATCTCTATTCCTTTATTTACCAACTTTGAAAGCGGTTCAGCAGCGATGCAGTTCGTGCAGAAGGTTCCATGGATAGAGAGCCTCGGGATAAGCTACCACGTGGGGCTTGACGGTATAAGTCTTTTTCTGGTGCTTCTCACAACCTTCATAATGCCGATTACAGTTCTGGGCTCCTGGCGGTCGATTCACAAAGACATGCGCGGGTTCTTGATACTTATGCTTATTCTACAGACAGCGCTTATTGGGACGTTCGTCGCTCTTGATATGATCCTGTTTTTCGTTTTCTGGGAAGCGGTGTTAATACCGATGTATTTTATTATAGGAATTTGGGGGACGGAAAGAAGAATATATGCCGCGATAAAGTTTTTTCTTTATACCGCGTTTGGAAGCGCTCTTATGCTGATTGCCATACTGTTTCTTTTCTACTTGCACATTGAGCAGTTCGGCACAGCTTCCATGGATGTGCTTGATTTCTATAAGCTTCAGATACCGTTTGCAGGGATACTCAGCCCACAGGGGCTGGCATTCTTGGCATTCTTTTTGGCTTTTGCTATCAAGGTGCCGATGTTCCCGTTCCACACGTGGCTGCCTGACGCTCATGTGGAGGCTCCTACAGCAGGAAGCGTCATTCTTGCCGGTGTGCTTCTAAAGATGGGCACATATGGATTTCTTAGATTCTTACTGCCTTTTTTCCCCGATGCGGTGATGGCCTATTTGCCCATACTAATAGCGATTGCGATTATAGGAATTATTTACGGCGCTATGGTAGCTTTTGCTCAGAAGGACCTTAAAAAACTGGTCGCTTACTCAAGCGTGAGCCATCTGGGTCTCATAATGCTCGGTATTTTCGTATTGAACATGCAGGGTGTTCAGGGCGGAATCTACCAAATGATAAACCACGGGATTTCAACAGGCGCGCTCTTTATACTGGTCGGAATGATTTATGACCGCCGGCACACAAAAAAGATTGCGGACTTTGGCGGAATTGCCAAGGTGATGCCAATATTCGCGGCGTTTTTCATGCTCTCTACACTTGCCTCTATCGGACTTCCGCTATTAAACGGCTTTGTCGGTGAATTCCTTATACTTCTTGGAGTTTTTGAGTTTGACGGGGTCTACGCCGCTCTTGGAGCCACAGGAATTATCCTCGGAGCCATATATATGCTCTCGGCTTATCAAAGAGTCTTTTTCGGACCGCTTAACAAAGCTGCCAACAAAGTACTGCAAGATATAAACCTAAGAGAAATAGTAGTAGTGCTTCCGCTTGCGATAATGATGTTTGTGATGGGGATATACCCAAAACCTTTCCTTGAGAAAATCGAGCCGTCAGTGCAGGCGTTGTTAGATTCCAAGTTTAGTTATATGGCGCCTGAAACTAGTCTTGGGGATGATCAGTCTCCTGATGATGGATTCCGTCTAGTATTTCCTGAATAATATCCTCAGGTTTTGTCCCTTCAGCTTCAGCTCTGAAATTTAATACAACTCTATGTTTTAGAACGGATGGGGCAATTGCTCTTACATCCTCGGTTGTCGGAGTGTATCTTCCCTCCAGAGCCGCTCTGGCTTTACTGCCGAGTATTAGATATTGAGACGCTCTGGGTCCGACTCCCCACGAAAGCCCCTTTTTTACCGACTCCAGGGTACTTGGGTCATCAGGTCTTGTAGCCCTGGCTACTTTAACGGCGTAAGCGGCTACATGGTCAGAGACCGGGACCCGGTGAACCAAATGCTGGTATTCGGTTATTCTGGCTGAATCAAGAATCTTTCTAAGCTCAGGCTTATAGGTGCCCGTTGTGGTCTTAACTATTTCAAGCTCCTCTGAGTAAGAAGGATAAGTGACGTCTATCTGGAACATAAACCTGTCTAGCTCAGCCTCGGGCAGGGGATAAGTGCCTTCTTGCTCAATTGGGTTTTGAGTCGCGAATACTAAAAATGGCGGCGCGATAGGGTAGGTCTCTCCTCCTACGGTGACTTTTTTCTCCTGCATGGCCTGTAAAAGCGCGGCCTGTGTTTTTGGGGACGCCCTGTTTATCTCATCAGCCAGCAGTAAATTGCAGAAGATTGGGCCGTGTATGAACCTGAAAAATCTCTTATCAGAGATATCGTCCTTCTCTAAAACTTCAGAGCCTGTTATGTCTGAGGGCATAAGGTCCGGGGTAAACTGTACACGGTTGAATTTCAGGCTTAAAACATCCGCGAGTGTGCTGACTAGAAGTGTTTTCGCAAGCCCCGGTACGCCCACAAAAAGAGAATGCCCTGAGGACATGAGGGAGATTAAAAGAAGCTCTACGACTTTTTCTTGACCTACTATTACCTTCCCGATTTCAGAGGTGACTTCATCTTTAATGCGGGAGAGTTCCTTAACTTTTTGAGTATCTTCTACATTGTTCTCATTATTGTGCATTCTCGGGCTCCTCGTTTAGAAGTATTCTGAGAAATCTTTCCTCTCTTTTTAGCAATTCCGGGCGCCCCTGTTTTTCGTATAAGGCTATCAATGATGCGTGTATCTCGGGATCAAAGGGGTTCAAGTAAATTGCTGTTATATACTCTTGTTCCGCTTTACCAAGATTGCCTTCATCTAAATATATCCTCCCCAGAATCATATGTATATCTATATGATTGGGATAAAAATCAAGCACTGGAGACAGGACTTCCCGGGCTCTTTTGGTCTCGCCGATTACATTTAGCGTGGACGCGAGCCTGCTTGATATTATTGGGGAATAAGGATCGTACTCAAGCGCTTTTTCGTATTCATAAGCGGCCGGGCTTAATCTTCCCCTTTGTTTAAGAAGGTCGCCCAATCTTGTATAGTCTCTTGCTTTGTTGTTATCTATATCTATCAAGTCTTCGCTTCCGTCCTGTGATTTTCCTTCTTTATTCTTTATCCTGACACCCTTAATTTTGACGTCCGGTATCTTTTCCTCCAGGTTTCTTGAGCGCAGCTCGTTTTCCCAGGAGTCATAGAACAACGGAAATTTAAGTTCCGTAACTTCCTCTATAGCGGCTTCATAGTCGTCTGTTTCTTTAATAGAGTTAATCAGGTTTACGAGAGCCTCTTGTCCCCAATTATCTACAAGGTGGCTCACCATTGTTCCTGATTGTGCGAAAGCAAGCTGGGCTTCTCTTGCGCTTTCAAGCAATGCCAAAGACGGGTGCATCTTTTCTATTGGAACCAGTTTGTTGTCTTTAAGCGCACGAGTTAGGATTGTCTCATAAAAAGGGCTAATTACACTACCCCCTTTTTCTTTCCACCTTTTTTCCTCGTACTTTGCAATGCCCTCGTGCAGCCACACGGGTACAGTGTTCTCACTCTTAAGAAATACTACATAATGCACATATTCATGAGCCAGCGTGTCCGCCCAGCTGTATCCCTTTGGCAATAGCCTGGGGGATAAAATCATTATACGGTTAAACTTGCATATTCCTACGACCCCGGTTTTCTCCACATTCTCTGGGGGCAGAGTGGATGCCAGTGTAAAGCTCTTCATGTCAGGGTATATCTCAACTATAACCCTGTCTTGGGGATAAGTCTCAAGATCCAGTCCTATTTCAAAATGTGATTTTTCAAGCACATCTTTGGCATACTCAGCTAGTATAATGTCCTTAGGGTGCGCATAGCGAATTACGAAGTGTTCAGATTTAATTTCGTTAAATTGAGGTCCTTTCCCTGATGCTCTGACTATATAGTTTAGTAGCGGTGTCTCGTCTTTTAAATCTTTGCCGCCAAGCGCTTTCTGCCCATATTCCTTAGCCCCACTGTAATCACCTCTGTAGAAATCTACTAAAGATTTCAAATAGTAGGTACGGTATTTTTCTTCATCGGTCCCTGAAATCTCGAGTGCCCGGTCAATTGAATCTGAAGCGCGGCTGATTTGCCATGTCTTGATATCGTCTTCTACGCTTTGAATTAACGCATCAATTTCAGACGAAAGAGCAAAGGAGGTTCCTGTAAATATATAAGCTCCCAGCACCAAGAAAAGTAGTAATGAATTCAGTCTCATTTAATTATCCTGTCGTAGTATTTCCTGTTAAGCTCAATGTACCCTTCGGGAGAGCCTCCCTTCATTGCCTCTATAATTCTCTGCTTAAATTCTTTTCCTATCTGTGACTCGTCGACTGCGGGGATTTCAACATATCTGTTATTAGCTCCCATGATGCTTTGTCCGGGTTGCTGACCGAGCATCATGGGGACAGGAGATCCGTTGCCGCGGGCGCTTAACTGCATTTGCTGGAGCATATCTTGGGCTTGCTGTTTTGCTTCTTGTAGAGCCTTTAAAGCCTCATCCTGGTTTGATATAGCTTTAGATACCTGCTGGTTGCGCAGGTCCTTGGATGCGTTACCCATAAAGTCCTCTGCTTGCCCTAACTTATTGCCGACTCCGGGACTCACAAATAATCCCTCTCCCTTCTCTTCAACTTCACTTGATAGCTCTCCGGTTTGACCTTTTATCTGATCCTGTCTGCCGGCCATATCCTCATATTGTTTCTCACTATTCCCCTTTGTCCCAAAGCGCTCCAGATCCTTGCGTATTTCACGGGCGAGACGACTGGCACTGCCAATTTCCCCAGACGCCTTACCTAAATTCCCAATGTTGAGACTACTCATTTCGCTGAGCCCTCTGGTACTTTCTTCTATGCTCCCGGCGTTTTTACCAGCTTCTCTAAGGTCCATGGCTTTAAGCCAATTATTAAGCTGCTCAGCTTTCTCAATCATTTTGTCAACCAAATAAGCGCCCTCAGGAGGAGTCTCTCCAGGTGAGTTCCTTGCTATCTTTGTCCTTGCCTCTTTGAGATTGCTGATTAGTTTCTGTACTTTTTTCTTTTCATTCTCAATAAATTCGCGGATATTATCTCGAGGTGAATCGGGGTTCGCCAATAAAGCTTTCTTAAGCTCTCCGGTATTCCCTTTAAGGGCGGCCTCCTCTTTCTCAAGGTCCTCAATTCGTGAAATTAGCTCGTTAAGCTTTGACATTTCCTTTGCCATCATTGAAGAGCCGAAAGACTGCATACCGTTTTCAAGGGATGCCATCATGTTTTGAAGGCTCTGAGCCATACTGGATAACATTTTAAGCGCTTGATCGATATTGCCTTCCTGGGCGAGCTTTGAGATTTGATCCAACTGCGCTTGAAGGTTCTCTGCTTCAAAGGCATCCTGATTTAAAAAGCCCTGTTGTATGTCACCGTTAAGCCCTCTCATCTTTTTCGCAAGTTGTGACATAAGGTCTTTGATTTGGTTAAGTTTTTCCTGAATCTGTGCTTGTAGACGCTCGTTGTCACCTTCATTTAATTGCTTTAGTAACCCTGAGAGCTCGCCGTATTCTTTAAGCAACTCTTTACTCGAACGCAGCGAGTCTACTAACTTGTCTCCCTTGAGCATAGAATCTAAGAAAAGTATGTCGTCTTCAAACTCGTAAATTTCCCTTCTCATCAGTCGGCCCAGTCTTCCCATATCCAATTTCGCAAAAGACTCAATAAGATATTTTCTTTCATCTAAAAGAGCCCTTATTCTTAATTCCATGTTGGATAAACCGACAAAATATGTAAAGTCCGAATATTCATCCTCTTTCATGTTCGCAATTGTTATGTCCAGGGTTCCTATTGAGCGTTCGATCTTTTGAGCGAGCTTTTTCTGGATATTAATCACTTCACCTATGTCAATTACTTTAGGTCTTGATTTGGAGTTCCCCGTGCTCTGGGTACTTTTGGCGGAGGCGCCATTATTTGATATATTGATTTCGTCTCCCAGTATATCTATCAGTTCTTCCATGAGCTGCTCGGCATAGATGAGCGTTTCTTTATGCTTTGACCCGGCGTCTTTGAGTATAATTGTGATGGCATTTGAAACCCCGACTTTCGGCCCGGAAATAGTGTCGTTGTCATACGCCAGTACCCTGAGTTTGATTGTGTCACCGTCGCCCGGATCTATACCGCCAGGACCCCAGGACAGCTTGTCCTTTATTGCAGTAGCTTCCTGACCTTTCTTTACTATCGGTATTTGAGACTGTCCTCTTTCATTTTCCCATGTGAGCATTAACTTCGAAATACCGTAATCATCCTGAGCCTCAAAGAAAATATCGATCTTTTCCTCTGAACCTAGCTCGAGCGTCTCCCCCATGGGGCTGCTTATGGATATCCGGGGCTCTTTATCTTCTTGGGCATTAATTTCAAAGGTTTCTGATACGAGAGCCTTTGAAGTTTCTTTGACGATGAAGCTTCCGCTTCCAAGCACTGTGAATCCGGCTTTGATTTTCCCGCCCGACATATTTACCGGCACGGAAACACCATTTTCGACTATGAGCGATCCTTTTTCAAAAGTGTTAATGGGTTTGGCCTCAAATATGACTTCTGTCCCCTTAATTGCCTTTACCTCCCCCCCTGATCCTTTAATACTCTGAGAGGGGAGTTTGGTGTACTCAGGGTATTTGAGCGTGATCTCTATATCGGCGAGTTCAAGATGCGGGCCCGCTTTTGGAGGCGTCACATTGAAGCTCAATAAATAACCCGTAAAATTGCCGGGAATAAAAATCAAGGCTGTTGAGGCAAAGATAGCTCCTACAATAAGCGGAATTAGATATTTTTTAAGATTTCTTATTGGAAAAAGGGACGAGAGGTCAAGTGTCTCGAGTTTATTGGTAATTTGGTCAATATGAGCAAGAGCGAGGATCTTGGATGTGCCCAATATTGTTGAGTTGTGAATATTATTATTTTTAAGATAAAGGGCGTTTAGCGTGTCTTCTCCAAGTCCCGGAGCTATATTGTCGAGTTCTCCTAACACCCTCTTTGTCCCGGTCTCTCTTAGTAAAGGAATTACCAGAGTCCTTATTACTACCAGGATTAAAGATAAGACAGTGGCAGTTTTTAAAAACATGTAATAAATGGGATTAGGGAATAGAAGTGATAGAATAGAGGCCAGACCAAGAGAGATGAAAATTGATATGCCAATTATGAATGAGCCTTTAAGGAGTAGATATTCTTTCTTCCTTTCCTTAAGACCCTTTACCGCTGTGTCCAGTCTTTCTCGGGAGTCAGTGCTTTCCATTCATATAAAATTGTACCTCACACACCTATATATTGGAAGTTGTACAGTGTGCTAACTATGCTATCCTATTGGGCTTTGAAGGTGCAGTGAAAGCTTATGGGATTTAAGAAACTTTTAACAAAAAAGATAGAATTCTCCGCTTCACACCGTTATTGGAACCCCGGGTGGAGTGAAGAGAAAAACGTATCGGTCTTCGGCAAATCGGCAGGTCCTTACGGCCACGGCCATAATTATAGCCTTGAGGTAACTGTTGAGGGCGAGGTTGATGCTCAGACAGGGATGATAATTAACCTCTATGAGCTTAAGTCGGTGATGAATGACGTGCTTTCAGATTTTGATCATAAACACTTAAACGATGATAACCCTCATTTTAAAGATTTGGTTCCAACAACTGAGAACATAGCCCGCGTGCTTTGGGATTTGCTGGAGGAAAAGCTTCTTACTAACCCCAAATGCTCACTCTATAGGGTAAGACTCTATGAGACCAATGATTTGTACGTTGATTACTGGAGAAAATAAAAATTAAAGAATTTGTGAGTCTTACAAGAACTTATCGTTTCTCAGCCGGGCACAGACTCTATATTAAAGAGTTGTCCGAGCAGGAGAATTTTAAGATATTCGATGCATGCTCAAACCCCAATGGACATGGGCATGATTATTCTGTGCAGGTCAAAGTCGCGGGGGATATAGACCCTGAGACCGGAATGATTATTAGCCTGCAGGAGCTTGATGGCACTGTGCATATAGTGATTGATGAGCTTGATCACCGCAGGCTCGATATTGAAGTCCCGTATTTTGAGGAGAATCAGCCTACAGGTGAAAATATAGCTAAATATATGTGGGAGAGGATCAGAGTGAACCTCGGCGACAAATTGATTCATCTAAAGCTGAGCGAGACTTCTAACAGCTATTTTGAATACTATGAGGAGGATGACTATCCCTATGAGCATTAAAAAGGCTGTAAAACAAATTTTACTTGAGATAGGTGAAGACCCCAAGAGAGAAGGGCTTAGGGATACTCCTGACAGGATGGAGAAGATGTTTGAGGAAATAACCTCCGGATATAAAGTAGACCCAAAAGCAGTGATAAATGAAGCCATATTCCAGATAAAGTATGATGAGATGGTTGTTGTAAAAGATATAGAGTTTTACAGTCTCTGCGAGCACCATATGCTTCCTTTTTTCGGTAAATGTCATATCGCGTATATCCCTAACGGAAAAGTAGTAGGGTTAAGCAAGATTCCTAGAATTGTAGAGGTATTCTCACGCAGGCTTCAGGTGCAAGAGCGAATGACTGTGCAAATAGCCGATTTCCTCAAAAAGGAGCTCGATCCTCTGGGTGTTGCGGTAGTTGTGGAAGCCTATCACCTTTGTATGGCTATGAGAGGAATTAAGAAATCAGAAGCCAGTATGCTTACCAGCTCGATGAGGGGTGTTTTTAAAAAAGACGAAAGGACCAGAGGTGAGTTCCTAAGCTTTATAAGCAGGAACTTAAAGTAAATGATCGTTTTAAGGCGGCTTTGCAGTTAATTTTAATGTTAAATATGATTTTTAGTCTGACTAAGATATAATATATTTTATCCTATTCAGATTGAGGATGAGAATAGATTAAATGCTTAGAACTGTAGTTTTAGGGATTAGTCATAAGACAGCTCCTGTAGAAATCAGGGAGCTCTTTTCTTTTTCACAAGAGAGCCTTGAATCAGGAGTAAGGCAGCTCTTAGAAAAGGATCATGTTGAAGAGTGTATAATCCTCTCGACATGTAACCGTGTAGAGATATATGCGGTGTCTGAAAACGTTGAATTATGTCTTGAAAGCATTAAAGAATTCCTATCCGAGTTTCATGATGTTCCTGAAGAAACTTTTTCTCCCTATATTTATTATTCAATCGGCCATATGGCTGTGAGGCATCTTTTTAAAGTAGCTTCAAGCATTGATTCTATGGTTGTGGGAGAGTCGCAGGTGTTGGGGCAGGTCAAGGAATCTTATAAGGTCGCAACAGGGCAGGGAACGACAGGATTAATCCTTAACAGACTTTTTCATACTTCGTTTTTTGTCGCCAAAAAGATAAGAACGGAAACCGGCATTGGATCACGTGCTGTGTCAATCAGCTATGTTGCGGTTGAACTTGCCAAGAGAATATTTGATAATCTTTCCAAAAGGTCAGTGATGCTTGTCGGTGCCGGGGAGATGGCGGAGATTGCCGCAAAGCATCTTATTAAAGCGGGAATAAGTGATTTGTTAATCGCAAGCCGTAAATTTGAGAACGCAGCCGCGCTTTCTGAAAAGCTTAATGGTAAAGCCATAGGTTATGAAGAAGTATTTTATCATTTAAAGAACGTAGATATAGTAATCACCGCCACAGGGTCTCAGGATTTTATTATCAAACCCAATCATGTCAAAGAAGCGCTTAAGCTCAGAAATAATGACCCTATGTTTCTGATTGATATAGCAGTGCCTCGTGATATTGATCCGAGGATTGAAGATATTACTGATATTTATTTATACGATATTGACGATTTGAAAAATGTGTCTGACGAAAACATCAAAACACGCCAGGATAGTTCACATAAAGCGGAAGAAATCATCCTGGAAGTAGAGAAGACCTTTCAAACCTGGCTTAACGGTCTCAAGGCCGTACCGGCGATTATAGATCTTAAAAAGAGATTTGAAATAATTAAAGACAGCGAGCTTGAGAAAGCACTTGAAAAGCTCCCCGGTCTCTCAGAAAATGACAAGTATGTTCTTGAACTTATGGCTTCTAGAATCATAGGCAAGATACTGCATAATCCCCTAACAAATCTTAAAAGAGAGTCTTCGACTTCTCTTGGAGCGCTCTATGTAGATTCAGTCAAAAAGCTTTTTGAGCTAGAAAGAGAACTCCTAATTTTAGAAGAAGAGGAAGATGAGGCGAGCCTTCAGGATTGGAACTAGGGGAAGTAAGCTTGCTCTCTGGCAGGCTAATTTCATAAGCAATCTTCTCTCGGAAAAGCACCCCGAATTACATACTGAAATACAAATTATAAAAACAACTGGCGATACTATGCTGAGTTCCCCTTTGTCTGAGATCGGGGGGAAAGGCGTTTTTGTAAAAGAAATAGAGGAAGCGCTACTATCTCAAAAAATAGATATTGCTGTCCACAGCATGAAAGACGTACCCACTGTTTTTCCGGATGGTCTCACAATAGGCGCTGTGGCAAAAAGGCATGATCCCAGAGATGTCCTATTATCAAAAGACGGGTTAACCCTCTCTGAGCTCCCGGAGGGCGCGAGGGTAGGTACGGGGAGTTTAAGAAGGGCGTCACAACTCCTTTGTTATCGCCCCGGGTTTAAAATCGTCTCTATAAGAGGGAACGTGGATACAAGAATAAGGAAACTGAAAGAGAGCGGTGAGTATGACGCAATTGTGCTTGCTATGGCCGGTCTTGAAAGAATGGGGCTTGGAGAAGAAGCAGCAGAGATTATTACTCCGGAAGTTATGCTGCCCGCACCCGGGCAGGGAATAATCGCGATTGAGTGCAGGGGGGAAGATGTGGAAACAGTGGGCATCCTAAGAGCGATTAACCACCGTGAGACTGAGTACCGGGCAATTGCTGAGAGAGCGTTCCTCCTGAGGCTGGGCGGCGATTGCAACGTCCCTGTAGGCTGCTATGCGCTTCTGAGTGGGGATTCAATAAATTTAAGAGGCATAATTTCCTCCCCTGACGGCAAGGTAATAATAAAAAAAGAAGCGAATGGTCCGGTGGATGAAGCCCACGAGCTTGGAGGACAATTGGCCGAGCTGGTATTGGCTGAGGGCGGAGATAAAATACTAGAAGAACTAAGTCCTTCCTGAAAATTAGTTTCACCTAATTAATTTCATACACATTCATTATTTCTTTTTACTTTTCATGGTAATATTTAAGCCCATAAGGAGCGGGCCGTGTTATCACAAAATCCTTCTGAAGTTTGTTTTGCGTTCTTAGATGTCGAGACCACTGGGCTTGACCCTGTTTCAGGCGACAAAATATGTGAGATCGCGGTTATTAAAATTATTGACGGCCAAGTAGCGGATGAATTTGTATCAATAATAAATCCCGGAAGAAATATTCCGGAAAGAGCCGTCTCTATTCATGGGATAACCCAGGTCATGGTTCAGGGGGCGCCTTTTTTTAGAGATATCGCAAACGGTCTGCTGGATTTTCTCCGTGACACGGTAATAGTGGCACATAACGCAAAGTTCGATCTCGAATTTCTGAGATCTGAGCTTAAAAACCTCAGCCTGTCACTGCCTGAGAACGAAGTAATAGACACTCTTGGGATTGCCAGAAGATATTATCAGTTCCCAAGTAATAGTCTCGGTGAGATTGCCAGGTCTATTGGGCTGCCTCTTGACGAACAACACCGCGCTCTTGCGGATGTTACGACTACCAAGGACATATTCGAATATTTTCTTAAGGATTTGGACAGAAGAGGAATCAGGCTAAATAAGCTAAAAGATATTCTTAAGCTACAGGGCAAAACTGTAGAGCTTAAAACCACAAATGAGCTTGTATTGCCCATTGAGATAGAGCAGGCGCTAAGGGACAAGGGCAAGCTCGAGATCAAGTACCTCTCCGCTTATAAAGAGGAAACATCTATCAGGGTGATTGAGCCTTTTGATATAAGCGTCAGCAAAGCAAATACATATATACACGCTTACTGCCACCTAAGAAAAGGAAGGTGTACCTTCAGGTTAGATAGAATTTTGGGTATAAAGGCTTTAGCTTGACGGCTCTTAATCGAAGTTAGACTTCGTGCTCAGTGTTATCTGCCGTATCCGAACCGTTGGTTCCCGTATCTTCTTTGGGTTGGGTCTTTTTTGTTTTATCCGAGCTATCCGGACTCGCCGCATCATCTGTGGAAAGATCCTTTCCGGAGTCTGAATCAGGTATTTTCCCCATTTCCAGATTTAGATCAATGATTTCCGCCTCTAATCTCTTGGATTCGGCAATTAGCTTTTGGTTTTCAATTTTCAGATCTTTAATATTTGATTTAAGATTAGCAATATATTTGTCCAACGCTTCGCTGTTTTGTTTAATCTTATCAAGCTCTTCCTGAGTTTGCTCTAGGCTGGATTTGGTGGTTTCAAACTCATCTTTTTTTGCCTTGTTCTCGCATCCCGCAAAGAACGAAACTGACATCATTAGTGTGATTACCAAAAAAAGTGCGCTTAACTTTTTCATCTTTAATGTACTCCTCCTAATTGATTCTCTTAATGCTAATTTAATCTATATTTATTGAGAGTACTTGTCAATAATATTTATTAAACTATCGTAACTTAGACGTAAAACTTGACAGTTCTTCGATCTTCCCATACCATATATTCCTCACTCTGACGCGGGGTGGAGCAGCTTGGTAGCTCGTCGGGCTCATAACCCGAAGGTCGTAGGTTCAAATCCTACCCCCGCTACCAAT
>Ga0209633_10000158_pt1 | contig 80584 bp, 85 predicted proteins | sample Cruoilmetagenom1_FD_187290 | JGI IMG/M metagenome (GOLD analysis project Ga0209633, IMG submission 187290) | Oil polluted marine microbial communities from Coal Oil Point, Santa Barbara, California, USA - Sample 1 (SPAdes) (version 2) | ecosystem: Environmental > Aquatic > Marine > Oil seeps ... | reverse complement strand
CTTCACAAAAAACTACTTTAATATTTCCAGTTAGTATTTTAGCATTATTTTTTAATATCAATTTATTTAATGTTCCTTCTATAAGTTGACCTTTCATTAAAGCTAAACCATTTACAGTATCTTCAAAAATACTATCTATACTCCAGATACAATTTGATATTTCTGGATATTTTTCATTTAGTATATTATTAGTATGTTGTATAGTAGATTTTTCTTGATTTTTTTTGAGTTCTTGGGGTTTATTTTTTGACCCTTTAGGTCGTCCCCTTTGTGTAGTCTTTTTTTTAGTAGTTTTTGTTATCGCTGAGTTTATCATATGTTCACCTCTTTTTATTTATATATTATAATACAAACTATTCTTCTTGTCAACATATTTCTATAAAATTAGATATTATAAATAAAATCGAATATAAAAAAATTCCTAAAAGGTCGGACATTTATGCTTTATATTATAACTAATATATTATTTTTGGCTAGTATTTAATATGATTACTTTATTTTTAATTATTACGATTTTATTTTTTATCTTCGTAGTTGTTCCAGTTAGTATTATTATTCTTATCATCTTAGCTTTATTATTTTTTATCTTTGTGATTGTTCCAGTTAGTATTATTATTCTTACCATCTTAGCTTTATTATTTTTTATCTTTGTGATTGTTCCAGTTAGTATTATTATTCTTATCATCTTAGCTTTATTATTTTTTATCTTCGTAGTTGTTCCAGTTAGTATTATTATTCTTATCATCTTAGCTTTATTATTTTTTATCTTCGTAGTTGTTCCAGTTAGTATTATTATTCTTATCATCTTAGCTTTATTATTTTTTATCTTCGTAGTTGTTCCAGTTAGTATTATTATTCTTATCATCTTAGCTTTATTATTTTTTATCTTTGTGATTGTTCCAGTTAGTATTATTATTCTTATCATCTTAGCTTTATTATTTTTTATCTTTGTGATTGTTCCAGTTAGTATTATTGTTATTATTATAATTTTTATTTTGTTTAGTATATTTATTGTATTAACTATAATTAATTTTATAATTCTCATTTTATTTAATTTGTTTATTGTCCTGCCTTTAATCGTGATTATAAGTTTAGGAATATTACCCGCTCCTTTGCTCATTATTATTATTATTTTAATTGGTTTATTTTTAATTATTCCTGTTAATTTAATTATTTTAGCTATTTTATTTTTTATTTTTATATTTATTCCTATTTCTATTATTATTATCTTAATTATTTTAAGTTTTCTTTTTATAATTATTCCTAATGTTGTTATTGTTAGTTTAGGATTTTTGATTTTTATAGTTATTCCAGTCGGTATTTTACTTATCTTTGTGGTTATCCCCATCAGTATTATTATTATTTTAATAATTTTATTTTTTCTGAGTATTTTTATTATTATTATTATCATTTTAGGAATTTTATTATTTATTTTTGTGGGTATTCCAATTATTATTATAATTCTTATTATTGTTAGTATATTTATAATTTTTATAGGGATTCCTGTTTTTATTATTTTATTTTTAATAGGTGCGGTATTTACTGCGATGGTGGCAGCAGCTACCGCAGCGGCTGTCCTATCTGGAGTAGCTGGAACGGGAGCATTAGTCGCAATTTTTGCCGCAGGTTTGTTCGCATTATGGCTGTTTTTTAGTATTGTTGTTATTATTATTATTTTAATTATATTGGCTCCAATTATTATTCCTATTATTATTATTATAATTATAGTAATTTTGATTTTTATAATTATTCCTGCTATTATTATTATTATTCTTACCTTAATTAGTTTATTTTTTATTATTAGTATTATAATTATAGTAGTTTTAATTGTTGTAGGTGTTCCTATTGTTATCATTATTATTTTTATTTTAACGGTATTATTTGTAGTTTTTTTACCTAGTATTATTGCTATTATTATTGTGTTGAGTTTACTTTTAATTCTGTTTTTTAATATTACTGTTTTAGGGAGTTTATTTTCTATTTTTATATTTGCTCCTACTATTGTTATTATTATTATTATTTTTATAATTATTCCTATCCATATTATTATTGATATTATTTTATTTTTTATCTTTGTAGTTATCCCTACCATTATTATTATTCTTATTATTATAGCTTTATTATTTTTTATCTTTGTAGTTATCCCTATCATTATTATTATTCTTATTATTATAGCTTTATTATTTTTTATCTTCGTAGTTGTTCCAGTTAGTATTATTATTCTTATCATTATTTTGATCATTTTAGCTATTTTATTTTTTATCTTCGTAGTTACCCCTATCATTATTATTATTCTTATTATTATAGCTTTATTATTTTTTATCTTCGTAGTTATTCCTATCATTATTATTATTCTTATTATTATTTTGGTCGTTTTAGCTATTTTATTTTTTATTTTTGTGATTGTTACAGTTAGTATTATTATTATTATCATTATTTTGGTCATTTTAGCTATTTTATTTTTTATCTTTGTGATTGTTCCTATCGTCATTATTTTAATTATTTTAACTATTTTATTTTCTGTTTTTATAATTATACCCATTATTATTATTATTCTTATTTTTATATTGTTTATGTTGTTTATTGTAAGTCCTATAGTTGATTTTATACTTTTAAATCTTATAATCTTTATCCTGTTTAATCTCTTTATTATTTTTCCTATATTGGCTTTTATAGTTTTGAGTATTATAGCTATTATATTTGTTATTATAATTCTCGCTATAATCTTTATCCTGTTTAATTTGTTTGTCGTTTTACCTATAGTGGTTTTTATAGTTATCTCAATAATTATTATTAGTATTATCGTACTCACATTATTCTTTGGATTTAATCTGTTTGTTGTGTTACCTATAATCGGGATTATTGTAATATTGATAATTGTTATTGGCTTTATTTTATTGGTTCTATTCTTTGGATTTAACTTATTCGTTGTGTTACCTATAATTGGAATTATAGTTTTGATTATTATAACTCTTGTTATAGTTTTTATCCTGATAGTCGGTATTATAATTTTATCAATAATTGTTATTAGTATAATTTTATTGGTTTTATTCTTCGGATTTAATTTGTTTATTGTATTGCCCATAATTGGAATTATCGTTTTAATTGTTATAATTTTTGCTATAATTTTTATCCTGTTTAATTTATTTGTTGTATTGCCTATAGTCGGGATTATTGTAATATTGATAATTGTTATTAGCATTATTTTATTGGTTCTATTCTTTGGATTTAATTTATTTGTTGTCTTGCCTTTTGGAGGAATTATAGTCCTGAGTATTATAGCTATTATATTCATTGCTTTAATTCTCGCTATAATCTTTATCCTGTTTAATTTGTTTATCGTTCTGCCTATAGTTGGGATTATAATAATAGTAACGATAAGTATTAGTATTATTTTACTGGTTCTATTTTTCGGATTTAATCTCTTTATTGTTCTGCCTATAGTTGGATTTATAGTCCTATCAATAATTATTATCAGTATTATTTTACTGATTTTATTCTTTGGATTTAATCTATTTGTTGTGTTACCTTTGATTGGAATTATAGTCCTGAGTATTATAGCACTTGTTATAATTTTTATCCTATTTAATTTGTTTATTGTCCTTCCTATAGTCGGGATTATTGTAATATTGATAATCGTTATTAGTATAATTTTATTGGTTCTATTCTTCGGATTTAATCTGTTTATTGTGTTACCAATAATAATTTTTATAGTCCTAAGTATTATAGCTTTTGCAATAGTAGGGATTATAATTCTTATGATTATATCTATTATTATAATTGTTGCTATATTTTTAATTACTTTAGTTATATTAGGATTTATTTTATTTAATTTGTTTATTGTATTCCCTATAATTGGGATTATAATTGCTATTTTTATTCTTGCTATAATTTTTATATTGCTTATTCTTTTTATTATATTATCTGTAGTCGGGGTTATTATTCTTATTATTAGTTTGATTATAATTTTTATACTGTTTATTCTTTTTATTATATTATCTATATTTGGGATTATATTTGTTATTATAATTCTCGCTATAATCTTTATCTTGTTTAATTTGTTTGTTGTTTTGCCTATAGTCTTGATTATAGTAATATCAATAATTGTTATCAGCATTATTTTATTGGCTCTATACTTTGGATTTAACTTATTCGTTGTCTTACCTATAGTCTTGATTATAGTAATATTGATAATTGTTATCAGCATTATTTTATTGGCTCTATTCTTCGGATTTAATTTATTTGTTGTGTTACCTATAGTGGCTTTTATAATTATATCAATAATTATTATTAGTATTGTCGTACTCACATTATTCTTTGGGTTTAATCTATTTGTTATCTTGCCTATAGTTGGAATTATAGTTATCTCAATAATTATTATTAGTATTATATTGTTAGTTTTATTCTTTGGATTTAATTTATTTGTTGTGTTACCTTTGATTGGAATTATAGTCCTGAGTATTATAGCACTTGTTATAATAGGTATTGCAATCTTTATAATAGTTCAGATTGTTATAATCGTTATTATTGGCTTTATAATTCTTGTAATAATAGCTATTATATTCATTGCTATAATTTTTGCTATAATCTTTATACTGTTTAATCTCTTTGTTGTTCTACCCATAGTCGGGATTATAGTTATATCAATAATTGTTATCAGTATTATTTTAATGGCTCTATTCTTTGGATTTAATTTATTTGTTGTGTTACCAATAATTGGCTTTATAGTCTTGGGCGTTATTACTGTTGTTATAATCGGTATTATAATCTTTATTATAATCTTTATTATAGTTCAGATTGTTATAGGTATAATTATTGGCTTTATAATCTTGATTATTATATCTATTATATTTGTTGCTTTAGCTCTTGTTATAAGTTTTATTCTTTTCAATCTCTTTATTGTGTTACCAATAATTGGCTTTATAATTTTGAGCATTATAGCTCTTGTTATAATAAGTGTTGTAATTTTTATTATAATATTGGTTGTTATAGGTATAGTTATTGACAGTTTAATTTTTGGATTTCTGATTATATCAATTATTATTCTTTTTATTATTGTCTTTATAATGATTATTTCAATCCCTGTTATGATTATTATAGGGGTTATAATTGGCATGGGGTTTACTATATTAGTTGTTGTTATTATATTGATTATTATAAGTTTACCAATAATAATCATTTTTATTATACTATTTCTTTTGATTATTTTTTCTATGATTATAATGCCAATATTTACGATAATAATTTCAATGAGTTCTATGTTTATAACACTGTTTATAATAGCTATACCCATTGTTTTTATTTTAATTATTTTATTTGTTGGAATTGGTATCCCTCTACTTATTATTGTAATTAGTGTTGTTATGATAGCTGGGGTTATACTTATAATAATTATTCCAGTAATAATAATCATTATAATTGTTATTTTTATTATTTTAGTTGGATTATTAAGTTTACCTATAATATTACTGATTGCTGTAGTTATACTTCCATTTATTATTTTCTTTATATTAGCTGTGGGCTTATTGATAGTAGGTATAATTTTAATTATAGCGATGATACTTACAAATATGTTTAGTGATGAGGACACTGAAAACGAAGAAATCACAAAATTACAAAAATGAGATTTTATAAATAACAATGAAGAAATAAATACGTTAGGGCATAATGGAATTAACACTTGTGGAGATGTTTCGTTAGAAACATCTGTGAAACAAGAAAAAGAATATTTTGGTTACCCAAACAGATGCCACAAAAGGTTATAATCTTTTGTGGAGTGTCAAAAATAATTATGATTAAATAAATAAAAAAATTCAAGGATATATAAATGATTATTTTACCTATGTTGATGGCTTTAGTTTTTTTTGCAGGGTTTTTACCTTTGTTGATGATAGTATTTGCTCTTCTTTTTCTCATTGTGGGTATTCCTATTCTTATTATTTTAATTATATTATTTTTTATCTTTATATTTATTGTTATTATTTTTATCATTTTAGCTATTTTATTTTTTATCTTTGTAGTTGTCCCTGTTAGTATTATTATTATTATTTTAGCTATGTTATTTTTTGTTTTTATAGTCATTCCTGTTAGTATTATTATTATTATTTTAGCTATATTATTTTTTGGATTTATTATTTTTATTGTATTGCCTATCGTCATTATTATAATAATAAGTATTATAGCTTTTGTTATAATTTTTATCTTGTTTAATTTATTTATCATTCTGCCTATGGTGGCTTTTATAGTTGTATCAATAATTATCATTAGCATTATTTTACTGGTTTTATTCTTTGGATTTAATTTGTTTATTATATTACCTATAATACTTTTTATAATAATATTGATATTCATTATTGGCATTATATTGTTAGTGATATTCTTTGGCTTTATTATTTTTATTGTATTGCCTTTAATTATAGGATTTGGTGGAGTTAGTCTTTTTATTATAATTATAATAGTTTTTGTTTTATTACTTAGTTTTTTGATTATAATTCTTATTGCTCAAAGTATGTTTATTATTATTATTTTGGTTATATTAGTAATAATCTTTTTAATTATTTTTATACTTATTTTTATATTATTTATTGACGCTATGTTGGGACATATTCTCGGACCGATGTTTACAACTATTTTCGCAAGTTTAGCAGATATGTTTAATAGAGTTATAAGTTTTATAACTAATGTTTTATGGAAACTTATAGATGATATAGTAGATAGAATAAAATTATTTTTAGGATATGAAATTGGGGACATCTCGTTGAGTATAGTTGACTCCATAAGAGATATAATATTTAATATGTTTAATCAAAGTGAAGTTCCTGTTGATGATTTAATAAGAAATACTATAGATTATTTTTATAATTTAATAACAAATATTATAACAACTGTTAGAGAACGGATAAGAAATTATATGCCAATTATCCCATTGTTAGGCGAGCAAGGGACAGAATTGATAAGAACAATTCTTGATAACAGAATAGATTCAATATTTATAGACCTAACTAATCAAATAAAAAGAGTAATATTAGGAACAACTTATTTTAGCGACCCGGATGAGATTAATACCGGTAAAAATATAATTGACCTCATAGGTGAAATGATATTTAGAAGAAGTTCAACAGATGTAAGATTAAGTGAAACACTAGAAAACTTTATATTAGATTTATTAAATCGGAATTTTCTATTTGATAGTATGCTTACTAATATAGGTAAATTTGGTGGTAGATTTGATTTAATGAGTGTTGTATTTGATTTTCTAGTAAAAATAATTAACAGGCTTACGGGTAAAAATGATGATGATGATACAGATGACCCACCCCCAACAGGCGGAACAGGAGAACAAAAACCAACAGAAGAAGAAACAGATAATAGTAAAGTATCCAATTTTAAAAGTAGATTAAGTTTATTATTTGCTCCATTAAGTAGCGTTCCTTTTAATACAATTATTAGTAATTTTATAGAATTGATAAAAGACGCTTTTAATAAATTAAGAAGTTTTTCACCTGCTGAATGGTTAGACGATTCATTCCCATATTTTAAAGATGTATTTGATGATTTTATACTTGTTATAAAAGATTATTTTATACATATAATAAATTTTAATTTAGTTGATTGGTTGGGTGAATATGTTCCATATTTTCAAGATGTGATAGACGCTTTCCTTGTCTTAATAAAAGATTTATTTGAAATAGTGTTACCTTTTAATTTAGGAAAAAATAGATAAAAAAACATTTTCAACAGAGGATAAAATATGGTAGCAAGTAACGATAATTTAGAAAAGTTGTCAACACAATCTTTACTTAAAAGATTAAAAGAAAGAGAAACTGTACTTGAAAAATTAAAAAATAGGGAAACGGTATTTGATAAATTAAGAGAAAGAGAAACTGTATTTGATAAGTTAAGAGAGAGAGATTCTTTAATTAAACGGTTAAGAAAAAAAAGATGGGCGTTAATTAAAAAAATAAGAAATAGAGATTCTTTAATTAAGCGATTAAGAAAAAGAAGAAGAACACTACTTAATAATACAAAAGATAGAATAGTTGGTAAAGTAACAGATAGAATACCTTTATTTGATGAAATAATAAATATTATTGATTTAATAAAAGATGTGCGTTCTTTATTTGATTTTGATAAAAAACCTGTAAAACAATCTCATTCGGATATTATAAAAGATGATGTTGAAAAATTAAAAACTTCTGTAAGTAGATTATTTGAAAAACTTACCACCGGAACAACGGAAGATGAAACAGAAGATGAAGAATTAGATTTATTGGAAGAAATAAATTTAATAGAAGAAGAAGAATTACCCGAAGAAGAGTTAGCTTTTGAAGAAAAATTTAAAAGGCAACGAGAAAAAGAAAAGGAATATTTAAAGGGGTAAGATGGGGTTTTTAACGATATTTAAAACTTTACTTCCTGTTGTTGGAGAGATTTTAGTCAATGTATCCAAAAATAAAACGAAAGAATCGGAATATTTGACAGAAAATTTAAAAGATAAATTAGAAAACGTTAAACAAGTAGAAATAACTAATGAATCAGTAGAAAAAAAAATGAAATTAATGAATGACAGAGTTAAGGAATTAGAAAATAAATTAAAAAAATTTTTGTAAAAAGGAGTACAACGACATTAACAAAATAATCTTAACAACAACTTTTATTATTTTATTTACATCTTGTGCGTTCTTTACTAAAAATAAAATAGAAGAACTGCCAACTATTGTTTATAAACAAATTTATGTTCAAACTCCTTTGCCTGAGCTTCCTGTTCCACAAATACCAAAAATTCAGACAAAAGAACTTCTATTAAAAGAATTACAAAAAGCAATTTTTATATTGTCTGAATATGAAAAGTATAGAATTGATATGGACAATTCTTCTAACCCTATAAAATAAAAAATTTATTTTTTCCAAAAAAAAATCCTACTTTTATTATAAATAAAGTTGAATATGTTATCCGTTGAATTGTTCCATCAAACAGTAAATGAAGAAATTATCAAACATCAGAAAGTAAATAATTCTGATTTAATGGAAGCAATTATTTTAGTTATGGAAAAATTCGATGTTGATTTTTCTGTAATAAGTAGTATATTAAATGAAGATATTAAAGCTCAGTTTTTGACTGAGTGTAGAAATAAAAGATTATTAAAAAAATAAGGAGGTACACAAATGAATAGTCTAGCAGAATTAAAAAAGAAAAGAGGTGGTTTAAAAAAATTGAAAGAAAATATGAAGGTGATGAAAGAAGGTACATCATATCCAGAAGATATTTTAAGTTCAAAGATTTTTTGGAGTTTGAAAAGGGATAAGCAAGATAACGGTTACGCTATAATCCGGTTTTTACCGTCAATCAAAGAAGACGCTTTACCATTTATAACTTTTTACCGTCATATTTGTAAAAAAAATAATAAATGGTTTATTGAAAATTGTCCAACAACAATAAAACGAGAATGTCCGGTATGTGAATATAATAGAATGTTGTGGGACACTAATAAAAAAGATGAAGCTAGAAATAATAGTAGAAAGAAAATTTATATTTCAAATATACTGGTTGTCAACGACCCAACAAACCCTGAAAATAATGGGAAAATTTTTATGTATAAGTTTGGTGAAAGAATAATGAATATTATACAAGAAAAATTAGACCCAAAATTCCCTGATGAAGAACCTGTAAATGTTTTTGATTTTTGGGAAGGTGCGGATTTTAGATTGAAATGTAAAAAACTTGATGGATTTATCAATTATAATTCTTCAACTTTTGATAGTTCAACTTCATTAGAAGAAGAAAATATAAAAAGATTTTGGAAAGAATTAAATGAATGTAAAATCAAAATTAAAGATTTATTGTTAGAAAAACATTTCTCGACTTATGAGAATATTAAAAAGAAATTTGATAGGTTTAATAATAAACCAACTGTAAAAGAAAATGTAGGTCAAAAGGATAGTTTAAATGTTAGTAATCCTACTCTTATAAAGACTCCAGAACCAATTCCAAAAACAATAAAAGAATCAAGTAATAAAGATTTAGAATATTTTAGTAAATTAGCAGATGAGGAGTTATAAAAATGAGTGATATACCTTCAATGAAAGTAAAATTACCAAAGATTGATGTTGTAAATTATACTTTAGAGATACCGTCAACTAAAAAAGAATTACTTTATAGACCTTTTTTAGTTAAAGAAGAAAAGATATTATTACAAGCTACACAACAAAATAATGAAAAGGATACTATTCGAGCAATAACACAAATAATTAATAATTGTATTTTAACCGAAGATTTTAATGTTGATGAATTAACTCTTTTTGATTTAGAATATATTTTTTTACAATTAAGAGCTAAATCTATTGGTGAAGTAATAGAGTTGACATTAAGTCATCCTAATAATAAAAATAAAAGTGGTGAAGAATGTACTGGAGTTTTCCCTTATGAATTAAATGTAGATGATATAGAAGTTTGTTTTAATGAAAAAAACAATAATGTCATTAAATTGTCTGATACTATGGGAGTAAAATTAAAATATCCAAGTTATAAATTATTACCTAAATTAACTAAAATTAAGGAGGATAATTTTGACTCCATTTTAGATGTAATTTTAAATTGTGTAGATTATATCTATGATGGTGATAATGTTTATTATGCCAAAGATATATCAAAATCAGAGTTGAGTGAATTTTTTATGAATTTTAATACAAAACAGTTTCAAGAAGTACAAACTTTTTTTGAAACATTACCAATTATTAGAAAAGAAATAATTTATACTTGTCCGAAATGTGGTGAGGAAGAAAAAATTGTACTGGAGGGTTTGCAAAATTTTTTCACCTAAGCGTTGGCTATAACAGTTTGGTACTTTATTATAGAATCAATTTTGCTTTAATGACACACTATAAGTATAGTTTAAATGAATTAGATAATATGATACCTTATGAGCGAGAAATTTATATAGCTTTACTTCAACAATGGATAAAAGAGGAGAATGAAAAGACAGAAAAGTTGAATAGAGAAAGAAAAGTTAAAAATAGAAAGTAAAAAGGTTGGGGAATCCCCAACCTTTTATGGAGAGGTCAGGAGACGAAAACTAAGTTTTCTGACCTCTTTTTATAAATAAGACAAGATGGATAACTCTCAAAAAGAATTAAGTAATAATTTAAAAAAAGCCGTTGAGCCTTTGGTTCAACGAACGGAAAAGTTTATTAAAGTTGTATCTGAAAATATATCAAAAAATAATAAATCTGTATCCAATATTCAAAAACCATTTATAAAAACTTTTAATTTAATAGATAAGAATTTGGGTAGTAATATTACCAAATTAGATAATATTGTTCCAGTTAAAGATAAAGAAAGTAATATTGTAACAAAAGCAATTAAACCTATTTTATCAAAATTACCAACCGCAAAAGATTTTGACCCTACAAAAATGGGCGATGTTTTCTTTTCCGCATTAGACGCTAGTGGTATAATGGGCGGAATGATGAGGCAAAGTCCAGCTTTAATGCTTGCAACAAGTTTTATCGCTAAAAAAGGTCATTCATTGATGGAAGGTTTAAGAGAAAAACGAGTACCGAAAGAAGACGGTATTAAGAAAATACCCATTAAAGATAATAAAGAAAAAGAAAAACAAATATCTCAACCTTCATTTATAAAAGAAAAAGAAGTTGAAAATATTAAAGAAACTTCTTTTAATGACACTGATTTAAATATTTTATCTAGTATTTTAAATAATATATATAATACTTTAAGAGATATATTAAATTCAGTACATAGAAGTTTTTCTTTTTCAAAAGATACAGTACAAGCTGATGAACACAATTTATTAGCTCAAAGAGAAGCTACCAGAGAACAATCAAATGCTTTACAACTTGCTTTGGGTGGAATTGCTGGTGCTGGAACATCGACTATAATTGAAGGTGATAATATTAAAAAAATGGGTGGTATGTTTTCGAGTGGCATAATGGGTATAAAAAATACATTTATGACAGGAGCAAGTAAATTAGTTAAAGCTATTGCAAGTCCAACTGGTGCTTTAGTTGCCGGAGTTGCGGCTGTGGGGTTAGCAACCTTTGGAGCAGTTAAAGCATTAAAACGAACGGGGGAAATAACAGGAAAACAAGAAGAAAATATAACAGCTCTTGATAAAACATTAGTAGGTACTGCTGGAGCTTTAAGTGGTTTGACGCTTGGATTAGTAAAAACCGAAACTATGTATAAAGGGATACAATGGGTGGGGGATTGGTTTAAAAAATTTCCAGTATTTTTAGAAAAATTACCTCAAATGTTTAGTATTGTAATTAAAAAATCTGTAGATTGGATTTTAGGGTTTTTTCAAAAATTTCAAGAATTTATCCCTGAATTACGAAATATGATTGTAAATATAGCTACTTGGTTTGTTAAAGTATTTAAAAATATTATAAAATTATCTTTAAAATTATTATGGGAATTAATAAAAAATCTTCCTAAAATGTTATTGGGGGTATTAAAGTTATCATTTGTTATATTTAAAAATGTAGTAATATTATTAGGACAATTATTATGGGAATCTGTAAAAATGATATTAAAGGGTTTATTAAATATTCCTAAATTATTATGGAATGGAATAAAAGCACTACCGGATTTATTATGGAAAGGATTAAAATTATATTTTGAAATATTAAAAGGATTTTTTTTCACACTCCCTATGATGATAATGAAATTATTTTTAAAATTACCAATGTTATTATGGAAAGGTTTAACAAAATTTGGAAGTTGGATATGGAAAAAATTTATAAGTTTACCAACGTTAATATGGGAGAAATTACAAGGAATATTTACAGGAATTGTTGATGCTATAAAAACAGTCATTGCTACAATACCCGGAGTTAAAACCGAAGATGAAAAAGAAATGAACAAGTTAAGAGAAGAATTAGATGATACAAGAGGCGAAAATCAAAAAGAAGTTATTATTAAAATTATAGATAAAGCTAGAGATATAGGTACGAAGAAAGGATTGCGTCAAATAACTAAAAAAGAAGATGAAGAAGAAAGACAATTAACGGATAAAGAAAGGGCTGAAATAATAGATAAAGAAGTAGTAAAAGCCCAATTAGAATGGTTAGAAGAAATACGAGGAGTTCAGAATCTAATGTTAAGACCTTTAAGATGGCTCGGAGTAGGTGGAAAAGAAATAGAACAAAAAGGAATTGCCGACCTAAACAAGAAAATTCAAACACTCGAAAGAGGTAAAAGTATCCCTCAATCTTCTTCTACAACACAAGAGATAAAGGTAATAGGTCAAAAAGAAAAAGGTGGGGTGATATATAAAACTGGATTATATAAACTTCATAAAGGCGAAGAAGTTATCCCATCTGATACAGTAAATAATTTAACTCCAAGCATTTTTAGTGATAAATTAACTAAAAATTTTATTCCAGCGATGGCTTCTTTTTTGATGGTAACTTCTTCAGGAATATTACAACCACAAAATAATTTTAATACTTTTAATAATAATATAAATTCTCCAGAAAATTCAAAATTATCTACTATTATAAATAAACACATAATAGACCCCTTTGAAAAATTATTTAAAATTGAAAGTCGGGATACTTCCTCAAAAAAAATAACAACATTTAATATTAACAATATCAATAAATCTTCATCTATAAGTGATAAAAATGATACATTTACTGATATGGCTAATAAATTTAATCCTTTACGTATATTTCCGTCATTAAAAAGAAAAGAACCTAATAAAAATGACATATATAATTATTTAATAAATAATAAAGGTACAACTCCTTTACAAGCTCAGGGGATTATAGCTAATATTGAAGCAGAGTCAAGTTTTAGAACAGGAGCGATGGGCGATTCTGGTACATCTGGAGGGTTATTTCAACATCATAATACAAGGTTTGAAGGAATGAAAAATTATGTGGGTGGAGATAATTGGAAACAAGATTGGAGAGGTCAAATAGATTATGCTTTTACTGAACGTGAAATGAAAAAATATTTATTAAGAGAAATTAAAACTATATCAGAAGCAACCAGTTATTTTGTAAGAGATTTTGAAAAACCTAAAAATACAAATTTTGAAATTAAAAAAAGAATTAAAATTGCAAAATTAAATCAAGAAAAATTAACTTTAAATCCACAAAAACAATCATTTCAACAACAATATACTATGCGTTCTAATATCCCTACTGTAATATCTCCGTTAGAAAAGCAATATATGATGTTACAACAAAGAGAAGCTCAACGAGACACTTTAAAATTACAACAAGCAACCGAAGAAAGTCAAGTTACAAGCGGAGGGAATAATCTTGTTTCTGCAAATAATAATAATACTAATAATGTTAGTACAAATACAATAAACGTCAGTGATAGCACAGGTTTAAATGATACGCTTATGAACATACATAAGTTTATAAATTAAAAATAATGATTATTATTATAAATAAAAATAATTAAAATAACAAAAGGTAAAAACTTCTATGAAAAAATTCAACATAAACCCTTATTATGACGATTATGATGAGAATAAACAGTTTTATAAAATATTATTTAGACCCGGAAGATACGCACTTCAAGCAAGAGAACTCACACAAATACAATCTATACTTCAAAATCAAATAGAGAAACAGGGTTTATATAATTTTAAAAATGGTTCTATCGTATATGGCGGAGAGAGTTTTTTAAATGATTTAGAATATTATTATTTAAACAATTCTTATGATGGGGTAGAAATAACCGAAGAATTATTAAAAACTTTTCTTGGTAAAAAATTTCAGACAGAAGATGGCACTAAAACTATAATAATTCTAAATTATGAATTAGAGTCTGAAAATACTCCTTTTATTATTCACGTTACTAATTTAAGTGGGCTTGAAATTTTACCAAGTGATATTTTTTTATTAAAAGATACAGTTGAAATATCAAGTGATTTAATTCTCGGACAAATTAAATTTCAAATTTATTCTGCTCCAGCGACACAAAAATATTCAGGTGTGTCAACAAATGTATTTATTTCAGAAGGGATATTTTTTATAAATTCATATTTTGTTTATTGTCCGGCACAGCAATTAGTTATTTCAAAAGATGAGCCAGCAAACGGAAAGATAGGTTTGGCAGTTAAAGAAATAATTGTTGACGAAAAAGATGATGTTTCACTTTTAGACCCGGCAAGAGGAGTTGATAATTATAATTCTCCGGGTTCACATAGATATAAAATAGATTTAAAATTGGATAAAAGACCACTAGAATATATAGAAGTTTATGATAAAGAGTTAAGAATTATAAACCAACCTGATATAGATTTTATTGAATTATTAGAAATTAAAAATGGCATTGTAGAAAAACAAACATTATATCCAGAAAGGGGAGCTATACAAAAAGAAATTGCTAGAACTATCAGGGAGTTACATGGTAATTTTTATATAGACCCATTTATCCCTGAAGTTATTGATAGTCCAGAGGAAAGTGTTGACGACCCAACCTTTGATATAAAAATAGACCCCGGTGTTTATTATGCTAGAGGAAATCGAGTTGAAACTATTGCCGATAGTTTTGTTGAAGTAAAAAAAGCTAGAACTTATAATCCACTTGTAAATCAAAATATCAATTTTCAATTTGGGAATTATATAGTGTTAAGGGGTTTACTAGGAAAAATTGAAGTGTCTGCTAATAAAACTGTAACGCTAATAAACAAAGTTATAACAGGCAAAAATATATCAGAAGAAGATTATGATAAAATGGTAATAGGACACGCAAAAGTTCGGAGTGTTGTATTTCACGAAAATTATATGAGTTCTGGTACTAATAAAGTAAAAATAAGAATGTATTTATATGATATACAGATGATAAGCGGAAATATAAAAGATATAATGGGGATTATAACCTCTACTTATATCACTGATTTAAAACAACACGATGTTATATTTAAAGGTGATGTTGATACAGATTCTTTAGATAAAAATGTTGAAACTTTTTTAGGCGACACAAAATATAATACAACTTTGTATAAAATGCCTTATGACGTTATAAGAAGTATTAGAGAAGAAGGTAAAACCATAAATGAAGGTGGATTACCTTGTTTATCTTATCAATATCAAAAATTATATCAAAATGTTTCTATAAAATCAGGAATAAGTGTACCTATATTTTCTCCTAGTGCTAGGGATAATTTTATACCAGCGGAAGGTGAAATAAGTAGAGCTATTGCGACACAAAATTATATTATTATTATAAAAAGTGGAACATACACAAATCCAGATGGCATTAAATTTATGGGTGGAAGTTTTTTAAATTTAATGGATATGGGTATAACTTTATCTATTGACAAAAAAAGAACTGCTGAAGCTCCGGATACATTAAGAATAAAATTTGACTCTGGAAGTAATAAAACTTTTACAGGTATAGTTGATATATATGTTAATTTAATCAGACAATCCGCAAGAGAAAGACAAAAATTATTAGATATAAGAAATTTGAATTTTAAATTTCCTAATATTCATTTAGAAAAAACAGATAATCTTTATACGTCTGATATTCATAAAATAATAGGTATTTATGACAGTGCCGACCCTGACATTTTTATAATTCCAAGTAATTATATAATAAATCCTATAACAGGGGATTTAGAGGATGAAGATGGGAATATTGCTTTTTTAAATAGAGCAGATTTTTATGATTTTGATAATGGACAAAGAGATAATACTTATGAATATGGAAATATTACTTTGAAACGTTTATCTCCTGCTCCAGAAGGACAGTTATTAGTGATAATAGAATACTTTAATCACGTTTATGAAGGGAACTCACCACTTATAACGGTTAATTCTTATAATGATATTAACTATGCTGATATACCAAATTTTACTAATTCAAGTGGTGAATTATTAGAATTAAGAGATTATATAGATTTAAGAATTAAAAGGTCTAATACTATATTTGAAAATGAAACGTCAACTATAACACATATAATAGAAGATAAAGACGAGCAAGGAAATATTGAAAGTTTTAATGGAGTATTGACAGATAACTACGAAGAAATTGATTATCCAGTTCCATACTCATTTTTAAATTTAGATTATAGTTATTATCTTGGTCGAATAGACCGACTAATATTAAATGAAAATTATCAATTTCAGTTGGTAGAAGGGGTATCAAGTTTAAAACCAGAAGCTCCACACGAACCTTTTAATAGTATAAGTCTTTTTTATATTAAAGTTCCAGCTTATACATTTAATACTATAGAAACTACGTTTGAAATGTTTGAACATAAAGGCTATACGATGGATGATATAGGCGAGATAGACCAAAGGGTAAAACAATTAGAGTATTATACTTCTTTAACACGTTTAGAACAGGATACTAAAAATTTAATTGTAAGAACAGAAGATGGAGAAGAAATATTTAAAAATGGAATTTTAATTGATAGTTTTGAGGGACATTCAATCGGAGACGTAAATAATCCTGATTATGACTGTGCTATTGATTATGAAAAAAATGAATTAAGAGCACCTTTTGAAAATGAAAATTATGAATTAGAATATAAACCTGAAATTTCAAAAGATGTTGCAAAAGCTGATGATATTATTACATTACCTTTTACAACTAAACCTTTTTTAGAACAACCACTTGCAACAAAATGGCAAGTTGTAAATCCTTTTGCTTTAAATTTTTATCTTGGAATTGTTAGATTATTTCCGGGAACAGATAATTGGTTCAGTAGAGAAAACAGACCATACGTTAAAGCTAATATAAATGGAATAAATAACAACTGGATTTCAAGAATTTTAGATAGAAAACGTGAAGCATATCATAGAACAACTAGAAAGATGAGAGAACGAGGTTATGGAACAATGTGGGATGAGTGGGAGTCATTATGGTATGGTAGGTCAATAGCTGAATTAAAAGAAAGCAACTCACCACTAGATAAATTTGGAGCTAGTAATCCTATGAACCCATACGGATATACAAAAGCTATTAAAGATATGACAAAAACAAACACAAGAAAGGGTATAAGTAAATGGAAAAAACCCGGTGATTTTAGTAATATATTTAAAAAGGATGATAGAAAACTAATAAATTTAGGTATTCAACCACTTATTAGGGATAGAACACTTGCTTTTTACGGAAAATCTTTTAAACCGAATACAAAATTAAATGCTTTTTTTGATAAAATTAATGTTGATAAGACTTTAAGACCAGCCGCAGACGTAATGATAAATTATAAAACTTCTAGGAGATTTGGGCTTTATGAAATGGTTGAGGTATATGAGGTTAATGAAAAAGGGCATTTATTAAGTACAACTAGATTGGGTACTGGTAGAGTAGCTTTAAATGATTTATATTGTAAAAAATGTAAAACAACAGATAAATCTTATATTTTAAAAATAACGGATATATCAGACCCTAAAGCATTTACTCCTGAACCCGGAAAAATTAAAAAGATTTTTGGAACAAGATATGGGGACATCAATATTAAAGATGGTAAAACTTGGACATATTTACCGGCCGGAATTATTATGGGGTTTGATTATAAAGAAGTTGGAGAACCTTTAATAACAGATGATAGGGGTAGATGTGCTGGAGAATTTACAATCCACCCAAGAATGAATTATTTTCCTGTACGAGTAGGAAGAAAAGTATTTAGACTAATTGATAAGACACAAGAAAAGAAAGGGTTACTTGATAAATTAGAAAATATAAGAGATACTTTAACCAATGGTGATGCTGAGTATTTTGCTTCTGGTGGGGGGAGGGAAATAAATGGTTTATTTGGTGTAAGAGGTTTATTAAGACGTAGGAACTCAATAGATACAGAATTTATTTATGATAATGTAATGGATAGAGATTTAAACGGAACAACAAGAAGTAAAAAATGGGTTGACCCATACTCACAAATTTTTACAGTAGACGAAAACGAATACCCAGAAGGTTGTTTTATAACATCGGTTGATTTATTCTTTAAAGATAAAGACGAAGATTTTTCTATAAAAGTTGAAATAAGACCAGCGGATAATGATTATCCAGATATATGTCATTCTTTACCTTTTTCAGAAATTGAACTTGAACCGGAAGATGTTATTGTTATTTCAAAACCTAAAAATGTTAAAGAAATAAATGAAAATCCTACAACATTTACTTTTGAAGCTCCGGTATATTTAAGAGGTGGGAAACAATATGCTTTAGCAGTTATGTGTCATTCTAATAAATATAAAATTTATACATCCGAAGTTGGTCAAAGAGTGATAGGTTCAAATGTTAGGGCAACAGCCGCACCTTATTTTCCACTACTACTTAAAGCTCAGAATTTAATGGATTGGAAAACTGATTCAGAAGAAAATTTTATGATGAAAATTCATAGAGCTAGTTTTGATATTACAAAGAAAGGAGAGGCATATTTTAGTAGTTTAAAACAAGAAGAAGAAACTATACATTTAATGAATTGTCAAATATCGAGTATGTATAAACTACCAAGTACGGAAAATAATTTTTATTATAGGGGTGTAGATGTATTTAGTGGACAATATGATACAGATTATTATAGATTTCCTAACAAAGAAAACTTATATTTTATAAACACAAAACGATTAAAAGAACCTGATGATTTAAAAATAAAAATAGTTCTTGAAAGTGAAGATGAAAGAGTATCACCTGTAATTGATATAGAAAATTCATCTTTTATTGGTGTCCATAATGTAATAAATGATGGTGATTTGATAGATAGTGATTTTTTTGTAGTAGAACCCGGAGAAGGTTTTGATATAACAAATCCACCTAATACTTATGATGGAAGTATATCAGTTATTGGAACAGGAAGTGATATAAAAGCAACAGCAAAAATTGATAATGATGGGAAATTGATAGATATAAATGTCCTCGAAGGTGGAAAAGGTTATTATGAATCTCCAGAAATAAATGTATATGGCGGTGGGTCATCCCCATTTATTATAATTAACGGAGAAACAAATAATGCTGGTGGTAATGCGGAGGCAAGATATATTACGAGGAAAGTTGAATTGACAACAGGTTATATATCAAATACATTGAGGGTATTTATTGAAGCGTATAAACCTTATGGAACTAATATTGAAGTTTATTATAAAGCGAAACATATTGACGACCCCGACCCTTTTGATTATAAACCTTATAAAAGAATGAAATTAAAAACTAATTTACAAACACAATTTTCTGAAATGGAAGATGATATTATAGAATATGAATATTATCCTAATAATGTAGAATTAGATGACCCGGAACTGGCTCAATATAAAAGTTTAACAACAAGCACTTTTTATGATGGTTATTCAACTTTTGCAATTAAAATAACAATGTATTCAAGTAATCCGCAAACTGTACCAATAATATCATTGTTAAGGGCAATCACCGGCATAAAATCTTCAAGTATCCCTACCAGCCCTAAAGCTATAACATGAATACTAAAGCATTATTAAATAAATACCCTACGTTAGAATATAAATTTTTTAAAGAAAATGATACATATATTTTAAGAGATATTTTTGTAAGAATAAAAATAAAAGAATATATAAAAAATAATATTTCTGTTTATGAATATAATCGTATTGGAGAAGAATTTGAAAATAAACTAGAGAATTTTAGTTTTAATTTATATGATGATGTTGACCAGCATTGGATACTTATGTTAATGAATAATTTACTAGACCCACGATTTGATGTTGGTGTTGATAACGCTATGTTAAGTAATATTTTATCTGAAAAATACAAAGGATTTGCGTATGAAATAAAAGAACAAGATGGATTTATTTTAAAGGGAATGAATATTTTAGCTGATTGTCCAACAACAGAACGAAATGGAAAACACGTTTGTTATGTTACAGAAATAAATATACCAAATAATTATTTAGTATGTAATAATAATTTTTTGGAATTAAATAAAAAATATACAGCTAAAAAAATTGATGAACAAACAGGGAATATAATAGAAGGTAATGTTATAGTAGATAATAAAATGTTATATATTAACGCTCCCCATCATTATCTTAATACAAAAACAAATACCATTATAGATAGAGATATTTTTTTTACATTAGAAAAATCAGAAAGACAAGTTGTTTCTAATTATAATTATGAGTTTTTTGGAAATGAAAATAAAAGAAGGATTAAAACTCTTAATAAGAAATTTATATCAAACATTCAAAGTGAAGTGACAAAAATAATAAAACAAGAAAAGGTATAAAAATATGCCATTCACAATTTACAAGTACCAAATAGAGTTTCTCAAATGTGAACTTTCTACTCTCAATCACGATGAAAAATTAGATATACGAAATATGATTGTTAATTTTTCATATACAGAGTCTTTTTTTACTAATTATATTAGAGGCGAAGCAGTTATTGTAGATTTAGAAGATATTTATGAAAAATTCCCTATAATTGGTGAGGAGTTTCTTGAAATTACTTTTAATAAATATAATAAACAAGATAAAGAAGATGAACCGAAAGATAACGAAGAAGAAGATGAGATTACTTTTAAATTTAGAGTTTATCAAGTAAGCGATATAAAGTCTGTAAAAGAAAGGTCAACATCATATAAATTACATTTAATTTCACCAGATTATATAAACAATTTAAAACGAAAGTTTTCAAAAAGTTATGTAGATGAAAAGGCGGAGGATATAGTTCAAGATATTTTTACAAATTATATAAAAAGTGAATTAGAATTAAAAGAACTTACAACAACAAAATATAATATTCAACACAATTTTAGTTGGTCTCCACCGTATTCTGCTATCAATACTTTAGCTAATAGAGTTGTATTAGATGAATTTGTTGGTTGTGATATAAGATTTTTTCAAACAACCAAAGGTTATTTTTTTAAAAGTCTTCAAGAACTAATAAAAAAAGGTAATGAAACAAAACCCGAAAAAGAAGCTACGAATAATGATGATTCAAAAGAAACAATAGAAGGAGTAAAAGAAATTTTTAGATGGCAAAACGTATTGATTTCCGATGTTTATTCAACACATAATTTAACGGAAGAAAATATAATAAAATATCAATTTTTAAAAAAAGATAATTTAACAAATATGACTTCTGGGATTTATGCTAATAAAATAATTACTTATGACTTTTATCAAGGTAAATATAATACTCAAACTTTTAAATTAGCTGATGAGTTCAAAGATTTTCAACATACTAAAGATGAAGAAGAACAGTGGTTTACACAAAAAGAAGATTTAGATGTCGATGACAATGCTGTTTTAAGTTATCTTTTTACGAGATATAAGCAAAATGAAAATGACGCTTTTAAAAAATATTCTGATGAAATAATATATCCCACATATATAGAAGAGTATTTACCACAAAATATTGCTCAAAATCAAATGTGGTCAAATAATCTTTTAGTTATAAATGTAAATGGAAAAATTACAAGAACCGTTGGGGATTTAGTTTATGTTTTTTTACCAAGATTAAGTGGTACAGTTGGAGACGAAGAAAATGAACGAAAATATTATGCTGGAAGATATATTATTTTAGAAATTCAACATACTATAGACGTAGGAAATGCTTACAGTCATAGGTTATTGCTTCACAAAGAAAGCTACAATGTTGAATTAAACTATGAGTACAAAGAAGAAGGGGAACATTGAAAAATAAAAATTATTTCAAAGGTCTCAACGATTTTATATGGTTTATAGGGATTGTAGAATCAAGATTTGACCCATTGTTAATTGGTAGAATTAAGATTAGAATTGTAGGTTTTCATAATAATAATACGACAGAAATGCCAACGGAAGATTTAATATGGGCTTATCCCATTTTCCCTTATGGTAATAACCCATTTTTTTCTGTACCTAAAGAACAAGACCAAGTTTTTGGTTTTTTTGCAGACGGAAAACTTGCTCAAGAGCCGATGATTTTTGGAACTATTCCATATTTTAATACTAGCGAAACTGGCGGATTTTCAGAGGATAATAAAGAAGATATAGATACTCGCCCTAAGATACCTAAAAAAATTGAATTAAAAGATGACGGTAGTGGTACAACGATTGAAGAAGAAGATGAGGGAAAAGAATATCCTAATAAAGATTATGATAATGAACAACTTACAAGTAGATTAATACGAAATGAAAATATAGATAAAACACTTATACAACAAAAGAAAGATTGGATTGATATAGGGCAAAAAGATATACCCACATCAAAACATACAACAACTGGTTTAGGCGAAGATAAAAATGTTGACGAAGAAAAATTTACAGAACCAGAAACAAAATATGATACCCAATATCCTTATAATAATGTTTTAGAAACGGAATCGGGACATATTTTTGAACTAGATGATACAGTAGGAAAAGAAAGAATTCATATTGCTCATAGAACTGGAACATTTAAAGAGATATTCCCTGATGGTATGGAAGTAAATAAAATTGTAAATGATTATTATTTTGTTGGAATGAAAAATGTATTTGACCACGTTGAAAATAATAAATGGGAAACTATAGACGCTGGCTATAAATTATATGTAAATAAAGATAATAAAACAGATAACGATTTTGTAATACGTTGTGGTAAATCTGGTAATGTAAAACTTACACTTGAAGAAGGACATCTTTGTATCTATGTAAATGGTGAAAAGAATGAGAAGATTGAAAAGGATTGTAATATAGATATAAAGGGTGAAAAAAATCTTACAATAGAAAAGGATTATAACATAACTGTTGAAGATGATAAAAACGAAGAAATAAGTGGAGATTGGAATGTAAATGTTGAGGGTGATATAAATATTAACGCAGATGGAGATATAAATTTGGAAGCTGCTGGGGACGTAAATATTAAAGGGAGTAAAATAAGTCTAAATTAAATGTCAAAAGTTGGAAGAAATCAAGTAGACAAAGCTGGTGGAAAAATTATAGGGGAACAGGCGGATAGTGTTTTTGCAAATGGTGATGTGATTGCTGTAAAGGGTGATAGTATAGAAAATCACGGAAAAGGAAACCACGCAAACGCAACAATGAAAGAATGTTCTGATACTGTATTTGCTTGTGGTAAAGGTATATGTAGAAAAGACGACAAAGCAACTTGCGATTGTAAGTTAGCTCCGGGTTCTAACGATGTTTTTGCGGATGATAATTAAATTTTTTTATAAATAAAATAAAACGTTAACGGGAGTTATAAAAATGATATTAGAAGATATAAAAGAATTAAATAAAGTAAAACGGAAGTTTATTAAAAAATATATGGTAAATCATTTACATCATATAATTGGGGTGGGTATAGGATATAAAGAAATAGCAGGGCAAAAAACAAAAATTTTATCTATAAAGGTTTATGTTAAAAATAAATTACCAGAAATTGAAGTTTTAAGTCGAGGGTTGACTTTATTACCTAGAGTATTCAGATATATAGATATTGATGTTGTAGAATTAAAAAATTATCCTAAAGTGATGTCGCAAAGTAATAGTCTTAAAACTAATAAATTTACAAATAAAATAAGACCTTTGGAGATAGGTTATTCTATTGGTCATTATCAAGTATCTTCGGGGTCTATTGGAACTTTTGTAAGAGATAGTAGAAGATTACCTTGTATTTTATCAAATAATCATGTGTTAGCGAACTCAAATTTAGCTGATTTATATGATAGTATTTTACAGCCGGGAACTTATGATGGTGGTATGATAATGAGAAATAAAGTAGCGGAATTAACAGAGTGGAAAAAATTAAGTTTAATAGAATATAATAATTTTCCTTTTCAGACGAAGTCAATAAAAAATCAAAATTTATTTTGGAATAGACCTAAATATAATAAAGTAGATGGTGCTTTGGCAAGATTAAGTTCAAGAATTGATTTTAAAGAACCACAATTAGAACCATATTTTGACGTTAATTTATTTGATTCACTCGAAAAGAACGGAAGAACTACTGGACATACTATTGGAATTGTTGAAGATGTAAGTACCACAATATCAGTTGATTATGGTGTGGGGATGGGAATGTTTGAAGACCAAATAATGGTTAAGGGTTTGGGTTCTCCTTTTTCTGATGGTGGAGACTCTGGTTCTTCGGTTATACTAAAGGATACAAATAAAATTATTGGATTGTTGTTCGCAGGTATTAATAAACCAAATGGTGAAGATATTACGATGGTTAATCCAATAGAAAATGTTATAAAATCTTTAAATATATTGGATTTTTATTAAAAATTAATGGAGTTGAAAATTATAAGTCTTAAAGATACTTTTGACGAGTTCATTAAAAAAACTAATGAAGCAATAGAGATAACTCAAACTATGACCGAAAAGGTTTATTTAGGAAATATAGAAGAGGGTTATATTTCTTCATTGAGCAATTTTAAAATCAACGGTAATTTAACTATTGATGGTGATGTATCTTTAAGTGATAACGGTTCTATAAAAAATTCTGATGATACTATATTATTAGATAAAAATAGTTTAAATGTAGCTAATACAAAATTAAGTGAAAATAATTTACAGATTGGTACAGGAGATATTTCTTTTCAAAACGATAGCTTTTCATTTTCACAACCTATAAAATTATTTGACGGAAATATTTATTTAGATAATGTTTCAACTACTCCACATATCAATTTTACTGGTTCGGCAATTCAATTTTCACACCCTATAGAGATTCAGGGTTATATAATTGACTATGATATAGATACAACAACAATAGATATAAAAACAGGAAATGAGTCAACAGTATTTAATTTTAATTTAAACACACATCAAATAAAACATTGTAACATGCTGGCAGAAAAATCCACAACATTTTCTATAGATTTAATTGGGTATCGTACTTATTTGGGTCTTGCGATAGTTATTTTAGAAAATCAAAGTGAAACTTCTCATTTTTTTTCTTTTAGGAATGGGTTTTCTTCTATTGTTAAAGATATAGTTTTAAAACCTAAAGAGTCAAAAATATGTTCTTTTTTTAAAGAACCAAGTCAACCTTTTTTAATGAATCTGTGGATGTGAATTTTTGGGGATATAAAAATTGATTGCAATCAAAAACGACAATGTTAAAACTTTAATTGTAAATATCAATAATTTTATAACTGAAATAAAAAAAGTATATAATAATCAAGATATGTTTAATTTTTATTCTGGAAATCTCAACCTAGAAAATGTCAAAATTTCAGAAAATAATAATTTAAATTTAAATAAAATTTTAATAAAAAATACAAATAATGAAATATCAAAAAATTATCTAAACTATAACGATTGTAAATTATCAAAAGACACATTAAAACTATCTAATAAATCAATAATAAATCAAAATAACTATTTTAATTTTGAAAAAGGATTAAGAACTTCTGTCATTACAGATAAGACTGGTTCTAATATATTTTATGACGATAATGGTATTTTAAAAAGTGATTTTAATATTAGAACATCAGGACAACAATTTAATTTATTTCAAGAAAAAGATTTGAATAAAACGAGTTCAATAAAAAAGGGGAATATTTCTTTACCTATAGTATCAAAAGGTTATCCATTATATTATTATACTAATATAAGAACTATAGGAACACAGTATATTACTGGTTGTGATAGTAAATACCCATTTTTAGGAATTTTAAGGATTTCTTCAACTACAGCCAGAGGAGATAACGTTTTTTTAAATTTTCGAGAGCCATTTTGTAAATGTGCTAATTCTGATTTAACTTATCAATTTGAATTTGGTTATAGAAAATTATCAAAAGCAATATTCTTATTATTTTATTCGGGAGATAATTTATTTTTTAGTTTGTTTAAATAAAATATAAAAAATATATGTTAAAATTAAATATTATAAATAAAAGCGAATAAATAAAAAAATAAAGTTTTAATCTTTTTGGAGGGGTTAAGAACATGGAAAACAAAGAACAAGAAAAATCAAAAAAAACCGTTGAGGAAATGATAGATGAAGAAACTCAACAATCGGAGAAAGTAATAAAAGAATTGAATATTACTGTTGAAGCATTTAGGAAAAAATCAAAGGATAGTTTTAAAGATGAGGGTGAAGTAAAAGATTTTTTGGCAGGTGGTTCTCATAATTTTCTTTCTAAAATAAAAAATGCTAAAGCTAAGTATGATGATGAAGTAACAAAACTTTGTTTAGACGAAACTTTGTCCGAAGAAAGTAAGAAAAAAATTAAATTGACTCAAGAAGGTTTAATTAATATAATGAATTATGATTATCTTCTTTCTGCTTTAAATAAAAAAACTTTATCACAGCAAACTGGTGAGGAATTTCCTGAGTCGTTGTTATTTTCTTTGATAGGAAATAGTATTGGTAGTATGGCTGAGGGTGTTGTAGATAAAGTTAGAGACGAATACGTTTTACCAAGCGTAGAAAAGTTTTTAATGGCTACAACTAATTTTTTAACTTCGGCTTTACCAATTTTGGGATTTAGAAGTAATCCTGAAAATGTTGCTCTACTTGTCTATATGCTAATAAATATAACAACTGTAGATTTGACAAATGAAGGTGCTATAACTTTGGTCTATGGTTTATGTGGTTTTGTTGAAAGTATTGGATATGCTATATTGTATTTAGGTGTTGCAATATTAGTACCTAGTATTGGTGTTGTTACTACATTTGCTGGGGGGTTGTCTTCTATAGGTGCTTTATTGTCTATGTTAAGTTTGCCTATACCATTTTTAAATATATTAACATTACCTTTATTTGTATTCTTTATTGTGGTAACAATAATGAATATAATTGCTTCACAAGCAAGTTTTCTAGCAGGAATTGTTGTTGTTCCAGTAGCACTAGTATCTTCATTTAAAAAGTTTTTGGATAGTGGGCTTGTATGGGTTTATTGCTTGTTAAAAATAATGACATCAAGGAAATTATCTCCAGATGTTATACTTGCAATGAGTGATACGGTAAAAGGATATTGGGAAGAAAGGACATTTATGGGAACGTTAGTAAATACTTTATTGCCTGTATTTGACGCTTTTGTTAAGTTAATCCCTTTTGAAAATATAATGGGGTTGTTGAAACTTTTGGAAATGGTTGTAACGAAATTTTTAAATACAGATATATTTAAACCAAGTTTAGGTAAGATTAAAGATGTAGTTGAAACTTTATTTGAAAGTTTAAAAGATTTTTCACCTCTTAAACCAATTAGTAGTTTAAAAGAATTGTTTGCTGGACTTTCAGGAAAATTGGGTGATATTGGATTAGGTGATGGTGGACTTGGAGGAACTTTTGAAGATATATTAAAAGGTGGTGGTGGATTTGTAGAAAAGATTAAAGATATATTAAAAGGTATTGGGCTAGGCGATGGTGAACTTGGTGGAAAACTTGAAGATATATTAGGAGGTTTTGGTGAAGTCGGAGAAAAACTTAAAGATATATTAGGAAAACTTTTGGAATATTCACCTATTGGGTTAGATAAAGGATTGAGTGGACTAATTATAAACATATTTAAAAAAATTATGGAAATTTTAAGAAGTATCCTTCAGATTGGTTGTGAAGAAAGTGGAGGACTTACACCTCCACCAGTTGATACCACAGTAAAATAAAAAAAGGAACTAGATATAATTAAAATTTGGGGGATAGAAATATCCCCCTATTTTTTAATATTTTTAATAAACTTTTTATAAATAAGAATAATGGTAATCATTAAACAACTTACTTTAAATAATACTATTGATGAGTTCAGAGAATCTTTTAATTTGTTGTTAAACAATATTGAAGAACTTTCTAATAAAATATTAGATTTTTCAAATACAATTACAACAAATTATATGGTTATAAAAAATAATTTAATAGCTGATACTGGAGATATAGAAAATTTATTTGTATCAGAATCTTTAATTACTAAAACTTTAACTACTGAAAATATAACTAATAAAACAGATATAATAACAGATAAAATTTCTACTAAATATTTAAGTGTGGATAATAACAACGTTGTTATATCTAATTTATTAAATAATGATTTATCTAATATTGATGTTCCAGCAAACTCAAAACCTATTAAAAATCTAAATGCTGATTTATTAGATAATAGGGAAGGTTCGTATTATACTGAGGCAACAAATATTAAAAATCTATCAAAAGTAATCAATTTAAAATGGGAAGGGTCTGTTAAATATGTTTCAGAAGTAGAACCTAAAATAACCGATGGCAATAATGGCGATTTTTGGTTTATCATTGAGTAAATATTATATATGAGTCAACAAAAAAATAATAATCTTAATGAAGCAAGAAAAGTAAAAAAAGATGAATTTTATACACAGCTTAAAGATATAGAAAAAGAATTAAAATATTATCATCCCCACTTTAAAAATAAAATTATTTATTGTAATTGTGATGACCCTGAACATAGTAATTTTGTTAATTATTTTATAGAGAATTTTAAAAAATTAGAATTAAAGAAACTAATTGTTTCTTGTTATAATAATAATGGCAAAGGAATTTATTTAGAATATTATGAAGAACAAACATTAAATAATAAAGAATTAAATGATGATGGTGATTTTAGAAGTGAAGAATGTATAATGCTTTTAAAACAAGCTGATGTAATTGTTACAAATCCGCCTTTTTCTTTGTTTAGAGAATACTTTAATCAATTAGTTGAATACAATAAAAAATTTTTAATAATAGGAAATATGAATGCTATTACTTATAAAAATATTTTTCCTTTGTTTAGAGATAATAAAGTATGGTTAGGAGTAACAAATTTTAATAAAGGCTTATATTTTAAAGTACCTTCTGATTTTGTTTATGCTGATTCCTATAAATTTAAAAGAGAACAAAAAGGAGAAAAAGTAAATCGAGTTCCTAGTGTTTGTTGGTTTACTAATTTAGACTATAAAGAACGTCATATTAAAGATTTAATTTTAACAAAAAAATATAATTCTGAAGATTATCCAAAATATGATAATTATAATGCTATAAATATAAACAAAGTAAAAGATATACCAATGGATTATATAGGTGTATTGGGTGTACCTGTAACTTTTCTTGATAAATATAATCCTGAACAATTTAAAATTTTGGGTTCAAATAGAGGTATAAATCAAGACTTGAACAAAATTTATGGCAAAAGTTCTTTTTTAAATGGAAAAGAAACTTTTAAAAGAATTTTTATTAAAAAAAACTAAAAAGGTAACAATGACATTACAACAACAAGAAATTTTAACCGAAGAAGAAATAAAACAGAACAGTATAAAATATTATACAAATAATAATTTTTCTGAATTTGAAAAGGATTATGTAACACTGAAATATATAAAAAAAATATTAAATCAATATAAAATAAAGCATAAAATCAATTTAAGATTGACCTTAAATTATTTTGTTTTATTGGGTAACACTTTTGAAAAAACTTATTTATTAAGACTTCTTTTTTCAAAAATCAATGAAGAACACTACTCATTATTAAAGACATTCCTTGTTTTTTTAAATTTTTGTTCTACTTACGATAATGTAGAATTGTTTAATTGTAAAATCATTCTGGATATAAATAAAATAGAAATAGATGAAGAATTATTTGAAATGCTTAACAAATTATAAATAATTATAAGGTGATTATAAAATGGCTAGAATAGATTGGGATAAAGTTGATGGAGCGTTGGCAGACATTGGAAGCACTATAGTTTTATATAATATATTAAAAATATTATCTGCTGATTGGAAGGATTTACCCGCATATAAATTAGGGATAATAGACGATGAAGGTAAAACATTAAAGAAAAGAAGAGCATTAAAAACTGCAAAAGAAAAACACTCTTACACATCTTTTCATATATTTTTATTTAATATAAAACGTTTGTTGGGTAATAGTAGGTTGTTATCTTCTTTTGCTTTATCAATAATGTTATTAAGGGAAGATATATATAAAGATGGTATGTTAATTCAAGAAGAAGAAAATACTATAGCAAATACCACAGCTAATGTTGATATATTTTCTAAACCTTTAAAATTAGCTCAAAGAAGAATAAAAAATAAATATCCAGATATAAAAACTGATGTTTGGGCAAATAATATAGTTTTTTGTTTAAATAGCGATAAATTTAATAAATGTGTACGAGGCAAGAAAAAATACGCAAAGTGGACAGAATATGTTGGTGAAGATGAAACTGGACAGGCTATAAAAGAATATAATCGTAAAAATCCATCACACCAGATTATAATAAAAGATAATTCTACGGGCTGTTTTACTTTTCTAAAACCGTTTGATATATAGCGATGGGAGCTATTAAGAAAACAAAATCGAGTAATGTCCAAAGTTATCTTTCAAATCCTTGTCTAAAAAAACTTAATCAAAAAATCAATTTTACTGAAGATAATATCGCTGAAATATTAAAGTGTAAAAATAATATTGTTTATTTTATTGAAAATTATGTGAAAATTGTAAATATAGATAGGGGTTTTGTACCTTTTAATTTATATCCTTATCAAAAAAATATTGTAAAAACAGTACAAAAAGAAAGGTTTGTAATATGTCAACTTGCAAGACAATCTGGAAAAACGGTAACAGTTTCGGCAATTTTATTATGGTATGTTTTATTTAATAGAGATTATAATGCTGTTCTACTAGGGAATAAACAAACAACTGCTATTGAAATTTTAGATAAAATTAGAAAGGCTTATGAGGCTATTCCTCTATGGCTACAACATGGAATAAAAGAATGGAATAAAAAAAGTATTGAATTGGAAAATGGGAGTAGAATAATTGCTGGCTCAACCAGTTCATCTGCTATTAGAGGATTAAGCGTAAATTTATTAGTTCTTGATGAATTTGCTTTTGTTCCATATTCTATTCAAACAGAGTTTTTTAATTCTGTTTATCCTACAATATCATCAGGAAAGTCTAGTAAAATTATAATTATTTCAACTTTAAATACAATAGATTTATATTATAAAATGTGGAATGACGCTGTTGCAAAGAAAAATGAATATTGTCCAATAAAAGTTCATTGGAGTAAAACTCCGGGACGTGGACAGATGTGGAAAAAAGAAACAATAAAAAATATAGGTGAAGAAGCATTTTTAAAAGAATATGAGTGTGAACTTGTTGGAGCGAAAAATACTCTTATAAGTGCTATTTGTATTAAAAAATTAAATCAACAAGTAAATGCAAAATATAAATCTTATTTAGTTTTTACAAAAGAGAGAGATTATTTTTTAACTGTTTATAAAGAATATAATCCAGAACATTTATATATCATAACAATAGACTCTGCTCATGGACTTAAACAAGATTATTCTGCTATATCAGTTTTTGATATATCCGAAGAACCTATTAGACAAGTTGCAATTTTTTATTATAATGATATTTTGCCACTAGATTACCACCATATAATTTATAAAGTGTCTACAATATTTAAAAATTCTATGATACTTTTTGAAATAAACGAAGTAGGTCATCAGATAGCCGATAATTTTGCTACAAGTTATGGAACAAGTAAATTATTAACTGTAAACTATAATCCTAAAAAGGTTAAATATGATTTAAGAGAAATAACAATTTTTGATTTTATCGAGGAGGAGTCATCTGTTCCTTATTCTTTAAATACTGCTCCGAACCAATTTATAGGGTTAAGGATAACAAAATTAACTAAAAGAATTGGTTGTTCTTATTTGAAAAATATTTTAGAAAAAGAGATATTATTTCTTGAAGATACTGTAACAATCAATGAAATAAGTAATTATACTAAAAAATCAAATGATACATTTTCTGCTAATACCAGTACACATGATGATTTAGTTTCAACATTGGTGTTATTTGCTTGGCTATTTTCTCAACAAAATTTTAATACTCTTATTGCAACGCTTAAAAATAGTAGTGTTAAAGATATACTAAATGATATAAGAAATAATAATAGTAATATTTTTAAATTACCTTTTATATTAGATGATGGACAAGAATTTATAAACACAATGGTACAAGATTTAGAAGAAACAGGAATACATATTGACGAACAAGGAAGAAAGTGGTATAAGGGAGAATGATAAAAAATAAACGAAATAATAATAATCTTAATGAATCAAGAAAAGAAAAAAATGATGAGTTTTATACACAGCTTATAGATATAGAAAAAGAGTTAAAACATTATAAATCTCATTTTAAAAATAAAATTATTTATTGTAATTGTGATGACCCTGAACATAGTAATTTTTTTAATTATTTTTTATCTAATTTTAAAAAACTAAAATTAAAAAAACTTATTGTTTCTTGTTATAAAGCTAATGATAAAGGTATATATTTAGAATATTATGAAGGACAAAAATTAAATAATAAAAAACTAAATGGGGATGGTGATTTTAGAAGTGAGGGATGTATTGAACTATTAAAACAAGCTGATATTGTTGTTACAAATCCACCCTTTTCTTTGTTTAAAGAATATTTTGCTCAATTAATTAAATACAATAAAAAGTTTTTAATAATAGGGAATATAAATGCTATTATTTGTAAAGATATTTTTCCTTTTATTAAATATAATAAAGTATGGCTAGGATTAAATAAAAAAAGTATAAGTTTTATTGTACCTGTTTGTTGGTTTACCAATTTAGATTATAAAGAACGTCATAATATTAAAGATTTAATTTTAACAAAAAAATATAATTCTGTGGAATATCCAAAATATGATAATTATAATGCTATAAATGTGGATAAAATTAAAGATATACCTATAGATTATGATGGTGTAATGGGCGTACCTGTATCTTTTATTATTAAACATAATCCTAAACAATTTAAAATTGTGGGTATTACTTCAGGGTTAGTTGAATTTGAAGAAACTCCAACAAAACAATATATAAATATTAAACGACATAATATAAATGGCTCTATAACTAATAATAAAGGAGGTTCAAATTCATCTGCAAAATTACTTTGGCAAGAAAAACCACACAATAAAATTTATTATACAACCGAAGGCGTAGAAGGTTATTTAACAATGGTTTATAGAAGAATTTTAATTAAAAAAATAAAAAGGTGATATTATAAAAAATAAAAAGGTGATAAATGATAAAAACTAAACAAAATAATAATAAACTTATTAAAGCAAGAAAAGAAAAAAATGATGAATTTTATACTCAACTCGTAGATATAGAAAAAGAATTGAAATATTATCATTCACACTTTAAAGATAAAATTGTTTATTGTAATTGTGATAACCCTGAACATAGTAATTTTGTTAATTATTTTTTAAATAATTTTGAAATATTAGGTTTAAAAAAACTTATTATTTCTTGTTATAAAGCTAATGAAAAAGGTATATATTCAGAATATTATGAGGGACAAAAATTAAATGATAAAGAATTAAATGGTGATGGTGATTTTAGAAGTGAGGAATGTATAGAGATTTTAAAACAAGCTGATATAATTGTTACAAATCCGCCTTTTTCTTTGTTTAGAGAATACTTTAATCAATTAGTCAAGTATGATAAAAAGTTTTTAATACTAGGGAATAGAAATGCTAGTATATACAAAGAAGTTTTTCCTTTAATTAGAGATAATAATGTATGGTTAGGAGCAAGTATTCATAGTGGAGGTAGAGAATTTGAAGTGCCTAATAATAATTATGGAATTAGTAATAAAGAGAATAAATATATTAAAGTTGTAGGTGTTAGGTGGTTTACTAATTTAGATTATAAAGAACGTCATAATATTAAAGATTTAATTTTAACTAAAAAATATAATCCTGAAGATTATCCAATATATGATAATTATGACGCTATAAATGTAAATAAAACAAAAGACATCCCTATAGATTATAATGATGTAATGGGTGTACCAATTTCTTTTTTTGATAAATATAATCCTAAACAATTTAAAATTATAGGTTCAAATATTGGTGTTAATCAAGACCCAAATAAAATTTATGGTAGAAGTTCTGCTTTAAATGGAAAACAAACTTTTATTAGAGTTTTCATTAAAAAAATAAAAAGGTGATATTATAAAAAATACTATAATTCAAGTGTCAAATGCTATTGGGAATAAAATATTATCTCCTTATGCTTCTTCTGCTTACAGTGTTTTAATTAGTAATATCGCTACCTTTTGTGAAAGGAATAAAATAGAAAATTATATATTTTTAAAACCTCGACCTATCTCTGTTGATTTAAACTCAAAAATATATACACATATAGATTATTATAAAATTGAAGAAGAACTATTAAAAAAATTAAATAAAATATCAGATTTGGATAATTCTTTAATTATATCACACGAAACGACAAAACCTCTTAATATAAAAAATAGCATAAATATTGTTCATTATGTAAAAGACAATTTAGAATTGGGAAAATATTGTTATAGTGGCATAAAAAAATATAAAAATGAATATTTAAAAAATTTACCCACAGTATTAAATGGTTTAGACCCGGATAATTATTCTGTTTCCAGAAATATTAAAAATTATTCTTTATATATTGGACGTTTAATTAAAATATATAGAGTAGATAAATTATTTAACACATTTAATAAAAATAAAGAGTTGGGAGAATTGATTGTATGTGGTCATTTACAACCTAATGTTGTAAACTCTGATGGAGACGATATAAATACAGAATTAGAATATCAAGAAAATTTAGTAAAATATTTCAACAGTAAAATTATTCATCAACCTTCGTCTGGAATAGATAAAATAAAATATATTAAAAATGCTAAAGTTGTATTTGGAGCATTGGGAAGTATTGTAATGATGGAAAGTTTAATGTGTGGAGTTCCTTTTGTTGCTCTTAATTTTAAAAATAACAAAATAGATGATTATCATTATCAACATGGGTTAACAATAGTCAATAATGAACAAGGAATTATTGACTATATGTCAAATCAGACTTATAAATTCTTTAGCAAAAAAAGTGTTAGGGAAGAAGCAATCAATAAGTTTAGTGTTAAAAACACTTTAAAGGGATATTATGAATTGACAAAAAATTTTTATACTTAAATTTACCTAAATTTCACAACTCTTTTTTTATTGCTTTCTTTTTTTTCACCTATAAAATTTAATAAATTACCTAGTGCTGGAGTAGTAGAACTCGCAATTATTAAATCTAAAGAAGAAAAAAATGTCCCTAGTAATTTATCTTCATTAACTGAACTAATATATCTTTCAAGTAAACGATTTAAAGTTTTTGAACTTTGTCCTTTTAATAAAGAGTTCATATTTTTTACTTGTTGTGTAGATAAATTAGTTATTTTGTTTTTTAAACCAGATATCTTTTCTTGATATTTAGACATAAATTCTTTACCATTTTTTTCTTCAAGAAAAATAGCAATTTTTTCTATATATCTTTCCATTGCTTTTTTTATAACACCACTACCACCAAGCTTTACAGTTACCATAAAATTTTCGTTTGCTTCTGTTACTACTTCTAATAAAGTTTTCATAAATTTTACCTCTTTTTGTTTTTATTTATATATAATGAAATATTTTTTTATAATTGTCAACACTTTTATTAAGATTTTTCATAATAAAACATAATTATAAAGGTAATAATAATTATATATTAACAAATATAAAATAGTATTCTAAAACCGATTACACATTATAGTACAGAAGAATCTATTAAAATGATTACCTTTTCCAGAAAAATTTATAGAATTGGCTTTTGTAAGGCATAGGCACCATATTGTCCTATATGTAAAATATTGAGTGAAGCATTATAATCCGCATCACTCTCAAAATTACAAGAAACACACTTAAAAAGCTCATTCTTTCTGCTTTCCTTATGTATTTCTCCACAACAACTACATCTTTGACTTGTATATTGAGGTGGAACTTTCTTAAATAAAATCCCTTCCTCTTCACACAACATAGTGAGCTTCTGTAAAACTTTTACATAACTCCACCGTTGAAGTCGATTATTAAACTTTTTATGTATTTTACCTTTAGATTTATGTTTAACATTTTTTAAATCTTCTGCAAAAAGTTTTTTAACATTTGTTAAATTTAAAGCCTTACATGAAACATTAACCAGTTCGTTACGTTCTATCAATGCTCTTTTAAAAGCCTTACTTCCTTGTTTCTTTCTTGATATTTTTTCATATATTTTAAAATATCCAATAAATTCTTTATCTGAACTTACAATCAATTTCTTGTACCCTATATCAACAGCTTTTTGTTTACCTTCAATTTTTAATGTAGGAGCTTTTTTTTTCAAAAAATACATCTACATAATATCCTTTTTCATTTATTCTTAACCTAATTGACTTTTTAATTAACCAACCATCTTCAAGAAATTTATTAAAATGTATATGTTTTTTAGAAGGTAAATTAAGACTAAATCTTTTACCAAACTTATTATCAATTTTATTACTTATAGAAGATAATTTTATCCATATATCAAAATGTTCATTAAGTTGTGTTATTTCAACAACTCTTGAATCAAGTTCCATAATAAATTTATTAATGTAGGTTTAGATTTTTTCTTTTTCTTACGTTGAGATTTAACAATAGAAAGAGCTTGTTTTGAAGCTGTTTGTTTTAAACAAGCAGACAACCAACTATCAACAGTTGTATCTTTAACAAACTTACCTATAAACTGTTGTTCTCTCCAAAGTCTATCTATAAAGATATTGACAACTCTTTTATATTCTTCAGCAATTATCTTTAATTTTTTAAGTTTACCTTTATTGGCAAACTTGAGATTTAATGTTGATTTTCTTATCATCTTATTTTTATTTATAAAAATCCCCTAAAGTGTATATCTTATATATTCGTTTTTGCAGGGATTCCCTTGTATAATTAGCTTTAATTTGATAGCTGAATAATTATTAAGGTGATTTATTAAATTAAGATGTAAGTGAGTTTTAAGAGCTTGTTTTACAGGAATTAGAAAAAAAAGAAAAAGAACCAAAAAGAAAAAACAAAAACAAAAATAAAGTTATTGTTTTAATGGATTACTGTTCTTTATTAAATTTTTTTATTGAGCTTTATTATTCTTGTTTTTTTATTATATTTTTTTATTGAGCTTTATTATTCTTGTTTTTTTATTATATTTTTTTATTGAGCTTTATTATTTTTGTTTTTTTATTAAATTTTTTTATTCTTGTTTTATAATCTTTTTGTTTTTATATTTTTTTATTGAGCTTTATTATTCTTGTTTTTTTATTAAGTTCTTTATTAAGTTTTTTAAGTTTTATTTTTAGTTTTTAATCCCTTAATACTATTTATAAAAAATTTTCAAAAAATTTTATTTTTATTTAAAATTGTTTATAACTTTTTGATAATAAAGGGGAAAAAAATTTAATTTTTTATTTTATGAAGGCGAATAATAATTTTATGACGGAAGGGGATATTATAAGCAGAATAATATGGCAACCGATATTAAAAATTGCCTTTAATTCTTGCGTAATTGTCTTTAATTTGATAGCTAAATAATTATTAAGGTGATTTGTTAGGTTAAGATGTAAGTGAGTTCTAAGAGTCTATTTTACAAAGATTAGAGGTAAATGTATTCAAAATATGTCCAAGATTTTTCATCCTGAGTTAAATATAACATTTTGCGTTGTAAGGATATTAAAAATTGCCTTTAATTCTGATATAATTAGCTTTAATTTGATATGAAGATTTGAATAAAGGTGATTTATTAGGTTAAGATGTAAGTGAGTTCTAAGAGCCTATTTTACGAAGATTAGAGGCAAATGGTTATTTTACAAGGGATATAGTTTTATTAATATACAGCTAAAATTATCATTTTATAATAATGTTTTATAGTTTTATTTTTATGTAATTAGTTTTTTTATAATAGTGTTTTAGAAATTAGTTATTAGGATTTTTCTAAAAGGTCGGAGAATAGTTCGTTATAAAAGTTCGGTGAAAATAATTAAAATTTTCTGTTGACAACGATATAAATATAGTTTATATTGTAAAAAATAAAAAAAGGAGATAAAATTATGGAAGATATTAGAAAAGAAATAGAAAAACTGTTAGAAAAATATGAGCAAATAAAGGATACATTAGGAGGTATGATATTCAAAAGATTTAAAAAAGAAAATGAATATAATAAAATAGTTAATTTAAAGTTGGATTTTACTATCAGAGAAGCATTAGAAAAACAAAAGTTAAAGATAGAACAAAATATTCCTAGATTACGAGAACTTAAAGATGAGATAGATGAATTAAAAGCAAAAATAGAATTGGGTTTTTTAAATAAGGAATTTTTAATAACAAAACTAAAAATGATAAGAGGATTCATTTGTAAAAATACTGACTAATTTCTTATAAATAAATTACCACAATAAATAGAGGAGATAATAACCGTATGGATATAAATTTGTTAAAAGTTAGTAATGATTATGCTCAAAATATAATTTCTAAAAAGTATTGTTCGGAGGACGAAAAAACTTATGAGGATATTTGTAAAAAAAGAATATTACCACAATTTAAAGATAAACAATATTATTTAGAACTTAAAGAAATGATAATACAGAAAAGGTTTATTTTTGGTGGTTCTTTGCTTCAAGGTTTAGGAAGTAAAAAACCAATTTCATTATCAAATTGTGCTTATCTTGATATAAAAGAAGATAGTATAGAAGGGATAATGGATTTTACAAAAATGATGGCGAGGGCATTTTCCGTTAGACAAGGAGTGGGTACAGATATTTCAATTTTAAGACCTAAGAATGAAAAAGTAAATAATAGTGCTGATACAACGTCTGGTTCTGTTTCTTTTCTACCTTTATTTAGTGATACAACAGAAATTATAGGTATAAGGGGAAGGAGAGGAGCTTTAATCGTAACTATAGAAGACTGGCATCCTGACGTAATGGATTTTATTCTTTGTAAAAGTAATCCAGAAAAGGTATTTAAAAAAGATAATTTAACCGGAAAAATATTTGATGTAAATGGAGCAAATTTATCTGTAAAATTAAGTGATAAATTTATGAAAGCTGTTGAAAAAGATAATATGTGGGATTTAGTTTTTCCTGATATTTTAGTGGATAAAGAATTTTATAATAAAAATTGGAATGGAGATATTTACGCTTGGAAAAAACTAGGTGGTAAAATAAAAGTTTTTGAGACTATAAAAGCTAGAGATATGTTTACGTCAATATGTGAGAGTTCTTATAGATGTGGCGACCCGGCAATGTTATTTTGGGATAATTATAAAAACTTTAGTACAACAGAGTTTAATGAGAAAACAAAGATACGAGGTGTAAATCCTTGTGGGGAGCAATCGCTTTCAGATGGAGCGGTGTGTTTTTTATCAACTATGGTATTAAGTAAGTATGTTAAACATCCCTTTTCCGAAGAAGCAGAATTTGATTTTGAAATTTTTAAGAAAGATATTATTATTGCTGTAAAAACAATGGACGGTTTAATGGAAGATAATATAAATTCTCAACCGTTTATTGTACAAAAAGAAAAATGTACTTATGAAAGGCGTATGGGGTTAGGTATAACAGCGTTAGCTGATTGTATGGCAATGTTAGGGTATAGTTATAATAATCCCAAAATCCTCGATGTAATAGAAAAAATAATGATAATGAAGTGTAAAACTGAATGGGAAACCAGTTTAGAATTGGCAAAACAATGCGGAGTATCCGAAGCATTTAAAACAATAGAACAAAGAGAACGATTTTTAGAACAACCTAAAATTAAATTTTTAAAAGAAAAAATATTAAAAGAAGATTTTGCCGAAGAAGTTTTAAAATATGGGTTAAGAAATATTGCAATTTCTACAATCCAACCCAACGGAACGTTGAGCATTGTTGCTGGAAATACTTCATCTGGGATTGAACCAATATTTGCTTTAAAATTATTAAGAAAAACTAGAATAGAAGGCTCGGAAAGTGTGTTTATATATCATCAACCTTTACTTGAACATATTACTAAACACAATATTGATTTATCAATATTTAAAAATGATAATGAAATAAAAGAAAAATTTAATTATGTAGAAGCGTCTGATGTTTCTTATAAACAAAGACTTAAAATTCAACAAATTGTTCAAAAATATACAGATACAGCAATAAGTTCTACATTAAATCTTGCAAATAAAACAACAATAAATGATATATATAATATTTTTTTAGATGGTTGGAAAAATAATTTAAAAGGATTAACAATTTTTAGAGACGGTTGCGAGAAACAAGGAGTATTGATAAAGCAAGATAATTTTGAAAATAAAACATCTTCAACAAAAAAAGGTTTTACGAAATTACCTAATTTTAAACTTGAATTAGAAGATGTGGAGGAGGCTAAAAGATATATTGTAAAATGGAAAGATGGGATAAAAGTATATATAAATGTTACAGAATATGACAATATACCCATTGAGACTTTTGTATCTTTACCTTATGAAGCAGGGATAAATGGTTCTAATATATTCTCATCAATATTATATCTTGAAAGAAAATCTGATTGGGATATAATAAATAGACTAATATCTTTATTGTTAAGATATAATATTTCTTTAGATGAAATATTGACACAATTAGAAAAAAGTTCATACTCTATGTTTTCGTTATCTTCTATTATGAAAAGAGTATTAAAAAAATACAAAAATATAGATGATGGTAATACAGAAGAAGAAGATAATAATAAGAAATATGACATTTGTCCAGAGTGTGGAAAAGCTAGTGTTATTCAAGAGAATGGTTGCGACAGGTGTTTAGAGTGTGGCTATTCAAGATGTGATTAGAGTTGGGAAATAAATGAAATTTAATCAAGAGTTTCAAAAATTATTAAAATATTCAAAAACTCTCAACGATAATTTACACACACTAAAAGTTCCAGAATCAAATAGAAGTTTACTTATTAGTGGTGCTTTAATTGCTTTACATGACGAGGCTTTTCGTAATACTTATAAATATCAAAAACCAAAAGAATTGGCAGAAAATTTAATCAATACAATTAAAAACAAACTCGCAGATGTCCAAAATAAATATATTGAAGATATAATTACAAGTTATAATTTTATAACAACTCACACTATTCTTGCAAAAAAAGAAAATAAATTAAGAGATATTATTAAGTTGGTTCAATATTTTGATACTCTTGGTCAATTTTATATTGAATTTTTGAAATATGCCAATAATGATAAAGGAATTGGGATTGTTTTAACTCCTTCACATATATCAGAATTATTTTCAGAAATTGCAAATGTAAATAAAAACAGTATTGTTTTAGATACTTGTATGGGAACTGGTGGCTTTTTGATTTCTGCAATGAAACAAATGATTATTGATGTGGGAGGAGATAAAAAGAAGGAATTAAACATTAAATCAAAGCAAATCATAGGTATTGAATTACAGCATAGTATTTTTTCACTTACTTGTTCTAATATGTACATTCATGGGGACGGAAGAAGTAATCTTATAAAAGGAAGTTGTTTTGATGAGAAAGTTATCGAGCAAGTAAAAAAATATAAACCAAATGTTGGTTTTCTGAATCCTCCTTATAAATCTTCTAAAAATGATATTGAGGAACTAGAATTTGTTTTAAATATTTTATCTTTACTTGAAAAAGGAAGTTATTGTATCGCTATTATTCCTATATCTTGTGCTATTTCAAGCAATAATAAAAAAAATAATGATTTAAAAGAAAAGTTATTAAAAGAACATAAATTAAAGGCAGTCTTTTCTATGCCTACAGAGTTGTTTCATAATTCTAAAGTTGGTGTCAATACTTGTATAATGGTTTTAAAAGCAAAAGAAAATCATCCTACAAATTACAAAACATATTTTGGTTATTGGAGAGAGGATGGTTTTACAAAAAGAAAAAATACAGGTAGATTGGATTATAACCACACTTGGTCAAAAATAAAACAAGTTTGGATTGATAATTACAGAAACAAAAAAGAAATAGCAGGTCATAGCATAAAAAGGGTAGTTAATGCTCGTGATGAGTGGTGTGTGGAAGCATACATGAAGACAGATTATAGTAAATTAAATAAAGTTGATTTCAAAGAAACATTGAGAAAATTTTTGGTTAATGAATTTGCAAATAATTTAATTAAAAATATTTCTGAAAAATCAATTACAAGTAGTGATATAAAACTTGATTATGAAAGTTGGGAATATTTTAATTTAATAGATTTTTTTGATATGTTTGCTGGGAAATATTATCCAAAAGATTCTTTTAATAATGGCAAAGTCCCATTAGTTTCTGCTAGTGATACCAATAATGGTATTATGTCTTGGACAGATTTAGAGCCGAAGTTTTCTAAAAATTCAATTACAATCGGAAAGATAGGGGCTACAACCTATTATCAATCAGTTGATTTTGTAGCAAGTCCAGATGTTACTGTTTTAAAACCTAAATTTAATATGAGTAATTATATAGGATTGTTTTTAATAACTGTAATAAATCAAGAAAATATTAAATGGTTTTATGGTAGACAAATTAGGTTAGGAGGTTCTCAAAAACTTAAAATAAAATTGCCAGTTGATAAAAATAGAAATCCAGATTGGCAATTTATGAAAAACTACATAAAAACACTGCCTTATTCATCAAATTTATAATTTAATCAAAATTTATTTTGCTAAAAAATAAAAATAAAGTAAAAAAAGACTTGACATTTAGAAAAAAATGTGTTAGTATATATTATAGAATAAAAAAAGAGGTACATTATGTTTAAGAACGTGAAGTTAGTTAAGGAATACAAAAATTATACAGAAACCACAAAAAAAGGTGGTAGAGTATATAATATAGGAGGTAATAATCCATATAAGAGTGTTACTACTTATATAAAAGACCGTAATCCGAATAAATTTGATGAAATTATAAATCAAATGGGTATTGAAAACTGGAATGAATTGTCTTATGCTGGAACTCACGATGGTTCTTTGTTTCATAGTTATTGTGAACAGTTATTAGAAAATGAAACAATTCAATATAAAAAATCTATACATCCTAAGTTAAATGATTATTTTAAAACTACAATGAAAGGCTATTTAAAAGAACATATAAATAATATAGTCTTATCTGAAGCTGTACTATTTTCTCATAAGTATAAATTGGCTGGTAGAGTCGATTTAATTGCTGAATTTGATGGTGTGTTGAGTGTTATTGATTTTAAGACTTCTAATAAACCTAAGAAAAAAGAATGGATTGGAGACTATGAGCTTCAAACTGAATTATACAGAAGAATGTTTAAGGAAATGTATTTTATAAACATTACTCAAAAAGTTATAATTATGTTAGAAAAACAAGAGGGTACTATACAAACATTTATAGAGAATATATAAAATGAAAAAATCTAAAAAGAAAAGAAAGAAGAAAATACTAAAACATCTCGTTCCTGAGATAACAAAAAGATTGGCTCATGTAAACCTTATGTATCATCAGAATAAGGTTATGGACGATGATACTAAATATAGTAGGAAAGATAAACATAAAAAAATTTTTAACAAGGAGGATTGATTTGTCAATAGTCAATGGTCAAATAAAAAAAAGAAAAAAGAGAGCGCCAACAGATTCAACGAAAAAAGATTATGTAAGCAATAAATTATTTTATGAGGCAATGGTTGAATATAATAAGTTAAGTGGGGTGGAAAATCCAGATGAAGATGTTTTATATGCTAAAGATAAAGTATATAATGTAATAGGGCAATATTTTATAGTAATATCAAATAATTTAGCCAAGAAATCAAACTTTAATAATTATACTTATATTGATGATATGATACTAGATGGTATAGAAAATTGTGTAAGATATATGGGAAATTTTGATGAAACAAAATCAACAAATCCTTTTTGTTATTTTTCAACTATAGTATATAATACGTTTGCGAGGAAGATTATGAAAGAAAATCGTCAATTATATACAAAATATAAGTTGTTAAATAAATATATTGATACTATGAGTGTTGATGAAAACATGGAAGTAAATAGCTATCTTCAAATAACAGGTGATGAATTTATAGTAAAACATGAAGAAGGGCTGGCAAAAAAAGCAGAAAAGAAAAAAGCAAAAGAAATTGAAAATGAAGCAAGAAAGATAGAAGAAAATAAAATAAATGTTGACAAGTAGAAAAAAATGTGGTACTTTTATTATAAATAAAAATAAAAGGGGAGGTTATAAAAAAATGCCGGGATTGGACAAGACAGGACGAAATGGTGAGGGAGCAAAAACTGGTAGAGGTTTGGGTATTTGTAATGATAAACCTATTAAAACTCCAGTAAATAATGTAAATGATATAAGACCATCAAACAGAGGTACAGGAAGGGGTATCGGTCAAAATTTAGGAAGAAAAAAAAGAAGATAAAAAGGAGGGATATAAAAATTTGGGTAGTAAATATAATAATATAAAAATTGAGTCGGATTGCCGACTCTAGTCAGAGTAGATTACGCCTTCTTTTGGAGAAGAGTTAAACTACTTGGCAAATGCCAGTCAATGAAAGTTGGCTGGCATCTTTAAAAAATAATATTTTTTAGTGAGGGTATAATTTTATGAAAATAGCTTTGATAACGGATTTACATTTCGGTAAATCAAACGACAATAAGTTCTATTTAAAAAAACAAAAAGAATTTTTCCAAAATCAATTTTTCCCTTACATTAAAAAACATGAAGTTAAAAGAGTCTTTTGTTTAGGGGATATTTTTGATAAACGAAAAACAGTTAATATTGAAACATTAAAAGAAGTAAAAGAGTTCTTTTTTGATTATATGTTACAAAACGATATAGAATTTAAGTCTATTTTAGGCAATCACGATATATATTTTAATAATACTTCTGAAGTAAGTATCATTCCTCTATTGAAAGAATATCCCAACGTAACAATTTATAAACATCATACAGTTTATCCTTGCGGTGATGATTTTAATATAGGATTTTTGGCTTGGATTAACGATAGTAATATAAAAGAAACAGAAGAATTTTTTAAACGTGATGATATAAATTTATTACTTGGACATCTTGAAATTTGTGGTTTTAAGATGAGCAAACATAATCAACATACAATAGAAGAAGGTTATAATGAAAGTTTTTTTAAGAAATATGAAAATGTTTTTTCAGGACATCTTCACTTAAAATCAACATCAAATAATATAACATATCTCGGTACGCCATATGAATTGACTTGGCTGGACTTTAATTCTCTTGTAGGTTTTCATATATTTAATACTGATACTAGAGAATTACAACATATTCAAAATAAGGAGAATTTATTTTGTAAGGTAGTTTATGATAACGGTAATGTAACAAGTTTTCCTGAGCATAGTTCTCTGGAAGATAAAATGGTAAAAGTTATTATAAAAAATAATGATGATGGGTTAAAATGGAGATTGTTTTGTGAAGAATTGGAAGAAAAAAATGCTACAGTTACTATTTTACAAGATAGTGAAATTGATACAATAGATTTAAAAACACTAAAAGAATTAGAGAAAAAAGAAAATATAGACATGTTGGAAATTTTTAATGAAGTTATTATGAGCAGTTCTCCAAATTTAAATCATAAAGATAAAATTATTAGAGAATTGACAAATTTATATGAGAATGTGATAAGCGATAATACAACTGAGGAGAATTTATAATTATGATTGAATTTCAAAGAATAAAATGGAAAAATTTTTTGGGTACAGGGAATGTCTATACAGAGATAGAGCTTAATAATCATAAGAAGACTTTAATAATGGGGTTGAATGGTACAGGTAAATCTACAATACTGGACGCTATATATTTTGCTCTTTTCGGCAAAGGATTTAGAAAGGTAACAAAAGACCAGTTGATTAACAATATAAATCAATCTAATACTAAAGTTGAATTGCAATTTAAGAAAGGTAAAACTTTTTATAAAATAGTAAGAGGGATAAAACCTAATAAATTTGATATATATAAAGATGATAGTTTAATAGATAAATCAAGTAGTGTTGACCAGCAAGAATTTTTAGAAACATTTTTATTACATATAGATAAAAAAGCATTTTCTCAACTTATAATGTTGGGGTCAAGTTCTTTTATCTCTTTTATGAAATTGCCACCTAAAGATAAAAGAGATATGATAGAAGAAATATTAAATTTGAATGTATTTACAACGATGTTTAATACGCAAAAAGAAGAGTTGAATAAATTAAAAACTGAGTATGAAAAATTTAAGCAATTAAAAATCCGCATAAAAGATAAAATAAAATTACACAATCAGTTTATAGAAAAAATTGAAAAAGATAATGAAGACGAAATATATCAATTAAAAGAAGATATTTTAAAAAAACAGAAAGAGATTGAGCCTATTTATACAGAAATTGATATATTTAAAAAACAAATTATAAATATAAAAAAAGTTAAAGAAAAATTGACAGAATTGTTGGGCTTACAAGTAAAATATCAATATCAACAGACAGATTTATCGAAAGATATAAGAGTAGAGGAAAAAAGTATTAAATTTTATAACTCTGAAAATAAATGTGAGGTGTGTGGACAGGTTATAGAAGAAAATTTTAAAAATAATAAAATTGCTGAGTCTATAAACAACATCGATATAGTAAAAAAGAAAAGCAATGTCTTGCAAGAAAAAGAAAATGAATTAAAAATAGAAGCAGGCAAATTAAGCATAGAATATGAAGATTTAAAAGAGATTGAACAAAAATTAAATAAAAAGATACAAAGCATTGAATATATAAAAATGGATATTGAATACCAACAAAAGAATTTAATAAAATTAGAAACAAAATCAGAAACAACAGAAATATATGAAAAATTAAATAAATTAAAAGGCATTTTAAAAGAAATGGAAGCGAAAGAATTAGATTATGATGAGCAATTGTATATTAAAAAAGAAATTTATAGCTTACTTCAGAAAGGATTATTTAAACAAGTAGCACTAGAAAAATATTTAGCGATGTTAAATCAATTTATCAATTATTATCTTAATAAGACGGAGATAAAATATAAATTAGAATTTAATAAATTTATGGAAATAGAGATATTAAATACTGGTTGTGAAAAATTAAATTATAATTCTTTTTCTGAGGGGGAAAAGAAACGTGTGGATATTGCGGTGTTATTTGCTTTTAGAAACATTATAGAAATTAAAAATAATATGGTATCTAATTTACTTGTTATAGATGAAGTATTAGACTCTGCTTTGGATAAAGAGGGGATAGACAATTTCTTTATGCTCGTAGAGTCTGTTTTAGCAGTGAGTAATATAAATTTGTTTATTATATCTCATATTAAAGATGATGACATTTTGGGTAAGTTTAATAATATTTTGGAATTTAAAACCGAGAGGGGTTTTAATATGTTAAAAAAATAAAAGAAAAGGTGAATGTTATGTTTTTTTGGTTAAAGATTTATTTAGTTATGATGACATTTTTCATTTTTGTAGTTATCACTGATGTTGTTAAAAGTGATGAGTTGACGGACATTGCTGTAAAAAATAAAGATGAGTATATTTTAAATCATTCAACATTTACGATTAGGTATGATACAGAAGAAAAAATCCCGGTGTTAATAAGTTGGAATTTATCAAAATGTTTTTTAGGAGATATAAAACGAATTGGTGGGTTTATTCAAGATAAATTATTGCCTAAGAATTTTGTAAGGGTATTAAGTAGCGATTATACTAATAGTGGTTATGATAGAGGACATATTTGTCCATCTGGTGATAGAACAAGAATTAAAGAAGAAAATAAAGAGACGTTTGTAATGACAAATATTGTGCCACAAATTAGTGTTACAAATCGAAAGGTATGGTATTATTTTGAACAATGGTTGAGAAGTTTAGTAAAGACAACAGATAAAGAATTATATATAATATCAGGTGTTTTTCAAACTAAAGGAAAAATTAGTAAAAAAGAAATTGGAGTGCCAGAAAATTTGTTTAAGTGTGTTTTAATTATTGATGATGGGGACGAAGATTTAAAAAGAATAAATGCCAGAGAAACAGATACCCAATCTTTATGTATAATGGTAACTAATGATAAAACAAACATAAATAATATTACTAATGATTGGAAGGATTATATTATAGATTTAGATACAATAGAAACTTTAATAAATTATGATTTATTTAATAAAATTCACAAAGACATTATCATTAAGGAGTATTAAAATGAGATTACGAAGAAGAATTAAACAAATTTATATAAGAGTTATAAATATTTTTATACGGTATTCTATTTTTTTATTGTTTCCAATAAAAAGAATTGATATGAAAAATAAAAAGAAAATAATTATATCCACAGAAGATAAAACAGCACTACTTTTGTTACAATACATGGCAAATGATTTAGATATAAAACACGAAGACAAATTAAGTTTGCAATATTTTAATAGAATTATGAGAGGAGATTATGACGTAACAAAATCAAAGAGTTTGGAGTTTATTATTGATGTTTTTAATATGTGGTATCCTATAACAAAACTTTTAGATTTAAAGTCTGGTTTAGATGTTGTTGTATTTAAAAAGAAAGATGAGAAAAAACTTATAATTTGTATTGATGGGACAGATATGTCAAAAGGAAGGATTGAAGTAGGAGATATAAAAACAAATATAAAAATTTATTTTAATATGTTATTTAATAGACCTATGAGTGTTGGAATAAAACAATTAACACAATCCTATGGGATAATTAAAAATATTTTATCTAAATATAAAGGATACGATATAGTGGTTACAGGTTTTTCTTTGGGTGGATTTTTAGCTCAAAACGTATGTGTAAAATTTGGATTAAAGAATGGAATTTTTTTTAATAGCTTTGATTATAGATATAAACAGATTGAATATTCTCCTATTTGTAAATCTTATATAATAATAAATGATGTTATAGGGCGATTTGGGAAAGGAATGTGTCCTAAATATGCTTTTATTCAACATAGAGTTGATATAAATAGATTAAGTTTTAAATACCACTCTTTGTATAATTTTTTTGAATTTTTCTTTGAAAGAGAAAATATAATTGGTATCAAATATTGATTTTTTTTTATAAATAAATATATAATACAAAAATAAATTTTAGGAGAGTATAAAATCATGGCAAAGAAAAAAGGTTCAGAAGGATTAGATAATTTGGTAGAAGGTGTAAAGAATATGTTTCCCAATGGAGCGAGTGATTTAGCTGGTATGTTCTCAGGTTTGTTAGAACAGGTTGCTAATAAAACAAATAAAGAAGAAACTACAGAAAAACCAAAAGAAGAAGAAAAAGAAGAAGATAATGGTTTGGATTTAGAAAATTTTAAACAAGAGATAATTGACGCAACAATGGTTGAGGTTGAAAAATTATTAGAAAAGGCGTTAAAAAAACAACCTAACGAATAAAGTAGTGTTTTATATTGAACTGGTCGGTTTTACCGGCTAGTTCAAAAGAGAGGTATTTTATGGTTTTAAAAAAAAAACATAGTTTTATTGAAGAATGGAAAAATGATTGTAAAATTGATAACACAAAGTTAGAGGAATCTGCTTCTTTAACTCCGGTACTTCATTCCAAGTATTGGGTTATATATTTACATCAATCAAAAAAATATAATTCTTTGCTTGCCGAGTATAAAAAACTTTCCTTACTTAAATCAAAATATTATAGTGGTAGATTAAGCAAAGAAGAGTGTGAGAATTTAGGTTGGGATATAAACTATCTTAAAATTTTAAAAACTGAGTTAAAAAGTTATGTAGAAAGTGATGATGATGTAATAAAATTAACGACAGAAATAGAAAATCAAAAACAAATAATAAAATATCTTGAAGATATATTAAAAATGATACATAATAGGAGTTTCTTAATTAAGAATATAATTGATTGGATAAAATTCAAAGATGGACAGTAAAGGGGAGGTTTTCAATGAAATTAAAATTAGAAGATTTAACGATTTTAAAGAATTTTGCTCTTATAAACAATAGTATATATATACGAGAAGGCAATATTATTTCTTCGCTTTCGCCAGAAATAAATATTTTTGCAAAGTTTATATCACAAACAAAATTTCCCATCAATTTTGGGATATTTGATGTATCACAATTTTTAAATGTCATTGGAATATTTAACTTTGAAAAATTAGATATGACTTTCCATGACAGGTATCTTTTATTAACAGAAGGGACAAAACAAATAAAGTATTACTATGCGGATACTTCTACGTTGACACTTCCACCTGAAGAGGATATTGAATGTGAGCCTTTTATTGGTACATTAAAGATAGAGTTATCGGTTATAAAAGAAATATTAAAAATATCTAATATTTTTAATTATGATAGGTGTCATTTTCTAGGAGAAGAAAAAACACAAAATATTATAATAAAATTGGGTAATAGTTCAGAACATAATTTTGTTACAACATTAGAAAGTTGTGGGGATATAACAGAAGATTTTGATATATGTATAAGTAAGAGTGATTTAAAAATAATAGAAAGTGATTATATAATTGAGTTCACTCCAGCTTGTTTAAAATTTACATATTGCAATAAAGATTTAGAATTGTTAGAATATTTTATCAGTACAATAAATGTGGAGGTATAAAAATTATGAAAAATATGGTAAAAAATGATATATTGTGGGTGGAAAAATATCGACCTAAAAAAGTTGAAGATTGTATATTTCCTGAGTATTTAAAAACTGCTTTGATGAGTATAGTAAATAGTGATAACAACACAAATCTTTTATTTGCAGGTCAAGCAGGGGTAGGAAAAACAACAGTTGCAAAGATATTGGCAGAGCAACAAAATTTGAATTATCTTTTTATCAATGGAAGTTTACAAAATGGAATAGATATTATAAGAGATAAAATATTAAAATTCTGTTCTGTAACATCTTTTGATAATAAAAGAAAAATTGTAATTTTAGACGAGGCAGATTATCTAAATGCTAATTCTACACAGCCAGCTTTAAGGTCATTTATGGAGCAATATTCAAAAAATAGTAGTTTTATTTTGACAGCTAATTTTGAAAATAAAATAATAGAACCACTAAGGTCAAGGTGTTCAACTGTATATTTTAATTTAAAAGAAGATAACGATGAAAAAACCCAATTATCTTTTTCATTTTTTACGAGGATGCTTTTTATTTTAAATGAAGAAAATATAGAAGTTACAGACACCGGCAAAAAAGCACTGGCAAAACTGATACTTTATTTTTATCCCGATTTTAGGAAAATCATAAATGAGGTTCAGAGATATTGTATTGTTAATGATAATAAATTAGATGTTGGTTTATTTTCTGTGTTGAAAAAAACAAATCCAGATTTAACTTTAATTGTGGAGTATGTAAAAGGGGGTGATTTTTATAAATTAAGAAAATTGTTAGGTGAAAGACCATATAATTATGAAACTATATATACAGAATTATATGATTTATTATTTTCTGTTGTTGACACTGAAAGTATACCATCGCTACTTATTTTGTTAGCAGATTATCAATACAAGCAATCTTTTGTATTAGATAAAACATTAAATTTGATAGCTTGTTTAGTAAATATATTTCAGGAGGTAAAATTTAAAAAATGAAACTTCAATCATCTACATTATTAAAAAAAGATAATGAAAAAAATGGTACAATAAAAAAAAGTGCTTCACCTTTTGATATATTAAACAATATAAATAAAAAAATTGGTGGACATAATAAAGAGGTGGAGAATTATATACCCTTTTTAACAAACAGGTATTATTCATTTTTTTATGACACTTGTGAGTATGCTAATATAATGAACCAACATAGTAATTTAACTCCACAGCAACAATATGATTTTTATTATTTTTGTTTAGAAAGACGTACACAAGTTATAACAAAATGGTTTAAATGGAAAATTACAGATAAAATTAAACAAATAGTGGATTATTATGGATATAATTTTGTAAGAAGTTTAGAGGTAGAAGATTTAATAGGGGAGGAGGATTTAAAAAAAATGGTAAATACTCAGGTATTTAAAAATAAGGGAGGTATTAGAAAAAATGGAACAAAAAACTAATTTGGAAGGGAAAACTAATTTGGTGAAAACTAATTTGGAAAAACTTATTACAGAAACCTTTTGTGAAGTGGAATTAACATCAAACGAAAACTTTTTAAAGATTAAAGAAACATTGAGTCGAATGGGAATTAAAAAGAATATGAAATTATATCAGAGTTGTCATATTTTATTTAAACGTGGTAAATATTATATTGTCCATTTTAAAGAATTATTTGGTTTAGATGGCAAAGAGGTAAAAATTCAAGAGTATGATATAATGAGAAAGTTGTTGATTATAAAATTATTAGAAAAGTGGGGGTTGTTAATACCGAAAGATAAACAACAGATAGAAGAAGTTGGAGATAAATTACAAAAAATTAACATAGATATTATACCCTTTAAGGAAAAAGATAATTATGAACTGATAGAGAAATATAATCTTGGCAAATATCATAAAAAGGTAGAGAATAAGTAGTATAAAAATGAGTTATTTTATAAATAGAATATATTAAGAGGTTTAATAAAGATGATAAGAAAGTCAACAATAAATCTTAAATTTGTTAATAAAGGTAAACTTGAAAAATTAAAGATAATTGCTGAAGAATATCAAAGAGTTGTTAATATATTTATAGATAGACTTTGGGAACAGCAACAATTTTCAGGCAGTTTTGTCAAAGATACAACTGTTGATAGTTGGTTATCCGCTTGTTTAAAACAAACAGCTTCAAAACATGCTCTTTCTATTATTAAACCACAACGTAAGAAAAAGAAAAAATCTAAACCTACATTAAATAAACTTATAATGGAACTTGATTCAAGAGTTATTAAAATTACACAAGATATAAATTCTTTTGATATTTGGGTTAAACTTTTAACTGTTAGTAATAAAATTGATAATAAGTTTGGTAAAAGATTTAGTCTTAATTTACCATCCAAAAAGCATATACATTTTAATAAATTTTTACAAGACGGATGGACAATTAAAAAATCAATTAGATTAAGAATAAATGAAAAAGGTTATTTTGCTGATATAATTTTTGAAAAAGAAGCTCCCATAATAAAAACTAAAGGTAAACAAAAAGCTGTTGATATAGGATATAAAAAATTGATTGTAAGTTCAGATAAAGAATTTATAGGTGATAATAAAATTTATGAAAAAATATCAAGAAAGAAACAAGGTAGTAAGGCTTTTAAACGTGCTTTAATAGAACGTGATGAGCTAGTTAATTTATCATGTAAAAGTTTAGATTTAATAAATGTTAAAAGTTTATATGTCGAAGATTTAAAAAATGTTAAACATAAATCTAAAGGCAAAATACATAAAAAGTTTAACAATCGACTTCAACGGTGGGTGTATTCTCAATGTTTGAGAAAGCTCGCTATGTTGTGTGAAGAGAGTGGAATTTTATTTAAGAAAATCCCACCTCAATATACAAGTCAAAGATGTAGTTGTTGTGGAGAGATACATAAGAAAAGCAGAAAGAATGAGCTTTTTTGTTGTGTTTCTTGTAATTTTGAGAGTGATGCCGATTATAATGCTTCACTTAATATATTACACATGGGACAATATGATGTCCATGCCTTACAAAAGCCAATTCTATAAAATTTTATAGGAAGGGCAACCATAACTTGGGGAAATATCATAAAAAGTCAGAAAACATAAGAATTACAGGAGTTTAAAAATCATGGAAATAACAAAAATTGATGTAGGTGTAAAGGATTATTTTAAAACTTTTCCAACTGAACATTGTTATTACTTTTATCCTCATTTTAATTTAGATGATAAAATTTTATTGTTGGATAAATATAATAGAGTATTAAATTATGTTGTAAATAATGATTTTATAATGTTACGACAACATGAAAAGGCACTAATATCTACTGGATATATGTTTACGAAAATACCCGAAAATTGTATATTACAAGCATTTAGTTGTGTTAATCAATATCTTGCAAATCATCTTGAAGTTATACCACAATATTTTGAACCTGATATTTTAAAAGAAAATCCCTTATCTGTTTATATTATAAATAAAGAAGTAGAACAAACTATTTTAACTAAAAATATGGTTTTGTGTTGTGTTAGCTTAAACAAAATGGGAGGATAAAAGATGTCAGAATACAAGAAAATAGCTGTAATATTATTTTCAAATTGGAAATTATTTGTTTCTTATGTGTTTAAAATAAATCTTTTTATTGATGATTTTATAATGTTTTTAGTGAATAGAAAGGTTGTAACTAAAGGAGAGCAACAGTCTATTAAAAATAATGATGAGGATTTTTTTAAGATTAAAGTTGGTAAACATTTTAAATTATATGAATTTTTTAGGTCAAAAATAGCTATAACACATAATATTGATAATAAAACAAAAAATCAATCTGTTATAGAAAATATAATGTTATTAACAGAACATTGTTTAGACCCTATTAGAGAAAATTTTGATAAACCAGTTTATATAACTTCTGGATATAGATGTCCAAAAGTTAATAAATTGGCTGAAGGAACTTCAACAAGTGAACATCTTATCGGTAGAGCGTCAGATATAGTTGTTGAAGGTGTAGATATTAAAGAATTGTTTGAATGGTGTAAAACTAATTTAAAATTTAATCAACTTATTTTAGAAACTCCAAAAAAAGGCAATAGTTGGGTTCATATTAGCTATCGGGAACATGGCAATAAAAACGAAGTAAAACTGATGTAGAATTATGACTTGACTTGTTGCGTAAAAAGAATATTATTATGTGAATGGGAGGTGTTTTATGAAGTTTTATAAAAATGTTTTTTTAGAAAAAAATTATTTATTAACTAAAGAATATAAAAATAATAAAGATGTATATACAAAGGTTAAATATGAACCATCAATTTTTATGGAAGATAACGAAGGTTTTTATTATGAGCCTATCACAAAACACAAATTAAAAAAACATACATTCACATCAATTTATGATTATTATGCTTATGTTAAGAAATATCAAGATATTTCTAATTATAAGTTGTATGGGAATAAAGATTTTAGGTCATGTTGGTTAGCAGATAATTACGCTGAAACAAAATTTGATGTAGAAAAAATTAAACCTTGTCTTAATATAATCAATATAGATATAGAAGTTGTATCGCAAGATGGTTTTCCTAAACCGGAAGACGCACTCGCTCCATTATGTCTTATCACGCTAGGCAATTTATATAAAGGTGATGATGAAAAATTTATAACACTTGGATTGAGACCCATACAGGATAAATCTATTGAAGAAGATACCACTTATATTTTTTGTAAAGATGAAAAAGAATTATTAAAAAAATTTATTGAAGTATGGCAATCTTTAAACGTAGATATTGTAACTGGATGGAATGTTGGAGATTTTGATATAACATACTTAATTAACCGGATGAAAAGAGTTTTTAAATTTTCTACAGCATATAAAAATTTATGGTTAGGGCTAAGTTCTTGGGGAGTTATTAAAGAACATACAAAATCCCAATATGTATTTGGAACAAAACAAATTACAAAATATTATACAATAGCAGGTGTTACAATATTTGATTATTTATCTATATATAAAAAATATATATTTAAAAATAGACCTTCATACTCTTTGGATAGTATTTCACAAATAGAATTGGGCGAAGGAAAGATTGAATATAGTAATGATTATCTCAGTTTAAATAACTTATACGAAGAAAATTATGATTTATATGTTAAATATAATATTCAAGATGTTGCTTTGGTTAATAAATTAGATAAAAAATTAAAATTTATGGATATGGTACTACATTTAATTTATGACGCTGTTATGCCTTACGATAATGTATTACTCCCAACAAAGATGTGGGAACAGATTATATTCAAATATTATAAAAAACATAAATTAGTAATGTTATATAATACATATACTAATAATGAAGACAGTGAATATATTGGTGCTTATGTCAAAGAAGTTATCCCCAACAAATATTTATGGATAATGGCGTTTGATATTGACTCACTTTATCCTAATATAATTGTCCAGCAAAATATTTCGTTTGAGACATATTGTCCACAAGAATATAGTAAAATAATAAACCCGAATGATATTGAAAATGAAAGCGAAGAAGAAATAAAAACAAGAAATGAATATCTAAAAGAAAAAAATGTTACATTTACTCTTAATTCTGTTGAATATACAAAAGAAACTTGTGGAATACTTCCAACGTTAATAAAGGAAATTTATAAAGAACGTCAAAGATGTAAAAGATTGAGTAAAGATAATAATAAAAAATATATTGATACTAAATTAGAAAAATATAAAATTAGAGCGGATTATTATTCCAGCTATCAACATATTAAAAAAATACAATTAAATTCTTTGTACGGAGCTTTAGGTTGTATATGGTTTAAATTCTTTAATATTAAACTTGCTGAAAGCGTAACATCTACCGGGCAATATATAATAAAGAGCATAGAAAATAGTGTAAATAATTATATTAAAACTATTCTAAATAAAGAAAAAGAAGATTATATTGTTGCTATGGACACAGACTCAATTTATGTTAGATTTGATGAATTTATAGAAAAATTAAAGTTAAAGGGTAAAGAAAAGATTATAAATTTTTTAGATAAAAAAGTTTCACCAGAGATACAAAAAATAATTGTTCAGGACGCTAAAAAAATTGCTATAAAATTAAATAGTTATGAAAATAGAATTGTAATGAAAAGAGAAGTTATCGCAGATAAGGGGATATTTTTAGCAAAGAAAAGATATATATTATCTATTGTTGATGATGAAGGTATAAGAGAAAAGAAATTAAAAATGGTAGGTATATCTGCCATTAGTTCTTGGATACCACCATTTTGTAAAGAAAGAATAATAAATGTCATAAAAGAATATTTTTTATCGGAAGAAGATAATATTGACAATATAAAGATAGATTTAAAAAAATATATAAAAGAGACTAAAACTATTTTTAAAAAACTTCCACATAATGAAATAAGCAGGGCAAAATCAATCAATCACTTAAAAAAATATTCAGATAAAAATACGATATATAGAAAGGGGAGCGGATTTCATATAAAAGGTGCTTTATTTTATAATCATTTAATAGATTACTATAAAATTGAAAATAAATACGATAAAATTAAAGAAGGTGATAAGATAAAAATGGTATATTTAAAACCCAATATTTGGAACATGAATGTTATTGCTTTTCATTCAAAAATACCCAAAGAGTTTGAGTTAATAAATTATATTGACTATGACACAGAATTTGAAAAAACTTTCGTAGAACAAATTGATATGATAGGAAAAGTGTTGGGGTTGGATTTAATAATGATGAACAAACACCTTAACAAAAATCAGTTGACATTTTTAAAAAGATAGGAGGTGTCGAAATAAATATTTTTAACATGGCAGTGTTAGGAGCAAATACAGAGCTAGGTGGAGCTTTTTTAGATATTCTTGAAAAAGAAAAATTTTTATATAATGATATTAGGTTGTTTTGTTTACAAAAAGAAAATGATATTATTATGAAAGTAAAATTAAGAGGTTATGATATTTCTATAGAATTTTTTGAAAAAAGAAAAATAAATAAATCTAATATAATAATAATTTGTCAATCAGAATTTTTATCAAAAGAACATCTATCTATTTTTTTGTCTAATAAAGATATAAAAATTTTAGATATAACAGGTAATATACAATATATTAAAGAATATAATAATATTCCTGTAATCATACCAAAAATTAAAAACATTGATATAATAGAGAAAGATTATCCAATTATAGGTTCTCCGTCTAGTGTGGGAATTATCATATCAAAAGTTTTAAATGGCATTAAACATAATTTTGGAGTTATTATAAAAGTATTGGTAGTATGTGAAACGAATACTAAAAATCCTCTAGTTTCTGTAAATAATTTTGATAATTCTTTTATAAAATTTAATACAGAAACAATAAATAAAAAATCAAAATGTTGTCAAGCAGAAGAAAAGCGTTTACAAACTGAAATAAAACTGTTATTAAATATTAAATCCAGAATTACAATTTTAGGGAGTGTTTCTTTCAATACTCCACAAAATGTTGTTAATATTATGGTATCAATAAAATTAAAGGAAAAAATAACAGTAGAAAGATTTAAGAATGAAGTATTAAAAAAAATAAAAAATGTTAAATATATTGAAAATATGTCTGATATGGACATACTTTCTTTAAATAAATTTAAAGAGTTGAATATAAATAAAGGTGAAACCATATTATTATATGGGTTGCAACAAAATAATAATTTAAGGTTGACAGATGATTTTAGATTTTATATGATGGGTAACTATTATAGTTGTGGTCTAGCAAGCAATGGTTTAGAAATATTAAAAATATTATAGTGGGAGGTTTTAATGTCAGAAAGTTTTATTGACAAATTACTTAAAATATCAGAAAATCCTTTTGTTAATGTTGCGTCAGAAGGGATTTATGGAGATACGAATAAGTTCATAGACTCAGGAAGTTACGCATTTAATGTATTATTAAGTGGTAGTCTTTTCGGTGGTATTCCACAGAATAAAATTACAGCACTTGTTGGACAAGAAGGAACAGGCAAAACCTTCCTTGTATTGACTGCTTGTAGGTCATTTTTAGAACAATCAAAAGATGGGGTTGTTTATTACTTTGAAACAGAAAATGCTTTAACAAATAAATTATTAGTAAGTAGAGGTATTGATACAAAAAGATTTATAATTCAACAGGTATCAACGGTTGAAGAATTAGGCTCAGAGATTTTAAAAGTATTAGATTGTTACGATAATTTTGATGAAGAAGAAGAAGGAAAGAAAAAACAAAAAAGACCACCTTTAATGTTGTGTCTTGACAGTTTAGGCATGCTATCCACTTCTAAAGAAACAGAGGACACAATGAAAGGTGCTGATAAAAGAGATATGACAAGGGCACAGAAGATAAAGGGCGTGTTTAGAACGTTGACACTTCATCTTGGCAAAGCAAATGTACCATTTTTAATAACAAATCACACATATTCTGCCATTGGTTCATATATTCCAAGAAACGAAATATCTGGAGGGATGGGAATAAAATATGCTTCAAGTAGTATAATAGAACTTACAAAAAAATATTTAAAAGGGAGTACAGCAAAAGAAACTATAGGGATTATATTTTCTGCAAAAACATATAAATCAAGATTTACAAAAGAAAATAAAAAAGTGAGTCTTTTATTAAAATACGGAAAACCACTTGATAGATATTATGGATTAGTTAATATTGCTGAAGAAGTTGGATTAATTACAAAAACATCTACAAGGTATGAATTTCCTAGTGGCGAAAAAGTTTTTGAAAAACATATTAACGAAAATCCAGAAAAATATTTTACATCTGAATTTCTTAAAACACTTGAACCACTTGTCCAAAAAATTTTCGGGAATAATTTATAATGGATTTGGTATATAATAATAAAATACTTAAAGAAGATTTATTTGCTAATAAAGATGGTATATTTCCTGTTTCTTTACAAATAGAAAAAACTTTTAATAATGATAGTGATGTGTCATGGGAAGATATACTTGTTTTTGGTGATAATCTTCAATTTTTAAAAACGATTTACGAAAATAAAGACTTTTTAATTAAAGATAAAATAAAAGATAAAGTAAAACTAATATATATAGACCCACCTTTTGGAACAAAAAATAATTTTAAAGGGAGTGATGGACAAAAAGCATATATAGATAAATTGCAAGGAGCAGAATTTATAGAGTTTTTAAGAAGAAGACTCATTTTAGCAAAAGAAATTTTATCTGATGATGGTAGTATTTTCGTACATTTAGATTATAGAAAAGGGCATTATATAAAGGTTTTAATGGATGAAATTTTTGGTGAAAAGAATTTTAGAAATGAAATTGTTTGGTGCTATACTGGACCCGGAAAAGTAATGAAATATTTTCCAAGAAAACACGATTATATTCTATTTTATACAAAAACAAAAAATAATTTATTCAATCTTCAATATATTTCATATAAACATGGTTTAAGTAATACAGGAATCATGTTTAAAAACAAGGAAAGGAAAAATAAGGAGTTGTTAAAAGAATTAGAAAATAAGGGTAAAAAAGTAGAAGATTGGTGGATAGATATTTGGGCAACAGAAAAATATAGGAGTGAACTAATTGGTTATCCAACACAAAAACCCGAAAAACTTTTAGAGAGGATAATAAAAGTATCCACAAATAAAGGTGATTTAGTAATGGATTTTTTCTGTGGTAGTGGTACGACACTTACTGTTGCTGAAAAACTCGGTCGTTGTTGGGTTGGTTGTGATAATGGAGAGTTGGCAATAAATATAACACAAAAAAGATTACAGGAAATTGATAAAAGTAAAGATTTAGAAAATCCAAAAAAGAAATATAATAAACAAGCAAAAAATTTTATTATAATGAAATATTTAAACGATAAAAATAATGTATAACAAATAATGGAGTTATAATAATGATTAAAGACATTAAATTTGAATTTTATATTTTAAATAAACTTATTACTGATGACAGATACGCAAGAATGGTATTACCTTTCCTTAAAAAGAATTATTTTTTGGTGGATTTTAATGTTCATCTAATTTTTTCTATAATAAAAAGCTATTCAGAAAGGTATAGTAATACGCCATCTTTTGAAACAATTTTATTATGCTTGGAAGATGATACATTTTTAAAAGAAAATAAAATACTAATTATTGATGAAAAACAGATAACAGATATAAAGACTTTACTTGAAGAAATTTATAATCTTGAAGTCAAATTAGATGAAGAGTATTTAATACAAAAATCAGAGAAATTTTGTTATGATAAAGCTGTATATAATGCTTTGATAGAATGTATAGATATTGCTGAAAATGGCAAAAAAGAAACCAAAGATAATATTGTAGATGTGATGTTACAGGCTTTATCTGTTACTTTTGACACATCAGTAGGACATGATTACAACGAAGATGCTGAACAGAGATTTAATTTATATAAAAATAAAGAAAAGAAATATCCTACAGATATTGATGAATTAAATTTAATAACAGATGGGGGATTTGAAGAAAAAACACTCAATATATTTATGGCAAAGACTGGAGTTGGTAAATCCATAACTCTTTGTCATTTAGCCTCGCACTATTTAAGACAAGGATTTAATGTATTGTATATCACGCTTGAAATGTCAGAGAATAAGATAGCTGAAAGGATTGATGAAAATATATTTAATGTAACGAAAAATGAATTACACGCTTTTAATGTTGATGACTATAAATCAAGATTTAATATAATAAAACAAAAATTAAAATCAAAATTGTTTATTAAGGAATATCCAACATCATTAGGGAACGTAAATCATTTTGAAAGTTTGCTTAAAGAATTGAAAATTAAGAAAAATTTTAAACCAGAGATTATTATTGTTGATTACTTAAATATTTGTGCGTCAAGAAGACCAGCAGTAGGTTTATATTCCAATGGGAAACAAGTCGCTGAAGAGTTAAGAGGATTTGCGGTAGAGCATAAAGTACCTTTATTCACAGCTACACAGACCAAGAGAGGTAATAGTTCAGATTATGAGCTAGAAGACACAGGGGAGTCTTATGCTATCCCACAGACAGCCGATTTTTATGTAGCTTTTATTGATAATGAAGAATTTAGAGAAAATAATCAAATAATGGTAAAACAATTAAAAAATCGGTATAATGATGATTACCTCCATAGAAAATTTTTAGTTGGGATAGATAGGTCAAAATCAAGATTATTTAATATTGATAATGAAAATGATAAAGACATTAATTCTTTTACTATGCCAAAAAATAATAAAAACTATAAACAACTTTTGCAAGAGGAGGGTTAAACGTGGCAGAAACTAAAGGGAAACTTATTATATTATGTGGAAGGTTAATGGTATTATATAAAGATAGTCTTAAAGAAGCTGATAATGAATTATTTAAAAGGGTTGGGCTTCATTATAACGAACTAGATCCTGAAGGTTGGTATGATACCAAATTGTTTGCTCTTTTTATAGATAAATACGCAGAAGCGTCTATAACAAAAGAAAACGCAATAATTACTTTAGGGAAAAGTATGTATCCTCAAATAAAAAGAATGGGTGGATTGCCAAACCACATTAAAACACCAATAGACTTGCTTAAATATTCAGTAGAAACATTTTTAAAAAACCATAGAGGGCGTGAGGTAAGACCAAAAAAACTTGTTGAAGCTATAAATGGCAGGGTTGTAATTCATGGCACTAATCCCTACTTTTCACAAAAACTTTGTAAAGGTGTATATTTGGGGATACTTGGGATGTATAATGTAAAAAATCCTAAAGTTGTGATAACTAAAGGTTTTCCAAATGTTGAATATATAATAACATGGGATATTTAAAATGAGAAGACCAAAAATAAATCTTGCTATTGTTGGAGCAACAGGAGCGGTAGGCAAAACATTTTTAACATTATTAGAAAAACGTAATTTCCCTGTTGATGGATTAACACTTTTTGCTTCGCCAAAATCTATCGGTAGAAAACTTGTTTATTGTGGTAAAGAATATGAAGTAAAATCTATAGAAAAGGATAGTTTTAAAAATATAGATTTAGCATTTTTTTCCGCAGGAGCGACTATCAGTAAATATTACGCTCATAAGGCAGTTAATTCTGGTGCTATAGTGATTGACAATTCCAGTGCTTTTAGGTTGGATGAAGATGTACCTTTAATTATATCCGAAGTTAATCCTGAAAAAATATTTACACATACAAAGGGGATTATTGCAAATCCTAATTGTACCACTATAATAATGTTGGTAGCCTTAAAACCTTTGTATGATTATAGTAGAATAAAAAGAGTTATTGTGTCAACCTATCAGGCTTCATCTGGAGCAGGCGAAAAGGGTTTAGCTGAACTTATAACACAAACGAAAAAATATGCGGAGGGGGTATCTTTTGGTAGGAAATATTTTCAACATCAATTATTATTTAATGTAATTCCACAAATTGATGATTTTAAGAACAATGGATATACAAAAGAAGAAATGAAAATGTTTAATGAAACAAGGAAAATTTTAGGTGATGAAAATATTACGGTTAATGCGACTTGTGTTAGAGTACCTGTGCTAACAGCACATTCAGAGTCAATAACCATAGAAACTAAGAAGAAAATTTCACCAAAACTGGCAAGGGAAATATTTAAAAATTCTCCGGGAATTACTTTGCTAGATGACACAGTAAAATATTCAGAATATCCTACTCCATTGTTTGTAGCTGGAAAAGAAAATTGCTATGTGGGGAGGATACGGAAAGATTTATCCACAAAGAAAGGGTTATCATTTTGGGTGGTCGGAGACCAACTTATAAAGGGCGGAGCTTTGAACGCTATACAAATTGCTGAACATTTAATAAAATAAATTTTAAAAAAGACTTGACAACAAAAAAAAGTATGATAGTATATAATATAAGATGAAAAAAGGAGAGTTAAATATGAAAAAATCTAAGGTAGAAAAAGGTTGTGATAAGTTTTTTAATATAGTTATAATATTATTTATTGTATATTTCATGGGACATCTTTTAGTTAGTTTATTATCCAAATAATATATAAATAAGTAAAAGAATAATAAGGAGAAAAATATTATGGGTAGTTTTACAAATTATACAGATAGCATTAAAAACCTTTTGGAAGAAATTATAGAAGATATTAGGTGGATAGAAGGAGAATTGTTAAATAATACTTCCCATTGGACAGAAGAAAATATTAAGGAACTATATAAACTTTTTGAAAAAATAAAATATTTTGAACCAAGAGAAAATAAAAAGGAAGAAGGGTTTGATTTATATATATATGATGGGGATGATTTTATTAGGTTAAGTTCTTTAGATATTATAGAACTTGCGACTATATATACGGATATAATAATTATAGAAAAAGCTATAAGTAGAGAAATGGCAATGGAATTGGATAAAATTCTTCAATTTATAGAAAAAATAAATTAAAATAAATGAAAAAAATACTTGACATTCATAAAAAAGTGTGATAGTATATAATATAAGATAAGAAAAGGAGAAAGTTTATTATGAAAAAAAATTTGAAGAAACAAGAAACAAAAGTAGTATTGTTCGACCTCGACAACACGTTAATTTCCCATAAGGATAGGTTTAAATATCTCGCTGGTGTAACAAAAAATGGCGAAAAAGAATTTAATGCGTACCACGATAAAACATTAGACTCGAAACCTTTACCAGCTGTAAACCTTTACAAAAAAGAAATGGACGCTGGAAAACAAGTGTATATTGTTACTGGTAAAGGCGAAAGCTACGGTAAAATGGTCGATTTATGGTTCAAAAGAAATAATTTACCTGTTCCACATAAGAAATTTATGAGGAACGAAAAAGACTATAGGAAAGCAATGGTTTTTAAAAATGATATTATAACAAATAAAATTGGTAAAGAAAATATTGATTACTTAATTGATGATGATAAAAATATTATCCGAAGATTGGGCAGAAGTATTGTAGTAAAAGATGCTAATATATTCAATAAACGACATGTTTATAAATAAAAGAAAATAATGGTTTTCTACCTTTTTAATTATTCAATATGGGGGGGGTGTACTATCATGGCATATTTTTATAATAAACTTGAATATCAAAATTTAGATACATTAAAGAAAACTTTAGTAAATATCAATTATAGTGATGATGCGATTTTAGATGATATTGAAGAAAATAAGTTTTTTATAGATGATGATGATTTTTTGCGATACTACTCTCGCAAGTTTAATTAAAAAGAAATAATAAGGAAGATATAAAAAATGGCAAGAATGAAAACAGATTTAATTAGAACTACCAATAATTTAATGAATAGTGTAGATAAAATTATTAAGGATATTAGATTATTAGATGCTTATATAGAAGAAATTTCTAAAGTTTGGTTTGAGGTCAACTCTGATACTGTAAAAGCTGATATGGAGAGTCTATATTCATTATTGGATAAGTTAAATTTTTGGGAAGTTAAAGAAGCTAAAAATAAATTAGAATTATTTATTTATGACAATAATAATTATACTAAAAATGATTATATTAGAATATCTTCTTTAGAAGATATGGAATTGGGAAATGTTTATATAAGTATAGTATTAAGTGGTGGGAATATTGCTAAAGAATTTGAAAGACTGTTTAAATTTATGGTGGAATTTTCAGAAATGTATAGACATTAACAGAACGGGATAAAGAGTTTATTATGGTCGAAAATGAGTTTATAAAACAACTCCAACCTTATCTTTTAGGGTTTGAACAGAAAAGTAAGGATTTGTTTATATTCAGGTGTCCTTTTTGTGGAGATTCTAAAAAGTCAAAAAAGAAAAAAAGAGGGAATCTTTATAAAAATGGTGGAAAGTTTTTTTACCATTGTTTTAATTGTAATAAAAACACTACATTTTATTCATTTCTAAAAGACATAAATTACAATTTATGGCTGGAGTATAGAAAACAGGTGTTGACAGATAATTTTTGTTTAACAAAAAAAGATGATATTGGAAATGTTTTAACAAAAAGTGATAATAAAGTGAAAAAAATCTCTACTGCTCCAGAAATATTGAATACGTTACAAATTAAAACGCTTCCATTTTCACACATTGCAAATCAATATCTTTTAGTCAATAGGAAGATTCCAAAAGAAACTTTAACAAAATTTTTTTATGTATCTCCAGAGAGTTTTTATACATTTTCAAAAGAACATTTAAACATTCCCACATCGGAGATTGCTACATATTATTGGGTAGGGTGGTATTTTTATAGTGTTTTTGATAAAGATAAAATAATAGGGTTTCAATTAAGAAAAATTGAACAACTTAATGAAACAAAAATTGGCGGAGGATTACGCTATTTTATTTTTAAGTATAATTCTAATTCTTTAAAAAATGAGGATAATAACCTTATTTTTAATTATTCTAATTGTAATTTTTCAAAAAGGTTTTATGTATATGAAGGGGTATTTGATAGCTTATATACTAAAAATTCTATAGCATTGACAGGTATTTCAAAATATCTGTTTTTATTAGATTTGTCAGAAGAGAAAAGAAAAAATTGTGTTATAGTATTTGACAATGATTTTAAGTATAATAAGGAAGTAAGTAAAATTTTGTTAAAAGTTTTATCCAAAGGAATGTCGGTATTTATAGCACCACCACATTTAGAAAAAGAATTTAAAGATATTAACGAGTTGGTTGCTAAACAAGGTTATACTTCTGAAGATATACAACATTTAATAGATGGCAATATTTATTCTGGATTGAAAGGGAGGTTAGAACTTCAAAATAGAAAAAAATTATAAATAGATTAAATGAATATTATCGGAGTCGATTACTCTATAACATCACCAGCTATATGTATCAATATGGGTGAAAAGTTTTATTTTTTATCTCATCAAAAGAAATACACAGATTGGATATGGAAGGATAAAATTTTTGGGTATTCTATATTTAAAGAAATGAAGGTTGACACAAAACATTCAACAAGAAAATACGATATAATTTCAACGTGGGCTATAGACATTATAAATAGATATAAACCTTGCTATTGCGTATTAGAGGGCTATTCTTATGGTTCTATAAATCAGTCTATGAGCTTTAATATAGCAGAAAATACACAGGCTCTTAAACAGAAAATATACAAAGAAAATATAGATATGGATATTGTTCCACCGAGTTCTTGTAAGAAAGCGTTTACAGGAAAGGGAAATGCTACAAAGTTTGCAATGTATGTCGCTTTCACAGAAAAGACTGGCATAGATTTAAGCAAGATTTTTGATACATTAAATGTTGACAAAAATCCTATATCTGATTTGGTGGATAGTTACGCATTATGCCATTATTTTATAAATAAAGATAAAAATAGGTAAAACAGATGAGAATTAAATCAAGAAAAGAGCTTATATCCTACTGTCTTAAAAAACTTGGCGACCCTGTTATAGAAATAAATGTTGCTACAGAGCAAATTCAAGATAGAGTAGATGAAGCGTTACAGATAATTCAAGAGAGACATTTTGATTTTTCAACGAGAACGTATCTTTGTTATAAACTTACAGAAAAGGATATAAAAAATAAATATATCTTGTTGGACAATACACATGGAGAAATACAAGCTATATTAAAGGTCTATATAGACTCAACACAACACATAGACTCAATATTCAATATAAACTACCACTTAAATTTTAATGTGGCTTTTAGCGGTATGGGTTCACTTTCAAATATTAGTTATTATGTAATGAAGAAGCAACATTTAAGATTACTTGATGAGGTTTTTTCAACAACAGAACATATACCTATAAGGTGGGAAAAATATACGGATAAATTATTTATTGATATAAATTGGAGTGAAATTTTAAATGTAAAGGATAAAATGATATTTATAGAATGTTTTAAATTGTTAGATGTAGAGAATACGCCTCAACTATGGGATGATATAACATTAAAGAGATACGCTACAGCTTTAATAAAGAAACAATGGGGTGAAAATTTATCAAAATTTAATTTGCCATTGCCGGGTGATGCTGAATTGAATACAGAGCGATTGATAAGCGAATCGCAGGAAGAAATTGAAAAACTTGACGAGGAGCTAAATACAAAATATCAATTTCCATTGGATTTTCTCGTAGGGTAAATAAATGTTAATTCAAAAAGGTTTTAAATATAAAATTTTACCTACTAAAGAACAAGAAAAAGTTTTACTTCAATGTGGAGGGAATACTAGATTTTTATGGAATTATGTATTAAAGTTAAATCAGGATTATTATAAAGAAACAGGTAAGTTTAAGTTTTGGTATGAATTAGCAATGTCTTTACCTGAACTTAAAGAAGAATATCCTTTCCTTAAAATATCTCATTCACAATCTTTAGTTGTAGTTGTTAGACAATTTGATAAAGCATTAAAAGACTCATTCAGAAAAAAGAAAGGTTTTCCAAAGTTTAAAAAGAAACTTAAATTAAATGATAGTTTTACCAGTCCTCAAGCATGGAGATTAGGAAAAGGTTTTATTTATATCCCTAAAGTTGGAGAAGTTAAATGGAAGAAAAGCAGGTCTTTGAGAGGAAAACCTAAATCTATTACTGTATCTCAAGATGGTAATAAATGGTATTGTTCTGTTTTATGCGAGTATGAAATTAAAGAAAAGAAGAAGAAAAATAAAAATATAGTTGGTTGTGATGTTGGAATAAAAGAGTTTGCCACATTATCAGATGAAACAGTAATAAACAATCCTAAAATTACTAATAAATATAAAGATAAATTAACAAAAGAACAAAGAAGTTTAAGTAAAAAGAAAAAGGGAGGGAAAAACAACTTTAAGCAGAGATTAAAAGTAAGAAAAGTACATAACAAAATAAGAGACAGTCGTATGGATTTTCTACACAAAACATCTAGCTCGATAGCCAAGAACTATGACGGAATTGTGGTAGAAGATTTGAATGTTGTAGGGATGTTAAAAAATCACTGTCTTGCTAAAGCTATAAGTGATGTTTCATGGTTTGAGTTTAACAGACAACTTAAATATAAGTGTTTGTGGGGTTTTAAACACTATATTAAAATTGATAGATTCTTTCCAAGTTCAAAAACTTGTTCAAGATGTGGTTGTATTCAAGATATGCCTTTAAGCAAGAGAACTTTTAATTGTCCTGATTGTGGTTTAAAAATGGATAGAGACCTAAATTCTAGTATTAACATAAAAGAACAAGGTATAAATACGCTAGGGTATAGCGGAATTAACGCTTGTGGAGATGTTCTGTTAGGAACGTCAATGAAGCAAGAAAAAGAATGCTTGGATAACCAAGCAAATGCCACAAGATTATAGTCTTGTGGAGTACCAACCGTTAGATTTTATTGTGGGATAATTTTAAAATAGGGTAGTTTTAAAATAGGGTAGTTTTAAATAGAATAATAATAAAAAGGTGTTTTATAATGTTTTTAACAATTAAATTGTATCCCGACCCGATACTTATGCAAAAAACAAAAAAGATAGACACTATCACAAATAGTCATTTCCGAGTTTTAAACACAATGAAAAATTTTTGCAAAGATAATGACTGGCTAGGCTTAACAGCCAACCAGATAGGCTATTTATATTCAATGTTTGTAATTAAAAACAAAACTTTTATCAATCCTGAGATTATAGAATATAGTAAAGAACAAAATGTAGCAGATGAGTGTTGTGTAAGTATTCCCTATTTCACTTGCCATAATAAAAAAAGATTTACTGTAATTAAAATTAAATATATAGATGAAAATGGAAAAGAACATATAAAAAAATTATCTAATACAAAAGCAAGGGTGTTTCAACATGAATTTGACCACACTCAGGGAAAATTGATAATCGATAATATAAATAAAAATAATATAGAGAGGTGAAATAATGAAAAGTATAAAAGAATTTTTAGAGCAAAGTGTAAGTTTTTTAGGATTATCACAAAAAAGATTTGCGGAGAGACATATCGAATTTTTAAAAGAAAAAGAAAATAATCCTTATACAAGAGAAGTTGATATAAAAGATGTTGTTGGTAATCCAGATAAATATGTAAATACTTCGGGGGTTATAGCTGGAGAAGTTATAGAATTAGGTGTACATAAAACTCCGGGAATTGGATTATATGTACAATCAAGTTTAGAGCCATTTTTTGTATTACTAGGTGAACAAGGTTTTATTGATATAGACGGAATGAATAGAAGATATATTCAAATAATAGATGATAATGGAGAAAAGACAGAAGATAAAATATATATAGGCGATTATATTGTAGCTTGTGGGGATTTTAATAAATTATTTTATACATCTTGTGCTATGTCAAAAGTACATTATATTCAAGTATTTAAGGCTGATTTTATACATCATAAATTTGCAGAAAGTGAATTTACAATAACAAAATCTTTGCCATTAGTACCAGATTATCAATATTATAAATGGGAGATAGGGGAAGATAGCATAACTAGTGGGTTTATAAATCAACATATACTGTTTTCAGGTATGGATAATAATACTCCAACGGATATTGTAGGTTGTAAATTTTTTATATTTAAGTTTGAAACACAGAAAAAGGGATTTGGTGTTATATCTCTTGATTTTAATAGATATGATAAAAATGGAAAATTAGTTGAATTTATAGGCTCACATGAATATTTAATTTTTGTAACAATGCCAATGGTTGCTTTATCCTATGCTAGTTCATAGAATAGGCTGTAAAGCATGGACACCATATCGTCCCATGTGTAAAATATTGAGTGAAGCATTATAATCCGCATCACTCTCAAAATTACAAGAGATACACTTAAAAAGCTCATTCTTTCTGCTTTTTTTATGTATCTCTCCGCAACAACTACATCTTTGACTTGTATATTGAGGTGGAATTTTCTTAAATAAAATTCCTTCCTCTTCACACAACATAGCGAGCTTCTGCAAAACTTTTGGATACACCCACCGTTGAAGTTGATGATTAAACTTTTTATGTATTTTACCTTTGGATTTATGTTTAACATTTTTTAAATCTTCTGCAAAAAGTTCTTTAACATTTGTTAAATCTAAAGCCTTACAAGAAATATTAACTAACTCATTTCTTTCTATCAATGCTCTTTTAAATGCTTTACTTCCTTGTTTCTTTCTTGATATTTTTTCATAAATTTTATTATCACCTATAAATTCACCACTAGAACTTACAATCAATTTTTTATATCCTATATCTATAGCTTTTTGTTTACCTTTAATTTTTATTATAGGAGCTTTCTTTTCAAAAATTATATCTACAAAGTAACTCTTTTCAGTTATTCTTAATCTAATTGACTTTTTAATTAACCAACCATCTTCAAGAAATTTATTGAAATGAAAATGTTTCTTAGAAGGTAAATTAAGACTAAATCTTTTACCAAATTTATTGTCAAGTATGTTACTAATATTTGAAAGTTTAATCCAAATATCAAAAGAATTTATATCTTGTGTAATTTTAACAACTCTTGAATCAAGTTCCATTATTAATTTATTAAATGTAGGTTTAGTTTTTTTCTTCTTTTTACGTTGAGATTTAACAATAGAAAGAGCGTGTTTTGCAGTCGTTTGTTTTAATGCAAAAGACAACCAACTATCAACAGTTGTATCTTTGACAAATTTACCTGAGAATTGTTGTTCTTTCCATAATCTATCTATAAACAAATTAACAACTCTTTGATATTCATTAGCTATTATCTTTAATTTTTCAAGTTTACCTTTATTAACAAATTTAAGATTTATTGTTGATTTTCGTATCATTTTTTTAAACCTCTTAATATATTCTATTTATAAAATAACTTATTTTTATAGTTACTGAATATTAAATAATTTATAAATAAAGGCATGAAATTTTAAAAATAAGTGTTGACAAACAAAAAAACTTATATTATAATAAACAATAATAATAATAAAAGGAGAAGAAAATAATGTATAAAAATGTATTAAATGATACAGAAAAAATATTAAACAGTATGGAAGTGTTGCCGAATATAGCTAAAGAGATAAAAGAATTAAGTAACAAGTTATCAGGGTATAGATGGAATCACGATGGAACAGTTATAAATGAGCATTTTATACAAACTATGGAGTTAATGAGGAAGTTAAAATATTGGACGCTTGATGGTGGAGGAATAAATAGGGATTGTATAGGATTGTGTATATATACCGGCACAGAGTGGTTAGCTATAAGGGAATTGTTAATTAATGAGATAAAAAGGGAATATTTAAACATTTTATATAAATCTGAATATAAACGAAATATAGGCGAAGAATTAGACGAGTTAAATGAATGGTCTCAGGAACTTTTTAGATTAAGTGAAACAGAAGAAAATCCGCCATTGTGGATTATTCATAAATGAAAAAAAGACTTGACAATAAAGAAAAAGTATGATAGTATATAGTATAAAATAAAAAAGAGAGGTAAAACATGAAACCAACAGTAGAGTTAATAGGTCAAGACGGTAACATATTTAATTTGATTGGAATTGCAACAAGGGCTTTAAGAAGAGAAAGGCTTAATAAAGAAGCTCAAGAACTTCAATCGAGGGTATTTGCAAGCAAATCTTATGATAATGCTTTGGCAATAATTATGGAATATGTAGAAGTTGACTGAATATAGGGAGGTATGGGGGACGTAGTTCAACTGGTTAGAACACCGGATAGTAATTCCGGAAATGGTGAGTTCAAATCTCCTCGTTCACTCGTATCACTCTATATTTATGTTGAATATAAAAGGTGGAAAAATATATTAAAAAAAAATAAAAAAACTCTTGACAACAAAGAAAAGGTGTAATATATTATAAGATATACAGTGAGGGTTTAATATGATGTTAGTAAAAGAAAAATTTAATGAAGTAAGAAAGCAAGGTTATATAAAAACTTTGAGAAATGGCTCAACAGGTGTAGGTTATACCTTTGAAGCGATGATGGGTATAAAGGAGAATAATCTTGTTGAACCCGATTTAGATGGTGTTGAGATAAAGACACACAGACAAGGGTCAAAATCTCTAATTACACTTTTCACTTCCGATAGAAAATCATGGCAAAAAAATTCCACGCAAAAAAAAATCATAGAAAAATATGGGTTCTATAACAAAGGTAGGATAAATTTATATTCTACAATAACAACCATAAAGCCTAATAGTCAAGGATTGTATTTACAAGTAGGTGATGATGGAGTATCTATCCAGCACGTTACTAACATAGGGAAAATAGCAACGTGGCAATACGTAACTTTATTAGAGAAATTTACAACTAAATTATCTGCTTTGCTATTTGTTACAGCAAACACCAAACGAATAGATGGTATAGAATATTTTCATTACGTTAAAGGGCAAATATTAAAGGGGTTAATAGGAAAGAATACGTTAAAGGCTCTATTTGAAAATGGCGATATAGTAATTGATTTAAGGTTACATATTAAAACTAATAAAAATGTAAAAAATCATGGCACAGGTTTTAGGATAAAAACAGAAAAACTATCAAAAATATTTACACAGATAGAAAATTTATAATAAAATTTTTGGGAGGTATAAATATATGAACTATAAACATGTAAATATGGATAATTGGGATAAATTTGATTGGAACTGTACATATTGTCATAGTAGGTTCTATCTATCAGAAAACACCAGTCCCAGTTATCAAGACAAAGAACATCAATTATGCGATAGTTGCGTAGAGAAATTGTGTAACTATTGCAAAACTTGCGAAAAATGGTATTTGAAAGAAGAGGAAGATTTTGTGTGGAATAATGTAAATGAAGATTATGAAGTTGTATCCACCAAAAATTGTCCAAGTTGCAACAAAAAAATGATATATAAATAAAAAGAGGTAAAACAGAGTATGGAAAAAGAAATAAATATAGTAGATAATTTTGAACGTGATTATGATTTGCTTTTAGATTTTATAAAACAACTTAATAAAAAACTACATTCTTTTAAGATTCTTGAAAGTCAGAGGAGTTTGTTTATTAGTTCTATTTTAATTGCTTTAGAAAATAACGTTTTTAAAAGCTCTTATACTTCATATAAAAAACCTGAAAATCTTGCAGGTTTTCTTGTTCAGACAGTTTCTGATGAATTGGAAAGTGCAAATATTACAGGTAAAAAACTAGAAAATATACGCATACATTTTAGTTTTATTAAAAACGATATTTTTTTATCGGAAAAAGAAAATGTTTTAAAAGAAATTATTGATGGTGTTGATAAAAATATAAATGGTTTTATTAAAACACACAGATATTTTGATGTTTTAAGTCAAATACATATTATGTTTTCTAAAAGCACAAACAATGATAAGGGTTTAGGTATTGTCTTGACACCACCTCATATTACAGAGCTTTTTGCTGATTTAGCACAAGTTAATAAAAATTCTATTGTGTATGATAATTGTGCTGGAATAGGTGGTTTTTTGATTAGTGCGTTAAAAAAAATGATAGCAGACGCAAAAGAAGATGAAGCAAAAATTAAAGAAATAAAAACAAATCAAATTATTGGGACTGAATATCAACCACATATTTTTGCTTTGGCTATTTCGAGTATGTATATACGCCAAGATAAAAAAATAAATATTATAAATGGTAGTTGTTTTAATAAAGAAGTTATCAAGGAAGTAAAAGCGAAAAAGCCGACAGTTGGTTTTTTAAATCCACCTTATAAATTAAATAAAAAAATAGATATAGATGAATTAGAATTTATTTTAAATAATTTAGAATGTTTAGTTGAAGGTGGAACTTGTGTTGCTATTGTGCCAATGCAAAGTGCTTTAGCAACAGGCGGTAAAGTTTTGGAATTAAAAAAGAGGTTACTAGAAAAACACACTCTACAAGCGGTTTTATCAATGCCTGATGAGTTGTTTTTTAATTCAAAAGTAGGTGTTATTTCTTGTGTCATGATTTTTACAGCACATAGACCACACCCAAAACATAAAGAAACATATTTTGGTTATTATAAAGATGACGGTTTTGTGAAAAGAAAAGTAAAAGGAAGAATTGATGTTTATGGTAGATGGCAGAAAATAAAAGAAAAGTGGCTTACAAATTTTGAAAATAGAAAAGATGAAGCTGGCTTTAGTATCAATCAAATAATTACTGCTGATATGGAATGGGTAATAGAAGCATATATGGAGACAGATTATTCAAACTTGAAAGATGAAGATTTTAAGGATACCATTTTGGATTATGTGCTTTTTTTACACAAGAATAAACTTTTAGATAAAAATAAGGATTATGGTAATGAATAATTTAGTAAAAGTATCGGATATATTTAATGTTGGTTGTGGTGTTAGTTTGGATTTGGTAAATTTAACGCAATGTAAAAGTACAGATAAAAATGCTGTGCCTTTTGTTTCTCGTACAGGAAAAAACAATGGTATTTCTGCTTATGTTGAAATAGAATCAGATGTTGAGCCAAATCCAACACATACATTATCTGTTGCTTGTGGTGGGTCTGTTTTATCGACTTTTTATCATCCATTTCCTTATTATAGTGGTAATTGTGTATATGTTCTTATTCCTAAAAGAAAGATGACTATTGTAGAAATGTTGTTTTATGCAAAATGTATATATGTCAATAAATACAAATATAATTATGGGAGACCAGCTTATAAAACACTTAAAAATATTTTAATCCCACCCCAAATTCCAGAAGAATTAAAGATTACACTTGAAATTTATTATAAAGAATTAAAAACAACTATTTTTCAAAAATCCTTAATAATAACAGATAAAAAAATAAAATTAGATATTGATAAATGGAAAAAATTTGAAATAATAGATTTATTTAAGATTCAAGGTAGTAAAACAATTTCTTTACTAGAATTAGCAGAATATGGAAAGGGTAAATATCCTTATATAACAGCTAAAACTACAAATAATGGAGTAGAAGGGTTTTATAATTTTTATTTAGAAAAAGGGGAAATTTTAGTGTTTGAAGGTGCTTTTTTAGGATATTGTACTTATCAAGCATTTTCTTTTACAGGAAGTTCTGACATAAAAAAATTGACACCCAAATTTAAAATGAACAAATATATAGCAATGTTTTTAGTAATAATTTTGAATTTAGAACAATATAGATATAATTATAGTAGAAAATGTAATTTGGGTAGAATGAAAAAAACAAGTATAAAATTACCAAGTAAAAATGGAAATCCTGATTTTAGGTATATGGAAAATTATATTAAATCATTATCTTATTCATTAAGTTTATAGAAGGATAATTATAGGTGGTGGGTATTTTTGAATATAAAACAAAGGTTGTATCCACCAAAAATTGTCCTAATTGCAAACAAAAAGATAATATATAAATAAACAAAAAGAGGTAAAAAAATGAATGACAAAGAACTTATGGCAAAAATATCAGAGGTTAATTTTCTTGATACAGGAGAGGTTGAAAGAGTATTAGCTTTTATGAAATTTGAAGGCGTATATGACCAATTTGATGATGTTAATAATCCTGAATTATGGGATTATATCACAGAAATAACAGATGGAACAGAAACATCAATTACAACTATGGAAGATTTTTTACCTTCTATGGAAATAACATATAAAAGAAAGTCTTATATAGTGTTATCAAAGAAAGAAGCTATAAAAAATTCAGAAAATGTTATTTTAAATCAATTAAATAATCTTGATTCAGAATTTATATCAGACTATATTCCTATCAGTGATATAGAAGCAATTCAAGCTATATGTAACACTCCAAATGGGAATGAAACAATAAAAGAATTATTATGGATAAAAGGAAATCTTGATAATTTTATAAATGACGCTATAGAAGAATATGGACTACGTCATTTTCTTTCTTGGGTAGATAGGGATGAATATATAGAAGAAGTAAATCGAACAAGTTATTATATATATAGAACAGAATAAAAAATCATTAAAAATAAGGAATTGAGAATAAAATAATGATAATAACAGATATAGAATTGATAAAAAAGATACAACAACAAAAGAATAAGAAACTTACGGTACAAGAAATGGAGAAAATTGCCTCGTTCACAAGATTTAATGAAGGTTCATTCTTTGGGGATAAAGATGAATTGCAAAGGCATTTATCAGAAGTTGTAAATAATCTAACATCACAAAAAGTATCCATGATGACTCAAAACAAAGAGAAGTTTTTAATATTAACAAAAGAAGAGGTAAATCATTCTGTGGATATTAAAGTAAAATCTTGTGAAGAGATAATCTGTCAAAATAGTTATTTTGTATATAAATTAACAAAATGAAAAGAATGAATCTAATACAAAATAAAAGAAAACAGGTAAAAAATGATAATAACAGATAAAAAATTGATACAAAAGATACAAGAATTAAACAAAAACCTTACACAACAAGAAGTAGAAAAGATAGTAGTATTCACAAGATTTAATGAGGATGTATTCTTTGGAGATAATGAATATATATTAAAAACGTTTTTACCAAAAGTAGTAAATAATTTGACTGGTGTAAGAATAACAGTAATGAACTATAACAAAGAGAAATTCTTAATCCTAACAGAAAAAGAGGTAAATAAATCACAGGATATTAAACCAAAATGTTATGAAGAACTGGTGAACAATACTAACTATTTTATATATAAATTAGAATATAAATAAAAAGACTTGACAATAAAGAAAAAGTGTGATACTCTTATAGAAAGATAAAAAGAGAGATAAAATATGTTAGAAAATGATAAAGAATTGATACAAAAATTCCAACAATTCAATAAAAAATTAAAAGGTACGAATACGGAGAAAGCAGTAGCTTTTTATAAGTATTATTATGATGAAAAAATGGGTGGAAACTCTCCTAAAAAACAAAAAAATTATATGAAAGAAGTAGCACATAATTTTGATATACACACAAATATTTTTGCTATTGGTGATAGTGAATGGATTATTCTTACTGATGTGAAGAAGCAACCGTAGCAACAGAATATATTAAAATTTATGGTGAAGAATATTTCTTTCAATAGATAAAAAAAAAAATATGGAAACTGTAAATGGTAAGTATTATTTTATATATAAAAGAAACTAAAATAATATAAACAAACACAAAAAAGAAGGTGAAAAGAGGGGTACAAAATGTTAAACGATAAAGAAATTGTTAAAAGAGTTCAAAAAATCGGTAAGGTACAGTCTATAGAAGCTGAGAAAATTACAGCTTTTTATAAGTTTATACAATATGAAGAAATTGTTGATGATGTATATTACTACATATATAAAACAAATTGATATAAAGTACAAAATAAGGCTTGACAAATGATAAATAATAAAGTACTATATAACAATAGAATATAAAGGAGTAAAATAATATGAAAGATAGTGAGTTAGTAGAGAGAATACAAAAAATTGATAAAATGCTTAATATAGAACAAGTCGAAAAGATAATAGCATATATTAGATTTGCTGGTGTCTATATTGTAATACCCACAGAGAAAGAAATAATGGAGTATATTACAGAAGTTATAGAAGGTATTAGTATTGACTCTTCTAGTATTGACTCTTCTAGTATTGACTCTTCTAGTATTGACTCTTCTTATACGAAGATAAATTATAATGGAGTTAATTATATAATTCTTTCTGAACTGGATTTACCTAACTTGGATACGTTTATTGAAAATTTTACAATTTATGATAAAGGCTATAAGGAAGAAGTAAATAAAAAAGAATATTATGTATATAGATTAAAATAAAGTGTTGACAAATGATAAATAATAAAGTACCATATAATATAATATAAAAAGGGGGTAAATGTAAATGAATGATAAAGAGTTAATTGCAACAATAACAGAACTTGATAGTCGTATAAAGGGAGAATCGGCTGAGAAGATAGTTGCTTTCGCTAAAATGATTTGGTCTAGTGACGGAAAGTATTTTGAAGATAAAGAATATAATATAGATATGTTAGATGAATTGCAAGAAATGTGTGATGGGTTTGTAGCAGGAAGGTCTTCAACGGCAATGGAATACGAAGGAAGCACTTATCTACTATTAAATTATAATGAATCTTTTTATTTAGCTAAAGATGGGGTAAGAAATCTTATGGACACTATCCCAAGTAAATTCTTACGTGAATATATACCACTATTGGATGTCAAGGCAATAGACGCTATAAAAACTTTGACTTATACAACAAGAAATGGTGGCGTTTTACACCAGCTTGTAAGAGGACATCCTTCTGATTTTAGTAAAGATGCTATTGAAGAATTTGGTATGGCTTACTTTATATGTGAAGACCCAAATGAAACTGAATATACTGAAAGAGTAAACAGAACACTTTATTATATATATAAGATAGATTAAAGGTCAGGTATTGATGTGAATATTATAAAAAAATAAATTGAAAAAGGCATATTTTAATGTAAACTAACTAGTTTACATTATATTTTAATTATTAGCCTATTGGGACTCTCGATAAATATAATGTAAAACAACCTCTTTACATTATATTTTAATGTACAGGAGTATATAAGATAAAGTAAAATGTCACAAAAAATAAATGTATTATATTTGAAAATAAGTGTGTACAAAGTATATTTAATATGCTATAATATATAAATAAAGGAGTAAAACAAAATGGAAGATAAAGAGTTATTATCAAGGATACAAAGAGCAGGGGTAAGGAATAAGCAAGACTCTGAGAAGATTCTTGCTTTTATGAAGTTTGAAGAAATCAATAATAATGATGATGAGATTGACTACTGGATAGAAGAGGTTATTGACGGTTGGAAAGATGAAAGACCAGATGAATATACACCAGCTAAATACATGAATTTTAGGTCAGATAATTTTCTTATTCTAACAGAAGATGAAGCTAATTACTATACTGAGAATAAAGCAGAGAAATCTATACATTCTCGTTCCGCTAGGTTTTTATCTAATTATATTCCTTTTTTAGATAAAGAGGTTATTGAGATTATACAGAAAAGTCAATACGCAAATAAAGCTGTTAGGTCATTATTAAATGTAGAGGATAATCTTCAAAATGCTATTTTTTATAGTATAGAGGAAGAAGGTAGAGCATATTATTTATGTTGGAATCATGAAAAGGAATATATAGAAGAAGTTGGTAGAAATACTTATTATATATATCAACAAGATTAAGGTGAAGTAAGGTATAAGTAAAAAGGCATATTATCGGGTATCACAAAAAATAAGGTAGATGATACAGTTTGCCTAAGATTATAAGGTTACACACAACAAAAGGAGTAATGTATAAATGGAAGAAAGAGAATTAACAAAAGATTTATTGTCTATTATAGAAACAACTCATAAAATCAATTTTCAGAAAATAATTAAACGAAATGGAATTGCTGTTGACTTTAACGCACAAAAGATAACTGA